>Ga0326727_10003178_pt1 | contig 53341 bp, 45 predicted proteins | sample MB2enrmetagenome_FD_207643 | JGI IMG/M metagenome (GOLD analysis project Ga0326727, IMG submission 207643) | Lab enriched peat soil microbial communities from McLean, Ithaca, NY, United States - MB29MY | ecosystem: Environmental > Terrestrial > Soil > Wetlands > Peat | place: USA: New York...
GATCGCCCACGGAACACCGAAAGAGGTCTCAGACAATCCGGATGTAATTAAGGCATATCTGGGGGAGGCCTTTGATGCTTAAGGTAAAGAATCTTCACACTTACTATGGCGGCATACATGCATTAAAGAGCATTTCTCTGGAGCTTACTCAAGGCGAGATCGTGACCTTGATCGGGGCCAACGGTGCCGGAAAGTCCACGACCCTCATGTCCATCTGCGGCATTGTCCCGCCCCGCTATGGTGAGGTTCATTTCTTGGGCCAACCCATCCAGAATATGAACGCGGACAAGATCTTTGCACTTGGTATCGTACAAGTCCCGGAGGGCAGGAGGATATTTCCGGGTCTTACGGTCATGGAAAACCTCGATATGGGAGCCTACCTCCGGAAAGACAAGACCGGCATCAAACAAGACATGGACTATATCTTCAACCTCTTCCCACGCCTGGCTGAACGGCGTCACCAGCTCGGAGGAACACTAAGCGGCGGCGAGCAGCAGATGCTTGCCATATCGCGCGGGCTCATGAGCAGGCCTAAGCTGCTGCTGCTCGACGAGCCGTCGCTGGGCCTGGCTCCGGTGCTCGTACAGCTTATCTTCGAAACGATCCAAAAAATTAATAGAGAGAACAAGACCACGATCTTCCTTGTTGAACAGAACGCTAACATGGCGCTTCGCATAGCGCACCGAGGCTATGTCATGGAAAGCGGCACCATTGCACTTGAGGACACCGCATCAAATCTGCTGAAGAGCGAGAAGATCAAGGCTGCGTATTTGGGGCTGTAATGTGCTCATATTTTGCAGGAATTTCATGAGCCTCTCCATGGGATTTTTTAATGGAGTGTTTCAAATCGCTCCTACGATTGAACCTGATATGTATCCCTTCATGAAATGGATTTACCGTTTGTTATGGATTCCGGGTAGGTATAACTACTATATGCTTATATTTAATGATAAATCCTGAAGTTATATGGATTGTTGTAAGTTTATTTTCATCAAGTTTCGGTTGAATGATGTCGAACATCTATTGTACTTAAGTGTCCGACAACGTGGATTTGTTATGACGAGGAATTATTTTTAATGTCTGAATATTCACCCAATAGAGCGGAGCTTTGATCAGAAAAGATAATTGGTTCTTATGAAAATAATCTTAAAAAATTTATTCAATATCAGCATTTTGATCTTTATCCTTATAATACTTTTCTGGCCAATTCTCCCGACTCTCTACCATGATTGGTTTAAGTACAATAATAATTCGCATGGCATACTGGTCCCATTCATATCATTATACCTAATCTGGAGATGCAGACACAGCATCGACTTCAAAGAGGTCCACATATCATATGTAGGACTTGGCATATTGGTTGTCAGCCTCGTACTCTATGTTGTCGGATATGGTGGAAGGCTCGAAGTATTATCGAGGTTGGCGTTTGTCTCGGCACTCATCGGCATCGTCTTATTCAATTTCGGTAAGAGAATATTCTCCCAGATTGCATTTCCTCTCCTGTTCTTATACTTCATGATCCCGGTTCCCGCATCGATAGAAAGCATCGTATCTTTCAGGCTTCAGTTATGGGCAACGCAAGTTTCATCGGCTATCCTGAGCGCTCTTTCAATTACGGTTTTACAGGAAGGGAATATTCTGCAGTTTGCTAATTGCTCAATAGAGGTGGCGGAGGCGTGCAGCGGGATAAGGTCTCTTACGGCATACATCATGCTTGGGTGTCTTTTCGGGTATATGATGAGAGGATCATTCATCAGAAGATCGATGATCGTCATCATTGCTGTTCCCCTGGCCTTTTTCGTAAACATTCTACGGGTAGTCGGTACAGGAATACTTGCCAATTTTTTCGGATCCCGTGTAGCCCAAGGATTCCTCCATGAGTTTTCCGGGATCGTGGTGTTCCTTATCGGCTTCTTCCTGTTCTTTCTCATTTCACGGTTTATTGAAGAGAAAAATAATTTATCAGCCCGGTAATCGAGTTTTTATGGCAAAGAAGACTTTCTGGATAAGCCTGCTCCTGATGGTGATGACAATCGCTATTGTGCAGAAAATGCATATAGGAAAAGATATTATCGTGTGGAAAAAGAATCTGGATAAACTTCCATATACTATAGGCAGGATGTCAGGTGTCGATATCCCTTTAGAGGAATCAGTTATAAAAGAGCTTGATCCTGATGTTTATGTATATCGCAACTATACCTCGACTGATGGCAGGATCATCAATGTCTATATCGGGTATTACGGGACCCAGAAGGGAGGGAGATCAGCCCATAACCCTGAAGGATGTTACCCGGGCGCCGGATGGTCGATACTTGGTGAAAGCATGACGTACGTTCCTGTCAAACTGGGTGGAGTCAAGAGGAATATGACGTTGAACACCCTTCAAGTGAAAAGAGGAGATGTTAATCAACTTGTTTACCATTGGTACCAAACTGAAAGAGACACAGTGATCGTTAATGGTGTTCAACAGAATATCAATCGCTTCAAAAACAGGCTGCTGAATAATCGCGACGACGGTGCATTCATAAGGATATCGGAAGACAATGGTGATAGTGAAGGTAAGACAAAGAAAGATATTGAGGAATTCATCCGGCAGTTATTCCCCCTTGTGGCTCAATATTGGCCGCAGGAAAAAGAACGAGTGCAATAAAAACGGGGTATTCAGAAGTGAACAAAAATTTGTTTCTGAAAATCCACAAATAATCAAACCATTGACTTTATATCGATCTTAAACGAGAGCGCAATAAATTAAAAACATTCTTAGAATTGAACAACTTGTACAAGCTATTTTAGGATAGATAATAACTAGAGTTGTAATATTTTAACAATGTTAAATATAAAGATAGCGGATAATAGCGACCAGGGAAGATGGGATGCATTTGTTCTCTCTTGCGCGGATGCCGGTCCTTACCACTGCTATGCCTGGAAGTCTTCTATCGAAACAGCCTATCGTCACAGGGCATATTACCTCATTGCAGAGGATGATAACGCCGAAATCCGAGGTGTACTTCCATTGGTCTTGATCAAAGCCCCGGCCATGAGGGGAGCCCTTGTGTCTCTCCCATTCTGCGATTATGGGGGCGTCCTTGCATCGAATAGGGAGATAGCTGATCAGCTCATACGATACGCCATAGATCTGGCAGCATCTCTCAAGGCAAGGCTTGAACTGAGATTTAAGGCCCCTGAAACCGCCCTAAATGAATCACACGGACTCGGAGTGGTGTCGCATAAGGTCAGGATGGTCCTCGATATACAGGGCGGATCCGATAATCTGTGGGACGGGTTCAAATCGAAACTGAGGAGTCAGATAAAAAGACCACAAAAAGAGGGGATTGAATTTAAAATAGGGTCGATGGATCTTCTTAATGATTTCTATACAGTATTCCGCCTCAACATGCGCGATCTGGGATCGCCGGTACACTCCCGGAGCTTTATTTCCTCTGTCCTCGAATCATTTGGCTCATCCGCGCATGTGGGTGTTGTATACAATATGGCTAAACCTATTGCAGCAGGGATCATTCTCAAGCATAGAGATACAATCTCTATCCCTTGGGCTTCATCCTTGATCGAGTATAGTAAATTAAGCCCCAATATGCTCCTTTATTGGGGCCTCCTGAAATTTGCCGGTGATAATGGTTTCAAGATGTTTGACTTCGGGAGATCCACCCCGGGAGAGGGTACGTATAAATTCAAAGAGCAGTGGGGTGCCGCACCATTCCCGTTATACTGGTACTCACAGGATTTTGTCGATCAGAAAGAGCCATCGCTTTCTGATGGAAAAATTCGGCAACTCATAGAGATGACATGGTCCAGATTACCCCAAGCGTTTGTAGACAAGCTTGGACCAATTATTCGAAGATATATTACCCTCTGATACATTCTTCTTTTATGCATCAGGGTGATTTTACCTGTATGGATACAATCAATTATTTAAAAGAAATCTCCAGAAAATGCAGTTGGTATCCACCCGCAGAGACAAAGATACCAATCCCTTTGCTGTTCTCTTCATTAGTACCATTCAAGGCCGATTTTGTGAAGGAACTCTGCAAGTATTTTGGAGTGGATCAGTGTGTTTGCGCTGAAAGCGGCAGGGCATTACTCACTCTGGTCTTGCAAGCTTTATCAAAAAGGGACGGCATGCAGCGGGATGAGGTTCTGATCCCCGGCTACACATGCTATTCCGTTGCAGCATCCGTTGTAAGGGCTGGACTTAAGATAAGGTTATACGACATTAACCCTGTGACCTTTCATCCGGATCTGGATTCAGCGAAAAGTGGTGCGAACGAAAAGACCCTCGCCATTGTCGCCCAGCATCTTTTCGGCATACCGTCTCCTGTTGACGGGTTGAAGGATCTTGCCAAAGGTGTGGGAGCGTACGTGATAGAAGACGCCGCACAGGCGCTTGGGGGAAGCTTTAAAGGCTGCAAGCTGGGCACAATGGGCGATTTCGGTTTCTATAGTTTCGGCAGGGGCAAGCCGCTGCCGCTGGGATGCGGAGGCACATTGATAGGGAAAGACAAAGGGGTCATGTCCGATATCATCTTGCCTGAGAACGGGATGGGTTATATCCAGTTTCTCATCACTGCATTCATCCAGATATTTTCTCACAAGAACTTTTATGGGCTCATGGAGGCCTTACCCCTGGGACTTGGCGAAACCATATTCGATCCGGAGTTTGCTATTTCATCGATGCCCCTTATCATGGAACGGCTTGGCAGGCGTGCAATCGATTCCCTGGAATCCCTCAACACGCATAGGCGAACCATCGCGGGCATCTACGCCGATATGTTCGATCATCAAGGCACGATCCCCGTGTCTGAGGGAGCATATCCCATACATACAAGGTTTCCAATCATGGTTGGGCTGAGTACATTACCCGGAAGACTTCTGCGATTCGGGATAAGGCGTATGTATCCCAAGGCCCTGGCGGACGAACCCCCAATAAGGAAATTCATTACAGGGGGGACAGCAAGAACCCCAGGTTCATCAATGATTGCTGAGCGACTCATCACTTTGCCAACCCACACGGGTATCTCGACGGATCTTGCCAAGACTATTGCACTTCAAATTAAAGGGGAGTTCAAGCTCCTTTCTTGATTGATCGAGTTTATACCAACTTACTATAAAGGAATGTGGTGATTTTCACTCATAGCATGTTCTGGGCATCACTGGGCATTATTGTCTATACCTATCTTGGGTATCCTCTGGTATTAAAGATACTCTCTTATTTTTTTTCTGTCCCGGTCAATAAGGCCGCTTTTAATCCTTTGGTAACCCTTATTACCTCTGTTTATAATGAAGAAAAGGTGGTTGCTGCAAAGATAGAGAATTCGCTTACTTTAGATTACCCGAAGGATCATCTGGAAATCATGGTCGTGTCAGATGCATCCACAGATAGGACGGAGGAGATCTCGAGGGAATATGCATGTCAAGGAGTGAAGACCTTGCGAATAGAGGGCAGGGTGGGGAAGACCGCTTGCCTGAACAAGGCAATAGCGGATGCGAAAGGAGAGATCATTATATTCTCTGATGCCAACTCTATATATGATAAGGGTGCCGTACGGGAGATCGTCGCGAACTTTGCCGACAATAGGGTGGGCTGTGTCACCGGGTATACGAGATACATCTCTCAAGGGGCCAGTACCATGGTAGAGTCTGTGGGTTTGTATGCCCACCTTGAGAAGAAAACAAAGGAATTGGAGAGTATGTTAGGATCCTGCGTCGGTGCGGACGGTGCGATCTTTGCAATAAGAAAAGAACTTTATCGGCCATTGAAAGTTACGGATATCAATGATTTTGTCATCCCTCTGCAGGTTGTTTCCCAGTCATATCGGTCAATATTGGAAGCGGGTGCCTACTGTTATGAAGAGACCGCAAAGGACTCACAAGGCGAGTTTAACAGGCAGGTAAGGATTACCAACCGCACCCTGCGGGCAATGTTTAATAATAAAGAATTATTCAATGTCTTCCGTTACAAGCTGTTCTCGTTTCACTTGATTTCGCACAAACTCCTCAAATTTATGGTACCCTTATTCATGGCGGTCATGTTTTTGAGTAATCTGATATTGGCCGGGAGAAGCTTGCTTTTTAAAGTATTTCTTCTCCTTCAGGCAATTTTCTATGGCGCAGCCATGCTGAAAATGAAGGAAGAGTCTGGCCCGCTCCTAAAGCTGATATCTGCCTGCCGGGCCTTTGTCATAGTAAATGCTGCTATCCTCAAGGGGTGGATAACCTATTGCAGGGGAGAGGATTTCACAATCTGGAAATCAAGCAGATAGCCCTTCTTTTGAATATATATGACTGGGAAATGAGTAAAGATAGAGTCATTTAATGTATGAATAAACCAGTGTGCAGCATTATCGTACCCTGTTATAACTCAGCAAAATACCTTCCATTATGCCTGGATTCCATCCTCAAACAAACATATGAACAATTTGAGGTTGTGGTTGTTAATGACGGGTCGACTGATGACACAGATGATGTGATGAAACCATACCTGGATGACCCTCGTATAAAATATATCAAACAAGAAAATGCCGGACCACCGAAAGCGAGAAATACCGGGATCAAAAAAGCAGATGGTGATTACATTGCATTTTTAGATTCAGACGATCTATGGGAAGCCACAAAACTTGAAAAACAGATGCAGCAGTTTGCTGATTCTCGGGTCGGGGTCATATATAGTGCAGTACGTTATATCGATGAATTGGGGCAGGATGTATATTGCCCGGATCAAATGGAGTATCTTAGACCGCATGATGGCAAAGTGACCGATTTTCTGTTTATCGATAATTTCATTCCCTTCTCCTCTGTTGTTGTTCGGCGGCAATGTCTCGATGAAGTGGGTCTTTTTGATGAGGGACTCGGCTCATCAGAGGATTGGGATTTGCTGCTTCGGATTTCTGTCTTCTTCGAATTTCGTTATATCGATGAGCCGTTGTTATTTTATAGATTTCATGACAATCAGGTTTCGAAAGATACTGAGAAAAGGTTTCTGTACAATGAAAAGATAAGAGAAAAGTTTATCACATGCCATAATGGTTTTTTATCACGCAGTATAATTCGAAAGGCTAACGTTTATACAAATATTCAAGCAGGCTACTTTTATCGATCGGTCGACATACGCAAGGCTATACAATTTTATATAGCAGCCTTGAGAATAGCCCCCTGGGACATAGGTGTGATAAAGGGCCTCATAAAGACTTGTCTTATAGCCTTTTACTCGAAGGGAAAACAAAAATGGTTATCAAATCTATGCTAACGAACAGATATAACTCATTATAGAAGAAAGAGTAGTAAATGAATAACAGCCGACAATTTATCTTAGGAAAGTAACTTGAATGGAACGTGTTAATAATACCCAAAATAATAAGTTAAACATTGCACTTTCCGAACAAGCATCTAACTATTCTGAGGCAGGAACAAATTCACTATCATTTTATATGTTTCTCTTCCTGACGTTTATTCTCTTTGGAAGACCACAGGATGTTTTCATATTTCTTCAACCGCTACGGCCTGGCATCGTTTTCGTCCTCATAAATATTATATTGATTTTAACTCAGGGTGGAAACTTCTTTGAAGGACTTCGCAGACAATCTATTGGGAGAAAATACCTCTATTTTTATGGAATGATGATAGTCGGCATACCGTTTGCCTACTATAGAAGGAATGCATTTGAATTCGTGATCTTTCAATACAGTATAAACATGTTGTACTTTTGCCTCTTCTTTATACATGTCCATTCTTATGAGAGAATGAAAACATTTGCTTTCACAATTGTCTGCTCCATCTTTTTTTATGGGCTGGTGAGCCTGCAAGGTGGTATCAGCAGAGGAGGGAGGTATACTTTTGGAAAAATGTACGATCCGAATGACCTGGCATACCTGCTGGTGTCACTCCTACCCTTCACCGGCCTTTTTTTCCAGGAGGGTGGCAAGTTAACAGCCAAACTTCTTGCTGCCGTGACTGCGGCCATATCTCTTATATTGATTGTGTATACCGGTTCAAGAGGCGGCTTGATCGGACTCGTCGTACTCCTGTTTCTTTTTCTTTTTACCAATATAAGCCCTGTGAAAAGATCGATCAAAATCGCATCATTCATCATTATAATCATATTTACAGTGAGTTATGCAGGTAAGATATTTACCGAGCGAAATTCAACCCTCCTTAACCTTGGGGAGGATTACAATGCAACAGATGAATATGGCCGCGTTGCACTCTGGAAAAAAGGGGTGGAGTTCACACTGAAGAACCCGTTGACGGGAGTTGGTGCGACATGTTTCCCAGAGGCAATTGGAATTGACAGAAAACAGCGGATGGTTCAGGAAAGTTGGCAAGTCGTACATAACGCATATCTGCAAATATCATCTGAGATAGGCTTAGTTGCATTCATAATCTTTTTTCTCATGCTGATAGAATCATTCCGGATCTTCCAGACTGCAAGGAGAATGAAAGATGATCAAGCTGGAATGACGTCTGTCAACATGCTTGCAGGTATTCTTCAACTAGGTTTCATATCCCACCTTGTTGTTGCGGCATTTCTTGCCCAAGGATATTCTATAATTTTCACCTTATTCTTTGCATTTGCAGCGGTGATTGACAAGATGCAAGGTCATTTCAAAGGAGTCTAAGAATGGCTTTGGCTAAAAATATAAATCGCATATTAACCAAACTAATTGTTACTGCAAAAAATTTTAAAAAAACTGCTTACCATCATTATGGAAAACATAAATTCCCAATATTAATATTTATATATTATAGTCTAATTAGAATTAATACATTTTATCTCCTTGGAATTGATCTATTAAAAGATTTGCCGCCACACAATCTCGATCATTACTATAGGGTGGTAAAACCAAGCCTCGAAGAACTGGAAAAAATCAGGGAAGGGAAAGAACTCCCCAGAGAATTTTACTATGACAGGATTTTCAATATAAAAACATGCTATTTGGCCTTTAAGGAAGACGAGCTTGCCTATATACATTGGGTTTTATTCAAAGGAGACTATAACAGGTTTCTCATATTGGGAGATAAAGTGGCTGAACTGAACTACAATACAACGCTCAAGAAGTTTAGAGGTGATAAACTCATGGGAAAGATGGTGGCATACATCTGCGAAGATCTGAAAAAATCAGGGTTCAACAAGGCAGTGGGAGTGGCCCATGAATCAAACTTACCATCGATTAGAGCCACAGAGATTGCTGGTTGGCAGAGAATGGGTGTAATTAGGGCATGGGGCCCATTCAACAGGAGAGTAAAAGTCTGAAATGATAAAATGGTAAAGGTCGCATACATTTTAACACCCGTTGAATTCGGGGGTGCTGAAAAAGTAAATCTTACCTTCCTGAGAAATACGAATAGGGCGCGTTTTGACATACATCCCATTCTTTTGGTTCGCCCCTGGGAGAACGATAATCTCTTCACAAGACTTGTTGAAGAGGCGGGATATTTTATTTCGAAAATTCCGGTTGCCGTTAAGCAGCGCCATGAAGGGGTAGATTATTTCAGGGTCGCACGATGCATTCTGTATCTGTATCGGATTTTATCAGGAGGTAAATTCCATCTGGTTCATACTCACGGTTATTTTGCTGACATTATTGCCATGCCTGTTTGTAAAATTTTGAGAGTTCCCCATATATCCACCTGCCACGGTTTCATCTCCAACGACTCAACCCTGAAATTGTACAACTTGTTAGACAAGTTCATACTCCGGTTCTGTGAGAAGATAATTGCCGTCTCTTCAGAGATCATGAACGATCTGGTAAGAAGCAGGATAAATGAATTACGGATTGTTGTGATCCAGAATGCGGTCCAGAGTCCTTATAGAAACAGAGAATTCGAAGATCACAGAGTCGATAAAAGGCGACAACTCTCGATAGATAGGGATATCTTCGTGATAGGGTATGTCGGCCGATTAAGCGAGGAAAAGGGGGTCCGTTATCTGATTGATGCTGCTTCGGTGCTGAAAAAAGACATGGAATCATTTAAGCTCCTCATACTTGGCGACGGCCCGAAGAGATATGAATTAGAAACACTCGCTAAGTTGCAAGGAATTGATGACAAAACTGAATTTTTAGGATTTCAGAGTGACATCGAAAAGTGGCTGCCTGCCCTGGACGTTTTTGTTTTGCCTTCATTGTCTGAGGGGACGCCGATGGCGTTGCTCGAGGCCATGTCGGCAGGCATACCCATTATAGCCACCGCAGTGGGGGGGGTGCCGGGGGTTGTCTCTGATGGCGTGAACGGTTTTCTGGTTAAACCTGGAGACGTGTTCGGGTTGAAAGAAAAGATGTTGACATTGTATAAGAACACTGAATTAAGAAACGAGCTGTCGGCGGGTGCTCTCAAAACTGTTGAAGAAAAGTTCAATGCCCATGACTGGTGTCGAAAAATCGAAAGACAATATGACCTCCTTTCCCAGGGAAAGGCGCTATCATGTGGCTGATACCCATGTTTGTGATCATTATAGGGCTTTTGATCTATTTGGCTGCATCGATAATTTATCAGCTGGTTCTGGCCGCAGCCTATTTTGTTGTCCCTGAAAGGAAACAGCTTCTACCGGATAAACATAATCGATTTGCCATCCTGGTGCCTGCCCATAACGAAGAGCTGCTCATTTCCCGGTTGTGCGAGAGTCTCTTGAAAATTCGGTACCCCCGGGATAAGTTCATCATATATATCATTGCAGATAATTGCACCGATGAGACCGCTGTGATATCCAGCCGTTATCCAGTAAGAGTAATGACACGCGATGATACATCACACACTGGGAAAGGGCATGCCATCAACTGGGCGCTAAGCCAGGTCCGGTTGGGAGATTTCGATGCTGTCTTAATCGTGGATGCTGATAACATAGTCGATCCGAATATCTTAGAAGAGCTCAATTCGAAGATAGACAGCGGTGAACAGGCCATCCAATGCAATAATGCAGTCGGCAACCGTGGAGACAGCTGGTTTACCCAGCTCCTTTTTGTTTCACGCACCGTAGGTAACCTCCTGTATCACCATGCTAAATATAAATTGGGACTTTCATCTTACTTGATGGGTAATGGCATCTGCTTCTCAACCAAGCTCTTGGCGAGAAAAAAATGGACAGCATTCTCGGTAGGTGAGGATTGGGAATACTATGCGCAATTGATCCAGGATCGAATCAAGGTAGGCTATGCCGTCAAAGCCAAGGTTTTTCATCAGGAGTCCCGCTCTTTGAAGCAGGCGACGACGCAGAGATTGCGATGGTCGAGCGGCAGATTCCATGTTTTAAGAAAATATGGCATCGGCCTTTTCAAAGATGGAATCACTAAACGTGATTTGTTTACGTTAGACGCATCTCTCCCCTTAATTTTTCCAAACTACTCCTTGCAGATCAATCTCACCTTCCTTTACCTGATCCTCTCTATCGCATTCACTGCTTCATATTTCAGGCGAGTACTTCTAGGCATCGGGTTATTCCTGGTAATAGGCCAGATTGCATTATTTATGGCCGGGATATACCTCTCCAAGTCTTATAAGGAGGTTTTCAAGGCCATTCTCCGTGCCCCATTTTTCCTGATATGGAAGGCAGTCATCGATCTTTTAAGCTTTACGGGTAGTTACCGGGAGAAAAAATGGATTCGCACGCAACGGCATATCTCCAACGATAAGCTAAAATCGAACAACGGCTGAATGTCATGAAATTCAATTTAAAAGAAATCAAGAGATCTGTTTACTGGATTCTTTATTATCTCTTTGCAAGACATTTACCGAGTAACTATGCACCGTATGCTTTTGGAGCTAAAGAGCTAAGGGCTTTTTTATGCAAGTCACTTTTTCAACGTTTCGGAAAAAATGTAGATATAGGCCCCAAAGTTGAATTCTTTAATGTCCGCAATTCTGAGATCGGAGATAATTCCGGCATCGGAGCCTATTCTTCAATCGGGACTGTTAAGATCGGTAATTATGTGATGATGGGGACACACTGTCTTATCTTAAGCCAAAACCATCACTTCGATGATCTCACCATACCGATGTGTCAGCAGGGTTTTCAGGAAGACAGGCCAGTTATAATTGAAGACGATGTCTGGATAGGAAGTAGAGTAATCATATTGCCCGGTGTTAGAATCGGACATGGTTCCATAATAGGCGCCGGAGCGGTTGTTACTAAAAGTGTTGAACCATATACGATCGTTGGTGGAAATCCTGCCAAGGTCATAGGACATAGAAATGGTGTCCGTGGAAAAGATTAACCTTCTTTTTGTTTTGATCCAGGTAGCCATGGGAGGCACCGAAAGAATAGTGCTTGACTTGGCACGCAAGATCGACCGGACTCGGTTTAATATATATTTGGCCTATTTCAATGATGGAGCAATGAAAAAGGCTTTTGAAGAGATATGTCAAGGGATCTTCCGAATTCAAAAGAGGAGTGGTCTCGATCCTTTTGCAATGCAAAAAATCTCAAACATAATTAAAGAAAATCATATTGATGTGATCAATGCGCATCATTATTTGCCGTTCTTCTATAGTTTTCCGGGCAGTAGAATTCTGCACAGGAGGAAATTGATTTATACCGAGCATTCTGTGTTCGAGGTTGAGACAATCTTATCAAGTAAGCACAAAAAAATACTCTCATTAATGATGCCGCACACAAATTCAGTAATAGGCATATCAAGAGAAATAGGGGAGACTTTCAAGAATGCTTATCCAAAGTATTCGGATAAGATTCGAGTCATAATTAACGGGGTGGATGTAGATCGATTCAATACTCCAGTTGAACGCGACAGACTGCGGTCTGACTGGGGAATTTCACCGGGCCACTTTGTCATTGTAACTGTTGCAAATTTTCGAAGAGTAAAGAATCATGTCTGTCTCATAAAGGCACTTAAACAGTTGAGCACTACCTATCCCCAAGTCCGAGTCTTACTTGTCGGGCAAGGATTTGCTCAAGATGATGAAAATTCCGAGGGGCAGGTAAGAGACCTCATCAACAAATTTGGCCTTCAGGAAAAAGTTATCTTTACAGGGTTCCAGAATGATATTCCCAGTTTGCTGAAGATATCAGACGTGTTTTGCCTGCCGTCATTTTCTGAAGGACTTCCCGTGGGTGTTCTGGAGGCAATGGCTGCGAAAATACCGGTAGTTGGGAGTGATGTGAAAGGGATAAACGAGATCGTTTTCCAAGATAATACGGGGCTGCTCTTTACTTCGAATGATGAGAATGCCCTTGCTCATGCTTTTGAACGTTTGATTAAGGATACCACCCTTAGGGGATTACTATCCAATAATGCATATGAGTATGTTTGCAAAGAGCATGGATTATTGCAGTGGGTCGCTGCATATGAATGTTTATTTGAAAGTTAATAAAAGTATCGATCAATATCGTCTAAGATGTATCATAGTTCAAATGAAATTGTGGTTTTCATGATTACATTATTGAATGTGGAGGAACAGAATTGTTTCTTCGCATAAGAGAAAAATTGTATAATGCATTTTGTAAAAGCCTCCCTATACTCTTTCCCTGAATTACGCTTAGAGAACAAGATAAAAACTTATTAAGGCTTCCTCGATAGAATATATTATGAATGAAGATAACTAACCATATCTTGATTCTCGGATATATAAGTATGTCAGAGCATTAGGGTTGATTTTAAATTAATTACTATTATATTTTCATGGAACCACATATTAGCTCGACTTCACGGTACCTAAATTAATCATGCTTAAGTCGGTGCATGAATCAATTTATGGCACGAACATTGCCTACAATGAATTAATACCCATCCCCGGAGGAAAAAAAATGAGAAAATCTGATAAATATATGATTGGAGCTATTGTATTATGTCTTAGTATATTTTTATTTGCATACGAGTCTCATGCAGCTTCTCAAGATCCCCCATTTTCCACATCCTTTACTGGCCCTCAGGGAACCGTAGCCAGCGGATGGACTGATGCTACTTCTCCTTTTGCCTATTGGGGGGGCGGTGAGTGCTATGGCACGTGCACTCATACATGGGTTAATGTTCCCAGCATTACAAGTGCTGCAAATAATCCATTAGGCACAGGAAATGGCTTCAGATCCTGGCTGTACGGCGATGGATTGACAGTTGCTGCTTATGATATAAACATATCAAATTACAGCAACAATTTTTCTCCGGCACAAAAAGAACTGTGGATCAGATGGTATGTAAGATATCAGTCGGGGATAATAGGAACAGGGTTATATTATCAAAAATTGCTATATATCCGTACAGCTTCATCTAATTCGGTGGATGTCATCGCTGAGTTATATAATAAGGGCGGTTTTTGTATTAATGCCCAAGCCACTGCAAACCCTGTAGCAGCATCGAGTACCACTGGTGGCTGGAACACAATGTATCCTACAGCTATCTCGGATGGTACGTGGCACTGCCTCGAGATCCATATTAAGATGGATACAAATGGTACGGTCGGAGGCTTAACTGCGAATGGGATAGCCCAATATTGGCTGGATGGCGTTAATTATATCAACAATACGAGTGTTAATTTCAGCAATGGGGATACAGTAGCGCAGCAGGGATGGACTTGGTTTGATTTTCCGGGTAACTATTCTTATGGATCAAGCACTCCGGGCCTTAATACCAGCGGGAATGAAATGTACATGGATTGGGATGATTTAGATGTGGTGAACATCACCCCGGCAGGTAGGGATGCGAGTGGCAATGCCATGATTGGTCCTCTTGGTGGTACAGTCAATCTTCCCCCTGCCACTCCTACTGGAGTAACTGTTCAAATTTTACCATGAGGTTAGGTTGCATAAAACACAGGGGCAAGCTTGTGTTCATGAAAGGTCATGATTTCTTAATGAACATAAAGTTATGAGATGCAGAGAACTTCCTGTATAACATCACAGGGAGTTCTCTATTAGTGTCATAAGAATTGGATAGCACATAACCGAATAAAGTGCTCCTTTGTCTATGTGATAATTAAATATTATTGTGTGGGATCAATATAAGGTAAGCTAAGTAAGACAGATATTCTCCAACGTGGCTTCAGAATGAAAAGTAACATTAGGATATTGACAGATATTCAAATAGAGCAAAGCCCCCAATGGGGAGAGAAAACAGAATATCTAAAGGGTGTGAACCCCAATAATATATTGATCACCAGGATGTCACAAAGGATGCAGGCAGTCCTTCTCCCCTTTTTAGAATGGTTTCAAATCGTTAAGCAAGCCAAGAAATATGATGTTGTAATCACTGCAAACATAAAAGCGGCCCAACTTTTTGGATTATACAAGGAGATATTTCGACTCCAATCTCCTAAACATATTGTTCTTGAACTTATGTTAGATGAAGAAAAAGATACTTTTATGTGGAAGGCCAAGAGAATATTCCAAGCCAAGGCCTTTAAAGGAGTGGATCTTATATTCGTCTCATCAACTCGAGAGGTGGAGAGCTATTCTCGAAGATTCGGATTGCCAATAGACCGTGTAAGATTTCTCCCTTTCCATACCGATATTGTTACCCCTAACATAGCGGATAGTGAAGAAGATTACGTTCTATGTGCCGGAAAGACTGGAAGGGACTATGCGACGTTAACCGCAGCTGTCAAGGATTTAAATATGAGGTTTATTATTGTCAGCGATAAGGACAGTCTCAATAATGTTTCAATTCCCCCTAACGTTGAGGTGTTATATGATGCACCTTATTCAAAATATATAGAACTACTCTCTCATTGTAAATTTGTAGTGGTACCTCTTAAAAAGTTGGTGAAGTCCACAGGACAGGTTGTTATTCTGGAGGCAATGGGTTTGGGAAAACCCGTTATAACAACAAGAACAACTGGAACAGTTGATTACATCGAACATGGATCAAATGGTATTTTGGTTCCCCCGGAAGACCCTGAAACCTTGAAGATGGAAATTGTAAAATTGATCAATAATAATGAATTATCTAAAACACTTTCAAACAAAGCACTGAAGGAAGTATTAGAAGATTATACTTTTGATAAATATACGAGTAGGATACTGAAGGCAGCATACATGATTGCAGGGAACTAAAGTTAAGTATGGGTTCAGATCTAGCCAGACCAATCGTTCACATCAATCTCAGACAGCAGATTTTTGTCGGAATGTGTCGGCTTACTCCTTATGAACAGTCTGATATTCTGATAATCGTCAAGACCTTCACAAAGTGATAAACGTTAGGAATTCATTAAAATTATTTTGGGATCTGGCTTAAATGTTTACAATTATACTTTCTATTGGCCTCTCCGAGGATCATCATTAAAGGTGTGTTGTGCAAAAAAGTATATCTATACAGAAGACTAGTTTCACAATTAATAATTTTGATCTGATTAGATTGTTTGCTGCATTTCAGGTCGCGTTTCATCATTCGATGGAACTGTTAAAGATTGAATATTCTCATTGGCTTTTGCCAAAGTTAACAATTCTATTTCCTGGTGTACCGATTTTTTTCTTCATCAGCGGATTCTTGATCAGCAAGTCATATGAAAACAGTTTAAATATAATAAGTTATGTGCAAAACAGGATATTGAGGATATACCCGGCATTAATAATATGTGTATCGATTTCCATTCTATCCGTCTGGCTGTTGGGTTATTTTAAAAATACAAACGTGGGTATATCAGATATATTAGTTTGGTTTTCTGCTCAAGTATCAATTATTCAGTTTTACAATCCTTCGTTCATGCGGGCATATGGAGTAGGAACATTGAACGGAAGCCTTTGGACAATAACCGTAGAGCTGCAATTCTACATTCTAGTTCCAATTCTATATAGACTGTTTAGCCTCGGCAAGGGCAATGAAAAGAACATTTCCATGATTGCATTAGTAGTATTTTTTTTAATGCTGAATATATTGTTCAATGTCTTTGAAGTTAAATATAGTAAGATGATTGTCTATAAACTTTTAGGAATCTCTTTTATCCCATATTTTTATATGTTTCTAACAGGAATTTTTGTCCAAAAGAATTTTGATCTGATAGGAAAATATTTGGAAAACCAAGCTCCTGTTATATTTATTCTCTACTGCTCTTTGGCATTATTGATTAAAAAAGCTAATTTATTTTACATTGGCAGCCAGATAAATCCATTAACATTCATGCTTTTAGTTCCCACTATTTTTTCTTTAGCTTATTCGAAAAGAGAATTAAGTCTCCGGCTACTTAAAAAAAATGATGTGTCATATGGTATTTACATTTATCATATGCCGATAGTTAATGCAATGATATACTTGGGTGTTTCCAGAACGATACATTCTCAAGTGTTAGCACTCTCAAGTGCTCTCCTCATTGCGGTTGTTTCTTGGTTTTTCATTGAAAAACCCAGTCTAATGCTAAAAAAACATCCCTTGAACCCTTTACGCATGGTTAATCAATGAATGGTCAGCATTAATGAAACTTTTATTCAGCATGAATATTGGGCTTATGATTTTTCCTTGTCATCCACAACATATTTTGAAGCCAATAATATGATGGTGGGATGAGCTTCAACGTTTAAAATACTTAATTACCTGTGTATAACTACAATAACTAATAGGAGAATTACTTGATCTATTCCATTCAATATTTGAGAGGTTTGGCTGCGCTATTAGTCTTAATTCGGCACGTCGCGTTCAAAGGAACGCAGTATGCGGGTGACCCTATGCCTTGGTATCGTATAGGAGGGGCTGCAGGAGTTGAACTCTTCTTCGTTATATCCGGCTTTATTATGTGTTTCATAACAGCCGAGAAAGCTGAAAAGAAGGACTCGATAGGGCATTTTCTGGCGAATCGATTTACCCGCATCCTCCCGCTCTACTGGATACTGACATTGCTTGGATTGATCGTATTTTTACTCTTCCCTGCTAAAGTGAACATCGGAGGGGGCGAAACAAAGATTCTGGATTCCTTCCTGTTGATCCCCACAACAGGCGTTTACATAATCAAGAACGGCTGGACCCTCAGTTATGAGTTCTTCTTCTACTTCATATTTTCTCTGGGCATGCTTTTCCCGATGAAGGTTGGACACCTCATCACCTCCATGATCCTGATCGCATTAACCAGTCTGAATTTCTTAGGCCACAGGGATAATATTCTCCTGACTTTTGTCTCAAGCACGCTTCTGTTGGATTTCATCCTTGGGATCATTCTATTCGAGCTTTTTAAACGATTCAAAGAGGTTCCCAAGATATTTTCAGGGATCATGATATTGACTGGATCGATGTTACTCATCATACTCAATCACAGATTTGACTATGGGATGCCGCTTTTAGGCATAGGTATAGCCTGTTTCTTGATATGCCTTGGCTCTGTCTTTTTAGAAGAGCAGATCAGAAAGCATGAAGTGCCGTTCTTCACAATGATAGGGAATGCTTCATATTCCCTCTACCTTTTTCATCCCTTTGCCTTAGCCGGAGGCGCCTTGTTGTTGTCGCATTTCGGCCTCACCCGTGGTATATGGGCATGGCCTTTCCTTGTTATTACAGCTATTACCTCCTTAATAGGAGGTATCCTTTGCTACTTTTTCTTAGAGAAACCAGTAACAAAAGAAATACGTTCTCTTGTATTAAAAACAATTTTTAAAAAATCTTAAACTATTCCATAACCTCATTAAAGGAATAAAAGCATAAATAGGCATGTATCGTATACGTGGAGTACAATATGCCCTTATATCGTTAGCATTCGTAGCAGGTGTATTTTTATTATTGTTTATTTGTTGGCATGCCCTGAAAGGGATTGATGAAATGGATCTCCTTAAACTGAAGTTAAGGGTCATCCTTGGGGACAAGTTGAAAGCATCTAGGGACTACGTATATTTACCAGGGTCGGTAAGTGATGGGGGGTCAAGGGATGTACTGTATGTACTGGGTGGAAATCAGATTAATCTAAAATTGAAATATGCAGCGGCAGCAAGCCTTTATCACAAAGGAACAATCAGAAGATTATTCGTACTGTCTGTTCCCGGCATCACTGAATATGACCAGAGTATCCAAAGGAATTTGACGAATGATGAATGGTCTACGAGAGAGCTTTCCAAGCTGGGAATAAGGAAGGACGATGTGGAATTCATCCATGTTAAGGATGGCTTTTTCGGGACTCTATCTGAAGCGAAGACAGTTGCCGGGGTACTTTCGGGGAGAGGGATAAATGAACTTTTACTCATTTGCTCTTCATATCACGGGATGAGGGTGGGGATTACTTTTTCGACGTACTTGAAAGACGCCGGTGTGAAGATGAAGATTTTTCCGGTAGATGAAAGAGTCCCCCTGGCTTATCTCTTGGTAGAATATATGAAACTGATCTTGTATGAGAATTTTCTGATTCCCTTAGAAGTACATACTGACGATGCACATGGAGGGAAGATAGCAATTCAATAAGGATAAAGAGTCTGTTAAGAACATAAACGGCCATATGATAGTGAAAGAGATTAAAAAACAGGGACTGGCTGGATGTCGTGGTGAAATCAGGTTTATTTTTAACAAGATGACAATCTAGGGAATATGGGGGTAGTTCATGAAAATTGGGATCGTCGGGTGCGGGCTGAACTCTGATTATCATATTAAATTCGCACAAGCATACCCTGGAGCTGACATAGTTGGAGTTGTGGACAAGGATCAGCAAAAGGCAAAGAAGTGTCTGGAGCGTTTCGGAATAAAGAACAGCTATTCAAATATAGACGAGCTGAACGCCCGGGTCAAACCGGATGTAATCCATATCGTAACGCCTCCCCCGACGCACTTTGCGCTTGCATCACAGGCTATCGAAGCGGGTTGTCATGTCCTGATCGAGAAGCCCATGGCCCTCAATCTGGAAGAGGGTAAAGAGCTCTTTGCGCTTGCTGAAAGGAAAGGCGTGATGATCTGCAGCATGCATAATCATTATTTCGACCCCTGCATGCTCCGCGCACGCGAGCTTATTGCATCGGGCAAGCTCGGCAGGATTGTCAATGTGGAGAGCTATTACGGTTTAAATACCAAGATAGATGCATTCAGGAGATATCCAGCACCTGATGTGCTGCCATGGTTGTACAATCTGCCGGGGGGTGTCTTTCATGATTTCATGTCTCATCCATTATATGTGATGCTGCCCTATCTGGGTAACCCCGCTGATATACAGGTCATGGAGAAGAGCTTCGGCGAGCTTCCCCAGGGGATTTCAGATGAGCTGAGGATTCTCATCAAGGGTGAGGATGCATTCGGTATGCTTACCTTTTCTTTTGCTGCAAAACCGCATCATCATTTTGTGAAGATCTACGGCACGGATATGGTGATTTATGTCAATTTCGATACCATGACTACTACGCTCCACCCGGTCAGCCACCTGCCGAAAGCCGCCCAAAAAGCGACCTACAACCTGAGCGAGAGCCTGCAGCTTGCCTCCAACACGATTTCCAATGTCTGGGATTTCGGAACCGGTAAGTTGAGGCCGTACCAGGGTATGAAGATCCTCATCCACCGGTTCTATGATGCCATAAAAAACAGGGGAGAGCAGCCTGTTTCAAAAAATGAGGCATTGAATGTTCTGAATGTGATGGACAAGATATGGCCTCAAATAAAGAACACCAAGCTTCGCTTCGACCCGATTATTCCCGAGAAGACCAAGCAGCCTGCCCAGGCGGAGCAAAAGGTCCTCGTGACGGGAGCATCAGGATTCCTCGGCACGAAGCTGGTGGAGAAGCTCTGCGAGAGAGGGTATTCCGTGCGTGCACTGGTCCGGAAGCTCTCGAATATCGAGAGACTCAAAAAGTTTCCTGTTGAGATCCTGTACGGCGATGTCGGGAGCATGGATTCTCTTAAACCCGTATTCGATAGTGTTGATGTCGTCGTTCATGCAGCCGCGGACACGGCAGGGCGGGAGGAAGAGGGGGAGACCGGTACGATTCAGGGAACACGCAATATTATCGATTTGTGCAAGGAACATAAGGTCAAGAAACTTGTGTATATCAGCTCCTGTAGTGTCTATGGGGTTGCTGATTACTCAGAGAACGAGAAGGTCACCGAGGATTCCGGACTCGAACGATTTCCTGAACAGAGAGGGTTCTATTCATATGCAAAGCTCAAGGCCGAGGAATTGGTGAAGGCGGCAATGATGAAGGGCGAGGTCCCGATTGTCTGCCTCAGGCCTGGTACAATCTTCGGTCCGGGTGGAGAGGTATTTACACCGATGATGGGGTTTCCCATTAGTAAAAAGGGATTCGCGATCATCGGGAGCGGAGATTTTGTGCTGCCCCTCGTCTATATCGATAATCTCTGCGATGCGATCATAACAGCGATCCATAGTAGCAAAGGTGACGGGGAAGTATTCAATATTGTAGACAGCGGGAATATAACGAAGAGGGAATATATTGAGAAATTGATAAAAAAGTTATACCCCAAGGCTTTGGTCTTTTATATCCCGTTTAAGCTGCTCTATGAAGTTGTACGGTTACAAGAGTGGTTGACCGGTGTTATGGGAAGGAAGCCGTTTCTTACCAGGTACCGTTTAATCTCATCACAGAAGAAGATTATCTATGACTCATCAAAGATCGCAAAAATCTTCGGCTGGTCACCACCATACACCATTGATGACGGAATCAAGGCCGTTCTCGATTTTGAGAAGGGAAAATCATAGGGGTGCAATAATCCGATCTGTACCTCAGGACCTGGTCAGATGTCTTCTTTCATCGATGATGAAGATGGTGGGTCTTCTGTATGAGCCTCTAGAACAGGGAGAATAGAAGGTATGTGTGGCATCTTTGGAGTGATATATGGTGATCGTAGGGATTATCCGCTTGAAGCGTCTAATGATTCGCTTGCTCACCGGGGGCCTGATGGCTATGGCTATCATCGTGATGACACCATTTACATGGGCCATCGCAGGCTGAGCATTATCGACCTGGAAGGCGGCAGTCAGCCTATATACAATGAGGATGGATCCAAGTGTATTGTCTTTAACGGCGAGATATACAATTTCCCCGAACTCAAAGATGAACTGATGGCACATGGCCATGTATTCACTACGCGAAGTGACACGGAGACCATTCTTCATGCCTATGAGGAATGGGGAGAAAAGTGTGTGGAGCGGCTCCGCGGCATGTTCGCTTTTGCAATATGGGATAAGAAGACTAAGGAGCTGTTCCTCGCACGGGACAGGTTCGGCATAAAGCCACTGTTTTATGCGCAACACAATGGACTGTTTTATTTTGCCTCAGAGATCAAGGCGATTCTTGCTGATCCCGAATTCCCGAGAGATGTCGATGAGGGGGCGATCGCGTGTTACTTTACACTATCATACATACCCGCTCCCTTAAGCATTTTTTCAAATATTCGCAGGCTCTTGCCTGGGCATACAATTTTATGGAGAGATGGGCAGATCCGAATTCGCAAATACTGGGATCTTTATTTCAACCCGGAGAAGGACAAGAGCGAGAAATATTTCATCGATGAGTTCCTTGGCCTGTTTGAAGAGGCAGTGCTGATGCATCTCATCAGCGATGTTCCTCTGGGCGCATTTTTAAGTGGTGGCATCGACTCCAGTGCCATGGTCGCCATGATGAGCAAGGTGAGCAAGGAGAAGGTTAACACCTTCACCATAGGTTTCGGAGGTGAGGTGGGAGGGTATCTGGATGAGAGGCAATACGCCCGCATGGTGGTTCAAAGATATGCGACAAGGCATCACGAATATGAAGTAATTCCCGAACCGGCAGGACTGATCGAGAAGATCGTCAGGGCTTTCGATGAACCATTTGCCGATGATTCGACCATACCTTCATATTTTGTCTGCAAAATAGCCAGAGAGAATGTTACGGTGGCCCTTTCGGGGCTCGGTGGGGATGAAGCACTGGGAGGATATGAGAGATATTTGGGGTTCAAGATACGAGGTCTGTTCAACAGGCTCCCAGTTCTTCTCAGGGAGAAGGTCATCAGGGCCATGATTGAGAAGACACCTGAGCTGTTGGACGGTCATTACACCATAAACCACATGAAGCGTTTTATCCGATCTGCCTCGCTGAGTCCTGACCTTGCTTACTTCGGATTTGTATCGAGGATCAACCCTGAGCTGGTGTCTTCTTTTTATGCCGATTCTGAAAGATATAAGCAATATACCGTTCAATGCAAAGATATTGTCCTAGGTTATTTTAACAGCACTAATGTCAGTGGGGCAGATGATGCGCTTGATAGGGCCTTTTTTTATGATGTGAAGACATATCTTCCCGAAGACATCCTCTCTGTAACAGATAGAATAAGCATGCATCATTCTTTGGAGGTGAGAGTTCCTTATCTTGACCACAGGCTCTTTGAGCTCTGTGCACGGATTCCCTCGGAAATGAAGATGAAGTGGTTCCGGAAAAAATATTTATTCAAAAAAGCAGTAAAGTCTTTGTTACCCAAAGAAGTCCTGGACCATCGCAAACAGGGTTTTATAGGACCGATGACACAATGGCTAAAGAAGGATCTCAAACCGTTTGTTCTGGAATCACTATCCAAGAAAAATCTGGATAAGCATGGACTGCTCAATTATTCGACCGTCCAAAGAATACTCAATGAGCATTTATCTGGCAAGGAAATTCATGATACACTCATTTGGTCGTTATTGATATTTCAGGTCTGGTTTGATCTATACATAGAAAATAAAAAGATGTAGCACCTTTTCAAATTTCTGTTGAAGTGCCTCTCGATGATGCTGAGATTGAATCGGAAGCCCGATCTACTTCCATGCCAATGGAATTAATTTGCTTATATATCCAGTAAATTATTTAGATCTATAATGCTAACTGATTGAAATATAATTATTTAAATATTGGCATTTTATTTGCTTAAATTATTGAAATTATACACGCTTGAACCAACTGAAGCTGAAAAAATAATATTTGAGAAGGTAATTTTCTTATGAAGAATAGCGATTTATTGAAGTATGTGTGCATCAGATTTTTTTTATTACTTTTCATTACTCTTGCCTTTACTACCGGGTGTACAAATAAGTCAAAGATAACAATCACCACAGAGTACCAGGCAATATTCCTGGACAACGGCCAGGCCTTTTTCGGAAAGCTGGAAAATGCAGATGGCCCCTACCCACTCCTCAAGGATGTCTTCTATATCCAACAGCAGGTGAACAAAGATACAAAGGAGGTGAAGAACATACTTATTAAAAGAGGGAATGAGTGGCATGGTCCTGACCGTATGTATATCAACTCTAAGCATATCGTGTTGATAGAACCAGTAGGTCAAAACTCAAAGGTAGCCCAGCTCATTAAAGATGCAAAGGCACAGAAGACTGAGGCAGGAAAGTTGCAATAAGGATAATAAGAACCAGATATATGTTTTTAGATCTGACATCAAAGATACTGAGGTTCTAGGGCGTGACAAATATGATATGATTTGTTTTATGTGCTTTGAGGTTATGGATTTAATGGGAGATTAACAATGGAGAATTCAGGATGAAAAGTAATATAATATTCTTAACCAGAATTTTGGCTATCTTCGTATCTGCTTGTATTCTCATTCCCTTAAGCTCATATGCCGGAGATAATTACTGGATTGGGAACAGTGGCAACTGGACTGATACAACAAATTGGAGTCTCGGGTATGAGCCTGTGGTAGTGGACAATGTATACCTTTCTCCCCAAAGTTCCAATGCTATAGTTAGCTATAACACGCTGAATAATCCAACCCTTAATACCGTGCAGATCGATGGTTCCGGAGGTTACTCGCTGGAGTTACAACAGAACCAGGGCGCCCTGACTTTAAACAATATGATTGTGGGTTATGATGGTAATGGGGCCTATGCATTAACCAGTGGCACAAATACTTTTCGTACCGGCATGCCCAATGGCAATGGTCTCATTCTTGGCTTCAATAGTGGAAGCAGTGGTACCTATAATTTAGGGAGCTTCGACCCTGCTGTCTCACCATCCAGCCCTACACTGAACTTTACGCCCAATGGTGTAGGCTTTGAAGCCATCGGTGTTTTCGGTACCGGCACCTTCAACCAGACCGATGGAATCAATCAAAACTGTACTTATCTCAACCTTGGAGTTAACCCTGGAAGCAGTGGTACATACAATCTGGGCGGTGGTATCCTTAATGTTTCTGGTGCTGGTGGAGGTTGGGAATATATCGGTGGCAAAGGTGCAGGCACGTTCAATCAAACTGGTGGGACCAATGAGATGATTGACGAACTTTACATCGGGTTAGGGCCTGCCGGAAGCAGTGGCACATATAATCTAAGCGGTGTTACATCAGTTTTGTATGTTGGTGGCATGGAATACATCGGAGGAAACGGCGGCACGGGCATTTTCAATCAGACTGATGGCACCCATATAGTTGGACAGTTGTTCATGAACGGAATATACAACCTGAGCGGCGGGAACCTGGGTGGCGAAACATCGAGTGGTATTGCTCACGAATTCATTGATGGCACATTCAACCAGATAGATGGTTCTAATACCATGGTTGAACTCTACCTCGGCTATTCAGCCGGCAGCAGTGCAATATACAACCTGAGCGGTGATCCCGCATCATCCAGCCTAGCAGTCAACGGCAATGAGTACATCGGTTTTAATGGGACCGGCACATTCAACCAGAGCGGTGGAATCAATCAAACCCGCACTGATCTCTACCTTGGTTATAATCCTGGAGGCAGTGGTACGTACAATCTGAGTGGTGGCGGGCTTACTTTATATACGGGTAACGAATATATAGGCTACTCCGGCACAGGTGTGTTCAATCAAACTGGCGGGGGGCATGAGGCGGCAGAGTATATTATTCTTGGCTACTCGGCCGGGAGCAGCGGGACATACAACCTGAGCGATGGTAATTTGGCGAATGAGGGTTCGTTTGTCATTGGCGATTCTGGCACCGGCACATTTAATCAGAGCGGTGGTAGCAACCAATTGTTCCAGTGTCCGGGTAATCTTTGGCTTGGCCTTAACAGTAGCGGCAGTGGGACATACAACCTGAGTGGAGGCACGCTTCATGCGTCCGACACCGCTGAATACATTGGTGGGAATGGCACTGGCACATTCAACCAGAGTGGCGGAAGTAATTTGATGACTAGCGCTGGCGCATTTGGACTCTATCTCGGCTATGATAACGGAAGCAAGGGGACGTACAATCTGAGCGGTGATCCTACCTTATCCACCCTGACGGTCACCGGCAATGAGTACATTGGTTATAATGGCACCGGTACGTTCAACCAGACTGGAGGATCACATACCGTAGCAGATACCCTCACTATTGCTGCTAACCCCGGGAGCGCAGGCACCTATAACCTCTCCGGCGGTTCTCTGCAGGCAGGGAGCATCGTCAATAATGATCATTTAAACTATTCAGACGGCACACTCCAGGCTGACATTATCAACAACGGGACATTTAACCTGAGCGGTTTGGGCATACGAACTGTGAATGGGGATGTAACCAACAATGGCACAGTTAAGGTAACCAATACCATTGCTCAATTTACCGGGACCTTTACGAACAATGGTGCATATACAAGTGATCCTGCAGTCAACCACTTCATTAACCTTGTAATCAGTCAGAATGGATACCTTCAGGGAGCGGCAGGTGATCAGTTCCTCATCTCAGGATATTTCCAGAACATGAGCACCAATACACTTTGGAACACCTCAGATGCCTTACTCGGTTTCGACGGGAGCGGTTTGCATTCTCTCTATGAGGCCGAAGACTGTTATTGGGACACGCTTAAGATATATGATGGCAACTCAATCTCCCTGAGCGGGACAGGTTCGCTTTACCTGGAACATATTATCGGCATGGCCTTTGATCCGGCAGGTAACACTATCACCAATATCTGGGGAAATGGTTTGAATCTCTATTACTTTTCTGCTGATAATCCTTGGCTCAAGGGTCTCTCATATTCGCTTATGGGCGGGGGATATCTCGTGGCCTATAATCCGAATCCCGTACCTGAACCTGCCACATTACTCCTCCTTGGAGCAGGTCTGCTGGGTTTCGCCAGACTGAGAAAGAAGATCAAGAATTAATTCCTTACATGACCATGACAGGAGAGCAGGGTCGAAAGGCCATGCCTTTTAATCGGTCGAATGCAACTTTCCAGCATACATTATTGCATGAGCCGGGATCACATCCTGGCGTCTAATGTTTTTCCGGAACTCAACAATGATATTTTAGCATTAAACGGATAAATCATTCATGAAGGGCAGGGATTTGGAGTTGTATCAAAGTGGATTTACAGTTTTCAACAAAGACCGTGTCTATCTGCTATTACGCTGATTATACCATCAAGTTTGGGTTGAATATTGACGAACAATTATTATACTTAACTATCCTATAGATAGGTTATATCTGATGTATTTTTATGAAATTGATTGCCTGAATTTTCACCTTATCGGGCGGAGCTGTAATCCAATATAATATTACAAGACAAACTCTTTTATGCACCTCCAGAAACCATCGTGTGAGACTTGAAAGGGATTATGAAACAAATCTTCCCAGGAGAGAAAATGAAAATTCTCGTAACCGGAAACATGGGATATGTCGGTCCGTCTGTAATCAGGCAACTACGCCGGTCTTATCCGGGGGCATATATCATGGGATTGGACATCGGATATTTTGCAGGCTGCTCGATTTCCAAGGAGGTTCTCCCGGAGGTTATACTTTACCAGCAGTACTTTGCCGATGTGAGGCAGTTCCCTGAAAATATCCTGGACGGTGTCGATGCTGTCGTTCATCTGGCAGCTATTTCCAATGATCCGATCGGAAACCTCTTCGAAACCGTTACCATGGATATCAATCATAGCGCCAGCATCAACGTGGCCGCTAAGGCCAAAAAGGCCGGAGTCGGCTCTTTTGTCTTTGCATCGAGTTGCAGCATGTACGGGTCGGCGGAAGGGAGTGCCCGCACCGAGGATGCTCCTTTAAATCCCCTGACTGCCTATGCACGATCGAAGGTTTACACGGAAAGAGACCTGAGGCCACTGGCCGGTGACGGATTCACCGTAACATGTCTCAGATTCGCAACAGCGTGCGGAATGAGCGACAGATTAAGACTTGACCTTGTCCTGAATGATTTTGTCGCCGGAGCAGTTGCTTCCAAGCGGATTTCCATTCTCAGCGATGGTACACCCTGGCGGCCTCTCATCAACGTCAATGACATGGCCAGGGCCATAGACTGGGCCGTTGGCCGGCAGCCTTCTGTAGGAGGAGATTTCCTCGCCGTCAACGCGGGTTTTGACCAAGGTAATTACCAGGTCAGGGAATTGGCTGAAAACGTTGCGAAGATCATCCCCGGGGTTGAAGTGCAGATTAACGAAAATGCACAGCCCGACCAGCGATCCTATAAGGTAAATTTTGACCTTTTCAAACAACTCGCTCCACATCACCAGCCGGTGTACGACCTGACCGCTTCCATCACCGGATTGCATGAAGGGCTTCGATCCATGGGCTTCATGAATGAGAATTTTCGTAGTTCAATCTATATGCGTCTTGTGCATCTGACCCATTTACGCGAAAAGGGATATTTGAGTGATGACCTTCGCTGGGTCAGGCCGAAGTGACAAGCCTGTGTATTTTGAATGTATAAAAACTGCGGGCAACATGAAGCTTCCTTGGGCTGATGATAGAACACTCTGTCATAAAGGAAAATAGGAGGTCTGTAGTGCAAGTAAGTAGTACCTGCCGATTCTGTGGAGAGCCATTGACACAAACGTTCGTTGACCTCGGCATGTCGCCTTTATGCGAAAGCTATGTAAGCGCAGATCACCTGAATATGATGGAACCCTATTACCCTCTTCATGTTTACGTCTGCGGGAATTGTTTTCTGGTTCAGCTTGAGGAGTTCGTCAGTCCGGAAGATATCTTCACGGAGTACGCCTATTTCTCCTCTTATTCCGACAACTGGCTTAAGCATGCCGAAAATTATGTCACGATGGCTATCGAACGGTTCGAATTGAATCAAGGTTCCCAGGTCGTCGAGGTGGCCAGCAACGACGGTTATCTCCTCCAGTATTTTGTTTCCCGGGGGATACCGGTGCTTGGGATCGAGCCTGCGAGGAATGTAGCCGAAGTTGCCATACAAAAAGGCATTACGACCGTCATGGAGTTTTTCGGTGAAAAAACGGCAGAGCGATTTCGCGCAGAAGGCAAGAGTGCCGACTTGCTTCTCGGGAACAATGTGCTTGCACAGGTGCCGGACATCAACGATTTCGTCAAGGGGATGAAAATTCTTCTCAAGCCTAAAGGGGTCATCACCATGGAATTCCCTCACCTTGTCCGGCTCATGGAAGAAAACCAGTTCGATACCATCTACCACGAACACTTTTCTTATTTTTCATTCATAACAGCGGAAAAGGTCTTTGCAGCACACGGACTGACCATGTTTGATGTCGAGGAACTGCCCACACATGGCGGCTCTCTTCGTATCTATGCACGGCACTGTGATGATTCTACCAAGGAAATCAGCCTAAGGGTAAAAGAACTCAAGAGCCGGGAAGAGGCAGCCGGAATCACTCATCTTGAAACCTACACTGATTTTGCAGAAAAAGTCAAAGAGACCAAGCGGAAATTGCTCGATTTCCTGATTGCAATCAAACGGCAGGGAAAAAGAATTGCCGGTTATGGCGCTCCGGGCAAGGGTAACACCTTGCTCAACTATTGTGGGATTCGCACTGACTTTCTCGACTATACAGTCGACCGCAACCCTTATAAACAGGGCAAGTTCCTTCCAGGGACGCATATCCCCATCTACAGTCCGGATAAAATAATCGATACCAAGCCCGACTATCTTTTTATCCTCCCCTGGAACTTCAAGGATGAAATCATGGTGCAGATGTCTTTCATTCGCGACTGGGGCGGCCGATTTGTTGTGCCGATTCCTGAAGTGAGGGTACTGTGAGCAGTGAACAGGGAACTACAAGCAGCAATAAACTATGATATTTAATGAAACCAAACTAAAGGGTGCATATGTCATCGACATTGAACAGCGTCAGGACGAGCGTGGTTTTTTTGCCCGGTCCTGGTGCCGGCGGGAATTTGAAGCGCATGGGCTGAACCCGCAGTTGGTGCAATGCAACATCTCTTTCAATGCCCGCATAGGAACCATGAGGGGAATGCATTACCAGGTGAAGCCCTGTGAGGAGGCAAAACTGATTCGATGCACAACGGGTTCAATATATGATGTCATTGTAGACATACGTCTGGATTCTCCCAGTTTCAAACAGTATCTAGGTATTGTTCTGACACCCGGAAACTATAAGATGTTGTATGTGCCGGAAGGTTTTGCCCATGGTTTCCTGACCCTCGAGGATAACACGGAAGTCTTCTACCAGATGTCGGAGTTCTATGCTCCGGATCATGCAGAAGGTTTCCGTTGGAATGATCCTGCGTTCGGAATTAAGTGGCCTTCAAATGTGCAAGTCATATCCGAACGGGACAAGAGTTATCCAGATGTCGACTTTTGAGGGAACTTAATACCTTGAATATTACCGGCCTACAAAACTCGATCGACCAAAATGAAGTCGGCCGGGAGATATATACGCTAATAGCTGAGCTGTATCCAATTTGCAGAAGCATTACAGGTGACGGTTTTCGGAAGACTTTGGAAATACTCCGTCGCCATGTACCGCTTATGGTTTATGAAGTTCCTTCGGGAACAAACGTGTTCGACTGGGTGGTGCCCAAAGAATGGAACATAAAAGACGCCTATGTAAAGAATTCAAAAGGCGAGAAAATAGTAGACTTCCAGAAATCCAATCTGCATATAGTGAATTATAGCGTGCCGGTCAAAAAGGTTGCTTCCTTAAAAGAATTGAAAGAACATCTTTCTACCCTCCCCGATCATCAAGACTGGATTCCCTACAGAACCTCCTACTATAAAGAGGACTGGGGCTTTTGCCTGACCCATCGTCGGTTCCTGGAGCTCGAAGAGGGGCTGTATGAGGTTTTCATTAATACAACACTCGAGGATGGCTCTCTGAGCTACGGAGAACTCTATCTGCCCGGTGAAGAAGATAATGAAATTTTAATCTCGTGCCACGCCTGCCATCCATCATTGGCGAATGACAACTTGTCGGGTGTCAGCCTGGCGGCTTTATTGGCTCAACATATTAGTTCCGTCAGGCACCGGTATGCATACCGTTTCCTTTTTATCCCGGGAACCATCGGGGCAATTACCTGGCTTGCCCTGAATGAGGGAAAGGCTTTGAAGATAAAGCATGGACTGGTGTTATCAGGTCTGGGCGACGAAGGAAATATTACCTATAAAAAAAGCCGGCATGGAATTGCAGAAATCGATCGAGCTGCCGGTCATGTCCTGAAGCATTCAGGAGATGCGTATGAGATTATGGATTTCTCCCCTTACGGATACGATGAGCGCCAGTATTGTTCGCCAGGATTCAATCTTCCGGTCGGCTGTTTATCAAGAACGCCTTACGGTAGGTATCCTGAATATCATACCTCTGCAGACAATCTGGATTTTGTCCACCCCCGTTCTCTGGGGGACAGTTTCCTTAAGGTTCTCTCGATACTTGAAGTGCTGGAAGGGAATTGTGCTTATTTGAATCTGAATCCAAAATGTGAACCCCAATTGGGTAAAAGGGGGTTGTACAATTCGATCGGGGTCAACGAGATGGCGATGTTGTGGGTATTGAATCTGTCGGATGGGAGCAACACGCTTCTCGACATTGCGGAAAGAGCCGGCCTGAAGTTCGATGTGGTGTTCAGCATTGCTAAAACTTTATGCGAAAATAATTTACTGAAGAAGGTTATTCTATAAATTGAAACGCTTCTATTTCCTGAGGAAAGGAAGGGTGCCGAGATGAAAGTAGTATTATTCTGCGGCGGTTTGGGCACTCGTTTGAGAGAAATGTCCGGTGACATACCGAAGCCTATGGTAGAGATCGGATACAGGCCTATACTCTGGCACATCATGAAATACTATGCCCATTTCGGGCATAAGGATTTTATTTTATGCCTCGGCTATAAGGCGAACGCCATCAAGAACTACTTTATCAAATATGACGAATGCGATTCCAATGATTTCACAATGTCCAAAGGTGGGAACGAAATCAAGCTCCACCAGAGTGACATAAGCGACTGGAATATTACTTTCGTAGATACCGGTCTGAAATCGAATATCGGTCAAAGATTAAAGGCTGTCGAAAAGTATCTGAAAGATGAAGAATATTTTTTGGCAAACTATGCAGACGGGTTGAGTGATTTACCCTTGAATGAGATGATCGACAGTTTTAAGAAGAGCGGAAAGATTGCCTCTTTTGTCTGTGTGAAGCCATCTCAAAGTTTTCATGTCGTTACTCTCAAGGACGGAGACCGTGTAGACAAAATACAATACGTGAAAGATACAGATATTTTAATAAACGGTGGATATTTCATTTTCAGAAAAGAAATTTTTAACTATATTAAAGAGGGCGAAGAATTGGTGATGGAGCCTTTTGAACGATTAATATCCGAATGCCAGCTCTATGGTTATAAATATGATAATTACTGGTGCATGGACACTTTCAAAGAACATCAGGAATTGAATGATATGTGCATGGATGGAGACGCCCCGTGGGAAGTGTGGAAAAAGAAGAAATGATCACGCACAACAAGGACAAACATCAGTCATGATGAAATTGGGATTGCCCTCGCGGAAAGGGTCTGCCCTCAGGATTTTATGCCTGGGAGCGCACAGCGACGATATTGAGATAGGCTGCGGCGGCACGATCTTGAAACTGATCAAAGAACACAGCCGTGTAGACGTTTATTGGGTCGTATTCAGCGCTGAATCGGTAAGGGCTCAAGAAGCCAGGAAAAGCGCTAGAAAGTTTTTGACCAATGTGAGACAAAAAGAGATTGTTATAAAGAAGTTCAAAGATGGGTTTTTCCCCTATATAGGAGGCGAGATCAAGGAATTTTTCGAGGAACTGAAATACAAATTCACTCCGGATATTATTTTCACCCATTGCCGTCATGATTTACACCAGGACCATCGACTGATTAATGAGTTGACATGGAATACGTTCAGAGATCATTTCATCCTTGAGTATGAAATAATAAAATATGATGGAGATATCGGTAACCCAAACTTTTTTGTCCATTTAGATGAAGAAACTTGTCGAAGAAAAATTAAGTATATCCTTGAATCTTTCAAGAGTCAGGATCAAAGAGGGTGGTTCACCAAAGACGTTTTCTTTTCCGTTCTCAGGCTTCGAGGGCTTGAGTCGAATTCCTCTCACAAATTTGCAGAAGGATTTTTCAGTCGAAAGGCCATTTTATAGCATCCATTATCACTGGTTATGTAAACGGCCTCCACTCAATCAAATAACGTATTCTCGTCAAATTGGATATTAAGCTCTCCGAAAAGGGAAAGGTTAGATCGACAATGATACAACTTCAAAAGCCTGAATGGATTTACTTTGGTGGGAAGATCCGTAAATGGGAAGAGGGAGTCCTGCACATATCCTGCGAGGCTGTGTACCGTGGCCTCAGTGTCTTTGAGGGTCTGAAGGGATACTGGAAGGAAGACTGCTCCGATTTCGGCATAGTAGCGGTACCCCGGCACTATGCCAGGTTGCAGCGCTCTGCAAGACTGCTTCATATCCCATGTCCGGTTACCTATGATGAATTTGAGCAGGCCTGCCACGAACTCGTACGTGCTCTCTACCAACCGGACCGGGATATGTGGATACGGGCTACGCTCTATGTCATCGAGGGCCATTGGGGTGAGGGTACCGTTGCCGACCTCGTTCTCACGGCATACCATCAAGACAAAAAGCCGCCCTCAGCGATAGACATCGGCGTAAGTACTTGGCAGAGGGCCGGTGATGTTACACTTCCCCCAAGGATAAAAACCAGCGCGAACTATCAGGTAGCCCGACTGGCGCGGATCGAAGGTCGAGGGCGGGGATTTTCTGAAATGATCCTGCTGAATCAGTGGGGAAGAGTGGCCGAGGCGACTGGGGCATGCGTTCTGATGGTGAGGAACGGCAAAGTATTCACTCCCCCACCTTCAGAGGGCCGTCTGGAGAGTATAACGGTCGAGATTGTTGAAGATATCTGCAGGTCTATGCAAATCGAATTCATCGAGAGGCCGATCGACCGAACCGAGCTCTACGTTGCCGATGAAGTCTGTCTTGCGGGGACACTCGCCGAGATCGTTCCCATACGTCGCATCGACGATTTCCTGTTGCCGAAGGAGTCTCCCATTCTCAGCGCTGTGGCCGCCCGATTCTGGCGAGCAGTACGAGGTTTAGACCGCCATCCGGCGGTCGACCTATCGATAGTTACGCCGATCGTTGCGCCTGCCTCAGGAGCTATTTCATGATAACAGCACTCCGCGAACTCATCAAATACCGGGAACTCTTATACATGATGACCTGGCGGGATATTCATGTAAAATATAAACAATCTATTATGGGTTTCATGTGGGCGATTCTCATGCCGATGCTCATTATCGCAACCGGAACACTCGTCAGATTCGGCATAGCAAAACTCTCGGGCTCCCACCTGGAGATAACACAGATTGTCACCGTAACGGTGAAAGCCATTCCTTGGGCTTTTTTCATTTCTTCTATTAACTTCGCGACCAACAGCCTGGTGGGTAATGTCAACCTGGTTACAAAGATCTATTTTCCCAAGGAGATTTTTCCACTTTCAGCCGTTTTGTCCCAATTGTTTGATCTTATGATAGCGTCAGGAGCCTTTGTTGTTTTTCTGGTTGCCATAAGGGTAGGCTGGAGTGTTCAGTTAATATGGGTCTTGCCGATATTGTCGATCCTTGTGCTTCTCACGATGGCAATGGGCATCTTTCTTTCCGCTGCGAACCTTTTTTTCAGGGACGTGAAATATTTGGTCAGTGTCATAATCAGTTTTGCAATATTCTTTACGCCTGTATTTTATGATGCCCGTATGGCAGGCAAATGGGAATCACTTCTTTTACTGAACCCTGTGGCTCCTATTCTCGAGGGTTTGAACTCCTGCATAGTTCTTCACCAATCCCCAAAAGGTTATTGGATTTTATACAGTGCGATAGTAGCCGTTTTTGGGACTTTTCTCGCAATGATCTTTTTTAAGAATCTAGAACCTAAATTTGCAGAGAATATTTAGGGGCAGCTATGAATAATGTTGCTTTCGAAATGGATCATGTGTCCAAGAAATTCAAGAAAGGGGAATTTCATGACTCCCTGAGAGACCTCATACCTGCAATGTTCAGCAGATTTCTAAAAAATAGGAAAATAAATCCACTGGGGGTGAATGAGTTCTGGGCGTTGCAGGATATTTCGTTTCAGGTAAACAAAGGAGAGGCATTGGGTATCATCGGGGCCAACGGTGCGGGGAAGAGCACAATGCTTAAACTGTTAAGCAGGGTAATGAAGCCGACAAAAGGCAATATGAAAGTAAACGGCACTCTGTCGGCGCTTCTCGAAGTCGGGGCGGGTTTCCATGGCGATCTTACAGGGCGTGAGAACATTTTTCTCAATGGCACGATACTCGGGATGAGAAAGGAGCAGATCAGGAAGAAATTTGATGAGATTGTGGATTTCTCCGATCTGGCTGATTTCATAGACACCCCGGTGAAACGTTATTCATCCGGAATGTACGCACGGCTCGGGTTTTCTGTTGCCGCACATGTAGAACCTGAAATACTCGTTGTGGATGAGGTGCTCAGTGTAGGTGATTACTCTTTTCAAAATAAATGCATAGCGAAAATGAAATCGATCTTGAACAGCGGTGCGACAGTGCTGTTCGTATCCCATAATTTGAGGGCCGTAACGGATCTGTGCCATCGATGCATCTTGCTTGATCACGGCAAGATATTAAAAGACGGACCAGCGATAGAAGTCGTTCGCTATTATATGAATCCCCGTGAAAAGACCAGTGAAGAAAATGAGAAGAAAGAGGCATATATTTCCAATGTGATACTCAAGGGGGAAAGAAATAAAGAACTCTTGTTTGAGACAGGCGAGAAAGTTTTCTTAGAGATAGAAGTTACGGGAAACGTGAATTGCAAAAATCTATCGGTGACGGTGCTCATGAAAAATGACGACAATTACCATGTGTTCGACACATCGACCCAGCGTCTTAATAATACAACATTTTCTCTGAAGCCCGGAGAAAAAAAGAAGGTGACGTTTGAGTTGAATCTGCATCTTGTGCCCGGTACGTACTACGTAGGTGCGCACATCTACCGATATGACATTCAGAAAATGTATGATATGCGGCTTCCTGCCGCGACGATACAAGTAAGATCTGAGAAGGATGTACAAGGTGTTGTTAATTTGTATCCCAAGGCGGTCATTGAATGAACCGATATGGGTAACTTGCCGGGACTAAGAAAATCATAAATCGTTCGTGGATAACGCATGAGAAGTTTAGGTGCAAAGTTTTCAAACCTTAAGCTAATGAGGAAAGTCCATGGATGATTGTTGTAAATGTTAAAAATGATTGGAAGTTAGATGAATATTGGCGCACAAATATATCGGAAAAGCTACACTATTGAACAGATGATACGTATCGTGAGTATGCAATTTGTTCTTACACCAGCTGCGTATGCACTGCCAAGAAAGTTGGCTTTGAGGATTGCCAATACTCTAGCGCTATTACTGTTGATTTTGCCCATACCAGGCTTACATACATACAGGCAGATGCGAGCCGCATTCGGAACGGGCCGCCTTGACTCGTTTTTTCTCGCCTGGGGCTGGTTGGCCCGGCCACTGAGCGATTTCGTCATACTGAAACGTTTACACTACAGACGTGAAGATCCGTTAAACTGGAAAATTATCGAGAAGAATGTCGATGGTATTAACAGTCTAAGAGAGTCTGGTGAATCATATATTATAGCTACCCCTCATTTCCCGAAAAAACCTGGTTTGAGTATACTTTCTCCTAAAGTTACTTATGGCCACAATATCCAAGTTGCTAACCCTCTTGTTTCAAACGTCCGGTCCCTGTATGATCTCCGGGTTCGTATTCAGTATGGAGCTCTATTGAAAGCCTATTCTTATTGCCGAATAGACTATGAGTTTGTTTTTATCAGAAACTTGCGTACTGCAAGAACACTCTACACTCTGCTTCGTGAACGAGGAAATGTTGTAAATATTCCTGTTGACGGAGGATGGATCAAGACACTGACCGGATCTTATGAGAGACCCTTTGCGGGACATAGAAGTCGTGTGTTTTCAACAGGCGCCGCACAATTGGCCAGATTGGCCCAATGCCCAATCATTAGCTGCGTTCCAATATCGGAAAGTGATGGAAGTATCTCACTTGAATGGGGATCACCTATTCGTAGCGTTGGCAACAGTACTGCCAATGACATTTATGTCATGAATCAACTGCTTGATGCAATAGAAATTGTCATAGGAGAGAAACCGACACAATACATATACGAGATCGGAGGGGATCGACGTTGGAATTCGCTAAGCAAACGATGGGAAGACCTTACTAAATGATTGATCTAGAACTCGTTCGACTTATCTGATGAGTTCCTCCGGGGCATGAAGATTTTACGATGTTGTTTTGAAGAATTAGGCGAAAAACATACTTCTCAGAGAGGCATATGATCCCCATAAGTGAGCTAGTTACTGCCTTTAATTGATGGGAAAAAACACTTCAATCTCCACTCAAAAACATTAAAAACGTAAAACGGAATGGCAATTTATCTCTCATTGGCCATGAGAAAAGGTAAATTCAATTTTTTATGAATCATTCAAAGGTCTCACTTTCTATCCGGATTGAAAGGAGACTTCTATGTCGATGGTAAGCGTCATCATACCACTCTACAACAAACGTAGTTTTGTAGATCGGGCGATTGATTCTATATTTGCTCAAACCTTTCAGGATTTTGAGATCGTGGTTGTTGATGACGGCTCGACCGATAACGGTCCTGAGATTGTCAAATGTTACAAAGATTCTCGTATGCGGCTCATCCACCAGCCCAATGCAGGGCCAGGGGCTGCAAGGAACACGGGTGTAAGGCAGTCTTCATCACCCTACGTGGCTTTTCTTGATGCGGATGACGAATGGCTACCGGACTTCTTGCAATATTCGCTTGCTAACCTCCGCAACAACCCTGATTGTGTGCTCAACGTTGTTAATCATTACAGGGGAAAAGACAAAATTTTGGCCACAACGGTGCCTCCTTTTAATATTGGTATTTCCACAGGACCCTGGCAATTATCTCCCGAATTAGAAGTGAAGGAAATGTGGGGCTCCTTTTTTTATCTTCAGTCGTCGGTTATGGTGTGTCGGCGTGATGTAGTTCTCGAATTTGGGGGTTTTTATGAACACCATTGTACCTATATGGAAGATCAATACCTCTGGTTACAGGTATTATTAAAATACAGGATATATCGCGATACGACTCCGCTTTACTGGTACCACACCGAGGATTCTGATCTAGTCGGTCCTAATCGCATATTGCCGAGGCCTTTGTTTCCATTCCTAGCGGAGCCCGAACCTATACGAAAGAATTGCCCTGTCTACTATAGATTGACGCTGGAAAAATTATTGTCGTATGCGGCCTTTCTTAATTTCCCAATAATGATTTCACAAGGCGATTTGTCTGCAGCAAGGTATCTTCTGAAGCAGTTTCCTATGATGAGAGATTTTGGAGAAGATTTAGGATGGATGTATATCAAGTTGAGAATCAAGGTAGCTTTGCCCTGGTTGATACCTTATGTGCGGGTGGTGAAACAGTTTATCCTCGGAGTTTGTCGGTGACAGGGTTTAGCAACTATAAATCCAAAGTATATAATGAATTATATTTAAATCACAACAAATGTTGGGATGTAATAATATCAAAAAGTTAAGTTGAGATCCAGACATACTCCAAGAAAATTGGCTGAAAAATAAAGCAAAAAGCACACAACAATTTTAATATTAGTTATCTCCAAAACACATTGAGACCATTGAATAACATTCAATTCTAATAATAAATGGATTGACACCAACAAATTTCTATTTTCGCTCTTGACCCGGCCGATGAATCGGTCCTGTGTTGTTGTTCATATGAGATGAGGAATTTATTAAGTCTCAATGATTTTAGAATACAAAACAAAGCAAATAATGGATGGTCGAAGAGGGGTGGTAGAAGTATCTAGAAAAAGAAAAGATTATGTGAATATTGTAAGATTACCGATATATATTAAAAGGAGATGATATTCGATGAGTATTTTAGAAGATCTTGAAAAAGTTCTGCTTAATGAAATTGCTGTCGATCTTGACAAAAAATCACTGACACCTGATGAAGACCTCCTTGAGAAGGGTATTATTGATTCTCTGGGGATCATGAAGTTAGTACTTTTTATGGAGGAGGCCTTCGGCATACAGGTTCTTGATGAGGATATAATTCCTGATAACTTTCAAAATCTTAAAGTCATGGTTAAGTTTGTAGAACAAAAAATTCGGAATAAGTAGTTCATGTTTCTGGTTTAAGGCCATGTACTTTTAATAGGAATAGAACGCTGCTCTGCCGGGAAGACTCCAGAACTTTATTCCGTACCGACAAAAGACTAAACCTCGAATAGTTAACTGCTCAGGAACATTTTTTATATTGTTTCCCACTTAATCGGGATACTAGAGAGTTTCCAATTTAATAATAAATAGGTTTGGAGTAAAAAGCTTGGATTAAGACATACCACTGCCTAAGGAGATTCCCAAGCACACAGGGAGAAATATTGCATATCCCACGTAATTATAAAGACAAGAACTATGATTGAATTAGGCTGGAGATAAACATCTAAAGGAGCATTGTTGGGTATAAAAGAAAAATCAGGGTTTAATTACTTTGCTGAAACTTATAATGCTTTTCAAAAGTTTGAGTTTGAGGATCCTTTACAGGAAACCTTGCGTCTTTTTGACCTGTTATCGGAGGGAACTTTAAGGGAGACGGATCTGTGTCTCCTTAGACAAGAGAAAATAGACCTTCTTGACTTGGTACAAAAAAGGAAAGAAGGGATACCTATGGAATACATCATCGGGTTGGCAAGTTTTATGGAGCACACGTTTTTTTGTTCTCCAGAAACCTTTATACCCAAGGAACAGACCGGAATATTGGTTAAAGTCGCTTTGGAATTCCTTAAGAAAAAGCAGGAAGGTGAAAATAATCTAACCATCATTGACATGGCAACAGGGTGTGGAAACATAGCAATTTCACTTTTAATGAATTTAGATAACATTAAAGTTTTTGCTTGTGATATTAGTCCTGCAGTAGTTGATATTGCAAAAAAAAATGTTGACAAGTTCTGCCTTCAAGATAGGGTTTCCCTTTTCTGTGGGGACTTTTTCTCTCCTCTTAAGGGCCTAGGATATGAAGAAAGGATCGACATGGTTGTCTGCAACCCTCCCTATATCCCTACAACCTCAATTTGTAAACTATCCGTAGAGATTGTTGACTATGAACCAAAAGTTGCACTTGATGGTGGGCCTTTCGGCATTGATTTTCATCGCAGACTTATCACCGATTCTCTTAAATTGTTAAAGCCTAAAGGAATTCTTGTTTTTGAAATAGGTATAGGACAAGAAGAATTGGTTGCCCGATTGTTTAAAAATAAAGAGGATTATGAAGATGTCCGATATCACGGCGAAGGGGCAGAAATCAGAGTAGTGTCTGCATTAAAAAAATAGGAAATTAGAACTGATTAATGTATTTTGTGGTCCAAGAAGGCTTTCAATGAAAGATGTACTATGTTGCAAGTAACATATCGATATTTTGCCATTTATATCTATGCGAAAAGATGGATAAGGAGATTAAATTATGGATTTTGAATTTAGTAAAGAACAATTAGAGTTTAAAAACAATGCCATACGTTTTGCTCAGAGGGCCCTCAATGATAGGCTTATTGAAAGGGATAGAGATGCTGTCTTTCCTCGTGAACTTTGGAAGAAATGTGCGGATTTCGGAATACAGGGTTCTGCCTTTCCGGAACAATATGGAGGAAACAATGCTGATATCTTGAGCACAATGCTGCTTATGGAGGGATTGGGATATGGGTGTAAAGATAGTGGTTTGATCTTCGCCATCAACGGTCAGATGTGGTCCGTTCAAATGCCGATATTGAAGTTTGGTTCCGAAGCACAGAAAAACAGGTATTTACCTAGACTTTGCAGTGGCGAATTGATCGGAGCTGACAGCATTACCGAGCCGGACTCAGGTTCCGATGCCTACAGCCTTCGAACAACAGCGAGGTTGGATGGTAATTATTATATCTTAAATGGGACAAAAACGTTCTGTACCATGGCGCCTTTGGCCGATGTATTTGTAGTATTTGCTACTGTAGATAAGCGGAAGGGATTTATGGGTGTAACTGCATTCATTATCGAAAGAGATTATCCTGGTTTTTGTGTAAGCAAGGACATAGGAAAAATGGGTTTACGAACGGCTCCTTTTGCCGAATTGATTCTTGAAGATTGCAAAGTTCCCTCAGAGAATCGTCTTGGAAAAGAAGGTAATGGTGCGGCAATATTCGATGACTCGATAGAATGGGAGAGGAGTTGCATTTTGGCCAGTTTACTGGGTGGGATGGAGAGGCAACTGGAGAGATGTATAAAATATGCCAAAGAACGTAAACAATTTGGTAAATCAATCGGTAAGTATCAGTCTGTTGCCAATAAAATCGTAGATATGAAAGTCCGAATGGAGACGTCTAGGCTGATGTTATACAAATTGGCCTGGATGAAGAAGACCCATGGCAAGGCTACTATGGAAGCTGCCATAACAAAATTATACCTGAGTGAATCATGGATCAAGTCGTGTCTTGATGCCATACAGATTCACGGGGGTTATGGTTATACGATTGAATACGAATTGGAACGTGATTTACGCGATTCTATTGGAAGTACTCTCTACTCAGGAACCTCGGAGATCCAAAGAAACATCATAGCGCGGTACTTGGGGCTTTAATAGTTGTAGATAATCTGGATGCTTGAATTTAACAATCATTGCAGAATCGGAAATATGAGGTTGACACATCCAAAGATCAGTTGGTTGATTCATTGATAGAAAATTGAATTTCAGGTCCGAACATAATACGCAATCACATCTTTCCGGGAGCAGTCGTTGGGAAATTCAGTGAGATATTATTGTCAGAAGAGTGATCTTGTTTTTTTTAATGGAGGTTATTGAATGGCCTATTTACTCCACCAATTATTGTCGGAAAGTGCGGCGAAGTATCCGGGCAAGGACGCAGTAGTCTTTAAAGACCAGTCAATATCTTATGCAGAGTTAGAGAGTGAAACCAATAAACTGGCTCATAGTCTATCGGAAAACGGCATAGAAAGAGGAGATAGGGTTGGGATTCATATGAACAGGGGTATAAATTCAGTGACCGGGGCTTTGGGGATTTTGAAAGCAGGAGCCACATATGTTCCCATAGATCCCATGTGCCCGCTGGGCCGCCTCAGTTATATTGTCAACAGATGTGAAATCAAGTTGCTGGTAACTTCTCAAGAAAAACTGACAAATGTTGAGCGGGCGTTTCCTGAAGCATCACCTTTGGAAAGTGTTCTTGTTATGAATGGCTTGGATTCAGATTCCGAGTCACTCGGATCCGTAAAATTGATTGACTGGCAGAAAATGCGGGAGGACGCAAGAGGAGACATTCCCTTTACGAACACAATAGACTCGGATTTAGCGTATATTCTCTTTACTTCCGGCTCAACGGGTAATCCCAAAGGGGTTATGATATCGCACAGGAACTCTTTGACATTCGTGAATTCAGCGCATGACTTTTTCGGGATTGGAATGAATGACAGATTTTCCAACATCTGTCCCCTTCACTTCGACATGTCGGTGTTCGACATCTTCGGAGCATTCAAGGCAGGGGCTACTATAGTCATCATCCCCGAGAGCACGGCTATCTTTCCATCACAATTAGCCGAGTACATCGAGAAGAAAAAAATTACGGTATGGAATTCAGTGCCATCAGCACTCACTCTTCTGGCAAACTTTACGAATCTGGATAAGTATGATTTTTCTTCTCTGCGATTGATTCTGTTCGCAGGTGAGGTATTCCCCATAAAATATCTGCGGCGAGTTCAGAAAGCAGTCCCCGGAGGGAGATTTTACAATATATACGGGCAAACGGAAGCAAATTCTTCAACTTATTATCGGGTTGAACAAATCCCCTCGGATGACACGGCAATACTTCCAATCGGCAGATCATTGCCAAATTTCGAGGTTTTTGCTCTGGACGAAGAGGGCCGAAGGGTCATCAAGCCAGGCGATAAGGGAGAATTGTATGTGAGGGCTGCTTCGGTTGCGTTAGGATACTGGGACGATGTTGAGAAGACCCAAGAGTGCTTTGTGAAAAACCCTCTTCGGCCTGACTTGAATGAAATAGTTTACAGAACCGGTGATTTGGTCCGCCTGGATAATGATGGAAATTATGTATTCCTTGGCCGGAAAGATCATATGATAAAAAGCCGAGGGTATAGGATCGAGATCGGAGAAATTGAAACAGTCCTGTGCAACCACCCGGAAATTAAGAATGCCGCTGTCATCCCGATCCCGGACGAGCTAATAGGGAATAGAATCTCGGCGGTCATTGTTCCGTTGGCACCAGGCAAAATCGAAAAAGAAGACATCCTGAAGTATTGTTCAAGACACCTGCCGAAATACATGATCCCGGAGATTATCGAATTTCGCGACTCCCTTCCTGCAACTTCATCCGGAAAGATAGATAGAAAGAAGTTGAGCACGCTCAAATGAAACAGCTTCTTGTTCTGTAGAGTAGGTAAAGTGCCACGATTTCTCGATACATGCATGAACGAGGTAGTATCATCCAGACTCTGAAATAATTCCGACCATATCAGTATGACACATTTAACTCAAAGGAGTAAGTCAATGCAAAAGCTCATCAAGAACGAATGGCGTCGCGAATCAGGAGAGCCCTTTACCCGTGCTCAAATCCTGAGGCACGACATACATCCTGAGGGGCTTGATGTCGATCGGATTCAGTTCTCCGAAGCGGGTCGCCTCACACCAAGATCGAGCGTCGGCCACATCATCAGCGTTCTTCGAGGAAGAGGAAAACTATACGTTCAGGGTGACGGTAAACAATCGCTTCACCTGGAGGCAGGCGTGCACCTCTATCTTCCGCCCGGTCTGGAGGTTGTCCTTGAGGCGGAACCGGAGACCGAACTCATGCGCGTATCGAGTCCAACTGCATCGCAGACGCGCGGCAAACAGATGCTGCTTCGCGACGAAACATTTCTTGCAGCCTGTGCGTCGGGATCCCAATTACTTCGGTGGATCCTCACGCCCCAGTACTTGAGCCGCCGGATCTTCCTGCACCATGACTCGATTCTTCTGTCGAAATCAGGGCATCCCGTCTCTTGGTTTCGCACCACAATGTTCGACGTGGCGGGTCTCCCCAGAAACGAGGAAGGGGAGCCTGTGTTCAAGATGTCATACAACTCACGCACCGAGTTCAATGTATGCTACGACGTGAAGGGGACTGCCCGCGTGCGTATGGCGAAGCATCCGTACCTGGATGCGAACCAGTTATGGGGCCCGTGGCTTTCGCTCGATAACGACTCTACCTATCACCTGAATGAAGCTGCCGGGAGCTCCGAAGAGGAGTCCCGTATCGATGAGAAAACCCATACCAGGCAATTCCTTCGCAATAAGCACGAAGTTCACATTATCGACGGTTATGTATCACTCTTCTGCCTATTCGATCCGGCACCCACAGGATTTGAACGCCATCAGCCCGGTGAATATAGCGACTATGAACCACTCTCTCATGTACTTGGGACAGATCTGTACGAGACGTATCAACGAGAGATTGTACGGTACGACGAGATGGTGGACGGTCTCTCCCTAGCAAAGGCCATGGGCAGGCTGAAAACACTCAATGCAAATCCTCTCTGGCAGCTTTACTTGCAAGGCCGTGAGGCACAAATGGCCATAGAAGCTGACCTTGCAAAGTCGCTTTCTGCGGAGGGCAGCGGACGTGAAAGCGTCCTTGCACGCTGGATGCAGTCAGCGGCTGATTGATTAGCCGGAATGACGAGATCCAGAAGCCTCCGGCTATATGGCTTTTCATCAAGTGACTTATTATCTTTACAATTGAAGTAGCTCCTTAAAGGATGACCTGAATGGGATTGTGATGGATGTGAAGCAGCCATCGGCCTATATCTTGATAGTATTGATTGCACTGGCGCTGTCGCTCGCAGATAGTGTGCAACTGATGGCCGGTAGTCGGGCGCCTCTGGCCAAAACAGGAAGCGTCTTACCCATGGGGCCGCTGAAAGTGAATCCTGTCAATCCGCGATATTTTACTGATGGAACAGGGAAAGCAATCTATCTGACCGGATCGCACACGTGGAATAATTTTCAAGACATAGGTGATGAAGATGCACCTCCTTTCGATTACACTGCCTACCTAGACTTTCTTAAGGATCATAATCATAACTTCATCCGTCTATGGGTATGGGAACATGCTGCGTGGTTTCAGGCGACAAAGGAAAAAATTTTATTTTGCCCTATGCCGTATGAGCGTACCGGACCGGGGGAAGCCCTTGATGGGAAACTTAAATTTGACCTTAACAGGTTCAATCAGAAATTTTTTGACAGATTGCGTGCAAGGGTAATCGCAGCACGGGAGAAAGGTATCTATGTTTCTGTTATGCTGTTTCAAGGGTTCAGTATTGAGATTAAGGGGGTAGATACCGATAGCAGGTATGCAAGGTATCTCAAGAGGATGTTAAGAAGGGTACGTTTAGGGGCAATGCTCACAGAAGAAAATAACCCATGGAGAGGACATCCGTTTAATGCCAGAAACAATATCAATGGAATCAATGGAGATCCTCAGGGAAAGGGTGACGGCCGGGAAATTCATACCATGAACTTGCCCCGGATAATGAAGCTGCAGGAAGAATACGTTAAAAAAGTTATAGATACATTAAATGACCTGGATAATGTATTGTGGGAGATTTCCAATGAAGGCCACAGCGATTCAACCCTTTGGCAGTACCACATGATCAATTTCATTCATGCGTACGAGGGCAAAAAGGGCAGGAGACACCCGGTGTGGATGACCGCACAATGGCCTGGCGGAGAGAACAGTGCTCTCTTTAAAAGTCATGCCGAGTCAATATCCCCGAATTCTCAGGACGGGTACAAAGACAATCCCCCCGTGGCAGACGGCCGAAAGATAATCATCAGCGACACGGATCATTTATGGGGGATGGGCGGAGACTACAGGTGGATATGGAAAAGTTTCCTCACGGGCCTGAACCCGATCTTTATGGATCCTTATAACGCGAATGTACTTCATAATCCTCCAAGTTATTATTGCGTTCCAGCCAGCCCGGAATGGGAACTCATGCGCAAGAACATGGGGTTTACGCTTACCTTCGCCAAGAGGATTCACCTGGTGGGTATGGTGCCCCGGCCGGATCTGGCTTCTTCAGGATACTGTCTTGCCGAAAACGGAAAAGAATATCTGATTTATACTCAACAGAATGGCAAGGTGACTGTAGATCTATCTCATGTTTCGGGCAAGTTTATTGTAGAGTGGTTCAATCCGATGGCAGGAGTTTCACAGCAAGGTCTTGCCGTAAAGGGCGGTGCCTCCCGGTCGTTTGCTCCCCCTTTTTCTGGTGATACAGTACTTTATCTTTCCATAAATAAACAGAAGAGACAGGCTCAGGCCAACTGATATTTATATTCTCAATACGAATTCCCGAATAGATTAAACATATTATTGAATGTTCAAGAGACGGGTGCCAATGTGTGGTGAATATGCCGCCAAAGACATGGGAGGTGTTTCAAGTTATTCCCACCGATACCTGCGCATAGGGCTCATAAGTCCCTATGTGGGCACGAACTTAGGAGATGCAGCTATCATTGAGTCTGCGCGAACTCACTTGATACGGCTGTTTCCCAAGGCAGAGTTTCTTTTGATTGTTTTGGATTGTGAGTATGTATCAAATCTTCATGGTTTGGAGGCATTTCCTTTGGCCGCCATTCCTCTGCCCTTTTATAACACTGTTGTTTATGTACAAAGGGCGGGCCTTTCCGGTCAGACCAAACCCCGCACCTCTGGCGTTGAGTCTCTACGTCTACATGCGAGATCTGAACTTAAGAAGATTGCAGGGCGAATACCTTTGCTCCTGTCGGCCGCCAGGCGACTCCGGGATGGATTGGTCATGGTTTCGCTTGAAATTCCTCATTTGCTTCAGGCCCGTAAAGTAGTCAACAGCCTGGACGGGCTGATCATAGCAGGTGGTGGCCAGTTTGATGACGAATATGGCGGGCCCTGGGGCCATCCTTATTCGATGTTCAAGTGGATCACCTTGGCTAACAGCGCACATGTACCTGTTTTCTTTGTTGGTGTTGGTGTCGATGATCTCCATCATTCACTCAGCAAGTGGTTTTTGCGCCATATACTTGCACGGGCTCGCCGGGTATCACTACGCGATGCCGGTTCCAATGGAATTCTTCGCAGGGTGGGTATTCAACGCGAACTTATCGCTTGTCCCGATTTAGCCTTCGGAATGCCGTGCATGAATGATGCTGCGCCGCTTCCACCAGTTCCGGCATCATCGAAATTTACGATCGGCCTGAGTCCGATCTCTTTTGGCCTCAAAGACAGATGGCCTACGATTCATAGTGCTATTTTCGAACGCTACTGGGTTGAATTAAAGGAATTCGCTGCTTCCCTTCTTAGAGCGAACCACTCCCTGAAAATTTTCGTCACCGATGGTGGAGACGAAGAATTGGCGAAGATGCTTTACGATCACCTGGCGGGTGCCGGCGCAGATGGTGAACACGTGCAGCTTTTTCCCTTGTTGAGGCTTCAGGATCATATAACATTGCTCAGATCCTGCGATGCTGTGGTAGCGAGCCGTCTTCACGGTGTCCTCTTGAGCCATGCCGGGGGGGTGCCGGTGCTGGCAATCTCATATCGCAGGAAAGTGAGGGTCCACATGGAGGACATGGGGCAGGAACAATTCTGCCTGGATTTCGAAACCTTCACTTCTTCTGAAGCCAGGGATTCCTTGTTCAGCATGCTGGCAGACCGTAGCGGAATAGTTTCCGCACTTCTCCAGAGATGCACCGAAAAGTGCATGGCTATAGATCAGGAATTCTCAGCCATAGGGGCAGAAATGGCTATTTGATATCAGGGATGCTGGAAGGACAAACCATGATAGAGGAACAGTGAAGGTGATGACATCAAAATTCTGTGATCCCGGACAACCGGATACATCGTCAGGCGGCATACATGTCTCTGTGGTAACCCCTTTCTACAATACAGCGGATTACCTGGAGGAATGCATATTAAGTGTTCTCAGACAAACGCATACGAACTGGGAGTATATCCTTGCGGATAATTGCAGCACCGACGGATCAGGTGATATCGCAGAAAAATATGCTGCATTGGATCCGAGAATCCATGTGGTCAGGGAACACCAGTTCTTGAGTCAAGTCGAAAATTACAACCGCGCGCTGTGCTACATTTCTCCGGAGAGCAAGTATTGCAAGATAGTGCAGGCCGATGATTGGATATATCCGTCTTGTCTTGCAGAGATGATCGCTGTCGCGGAATCCGGTGATAATGTGGGTCTTGTTTCTTCATTTTGTCTATATGGGGATTATCCGTTCCATATAGGCCTGCCCCTGGGTAAGGGGCCGGTTTACCCGGGACGTGATGTTGCGAGAACCCAGCTTTTCGGCATAATGCTTTTCGGCTCTCCTACAGGCGTAATGTATCTCAGCGATATAGTCCGGTCACATAAGCCATTCTTCTCCACGACCACACGCTATTTTGAAGACACGGATATATGCTTCGAAATACTTCGTGATTACGATTTTGGGTTCGTCTCCCAGATCCTTACATTCAATCGGCGCGACAATGACAGTACTTGGGCCAGATTGGAACCGTACAAACCTCATCTGCTCTGTGAGGTCATGTTTCTCCATGTTTTTGGTCCGGATTTCCTCGACCATGAGGAACTTGTCCGCCAGACTCGTGATGTCGAGGGTCGCTATTACCACTTTCTTGCGCATTGTGCTCTGCGAGGATATGGAAGAGACTTCTGGGAGTTCCATGGAAAGGGACTTGATAGCATTGGGCTTAAACTCTCATACCGACGGGTCGTCCTTCATGCCCTCTCAGTTATCGCGGATGCGGCGATGAACCCAAAACACACATTCGAAAATATCTGGCATCTGGCGAGGGAGCGAAGGAGTTGATCGCCTGTAAAGACACTTATGGGAAAAGAAATGATTTTTTTATGGATAAGTCTAAAGCGACACTTCGATTTCGTGCAATGGAATCAAGCTCACCGACAAGACTTACAGTAAGAATTTTACTTGCTTAAAAATGATCCTACATATCAAGAGGATATCTTCCATACATTGTGTAACTGCATCGGGTGTCTGAGAAAATGAGAATAGGTTTCATATCCACGTATTTCCCGGTTGAAATTGAACAGAGCGTTTTTGGCATTTATAAACGCATGGGCATGTTTATCCAGGCAATGAAGGATATGGGCGAGCTGGATATGATGTTTTATGTGAAACCGGGGGTGGATGTAAATACACACTTTGTAGCCGAGATGGAGGAACGATTAGCAAAACACTGGGATGCACAGCTACGATTGGATCTCTGTAGTACCGCACACGTAAATCCAGCAAGAGGGCGCTGGCAGGAATACATCAATTCGGCCCTGAGCATTGAAGATCAATTTCCTTATCTGTACTTTGCCCAAAGAGAACAAGTCAATGCGGTCCATCGGTTGTTTTCAAGGAAGCCTGATATTTTGTTCGTTCACAGACTTACCTCGATGATACCCGTATTGCTCGCAAAAAAGTTCCATCCAGGTATTTTTTTTGATATGGATGACATCGAACATATCGCATTATTGCGTAATATTAGACAACCTCCATGGTGGCCAGGTAAGCTGTTACTCTATTTAAGGCTGCCGGTTCTGATGTTGTGGGAGCGACGTGCTGTTCGACTTTCCCACACAGCATTTATTTGTTCGGAAAATGATAGGCAGCATCTTTCAAGAGTCTATTGCTCTAAAAACGTGACAGTAATTCCCAATGCAATCGACATCCCCGAAAGGCAAGAACTATCGGATAAACCGATACTGCTGTTTTTGGGTGTCATGTCTTATCCGCCGAATGCGGTGGCTGCCGATTACTTAATCAGCAAAATATGGCCCATAATTTTATCCGCTGTACCCGAAGCCAAGTTATGTATAGCTGGATCGAATCCTGATCACATTGCGAGCTATGAAGCCAGTCCTCCAGGTGTTGAATTTCTTGGTTTTGTCGATAACCTTGACAACCTGTATAAAGATGTCAAGGTCGTATGTTGCCCGATTCTTTCCGGCGGAGGCACACGCATTAAGATACTGGAAGCAGCGGCGTATGGAAAGCCCGTGGTCTCCACCATCATCGGAGCAGAAGGAATAGAGTTGCGGGATGGAGAGGGGATACTCTTGCATGATGACCCAAGATCTTTTGCCGAAGCCTGTATACGACTTCTTAAGGATAGAAATTTTGCGGAAAAAATTGGTCAAAATGCGCGATCAGTTGTAGCTCGTCACTATGACAGGGATAATGTCATTGATGAGATCAGGACATGCCTATTATCATATTCTACGAGAAAAGAATGAAAGAGATATGGTTGCACTTTTCATGGCTTTCATTATTATCAGATGAACAAAAACGGGGCTGAATCATGTTTGCAATCATAAGAAAAATTTTAGATTTGCTCTCTGCCAGGGAAAAACTTCAACTTTATCTTCTATTTGTGTCTCTGGCAGTTATGGCATGCATCGAAATGGTAGGCATAGCCTCTATAATGCCCTTCATGGCGGTAGTTGCCAGCCCGAATGTCATTAATACCAACAAGTGGCTGAAACAGGTCTATGGTTTTTTGGAATTCTCTAGCCTCCACAAATTTCTGTTCTTTTTGGGTATGCTGGTGCTTGGGCTATTGGTCTTCATCAATCTTTTCAAGACCATGAATACATGGTTGATCCTCAAATATGACAACTGGCTTATAAACAGGTTGTCGAGTCGGCTTCTTGCATCTTATCATAACCGCCCATATGATTTCTTCCTTAACAGAAACACAAATGAAATGGGTAAAAATTTGCTTTTAGAAACTAATAATGTCATCATGAAGGTTCTCGATCCAGGCCGGCAGGTGTTATCAAATGTCTTGGTCAGTTTCTTTATCCTGGTTCTTCTGTTTGTTGTAAATCCCTTCATTGCTACTATTGCTGCAGTGGTTCTCGGGGGGTCATATGCTATTATTTACCTGATTACGCACAAACGCATGGTCAGCATCGGACAAGGTCAGTTTGAAGCGAATGCTTTGAAGTACAAAGCTGCCACCGAAGCCCTGGCCGGCATCAAGGATTTGAAAATATTAGGAAGGGAGATGGAATTCCTCGCAAGATATGTGGTCCATGCCCAGCATCATGCACAAAGCAACATATCTGCAGGCGTTATCTCCCAGCTTCCCCGCTATGCCCTTGAGACTATTGCCTTTGGTGGCATACTCATAATTATCCTCATTAACCTGGGATCCGAGGAAACCGTTAACCAGATGATACCCCTTCTGGCCCTCTACGCCTTTGCCGGGTACAGGCTGCTACCGGCCCTGCAGCAGATCTTTTCCGGTATTTCAACAGTCCGTGTCAACCTGCCCGCTCTGGAGGTTTTGCATCAGGATATGCGGGAAGGAGGTGTATCAGCCAACTCCGATATTGTTCCATTAGAGACTAAGAAGCTGGAGCCCCTGCCGCTCACACACGAACTTGAATTGAAGAATGTTACCTTCTCTTATCCAGGAGCCAAAGGACCCTCTCTACAGGAGATCAGTTTAACCATCATGCCCAATACATCCATCGGATTTGTCGGCGCTACAGGTTCCGGGAAGACTACCGCCGCGGATATCATCCTCGGCTTACTGTCTCCTACCTCAGGTCAAATCATGGTTGACGGTATGGACATCCGCAGCGACAACCTTGCCAGTTGGCAACGCAACGTGGGTTATGTGCCTCAGCACATCTATCTTTGCGATGATACCATAACCCATAATATAGCCTTCGGAGTCCCGGAGAAGGAGTTCGACATGGCGGCCGTAGTCCGTGCGGCCCGCATCGCCAACATGAACAGGTTCATCGAAAATGAGCTGCCCGACGGTTTCGAGACCGTCATCGGTGAGAGGGGAGTACGTCTAAGTGGCGGCCAGCGCCAGCGTATCGGCATTGCCCGTGCCCTTTATCACGACCCCGCGGTACTTATCATGGACGAGGCCACCAGCGCCCTGGACGGCATTACTGAAGAGGCGGTGATGGAGGCACTTCGTAACCTATCAGGGAAAAAGACCATCATTACTATCGCACATCGCCTGACCACGGTGAAAGATTGCGACGTCATTTATCTTATGGAGCAAGGCCGCATCGTTAATCAGGGCACCTACGATGAACTGCTGAAATATTCCTTGTGGTTTCAGACAGCGGCGCGGATGGGATCCTGATAGCGGGTGTTATCAGCCCATAAGGGAAATTTTTAGTGGTTGGCGCTAATCTCTGATTTCCAGCGAAGTTGCATACTTTCATATAAACGCTATTTTGAAGCTTAGTACCAGTGATCCGCTGATAGATAAAAAAGAACCCCGCGGAAGACCGTGGGGTTCTTTTTTATTTACATGATAAAAGATTATGGTCTTCCTATGCTGATATAGGTGAAACCTGCAGACCGCAGCTCGGAAGCATAGAGGATATTCCTGGCGTCAAATATCACCGGCCTTTTCAAAAGAGACCTTATGCGCCCAATATCCGGGCTCTTGAACATATTCCACTCTGTTATGATTGCAAGGCAATCAGATCCTTCTAGGGCCTCATAGGCATCATCAACATATCGGATATGATCTTTGAAGATTTCCCGCGCATTTTCTATGCCCTTTGGGTCATATGCCTTTATCTTTATCCCGTGACTGATGAGGATATTGATGATATCGATAGCAGGAGATTCCCTTACATCGTCGGTCTTTGGCTTGAAGGTGAGACCCCATATCGCCACAGTCAGATTCTTTAAGTCTTCGTCTTTGAAATAATCGAGAATTTTTGTTGCAACATATTGTTTCTGGCGGATATTTGCACGCCAGGTTGCTTCACAGATCTCAAGGGTATGATTACTGTTCCTTGCAGTTGCAATGAGGGCCTGTACATCCTTTGGAAAGCACGATCCCCCGAATCCCGGTCCGGCCAGGAGAAAACGTGGACCAATCCGATCATCGGTTCCCATGCCTTCCCTGACAAGATCTATGTTCGCACCAAGCTTGTCACACAGGATTGCAAGTTCGTTAATAAATGATACTTTTGTTGCCAGGAAGCAGTTCGATGCATATTTCGTGAGCTCTGCGCTTCTTATGTCCATTACTAAGATGGGGTTGTTG
>Ga0326727_10003179_pt1 | contig 53333 bp, 44 predicted proteins | sample MB2enrmetagenome_FD_207643 | JGI IMG/M metagenome (GOLD analysis project Ga0326727, IMG submission 207643) | Lab enriched peat soil microbial communities from McLean, Ithaca, NY, United States - MB29MY | ecosystem: Environmental > Terrestrial > Soil > Wetlands > Peat | place: USA: New York...
CTGGATGGACGATGGCGAGGGCATGGTGAATTTCACCTGGTACGGCCTCGCTTATGGGGCGGCGCACAGTTGGCAGAAAACCGTGGACGACGAGCAGTTCAACGACAGTTGGGACTGGACGTTTTATCGCGCGGACGACCATCACTTTGTGGGTCAGGTCAAAAGTCTTTCGGAAATCCACAATCTGCTGCGCCAGGCGGTACATTCCGACGGTAATGATTCTTTAGTATGGCATGATGCCATGACTCCGGAAGGGCAGAGCTTCTACCTGCGGATGGAGCCCACCGCGCATCAGATTCGGCTGACCGCCGAAGACGTGGTCGCCGACCTGCTGACGAATTCTCACCTGGCGCGCCGGAATGGGGATTTGTTGGATTACACGGAATTCGCCGCGCGCCGGTTCGACTTCCTTGGCCAGAAGGCCATTTACGCAAAGTACATCGCCGATCTCTATTCTCAAGCGCAAGCCCAGGCCTCCGACCCTCGTGCCGTCCGCCATATCCTGGGCCGCATCAATGGCGGCAATGGCTTAATCCAGGACATGCGCGGCCAAACGTACATCCTGCGCGATATGTACCAGAAACTCTGGTTGGGAGAAAACCAGCCGTACTACTTGGGAAATATTCTGGCTCGCTATGATGAGGAGGAAAGGCGCTGGGAGGGAGCTTCGAACCGAATCAACCACCTCAGGAGAGTCTATGACCAGCACGCGCTGCCGCCCCTGGTTGACCCGGCGGCGCCTGCGGAGAAGTGATCTGAGAATTGCAACAACCAGTCGTCAGTTTTCAGTCACCAGTTCTCAGTAAGAGCCCCACCCCGCGCGAGGCCGTATACTGACGACTGAAACTGATGACTGACGACGTGAGTTACAAGGCCTAACTCATGTCGCGGCCGACCCACGTCCGTTACTCCATCGTTGTGCTGGCTACGGCGGTCAATCTGCTGTGCTATGCTGACCGCACCGCGATTGCCGTGGCGGCTCCCGTCTTTCAAAAAGAGCTGGGCTTTGCACCCGCGCGCATGGGTTTGATCTTGGGCATCTTCAGCCTGGCTTACGCCTTGGGGCAGACGCCCTGGGGCGTGGCCGCGGATCGCTTTGGTTCGCGCCTGATCATTGCGGGTTCCATTCTCTGCTGGTCCGCATTCACTACTTTCACCGGCCTGGCTCGCAGCTTTGTTGCCATGCTGGCGATTCGTTTTTCCTTCGGTGGGCTGGAGGCTGCCCTCTCACCCTCGACGGCGGTGGCCTTTACGCGCTGGACTCCGGTCACGGAGCGTTCCACCGCCTTTGGCGTTTTTCTGAGCGGCGGGCGCCTGGGCGCGGCACTGACTCCACCCCTTGCCGTACTCTTGATGTTGCGGTTCGGGTGGCGCGCGATGTTTCTGATCATAGGATTGCTGGGGATTCCGGCGGCGCTGGTTTGGCTGTTCTGGTTCCGCGACGATCCCACGGCGCACGCGTTTGTCAACAGTAAGGAACGGGAGTTGCTGGCGCCCAACGCGGCGGCAGCGGCCAGGCGCGAGCCCGTATCCTGGTCCGCCCTCCTGCGCTCCAGCCGCCTCTGGAACCTTCTGGCGGTTTCTTTTACTACAACATTCCTTTGGCAGTTTTATATTACCTGGTTTCCGACTTATCTGATTCAGAAGCGCGGCCTGCCGCTCAAGGAAGCGGCGTTCTATGCCGGTCTGCCTTTTCTCTTCGGGGTCGCGGGGGCCTGGGTGGGGGGCATCGGGACGGATTTTCTGTCCCGACGTGTGGGCGTGCGGCGCGCGCGCTTATGGGTAGGTTGCGTCGGCCTGACCCTAACGGCCAGCCTGATGCTGGTGGGAGTGCTCTTGCGAGTGCCGCGCCCCGGGGCGCTGGTGATGGCCTCCGCGGCATTCACGGCCGACCTGTACATCGGGGCTACCTGGTCGTCAGCGGTGGAAATCGGAGGCGCAGCAGCCGGGGCCGTCGCAGGCCTGAACAACGCCGTGTCCAATTGCGCCGCCTTCGCCTCTCCTGTGCTGATGGGAATGGTGCTTCAGTGGAATGGAAGCTGGAACACGCTGCTGGTGGCAGGGATTTGTAGCACGTATTTGGGTGCATATTTGTGGACGAAGGTTAATCCGGTGTAACGCACGCCTGTAGTAGCGCTGAGCTTCTGCCCGCGCAGAGCTTGCCCGCGCAGCGCTTCTGGACAAACTGCGCGAATCCGGATATGTTTTCGCCTCGCGGCTCACCTTCGAGGGGAGGAAACCATGATTGGCGACAAGTTTGATCGGAGAAATTTTCTGAAGGCCGGCGGTGTGTCAGCGCTTGGAACGCAGATGGTGCTCACTGGCGGTGCTGCCCTAGCGCAGGAGTCAGCGCCCTCCCCACCGCCGCACGAAAAGGGATTCCCCCAGCTTGCGATCATTACTCAGTACTCGCCCCAGAAGCTAGCATTTGCCGCGTCAACGGATTATCAAGGCGTAGTAATCGTCGTGGATCGCTTCTTTAATCCCCAGCTCTCGGACTCGCAGATTGATCAGATTCTCGCCACCGCACGCGAGGCCAAGATCCGCATCATCAGTATCGAGTGCATGGGCACAAATCATATCGCCGGTGACCCGGCCAAGCGCCGTGAGGCGATCGCCCACTTCATCCAACACCTGGAATTTGCGCATCGTCTGGGGTGCAAATTTGTGGGTACCTTCAGCGGAGGCATGGCGGGAGCTTCCCCGGAAGATCAAGCGAAAGCGTTCGCCGAGGTTTTCAATGAGAACTACTTGCCGGTCTGCGACAAGCTGGACATCAGCATGGGGTGGGAAAACTATCCTTGCGATACCAACTTCGCCACGGTCCCTGGTGTATGGGAGAAGATATTCGATCTTGTTCCCAGCAAGCGTCTGGGCCTCGAATTCGATCCCTCGCATTTGGTGCGGCAGTACGTCGACTGCGCCCAGGCGGCTTGGGATTTCAAGGAAAGAATTCTGGGAGTACACGCGAAGGATACCGAGATCATCGCGCCGGTTTTGCAGGAGGTGGGAATTCACGGCAAAGGGTGGTGGCGTTATCGCATCCCCGGCCAGGGTTTAATCGATTGGCCGAAGTTTATTAACGTCCTTTTGCAGGCAAAGTTCAGTGGAGGAATAGCGGTCGAGCACGAAGATCCGATCTGGGACGAGCCGCCCAGCAACAAGTCGCAGGAATTCCCGCAGGCCCGCAAAGATGGGTTCATTCTCGCCTCCCGCTATCTGCGCATGTTTTTGCCGGGGCGTTTGGGCTAGGCAATAAGGTAGGTCGTACGTGGTAGATGGCAGGTGGGACAAAGCTCCCCGACAAATACCCCAAATGCGACCTACCATCTACGACCTACCTTTTTCGCATTCCCCACCTACGACCTACCACCTACGACCTACCAGCCGTGGCTCAAGCGATCATCACCTTACGGGGGAACTGCGCGTCGTCCTCGAGGACAACTTCCCGGACCTTGGACCCGACCCCAACTTGTTTCAGCAGGTCCATGAGCGGCACTCCGGCCAAAAAAATGTCAAAAAAGCTTGACGTCCCACTGAGGTCGAGGTAACGTATACGTCCGATTGTCTAGACAACTAGAGGTAACATTGGTTTCACTTGCTATTGACCGCAATAGTGTCGTGCCGCTCTACTTCCAGATTCGTGAAAATCTGCTGGCAGAGATCAAGTCCGGCCGATTAAAAGCGGGCGATCCGTTGCTTTCCGAACAGCAGCTTTCCGCGCAGTTCGCGGTCAGCCGAATGACCGCGCGCCAGGCGTTGCAGGAGCTTTGCAAGCTGGGGGTAGCTTATCGCCAGCGGGGGAAGGGCACGTTTGTATCCGGAATTAAACTCGAGATCAATTTCCGCAATGTGCAATCCTTTACGGAGGAGATGGCCGCCCTGGGGTATGCCGCGACTTCCAAAATACTTGCGCTGGGCGTGGTAGAGGCGCCACCGGAAATAGCCGCCGCCCTCCGGGTGCCCCCCCGCTCGGAGATCATCAGGTTGCACCGCTTGCGGATCGCCGTCACCCACCCGATGGCGCTGGAATTGAGTCACCTGCCCCGCCACCTCTGCCCCGACCTCGTCGAACATTTTGGCCCGGGAGATTCCCTTTACGAAACCCTATGGAAACGCTATGGCATCCGCATCCAAGTTGCGGACGAGACGGTGGAAGTGGGGTTGGCGGGGGCTGAAGATGTCCGCTTGTTGCGCATGCGCAAAGGCAATCCACTTTTTCTTTTTACGCGGGTAGCTTACTTGGCCGATGGACAGCCGGTCGAGTATGTAAAGAGCCGGTATCGAGCCGACCGTTACAAGATCGTCAGTCGGCTCACCCGGCCGGGCGTTTAGCAAGGCAGGCGTAAGGTTTCAGGTATCAGGTGTTGGGTTTCAGGCCTTTGGGCTGAATTGCTGAGGTCCTTTCCCGGTATGTATAACCTAACGCCTAGAACCTACTCATTGAACACTGAATACCTCCGAGCGTCGAAGAGATGGGGAAAATCGCAAACAAGGAAGGGCTGTATATGAAGTGCCATTCAGGATTGCGGAAAGTTTATTGGTCACCCGCGCTGCTGGCGAAAGGAGAGGGCGGAATGTATCTCAAGCGATGTTTCCTCTCTTCGGTGGCCCTGTGGGCTGCCGCGTTGCTCCTTTGTGGGAGCGCCTGGGCACAGTAAACCACCGGACTTTCAGGGGCGTCCGTCACCTGACGGACGCCCCGTCCAGTTAATCCCCGGGTGCAACGATGGACAATTTGATCTTCGACAAGAAACTCGCATATTGTCGCTGTGAACTGCTACACATATTTGGATTTTCCTTACGCGATTTCATATTCGAATGAGGCTGCGGGTACCATATGTTCTAAATTCCAGTTTAGATTCAAGTAATTACGTGGGAGAGACTTTGGCTATGTTTTTGCCTGTTGTTAGTGTTTCAGGGATGAACTCACGACGAACAAACGGAAATTCTCGCTGCACAGCTAGTCACCGTCAGCATTTGGGATCTCAATCAAAGGAGGGTAATTTGATGAGGGTGCATACCCATTTCTTGGCCAAAGCCTTGCAGGTCCTGACTTTGGTCACATTCTTTTCAGCTACGCTCTTTGTCTCCGCCGGGCGGCTCCAAGGACAGGAAGTTACCGCCACCATTACCGGGCAAGTTACCGACCCCTCGGGAGCGGCCATCCCCGTGGTCACGGTCACTGCCACAGACACGGTGCATGGCACCGTGTGGCCAACCGAGACGAATCCGGGAGGCTTCTATAACTTGCCGCGCCTTCCCGTTGGCACCTACAACCTGAAGGTGGAGGCGAAAGGCTTTGAAACCTACATTCAAAGCAACATTCTCCTCCAGCTCAACGACATCCTCCGCATCAACGTCGAAATGAAAGTGGGGGCGGTGACCCAAACGGTGGAGGTCACGGGCCAAGCTCCCATGCTGCACACCGACAGCATGCAGTTGGGCTACGTCACCAACTCCGTCGCCAACGTTGACCTGCCACTGGCCACGCGGAACTTCGCGCAGTTGACCTTGCTCGCTCCCGGGGTCACAACTGACACCATCTCGACCTTTGAGAACGGTCAGCGCACCACCGGCAATGGCCGGCCTTACGTCAACGGCAATCGCAAGGAGGCCAACAACTTTCTCCTGAGCGGCATCGATAACAACCTGGTTTCCGACAACCTCACCGCTTATTTCCCCAGCGTGGACGCCATCGAGGAATTCAACATGATCACCAACAATGCCCCCGCCGAGTTTGGCAATTTCGAGGGGGGAGTGATCAATGTGGAAATCAAATCCGGCACCAACAAGTTCCACGGCGATCTGTTCGAATTCTTCCGCAACGACAAGCTGAACGCCGTTCCCTGGGCGAACAACTGGACCGTTTACGACGCGACGAACCCCGCCCGGAATGCGTACCTGAAAAGGCCGGCCGTGCGCTGGAACATGTTTGGCGGTACGATTGGCGGGCCGATTAAGAAGGACAAGCTGTTTTTCTTCTTCGACTACCAGGACGAACGCCTCGATTTCCCCCCGAAGTCGCCTGGGACCCCCAGCGTCATCACCGCCGCGGAAAGGCAAGGCGATTTTACCGCGTGGTTGACGAAACAACCGGGCGTCACGAAGACTATTACGCTCACGAATCCCTGCGCAAGTCTCACGGGTCCGTGTCAGGCCCCGGCCGCCGGGACGACCCCTCCGGCTTTCCCGACCACCAACGTGATTCCCATCGCCATGATAGATGCGGTGGCCAAGAACCTGTTCGCCTCCCCCCTCTATCCGGCGCCGATTCCTGGCTTAGGGACAGGTGCAGCGGGGCTGCAAAATAACCAGCTCAACTTCACCCGATCCGAAACGCTCACCGGCCAATGGGATGCGCGGTTGGACGTCAAGCCTACGGACAAGAGCAGTTATTTCGGCCGGTTCTCGCTGAGCAATCAGGAGATTCCGGGTTTCAACTCTTTCCCGCTGAGCTTCAACACCTTTAACCACTCACCGTTCCGCGGCTCGGTGTTTGACTTTACGCGGACCTTCGGCCCGACCCTGGTCAACGACGTGCGCCTGGGCTTCAACCGCTCCGTCCTCTGGAACGGTGGGTTGGATAACGGGGAAGGGAATGTCGCGCAAAATCTGGGCATTCAGAACGGCAACGACCGCGGTCCCGGGCTGATGGGAATCGCTTGGTCGAATGGGGATGCCAGCCCCATCGGCAGCGCCAACATCGGCACGCAGCAGGATTTCGTGACCAACGAAGTCGAGGCCTTTGACACGCTGAGTCTGACGCGTGGCCGGCACTTCATCAAGACCGGGTTCCAAGAAATTCGGCAAGAGATCAATGCCTTCTATTCCGGCAACAACGGCCGAACGGGGTTCATGACCTTCAACGGCCAGTTTACCGGCGTCGCCGAAGCCGATTTCTTCCTCGGCCTCCCGGAAGACATTGGGCGCGGGCTGAGTAGCGGCACGTGGGGTCATCGTTCGAATGTCTTGAGCGCTTTCGTCCAGGATAACTGGCGCACCACCAAGGACTTGACCTTGAACCTGGGCCTGCGCTGGGAAGACCACACCCCCTGGATCGAGGTCGACAACCGGGAGAGCAACTTTTCGCCTTTCACCGGGACGCAGTACCTCGCCGGGCAAAGTTGCCCCTATAGCAATTGCAACGCGCTCTACAACTCGTACAACAAGGACTTCCAGCCGCGCATCGGCTTTGCCTGGACGCCGCCGTTCCTGGGCGGCAAGACCGTGGTCCGCGGAGCCTACACCATCTCTTCCTTCCTGGAGGGCACGGGTACCAACCTGCGGCTGACCTTGAATCCTCCCTTCGAGACCGAATACGAGAACATCTATTCCGGTTTCAGCTTCCCGTCGTCGACGACGGATCAAGGCCTGACGACGCTGCAAGCCAAGGATCCATACAAAAATGCCACCATCCGGCTCTGGGACCCGAACGTCCGGCCGTCCGAGGTGCAGCAGTGGAACCTGACCATCGAGCACCAACTGCCCAGCCAGATGCTCTTCTCGATCGGGTATGTTGGCCAGCACGGCACACACTTGATGGTGCCCATGCCGTACTTCCAGAAGCGGTACGTGGGTGAGGCGGGATGCACGGCGGCCGCCGCCACCACCATCAACGTCTCGGGTTCGGGTTACCCGTCTACCCCGGTTCAGGTCTGCACCAGCCCCTATCTGGCCGGGAATCCCGCGCTGGCCTCTATCGCGCAAATCTCCGGCACGGAATCGCGGGGGTCCCAGCGCTACGGCGCCTTACAAGCGAGCCTGAGCAAGCGTCTTAGTCAGGGGATGCAATTCCAACTCTCCTACACCTATTCCAAGTCCCTGACCAACGCCATCGGATACTACGGTGGCGGCGGACAATCGGGCTCGAACGCCGCTTACTTCCAGAACCTCTACAATGCCCAGTCGGAATGGGGCCGCGCCTATTTCGATGACACCCATACCTTCTCAGGGTCGTACATCTATGACCTGCCTTACGGCAAGGACAGGAAATTTGGCCGCACGGCGAACCCTGTGGCCAGAGGCGTCCTGGGGGATTGGGAACTGACCGGCATCGTTACTTTGCACACGGGCTTCCCCCTGACCATGAAGTCGAATGATCTAACTGGAACCGCCTCGCGCGGGCCCAAAGCCAGTTGCATCGCGGCACCCCAGTTCCTCCGCACTCCGAGTCCAAGTGGTGGGATCGCGTGGTACAGCCCCTCCAGCTTCATCCAGCCTCCCCCCGGTACCATGGGCACTTGCGGGAACAACACCGTCGAGGGACCGGGAGGAAGGCAGTGGGATGTCGGCCTGCTCAAGGACTTCCCGATCCATGAAGCGATAAAGATGGAGTTCCGGGCGGAATTCCTCAACTTCACAAACACGCCCCTCTTCAACTCGCCGGCCAGCCAAAATGTGAACAGTTCGCTCAACGGCATAATCCAGAGCGCGCAGTATTCCAACGGAGCCGGTCCACGCAACATCCAATTCGCTTTGAAGTTGTACTTCTGAAAACCTCTCGGTACTCCGGCCGGGCGTTCTTGCACTTCTTGGGGCGCCCGGCCCCTCCTTGGCGGGCGGCCCGCCCCGGCAAGGTCATGCCGATGTCGCGACTCTCTAAGGATATCTCGCCGCGCGCGGCGCGGGCCCGGCACTCGCGGGAATCTTCGACCCGTTTTGCCCACCTGAAGGGTCGCGTGAAACCCCAGAAGAAACAGGGCATGGCGCAAGCGCCGGAGCCCCGCCCATTTCAACCTGATCGATGGCGCAGCGGGCTCGCGGCTGCTCTGCTGGCCCTCCTGACGTTTCTGGCCTTTTCAAATTCCTTCTCCGCCGGATTCATTCTCGACAACGCTGGCCTCCTTCTCCGCGATCCGAGGATACGCGAGCTTAGCGTCGAGAATATCCGCCTGATTCTTCATCACACCTACTGGTGGCCAACCGGGGAGGCTAGGCTGTATCGTCCCTTCACCACGCTCTCGTACCTTCTCAACTATGCGGTGCTCGGGAACGCCAAGGAGCCCTCCGGATATCATTGGATCAACCTTCTTTTGCACCTCGGCAATGTCTTCCTGGTCTATGCCCTAGCGCGCCGGCTCCTGCGCGACTTCTGGCCATCTTTATTCACTGCGGCGCTCTGGGCCGTCCACCCGGTCCTGACCGAATCGGTAACCAACATGATCGGCCGGTCAGACCTGCTCTCCGCCTTGGCCATCTTGAGCGGATTCCTGATGTATCTCAAAAGCGCCGAGTCCGCCGGATGGCGCAGGCTCGCATGGCTGGCCGGATTGATGGGCGTCACCACCCTGGGCGTGTTCTCGAAAGAGAGCGCGGTCGTCATCGTGGGGGTGATTGGGCTTTACGAACTGACTTGGTGGAAAAAGCGAAAACAGGGCCGAGTTCTGCTCCTGGGGTGCGTCGCCACACTTTTGCCGATCGCGGCGATGCTGTATCAGCGCTCGATCGTGCTGGCGGCTTCGCGGCCAGCGGAGTTTCCTTTCTACGACAATCCCATTGCGGGCGCCGACTTCTGGACCGGACGGCTTACGGCCATTAAAGTGATAGCCCGCTATCTCTGGCTTATGCTGTGGCCATCCAAGCTTTCAGTCGATTATTCCTACGCGCAAATCCCCCTCGCCCAGGGCTCCTGGCAGGACTGGGCGGCGTGGATGACCGTACTGGCCGTGGCCCTACTTGTTGTCGGTTTGTACTGGTGGAACCGCACGGCTTTCTTCCTGGCGTCCTTCGCCGCGATGACGTTTGTACCCATGTCGAACTTGCTCTTCCCGATCGGCACCATCATGGCGGAGCGTTTCCTGTACATGCCGGCCATCGGCCTGCTCGCCTGCCTGGTCATGGCGATTTATGCGGCCGGCAGATGGGTCCGGCTAAAACGTCTTGCGCCGGTCGTGTTGTGCGTGATCACCGCCGCTTTCGCCGTTCGGACCTGGGTGCGGAACGGCGATTGGCAGGACGAGCGGGCCATGGCGGAAGCCAGTGTCCGAACCTGCCCCAACAGCTACAAGGTCCACGGGCAACTCGCTTCCGCGCTTTATGCAAGCGCCGGTGCGGGTTCGAACCTCGATCGCGCCATGGAAGAAGCCGACAGGGCTATAGCGATCCTCGACCCGCTGCCCGAGTCGCGCAATAATCCCATGGTTTACCGCATGGCGGGCGGCTTCTATTTAGCCAAAGGCGACTCTTTGCACGAGCGTGATTCTTCCCAAAGCTATCATGAGTACCAACGAGCGCTCCAGCTTCTGCAGCGTTCGATGGCCATCGACAAGAGCGGGCGGGCGGAATACGACCGAAGGGAAGGAGCGGAGTGGGCTCGCCGCCACTCCGCTATTGCGGTCGCTGCCCAAGGCGATCCGGAGACGCGTTGGATGCTTGCGGCTGCCTACCTGAGGTTGGGGAACTTGGGGGAGGCTTCCGCAGCCGCCAGCGAAGCGCTCGCCCTTCATCCCGTGAACCCCGAGGCGTACCGGCAGATCGCCTCCGCTTTCACCGCCCAGGGTCGGATCGATGACGCGGCTATCGCCTTGTTCGAAGGATTGCTGATCACGTCCGACTTCAGCATCAGATCGGATCTCTTGGACCTGTACCGCAGCGCTCTTAGTAACAGTTGTGCGATTACCGTGGGGCCGAACGGTCCGGCATTGAATCTGACCTGCGGTTTGGTCCACAAGCAATTCTGCGCGGCATCCGTCGAGGCCGTCAAAGCGGCCATTGAAGAAGAGCGATGGGACGTGGCGAGGCGGCAGAAGCAGATCTTCCTGCATGACTACGGCTGTCCCACGGGTCCGCTTGACCAGGCTTTACCTGACTAGGTTTGCCATATACTTCCTCTTATTAGAGGAACAACGGTGAAGTCAAGCGTGAACTATTTTGCCGCGCTGGGGCTTCAGACCTACGGCCCGCAGCGCGCATTCGACGATAGAGAGGCTGCCCTGCGAGCTGGTCTGATCGACAAGCATCACGCCCAGAGGCGGAGGATGAAGATCCCAGAGTTGTTGCGGGGGGAGAGATTACGGCAGCGGGTGGTGTCCTGGAAGAACCCGACACCTAAGTTAAGCAGGCGGTGGCCTTGTGCAAGTAATCCGCCAAGGGCGGACGCGTGGCGATCATGGGCTGAACCGATACCCCACCCCGTCCAATTCCATACCGAAGTTTTTGGCATTGGCTTCGAGCATCTGGAATTTCAGTCGCCGCGTCTCACGACTTTGACTCGTGCCGTCGGTCACTTGCGTGCCTCGGCCCGCGGCCGACCTGAGTCAGGCAGGTACACCAACTCTGGTTGTGAACAACCCCGGCGCCAGCTCGATTTCGGCCACCACGAACCGACCGGTCGGGGACGCACATAATGTCACTACCGCGGCCTCCGTAGGAACCTTGATATAACCCGTGCCCACCTGTCGCGGACCCCACCGGCGCCGTAGCCAACACCCGTCCGAGTTTCTTTGCCCATTCTGGGCGACCGAAAAGCTGCGAGTTTTTAATACCGCTTGAATCGCATCTGCACTTCCACGGGCGCGCCTTCGAAGTTTAGCGCTTTGCGGATGACGAGAGAATTATCCCGGCCGTCGCGGGCGAGCCACAGGCCTTTTGGTTCGGCTGATGCCCATCCCTTGGGCGCGCGCACGTAGATGCTGCCATCGTGTCCCGCCGGGCGTTGGGCGCGGACGGTCAGCGTCATGCTCGCCTCATCCCAACGGCAATCCTCAATTTCCGCTTGTCCCTGCCGGACGTGCATATCGGTTGAAAGCAACCAGGGGTGTTCACGGTCGCGCGCAATGCGCAGCAGCTTGACACTGCGGGGGGGGACATCAATGGAGACCGACTCCTGCACAACGCCCTGGAATCGCCCGTTCCAGAAGTCCCAGACGGCGTAGGGGGTGCTGGAATCAAGCCCCAGGCGCGGGAAGGGAACGGTCTTGGATATCGTTTCCTTACCGATGTTGAAAATGGCGAGCAGGTCCCAGCGGTCCCACTCGCGCTCGACCGGCAAGTGGAACATTTGGGGATAGTCCAGTTCGGCCTGGTCGAAGAGATCCAGCGGGCGCGGAGTCTGCGGCAGGCGCGGGAAGACGAGGCGGATCATCCTCATGCGCCCTTCGTCCATGCGGTCAACGTCGTCGCCCATCATCAATTGGCTGCCGTTGATGCCGAAAAAGGTGACCGTAATCTGCGCATCGGCCAGAGCGATGGGTTTGTCAATCGTCATGACGCTGCCGGTATCCGCGATGTAGAGTTTGCGATGGATAAAGGAGTACGCCCCCATAGTCAGCAGCGCGGTGTGGTGGGAGGTCCACCAATCCGGGTTGTTGATGACGAACGTGCCGGGGTAAAAACCTTTTTTCGGCCCGTAGAGCGGACGCCCGTCGCCATAGTCGTTGCCGAGATGCACGCCGTTGACCAGACCCACCACCTGGAGCGCTGGGCCGGTGCTGCCGAGCAGGTAAGTATCGTCCGTCACCGTCTCGCGAATCGTGCGCAGGCCCTCTCGCCAAGCCTCAGGACCGGGAATCTTGGACTTGTCAAAGTAACCGTCATTGGGGTGAGCGCCGGGAGTGGCGCCGGACATGCAGTCCAGAAAATCGAGCATGTAGTAGCGAACGCCCCAGCGCCGATAGGTGGAGAAAACTTCGCGAATGAACTCCTGAGTTTTCGGATGGCTGGGGTCGAGCGCGTACATTTCTCCCAAGTCGCGGTGCGGAATGGTCAAAGGCTTTCCCTGATACTGCAACAGGGCGTCCTTTAAACGATCCACTTGCGCCGTGAGCCGCGAACTTAACCAAAAAAAGCCAGCCCACAACCCCCAGCGAAACTTCAGAGAGTCGAGCTCCTGGTGCAGGGCTTCGGGGCCGCTGGGAAAGCGGTCATAATTCCACTCGAGCCAGTTTCCCGGCAAGATGTCCTTGATGTTGCCGACGCTTACCCAGACGTAGGGCACATCGTTTTCGTCGAGCTTAAGGCGATGGCGGACGGCGTGGGCATTGCGCCGCACCACGTCCTCGTACTTTTCTACGAAGAAGGCATCCACCCACGCCCACCCGACCCACCCGGCCGGAATCTTAGGCCAAATGGGGGGATGGTAGTGTTCGTAGACTGCGTCGGCCCAGGCGTCCATAGCGGCCAAGGGATCGGACTCGAGGCCGATGCGGAGTTCTTCCGAATTCACCGAAACTCCGGCTCCCAGTTCGAACCCATTGAAGTCGTTCCAGGCGCACACCACTGGCACCCGGCGAGCCTTGTCCCACCTCGACTCGATAACGGTCTCAGCCCGATCAAAGGTCACAAACCCAAATTGCAGCGCCGGTGTCAAGCCCGGTGAAAACCATTGCGTCAAGGTTTTGCTGACCAAAGGCTCCGGCGATTGCATGAGGGATTTGGACCACCAGGGAGGGTTTCCCGCGCCCTTGGTCAAGAGCGCCGCCACATTCTCAGGATGGGGACCAAAGCGCACTTCGCTCGTGTCGCTGTCCGTGTCTGCTAGTCGGCAACGGCCCAGCTTGATGGGCTGCTTCCCTCGATTCTCAAGCGTCGAACTGATGAGCAGGGCAGGGCATTTGCTGAGCCACTTAAACCGAACCTTCCACTCCAGGCGAGGGGCGGCAAATTCGAATTTTGCTTCACCCTCGGTCCAGGTGGCGTGCTCAGCCTCGTCGGCCCAGTGCATCGAGCCGTCCACCTCGATTCCAAGGCGTGCATTCTTCAACCCCACAGGGCCCTCGATAGAATAGCGTCGCGATTTCGCGTCAAAGTGGAATGCTGCGGCAGCGTTTGACGCTGCTTTGGCTGCCGCTGGGGCGGTTCGAAGGTAATCATTTTGGTTTAATTTCATATCACCATCGTTGTCATAGGGTCTACACGGTAAACCGCTTGAAGTGCATCTTCACTTCCACCGGCTCGCCCTCAAATTTCAGGGCCTTGCGGATGACCAATGAGTTATCCCGGCCATCCCGCGCCAACCATAGGCCTTTGGGCTCTGCCAAGGCCCATCCCTTGGGCGCGTGGGCGTAGATCGAGCCCTCATGCCCAGCCGGGCGCTGGGCACGAACGGTCAGTGTCATGTTGTCCTCGTCCCATTTACAATCGAGAACTTCAGCCTGCCCTTGGCGCACGTGCATATCGGTTGAAAGCAGCCAGGGATGCTCGCGGTCGCGCGAAATGCGCAGCAGCTTCACACCGTCGGGTGGGACTTCCACGGAAACAGCGCCACTGGTTTCGATGCCCTGGAACCGCTGGTTCCAGAAGTCGAAGATGGCGTAAGAGGATTTGGGGTCGAGCCCCAAGCGCTCCAGTGGTAGCGTCTTCGAAAGCGTGTGCTCGCCCAGGTTGAACACAGCCAGCAAATCCCAATTGTCCCACTCGCGCTCAACCTTAAGGTGGAAGACCTGGGGATAATCGATCTCCGTGTAGTCGAACAGATCGAGTGGCCGCGCGCACTCAGGCAAGCGCGGGAAGATGGTGCGGACCATGAGCATGCGGTCTTCATCCATACGCTCAATATCATCGCCGAGCATGACAGGTCCGCCGTTGATGCCGAAGATGGTGGCGGCGATTTGGGCGTCGTTGAGCGGGAGGGGCTTGTCGACGGTCAGCACGTTGCCGCTGTCCGAGAGATACATCTTGCGGTGCACGAAGTAGTAGACCATGGCAAGAATCGCGGTAAGGTGGCAGTTCCAGTAATCGGGCTTGTTGATGGCAAACGTACCGGGGTAAAAGCCCTTGTTGGGTCCGTAGAGCGCGCGGCCTTCGCCGTAGTCTGAGCCCACACGCTGGCCGTTGGCATAGCCAATGGTCTGGAATGTTTCGTCGCAGCCCAGCAAGTAGGTGTCGTCGCCCGCAGCATCGCGGATGGCACGGTAACCCTCGCGCCACGCCTGCGGCCCATTGATCTTGGTTTTGTCAAAGTAGCCGTCATTGGGATGCGTGCCCGGCGTCGCTCCGGCAATGGCATCGGTGAAGTCGATCATGTAATAGCGCACCCCCCACTTCCGGTACGTCGTGTAGACCTTGTGGATAAACGCCTGAGTCTTGGGATGGGTGGGGTCAGGAACGTACATGGGCCCCAAATCGCGATGATTAATGATGATGGGCTTGCCCTGGTATTTCAGCCAGGCATCGTGCAATTCTTCCACCTCATCCGTTATCTTCGCGCTCATCCAAAACATGCCCGTCCACAATCCCAATGTGAGGTTGAGCGAACTGAGGTCCTTTACCAGGGCTTCCGGGCCGCTCGGAAATCGGTCGTAATTCCAGTTCAGCCAGTTGCCCGGTAGAATGTCTTTCAGATTGCCAATGCTTACCCAAACGTACTGAATGTAGTTCTCATCGAGCTTCAGGCGATTGCGCACGGCGCGGATATTCCGGTGCACCACGTCTTCGTACAGCTCGGTGTAAATCTCATCCACCCACGACCCGCCTATCCAACCGCCGGGAATGTTGTGCCACAAAGGCGGGTGATAGCGCTGGTACACGGCGTCGCCCCAAGCTTCCAGCGCGGCGTGGGGATCGTTTTCCAAGCCAATGCGGAACACCTCCGAATCCACCGAAGCGCCGGGCGGGAGCTCCGTCCCTTGAAAGTCCGTCCAGGCGCTCACCACCGGAACATTGCGCGCTTCATCCCAACTGGACTCGATGATCACCTCAGTCCGGTCGAAGGTGAGAAAGCCAAATTGCAGGGCGGGCCCGGAACCGGGTGTGAACCACTGCGTCATGGGCTTGCTCATGAACGGCTTCCTGGCGCTCGCGATCTTGCCGGGGACAGCCACTTTGCCATGCGAGGCATTTTCGCCTTCCAATGACAAGATATCGGAGCGCTCCGCCCGATGCTCCTTGGAGGAGGGTGCCAGACCATGGGTTCGCCAGGGGCCCCCTCCGTTGGTGACCATCGCCGCGGCTTTTTCCGGATGCGCCCCGAAGAGCACCTCGCTAGCGCGGTCAGTGGCGTCAGCCAAGCGGCAACGGCCCAACTTCAACGGCTGCGTGCCGCGATTCTCCAGCGTGGAACTGACCACCAGGGCATGGCCATCGCTTTCCCAATCAAAGCGCACCCGCCACGTGACTGGCGGCGAATGGAATTCGATTCTCGCTTCGCCAGTCTCATCCCCACTCCAGTCCAGATGTGCAGATTCGTCCGCCCAATGTGTGACGCCGTCGATCTCAACTCCCAGGCGAACATTCTTGAGTCCCACCGGGCCCGGGAGCGAGTAACGCCGGGTTTGGGGATCAAAGTGGAACCGGCCTGGCGTGTGCGCGGGAGACGTCTGGCCCGCGGCCAGTTTCGAGCCGGCCACAACCGCCAGGTAGGCCGTGGGGAAAAAATCTCTGCGATTCATTTTCATAAGTGAGTGCGCTCCTCAAATCGCGGTGATTACAAAATTTTCGATCACTCGATTTTGATCAACGAGACTATGGGCCGCTGCGAGCATTGTGGATAGTCCAACAATTCTGGCGATTCCCAAGTGATGTCCAATTCTAGATCAAATAACCACCTTATTTTCATAAACTTACATTGAAGTCATTTTTTCCAATTTGTTTTCAATAACTTATCACGGTAGATCTCCATCTTGAACACCTTCTTGTCGACATAGAACGCCCATTGGGCGGCGAGCAATGACGCCCTCAAGTCGGTAGAGGTATGAAGATAGAGTGTTGAGGCCGCGTGGTCAAGGGCGGGTTTCGCAAGTTGAACCCTGGTTATCTGGTGGCGATGCATTTTCACCATGTCACTTCTACAACTTCGTCGAGGTCCGTGGGCGGTTGAGCGGGAAGGGTCAGCACAATGCGATCGCCGTCTTCCTTCCAAGCCACGGTCTGGCCGGTGCGGAGCAACCTCGCTGCTTTCGGAGTGTGTACTCCGGTTAAGGTGGCCGTCGGTTGTTGTCGTGAGAGGAAATGGACGTACCATGCGTTGCCCTTGATGGTCACGGGAGCATCGCTGCGCTCCGGATACGGTCCGGCCTCGACGTCGAACACCGACACTCCGCTGTGTTTCATCCACCCGGCCATCTCGTCGCAGATGGCGTAGTAAGTAGGTGACATCGTCCCGTCCGGCCGCGGCCCGAAATCCGGCAGGTAGTTGCCGCCCCAAGCGCGATCCCTGGCCAGCCGCTCGATCAAATGGCTGGCGGGCCGGCAGGGGGCATTCTCTCCGCGCCAACTCCAGCCCACGCAGACCTGCTCGCACTGCTCCCAGACGCCCGCCGGGCGCTGGGCCGGGTCCTTGGCCTCAAAATGGGTGTCGTAGTCTCCAAACATTCTCTTGGGACTCGTCCAGTGGCAGTACCGGTCGTTTTGCACGATGTTGGGTTGAAGCTGGCGGACGTAGCGATCCATTTCTTCCCCGTGGATGTCGATTCCTTCCGGCCAATCGTAACCATCCCACCACCACAAGTCGATAGCGCCGTAGCGGGTCAGCAATTCGCCCACCTGGCCCTTCACATAAACATAGAATTGCTCGAAGTATTTCTGCATCTCCCAGACGGGCATGTCGACGAATTTCGGAATCCCCAATTTCTGCGGAGATGAATGGTGCATTTCCGCATCCCGCCGCGGAAAGGCCCGATGCGGCCAGCCCTTGGGGTTGTAATGCCAGTCGGTGGGCGAGTAATAAAAACCGACCTTCAATCCATGTTTCCGGCAGGCGTCGACGTACGGCCGCACCAAGTCTCGCCCATGCATTTTTTGTTTTGTGCTGAAGTCACCGAACTCGCTCGGCCACAGGGCGTAGCCGTCGCAGTGTCGTGCCAGGAATACGCAGTACTTGAATCCGGCTCGGGCTGCTGCCTCCATCCATCGGTCTGGATCGTAGTTCTGCGGATCGAAGCGGTCGGCCAAGGCGTAATATTTTTCCGGCGGCCAGTACGGATTGGGTTTGCCAACGTCCTCAAACAAACCCCACCCGATTTCGATGTTTCCCAAGCTGGAAATTCCAAAGCAAATGAAGAGTCCGAGGCCGTCCCGCGAGAACCATGCCTGACTCGGCCGGCGGGGCTGCGGTGAATCCGTGCCCTCCGCCAGCTTGAGGTGTGCATGGGCTGCCAGGGGCAGTGCGGCAGTTGCCGCGATGGTATGAATGAAATTCCGTCGGTTCATGTTTTTCATGCAGGTCTCCTCTTAGCCCAAATACTGTTCACTTACCGCGCGTTTTCATGTGGCCCTGCGCGACGGGCTTTGGAGTGCGGTAGCAGCAGCTACCGCCTTTCCTCCTCCGCACCTTGCGCCTTTGCCGCATGAACCCAAGGCGGAAAGCGGTAGCTGCTGCTACCGCACTCCAAAGTGGGTATTTAGTTTACCCAATCTGTGACGACAACTAAGTGAACGGAATCGGTCCTACCCTGGATTTCTCATTCCATTCTGAGGCACGTATGGGGCTGCCTTTCCATTACGCCGCGACACTTCCCCAAATCAGCTACCAGCAATGTCAAGCGAGAGGATGAATCAATTTGCTGATTTCGCAAATCACCAATCACAAATCACAAATCACCCAATGACCCGATGGCCAGATGGCCCGATGAGCCGATCTATTTTAAAGGCGTCCTCGGATACTCTCCGCTTCGGTTGGACGCAATTCTTTCCGCATAGGCAGGAAGAGGCGGAGCGGGGTGAGCTCCTTCCTGATACCAGAACGCCACGCTGGTGTAATCGTCGTGACTGGGCACCTGCTTCCCGCTGTCATTGCGCTGGTTTTGGATTTCCACATCGAGCGATTTCTGGAAGCGCACGGGATTCGCCAGGTACCATCGGTACATGCGGTTTTGGCCCTCATCCATCTGAATGTACCCGCTGTACATATACGAGTAAGTGTGCTCGAAGCCCCAGCACGCGCCGTATTCGTCTTCGGTTCCCGGCGTATGAGTCAAAGGCTTGCCGTCCACTCGGAAATCTGTGTCGCCTTCTCCCCACCAGCCCTCCCATTTGGTGTCCACCTGGAGGAAATTGCCAATGTATTGGCCTTTGCCGGTGATGTCCAAAAATTTGTGGATGCCGTCGCGAACGGGATTCGAGCGGTTATATGTGGCATGGAGGCGGCTCTTTTCGGTGGCGAAGGCGGCGTCGATTTCATAATCGATGCCGTAAGCCACCGGGCGGATGTACTCTTCGTCGCCGTCATTCGCCAGCACCAAGCGCGCGCGACGGGAGAAGGGCATGGGCAAATAGCACATGTAATTGTAATGATTGATTTGCATAGGCACAGACTGATAATCAATCACTTTGTGATTGAAGACGCCGAAGAAGGCCCAAAGCGGAACGCGAATGCTGGGCTCCGTGGCGTCGTCCCAATACACCTTCAGCACCAGGCCGGCGTAAAGCGCACCGGTGCCGTCCGTGCCATGCTTGTAACTATTGTCGGTGTAGTAGAAGTAGGTGATCTTCCCCGGGCCCGCCAGGTCTGCCAGCACGAACTCCTGGCCCGGCGGCAAATCAATGCGGTGGTACTCCGTGTGGTTCGCGAAGGCGCCGCTGCTGATGCGGAAGATGTCATTTAGCTGCGCCCAGAGGCGCGGCGGCGAGCCCGCCATTAGAACCCACGCCATCAACAGCAGCGCAATCATCGCCGGCCTGGCTGCAAGCTTGCGGCCGGGGTCCGCGCTACCCCACTTTCCCCAGCGCGCTCGATCATCAGAATGATTCATGTGGTTTCTCCCTTGGGGCGGGATGAATATCAGATTTCCATACCGAATTGCAACTATGTCGGCGGTACCGGCGTCCAAGGGTTGAGTATGGAGAGTTTGCAGGGGCGGTTTGCGAGCCAGGGCTGGCCAAATTAGCGAGCGGTCGTGGCGATTGTTGGGGCGCAGCCGCCTCGTCTCCTACCTATGGAAAAGCGAGGCGATGCGGCGGAAGGGCATGCGGCGCGGTCAAGGCGTGGGCAACGGCACAGGGGTGCTATAACGATATTCCACGTGCTGCGGCGGTTATGGCATGCGGTGGTGCCAGGCGGGGCGCGGCTAGCACCGGCACGCGAGGGAGGGGATCATTGGGTGGGGGTGCTAGATAGCAAATCCATATTATCAAAAATGCTACTTGAAGGGTCGGAGCATTTCGGGTAATCTGCAAAAGTTCCAAATGTTTGAATCTCATAGCGCGACGGGAGTGGAAGTTACACCCGTAAGGAAGGGTTTCTCCATGTGAGCTTCCCTATCGAGGAGGTGGGGAGGGTGCTATATTCTCGTGGGTAATCCCGAGGGGCACTGGCTTGCAGCTTTGTATGGGAGCACACGGTATGTTTTTCGAAGGCAGGGAAGCTGGACTGGAGGGAGGGGCCCGGGATCAGGAGTATTTCCTGGCGCATGCCTGTCTCGTGCTCGGTTTTGCCTGTGTCCTTACCAGCTATCTCTACCCTGCGGTTCTAGGTAAGCATGTTATCCTTGGCCGGCTGTTGACTTACGCTTATTTTGCGTACGGTTTATTAAACTTGGCGGTTGTGCAGCTTGGGCGGCACACCGGTTTGGTATGGCGATTGAGTTCGCACGCCGCCGACGTCATCCTGGCCTCGTTGATTATCGTGATGACCGGCGGAGCGCACAGCCCGTTCCTTCCACTTTACTTTTTTGTGCTCCTCGCGGCGGCCAGCCGTTGGGGCGTGGCGGGGATTCTTCCGACGGTCTGCGTGGGCATTATTGTTTTGTTGTTAGACGCGGGTGCCCCTTCTTCCTGGTCCGATGCCATGCCCAACTGGGTGGGGGGAAGCGGGTATTTCAATGCGATTATCGCCTTGCTGGTCTTGTCGGCATATCTCTTCGGCCTATTGATGGAGAAGGAGAAGAAGCAACACGCGGACGGCGTTATCATCACTCGGCTGGTCAGGAAGACGCTTCATGAATCAAGCTTACGCGCGAATATCGGCAACATCCTGAAATTTGTGCGCGAACACTTTAATGCTGATCAGGTAAGGCTGGTCATCCAGGAGATTAAAGGCGAACAGACTTTCTTGTGGGAAGTTACGCGCCCGACACCGAACCACCAAAACGAGGTCAAGTCCTGGGGCCTGACCGGGCCGGAACGTGAGGCATGCTTTGCCACGCTGCCGGAAGAAGTCTGGCGGCTGCTCGGACTGCGTCGTGTTGGAGGCGATCCCAAGCTGCGTGCCGCGGCCTGGGCGAAGCGGGAGGAAGATTCGCAAAACCCCCTGCGCTCGGCGCTGGCGCAGTTCGTCGCTCCGGAACACTACTACGACGAGCTCTATGATATGCGCATTGTGAGCGAGCAGCACGCGCCCTTGGGAGGATTCAGCTCACTCCTCGCCACCTCCTTTTCTCTGGAGAAGAGGTGGTTTGGGCGCCTTACCGTTTACGGCCCCCGGAATCGAGGGGACTCAAGGGATAATTCGCGATTCCTGGCGACTTTAGTTCAGGAAGTCGGCCCTGTCGTCTTCAACAGATTCCTTGTGGGTCGCTTGCGGTCACGGGCCCAAACCCGGGAGCGGTTGCGCTTGGCGCAGGAACTTCACGACGGGGTTATTCAGTCGCTGATCGGGTTGGAAATGCAAATCGATCTCCTGCGGCGGGCGCAAGAGAACTCGAATGGCTCGGCCGCTCCGGTGGGGGATTTGAAGCGCTTGCAAGAGGTCCTCCACAATGAGATCGCAAACCTTCGAGAGGAAATGCAACGCGTAAGACCGCTGGAGGTTGAGCCCGCCCGCCTTTTGGACAGCATGGCGGGTGCGGTGGAGAGGTTTCGGCGCGACCTGGGAATCTCTGCCGATTTTGTCGCTGAAGCGCAAGAAGTTTCTTTGCCGCCTCGTGTGTGCGCCCAGTTGGTGCGGATCGTGCAAGAGGCGCTGGCGAATGTCCGAAAGCATAGCGGCGCCCACAAAGTGCAAGTGGCCTTTGTCCGGGAGAATGGGCATTGGAAACTGTGCGTGGAGGATGATGGCCGCGGTTTTAGGTTTACAGGCCGTCTATCGTCCGCAGAGCTCGAAAGTGTGCCCGAGTGCCCCTTAGTTATCAAGGAAAGGGTTCGCTCCATCGGGGGCGAACTCATGATAGAATCAGTTCCCGGATCCGGAGCCAAATTAGAAATCTTAGTACCATTGAGCACTAATGGAAGAGCTACCAACCCCAATTGACATCGTCATTTCGGATGACCACCCGGTATTTCGCGAAGGTTTGCGGAAGCTGCTTGAAGCTGAGCCGGGGTTCCGGGTGGTTGCGGAAGCTTCGGATGGTGAAGAGGCGGTCAAGGTGGTCCGCCAATTCAAACCGAAGATTTTGCTGCTGGATCTTTCCATGCCCAAGGGCAATGGCCTGGAGACCTTGCGCGCGTTGAAGCAGTTGGGGAGTCAAACTCGTACCATCATTCTGACCGCGGCCATCGAGAAGGAGCAGGTGATTGAGGCCTTGCAGTTAGGAGCGCGAGGCATCGTATTGAAACATTCGACTCTACAGGTTATCTTGAAGAGTATTCGATGCGTGAGCGATGACCAGTTCTGGGTTGGCCAGGAAAGCGTTTCAGACCTGATCCAGGCCCTTCAACGGCTGACGCCTCAACACCGTGCTCCAGAGGCCGCCCGAAACTTCGGGCTTACCTCGCGGGAGTTGCAGGTCGTCGCGCTCATCGTCGCGGGTTACACCAACAAGGATCTTGCTCGAAAGCTGGGTATCAGTGAACACACGGCCAAACACCACTTGACGAACATCTTCGACAAGCTGGGAGTGTCCAATCGCTTAGAACTGGTGCTCTTTGCCATGAACCACCAGTTGATTAAAGAGGACTAGCACCCCCCCCACCATACCCCTCTTTTTTCGGCCTTTTTGTGCGCATAACCCCTTAAAAGGAGGGCATTTTAGCGTGCTATGCGGATATGGGCTATTAGTGCTATTTCAACTGCACCATCGGGCCATTGTCAGGGTTTTCTAATGAGCTAATCTGGATGTGCGTCAGGGCAGTTCGTTGCTGGATCGAACGGTTGACCGGCTGGGGTAAAGAATAAACCAGGTCACCAGAGATTCACCTTCGCGACAAAGGACTTTAGTCAGGGTTGATGCGAGGCCATGTTGGATGCGAGAAGCGATGGGTTTATTCAGAGCAATGAGCATGCCCAACGCTTGCTATTCTATTCAGCAAAAGTAGGGACTTTTTCGGGCGTCGCTTCTCGTGCGAACTAAGTTCAAGGCTTACAGGATAAGTGCGTCTGTAAGTCAAAGAGCGGAGCTACATTTCGGATAGTGCAAAGTTTAGACGAGGAAAGGGACTTCAGCTTCATCGGTTAACAGCATGCCAACAAAAACCTTACAACAAACCGTAGGCCGGGCACGACGGTTTGCGCTGCACCTTCGGGTTTACTACCGTGAACTAGACGGCCAGGAGTGGTTTGAAGGGTGGACAGAAAACATTAGCCGTACGGGCATGCTGTTCATGTGTACCGCACCCTTCCGCCTGGATACGGTTCTGGAGTTGAGGTTGCAGCTTGCGGCGGGAATTGGAAAGGAAGACCCTCCCGCTGAGGTTCTCTGCAAGGGCACAGTTGTGCGGGTTGAGCGGATGACCAGGTTGGACGCTCCCACCGCCTTGGCCGTTGCAATCCATCCCTATCGCATTACGCGCGCGAATGCACCTTCCAGGGATTTGATTCCGTTTGCCTGAAGACCTTGGGGGCTGGGGTTTGGTCAGCGAGAAGGGCAGGTGTGATGTCGATCGAAGAGCCAAGTACGGAAAGAATCTCAAGCCTTGTGGAAGCGCGCTGGCATGCGCTTTACACGCGTCACCAGCACGAAAGGCTGGTTGCCTATGCTCTGACCAGCAAAGGATTCGATATTTTCCTTCCACAGTATCGTGCCATTCATCGCTGGAAGGACCGCCGGAAGGAACTCGAGTTGCCGCTTTTCCCCAATTATGTTTTCATTCGAGGTGGCCTTGACCGCATGTTGAACATCCTGACGACGCCGGGTGTTCACTCGCTGGTGGCTTGGGGAGGGCGTCCGGCTGATATACCCCAACATGAAATTGATGCCGTGCGCCGGTTGGTTGAAAGCCCCTTGCGAATTCAGCAGCACCCCTTCATCAAGTGCGGAGACCGGGTACGGATTATATCAGGCCCCCTGGAAGGAATCGAAGGCATCCTCATCCGCAGCAAGAGCGCTTACCGGTTGGTCCTTTCGGTGGAAATGCTCGCCCGATCCGCCTCCGTCGAGGTTGACGCCAGTATGGTGGAGCGCGTCCGCGGATCCGAACCAGTCCGCAAGGACGAGTTGAGAATCGATACGGGCGTTGCGGCTGTGGACCTCCTTGGACCGAGCGGAGCTTAGGAGTCCGTAGCCCCACCGGCGTTAATTCCCCTTGAGGGTTTTTGTCCAGATGAGAATGAATCACCGAGAACGAGCAGGATTGATGTGGACCTCGAGTGTCAGGACGAGCTTGGTTCGAATCGTCCTGTCCGTTTGTCTTTTGCTGTCCTTCCAGATTGCTTTTGGATCCGATTCCAGCAAAACGATGGGATTCCAGGGCGTCCAAATAGCCAGTTTGCTTGGGCCAGCGGGACAGAAAACCAAGAATCCGCCCAATCCGCCCAGTTCCAAACCGCCCGATCAGGATTACATCATCGGGCCCTCCGACGTCTTGGCGATCACCGTTTGGAAGGATGCGGAACTTACCCGGACAGTTCCTGTGCGCCCCGACGGCAAGATATCACTTCCCCTGATTAATGAACTGGAAGTGAGCGGTTTGACGCCTGCCGCGGTGCAGCAGATATTGACACAGAGGCTCAAGGAATATATTTCCGACCCACAAGTCGCGGTGATTGTGCAAGAAGTAAAAAGCCGGACTTACAGCGTCCTTGGCAAAGTCGCCAAGCCAGGCGCCTACGAATTGGGAAAACCCACGACGGTTCTTGAGGCCATAGCCGCCGCGGGCGGGTTCTTGGATTTCGCCAAGCAGAGCAAGATCTATGTCATCCGGCCCGTCAGCGGCGGTGCTAATCAGACGCTTCCCTTCGATTACAAGAAAGTCATTAAAGGCCGCAATCCCGAGCAGAACATCGAACTCAAGAATGGCGATACCATTGTTGTTCCATAGTGAGAAAAGTTGCGCGCCATCTATGAACATACGGCACGAGCACATAACAGTGGCAGGTAATGGATGCGCTGCGACAGTGTGATAATCACAAGGAGGTGGAGATAGAGTTTCATGGGCGAACATGAAGAAGGCTTGGATGTAATGATCAACAAGCTTCTACGCGTGGCGGTCAAACGCCGCTGGTGGTTGCTTGTGCCCACGGTCGTGGTGGGTTTGCTCGCCTGTGGGGCGTCGACGGTGATCCCCAACCGTTACACGTCGGTAGCCACGATTCTTGTGGCGCACCAGCAAGTGCCGGAACGCTACGTTACTCCCAATAGTACTGCGGATCTCCAAGAGCAGCTCATGCTCATGAGAGACGAGGTTCTTTCGCGCACTCAGTTGCTCAAGATCATTGACGAATTCGACCTCTACCCCAAAGCCCGGAGGCGTATGGCGCCCGAGGATTTGGTGGAATTGATACGGAGCGATATTAATCTCGCACCCCCGGAAAAAGCCGGTGAGGGCAAAGACCTTAACTCCTTTAAGATTTCTTTCACGGCTACTAATCCGCACATGGCTCAAGCGGTTACGCTCGAGCTCACGACGCTCTTCACCCAAGGATACGAGAAGTCACGTGAAGAGCAGTCCTTGGGGACTACTAACTTTCTGGACGAGCAACTTCAGACTGCTGCCGCAGATCTGAAGCAACAGGAGAGTCGGCTGCGGGATTTCAAGATGCAATACCTCGGGGAACTGCCCGAGCAGCAGCAGGGAAATCTGGCAAATCTTGCTGGGTTGCAAGCGCAACTCCAGAATGTCATGGCCACTATAACTCATGCCCGCCAGCAACAGGCTTTCAATGAGTCACTCCTCTCCCAATACCGAAATATGGCTGCTGAGGGGATCACAACGCCGGGGGGGCCGGCAGTTCTCAGCCCCGCCGATACGGCCAGGGCGGAGTTGAATAAGCTCAAAAATGAAAGAGCCGATCTATTGGCACGTTACACGGACAAATACCCCGACGTGGTGAAACTTGACGAACAAATAAAAGAAGCAGAAGCCGCGCTGGCAGCAGCAGAAGCCGCGCCGGCAGCACCGCCAAAAGGGTCGGACCCTACCACGGGTGGAACGGGCAAGGAAAGCGCCAAATCGCCCAATTCCCCTCAAAGAGACGCAGCTATCGCCCAACTCGAAAGTCAACTGGAAGCCAACCGACTGGAAGTCCAGGATGGCCTGAGGGAGCAAAAGCGGATTGAATCGCGGATTGCGGAATACCAAGCCCGCCTCAACATGACTCCGGTTCGTGAGCAGCAGCTTGCGGATATCCTGCGCGGCTATGACTTGTCAAAGAAAAACTATGACGACTTGCAAAGCAAGAAGACGCAATCGGAGTTGGCAAGCAACTTGGAAGTACGCCAACAGGGCGCGCGGTTCACCCTCATCGACCCTCCCAACTTGCCGGTGAAGCCCTCCGGTATGGACCATACGAAGATCAGCTTGGGCGGATTAGGGGCGGGCTTGGCACTGGGCCTGGCCTTGGTTTTCCTTCTCGAGACCATAGATCACTCGCTGATCGATGAAAAGGATCTGAACCGTTTATTTTCCTTCCCCTTGATGGTGGGCATGCCGGCCCTGACCACTAAAGCCGAAGGCAAGAGGCGCTTGAAGATACAAATCGTAGAATGGTTTGTGGGGGCCACATTGTGCCTGCTAGTTTGCGCGACGGAATTCTACATTTACCGGCGGGGCTAATGGAGTGGGCGAAGTACACTCGAGTAGCCTGACGATTCAAAGATGAAAGGGAGCTGAGTTCTTGCCGAACCGCTTTTTCAAGGCCGAGACAGAGAACGACATTATCCCCTCCGCCACAGCGGATGAGTTTCTGAAGGGGTTGGATAGGGCGGAAACTAATCTGCCTTTCCCGATTGAAACGAGCCCGGTTTCTCCGGAGAGCCGGATTGTCGTGCACAGCGATCCGCGGAGTGCCGGCGCAGATCGGTTCAGATTGGTGCAAATGCGCCTCAAGCACTTGCAAGCTTCGAAGAGGCTAAAAACCCTCCTGATTACCAGTCCTTTGCCCGCCGATGGTAAGAGCACCGTTGCTTTGAATCTGGCCACAGCGTTGTCCGAAAAAGGAAAGCGGCCCGTACTCTTGCTGGAGGCCGACGTTTATCGACCCTCCCTGGGAACAAAACTGGGTCTCAAACCGTGGCAGGGTCTAACCGAGTGTTTTGAAAACAAGAGTGACCCGATGCTGGCAATCCGGCGCATCGATCCCCTGGGCTTTTACTTCTTGCCCGCAGGGCGCCCGACGGAGGATGGCAGCCTCCTTCAGTTTGCCTTTACTTCGCACTTGATAGAGGGTCTTGCGACCCCCTTCAGATGGGTTCTAATCGATGCACCCCCTACGACCCCCATGGCTGAAATCCTTGCATTGCGGGCACAGTCCGATGCCACTTTGCTGGTAGCTCGCGCCGGAAAGACTCCGCGAGAGGCTATCGAGGAATCGACCCGAAACATAGGGCGCGATCACATCCTTGGAATCATCCTTAACGGCGTCGAAGGGATCGACAGTTACTACTCCAAATACTACGGATACGTACAACCTAAGCATCGGGCAAAGCCGCATTGGTTCAGCCTGAAATAGAGAGCCGGGGTTTCGTACCCCCCCTTTTCGGCGTTCCTGTACTCATACCCAGCAGAACGACGGAATCGTGGTGCCATACAGATATGCCCTGTTAGTCCTATTTCGACTCTACCATCGGGCTATTGTCAGAGTTTTCTAATCAGCTAGGATGGGGTGCGGGTCCGGTCAGTCCGTTGTTTGATTGAACGGATGACCGGCTGGAAGCAAAGAACAAATCAGGTCGTCAGAGATTCCCCCCGCGCGACGGGGGACCTCAGTCAGCATTGATGCAAACCATTTTGGATGCGAGAAGTGATGGGTTTATTCATAAGCAATGAGCGTGCCCAACGCAGGTAATCCTATTTCGGCACGGGTAAAGGCTATTTCGGGTGTCGCTTCTCGTATGAACTAGGGTCAAGGCTTACAGAAAAAGTGCCTCTGTAAGTCAAAGAGCGGAGCTTTGTGGCTACAACTCAGAGCTTCGTACGACGGAATGGACTTCGGCTTCATGGATCACGAACGGCAACCCCTTTGATCCCACGACAAGCTTTCCTGAGTCTAGGCCCGACAGAAGACCACGCCATCTAATGTATCGAGGGCTGCCCGCGGTTGCAACCAAAAGAAGCGCATATCATGGTTGCGGCCCATGGGCAGGTGAGCGACCGCAAGAATGAAAGATCATGTTGACACCCCGATCTATGGATTTAGTGAACCAAGGAATTCCGTTTCTTCTAGGTATTACACTCCTGAGTTTTCGAGTAACGTCACTGAGCCAATCTGACAAAATTGCATAAAAAGGAGACGCGGACTAATCAGAGAAAAACCTCTGGAGCCGCGAATACTGCCATGACTGACCCTCGCCTCGACGCGCTTCCGAAAGGCACCACAAGGGCAGAACGTTTTCCGCTCAACATTCCTGTGCGTTACCGCGAGCCACACGATCAGAGGTGGTTTGAGGGCAGGACTGAGAACATTAGTCGCTCGGGAGTTCTGTTGCTCGCCGAAGCCTCCTTACAGCCAAAAATTACGATTGAATTAAGATTTGAGCTTCCCATTACCGTCCTCGGGGAAGCACGCGGGGAGGTTGTCTGTAAGGGAACGGTGGTGAGAACCGAAGAGAATCCCATGTCGGGTATTCCGACAGCCCTGGCGATTGCGATCCGTAGTTATCGCATGACACGCGGAGGACAACAAGTTCATTAGGTCTTTTGGAAAAGGATTGCCACGTGATCCCGGAAGTGAATTTCAGCAGTGGCGATATGATGGCAGTCCTTTGGAGAGGTCGTTTGAAAGAACTCATCCCCTTAATCATTTCCGTGATGCTGTTGCCCATAGGTCTTATGGCGCAAACATCATCGCCCACGGCAGGGGCCGCATCCCAACCGGTCGTGTTTGGGAATGGATTGCAGACACCGTTACGGTTTGCGGGGGAGTCCGTGCTCACCAACCAAGTCTCGCTGAGCATGGGCGCCTCAACTTTCTACGATGACAATGTCCTCCAGAGGAACTCAGACCGGATCAGAGATGAAGGGGTCAACTTTAATTCTGATCTCAAGTTTCTCAGGCAGACCGAGAACGTGACATTCAGTTTTGATTACCAGCCTCAGTTCCTCTTATACAACAATACTAGCCAATTTGACCGGCTCAACCATCTTGGTACTCTGAACCTGACTGGCCGGCTGAGTTCACGCTTTTATATCGGATTGTTCGACACTTTCAGTTATCAAAACGGCGCCTTTCAATCGCTCGCGGGACAGCAGATCCTATCAGGACTTAGCTCGCCCACTGCCCTGAATCAATCGATCATCCCGTACACGGTCAGAACGTTGGCGAATACCAGTGGGTTAAATCTGAGCTTCGTGAAGAGCCATCGGACGTCTCTCACCTTTTCGGGTAGTTACGACGAGCGCCAATTCGGAAGCCATCAGATTGTAGGTCAGTCGTTGTATAACAGCCGGGAGGCGAGTGGCGGCTTTCAGTTTCAATATCGTGTTACCGAGCATACAAGTTTCGGCCTTGCATTGCTCCATCAGGATTCCACGTACAAAGGGGGCACGGGCTTTGGCAGCGACCGGCGTTTTCAAAATGAAAGTGCGTTTTTCTCCCTCCAGTCACAAGTGTCCCCGACCGTTACCCTGGCGTTCTTCGGTGGGCCGGCATACCTCACTAGCTTTGGCCAGGCGGCAGGCGGAGGTGCATTGAGACAATTTGAAGGCTCTGGTGGAGGAAGTATTACCAAAGAGGTCAAAAAGACTGCCTTGGATCTGTCTGTCCAGAGGGCAATCTCCGACAGCGGGGGCCTTTACACCATTGTGGAAAACACCATGGCCAATTTTGGAGTGCGCCGGCGCCTAGCTGGACGCTGGGAAGCTGGTCTGCACGGCGGCGCTACCCGCGCCGAAACCTCCCTATTGAACCTTGGAAGTGGGAGGACGGATGCCTTAATAGGGGGATTTGACCTCGTGCGCCCCTTCTCGAATGGCTCGGCTTTCCATGTTTCTTACCAGACCTTTCATCAATTGTCCTCTGGCAGTGTACCCGTTGCGGCGAATTTCGATCGCGATGTGGTGACGGTTGCAATTGATTTCCGGCTTAAAGCAATTCCGCTGGGCCATTAAGCACGCAGCCTAATTCAAAACTGGCCTCCTTGGTGGGAAGTGATTTCAAAAATGTCTACGTTTTATTTTCATGGATTCTTAATGGTCGTGTCCTCCAGGATTAGCAACATTCCCTTATCGTTCCCCTATTCTCGGGGCTTTTTGCTCATAACCACCTAAAAGGATGGCATCTTGGCGCCAAACAGATATGCACTATTAGTACTCTTTTAACTCCACCATGGGGCCATTGTTAGAAATTTCTAATCAGCTAGGCTGGTTGTACGTCAGGGCAGTCCATTGTTTGATTGAAAGGATGGCCGGTCTACCTAGCAAATCGGCGATAGAGGAGAGATTAAGATGATCAGCGAAATATTTTCGCCAAAGAGACCGCGGAAGATGACTCTGGGAGCTGTGTCTCCATTGAACCCTCCCGATAGTGAAGAGGCCAGTAGGGAGGATGCCGGGTTTACGCTGGTTTCGGAAGAGCTTTTCCGGAAGGTGTTGTCGATTGAGCGGAAAAGGAGCGAGCGCTCTCGGCAACGGTTTGTGCTCATGCTGGTGCATGTCGGCAAGGTTCTTGAGATCGCGCGGGGGGAGATGGTCCTTGAAGGAATTACCGAGGCTCTTTCCAGCTCAGCACGGGAGACGGATTTGCATGGCTGGTATCAGAACGGTTCAGTGGTCGGTGTCATTTGCACAGAAATCGGCAAGGGGGACTTGACCTCCATCCTCAGCGCTCTGCATTCGAGGGTGGGCGCTGCCTTGCGGAACAGGCTGGGACTGGAGCAGATGAATGCGATCCAAATATCCTTCCATGTGTTTCCAGACGATTTGGACCTCAAGAAGGGCGGCCGTTCCACGGACATCAGCCTCTATCCTGATTTACTGCCCAAAAACCTAACATCCAAAACCTCTCAGCTTACCAAAAGAGCCATAGACGTGATTGGGAGCCTCTTGGCGCTTACCCTGCTCTCCCCGCTCTATGTCATCATTGCTGTGGCGATTAAGCTCACGTCGAAAGGGCCGATCCTTTTCAAACAGGATCGCGTGGGACAGTATGGAATTCGCTTTTCCTTCCTGAAGTTCCGATCGATGTATTACAAGAGCGATGCGAAGATTCACCAGGAATACGTCCGGCGGCTGATTTCCGGGAAACACGATGGCAAGGGGGCGGACAGTATTGGAAATGTTTACAAGATAAAGGACGACCCCCGTGTTACACCGGTCGGGAAGTTTCTGCGGAAGACCAGTCTGGACGAAATTCCTCAATTCTTCAACGTGCTCATGGGCGAGATGTCTCTGGTGGGGCCCCGTCCCCCGATCCCTTACGAGGTTGAGGCCTATGAAGTATGGCACCGGAGGCGCTTCCTCGAGGCGAAGCCTGGGATTACGGGATTGTGGCAGGTGGAGGGACGGAGCAGGACCAAGTTTGACGAAATGGTCCGCTTGGATCTCCGATACGTGAAAACCTGGTCCCCTTGGCTGGACATCAAAATCCTCTTGCGAACGCCCGCCGCGGTCTTTAGGGGAGACGGCGCCTATTGAGCCTTGCGAAACGGCTCACCAAATTGTGCTCAAGGGGGAAATGATGATTCGAATCGGCATTATCGGCTACGGTTATTGGGGACCACAAATCGTCAGAAACTTTTGCGCCCTGGACGACTGTGAGGTTGCGGTGGTGTGCGACAAGAGCGCGGCGGCACTGCGCCGCGCCCAACATGCCCACCCCGGCATTCCAGTATCATCCGATATTGGCGAAACCCTGTCTGCGCCGAGCCTCGACGCCATAGCAGTTATCACACCCGTTTGGACGCATTTCGAATTGGCCAAGGCTGCGCTGGAAAATGGCAAGCACGTCTTTGTAGAAAAGCCCTTTACCTCCACCGCCGCGCAAGCCGTGGAGTTGATCGAACTGGCCGAGAAAAAGAACCTGCGAATTATGGTGGACCACACGTTCCTATTCACCGGCGCCGTGAAGAAGATCCGGCAACTGGTTGATGAAGGAGCGCTGGGAAGGCTTTTTTACTATGATTCGACCCGCGTGAACTTAGGCCTTTTCCAACACGACGTCAATGTGATTTGGGATTTGGCCCCCCACGACCTCTCCATAATGGATTATTTAATCAAGGACAAGGTGGAAGCGATCGTGGCGACGGGCGAAAGACACTTGAATGGCCACGAGGATATAGCATTTATCACAGTTTATTTCCAGAACAACATCATCGCGCACATCAATGTCAATTGGCTGTCGCCCGTTAAGGTTCGAACCACCCTGATCGGCGGAGAGAAAAAAATGGTGGTGTGGAACGACCTGGAAGCGGACGAGAAAGTGAAGGTTTACGACAAGGGAGTAAAGATCACCAGCCGAGAGGGTGTCTACGATCTGTTGGTCAGTTACCGCTCCGGTGACATGTGGGCGCCCAGGGTGGAGCAGACCGAGGCCTTGAAGGCGGAGTGCACCTACTTCATCGATTGCATCAAGAACAGCACAACCCCCTTCAACGACGGTCATGCTGGACTGAAGGTGGTGAGAATGCTGGAAGCTGCGACCGAATCGATTAGGGAAAGGGGGAGGATCGTCCGCATATGAGCGAATTCCTGAGCATCACCCCCGATGTCCGGCTGGGAAAAGACGTCAAGCTTTCCAAGTTCATTAACCTCTATGGATGTGAAATAGGCGACGGGACAAAGGTTGGGGCGTTTGTGGAGGTGCAAAAGAACGCAAAGATCGGGCAAAGGTGCAAAATCTCCAGCCACACTTTCATCTGTGAGGGCGTAACCATCGAAGACAATGTCTTCATTGGGCATAGCGTGACGTTCATCAACGACTCGTATCCGCGCGCCGCCAATCCCGACGGCGCGCTACAGACCGAGGTCGACTGGAAAGTGGAAGCAACCCTGATTAAGAAAGGTGCTTCGATTGGTTCCGGGAGCACGATTCTATCTAAGGTGACAGTCGGCGAAAATGCCATCGTGGGGGCAGGGAGTGTGGTTACAAAGGATGTTCCAGCCAACGTGATCGTGGCGGGGAACCCCGCCAAATTCTTGAGAAGGCTGGACGAGCAAAAAACGGAGGTAACAAATCGTGGAAACTAATCGAATTCCTTTTCTTGACCTGGTGACTCCCCATCGGGAGCTCAAAGACGAATTGGCGGCGGTGTTTGCACATGCTCTCGATACGGCCGGCTTTATCGGCGGCCCCATGGTCGAGGATTTTGAGAATTCTTTCGCCAAGTTCTGCGACGCGCAGCATTGCGCCGGCGTGAGCAGCGGCACGGATGCCTTGCGGTTTGCACTGATGGCCGCCGGGGTTGGCCCCGACGATGCCGTCATAACTGTGCCGAATACCTTTATCGCTACGGCCGAAGCGATTTCTCAATGTGGCGCCCTTCCGCGGTTTGTAGATGTTGACGAGCGCACCTACAACATGGGTGTGAACAGGCTTGGCGATTACCTGAGGTTGGAATGTTCTCAAAACCACGCCAACGGCAAGCTCCTGGACAAGCAGACCGGCCGGGGAGTGAAGGCCATCGTCCCGGTGCATCTTTATGGGCAAATGGCGGACATGGACCCCATCCTTGAATTGGCGGAAAAGTACAACTTGATCGTCATTGAAGATGCATGCCAGGGGCACGGGGCGGAGTACTTTTCGCGCAAGGACAACCGCTGGAAGAAAGCGGGTTCGATGGGAAAGGCGGCGGCTTTCAGCTTTTACCCCGGGAAAAACTTGGGAGCTTGTGGGGAAGCCGGAGCCGTTACCACCAACGATGCGGACCTTGCCAAGAGAGTCCGCGTATTGCGCGATCACGGCCAGGCCCAAAAGTATTACCACGACCTGGAAGGATACAATGGCAGATTGGATTCGATCCAAGCTGGCATCTTGCGCATCAAACTGTGGCGTCTCAGCCAGTGGAATGAAAGGCGCCGGGAATGTGCGATGCGATATCAGGAGCTCTTCAGTGTGGCCTCGGAGGCAATTAGGGTTCCATTCGAGCCTTCCTGGTCTAAAGCGGTTTTCCACCTTTACGTCGTGCAGGTTCAACACCGGGACCAACTTCAGAAACACCTCGGCGAGGCCGGTATCGGGACGGGAATTCATTATCCCATTCCCCTCCACCTGCAAAAAGCATATAAGAACCTTGGCTACCGCGAGGGTGATTTCCCGGTATCCGAAAAGGCTGCTTCGCAAATCCTTTCGCTGCCCATGTTCCCGGGGCTCACCTGTGCGCAGCAGGATCGAATCGCTCAGCAGGTGCTGGAATTCCTTGATGCGGAGGCCAGTTCGGGGGCTTCTGAGGCAGCTCGCATAGTGGGCTTGGCTTCCCATGGCGGGTAGGGAATCGTTGCCGGCTCGCGCACCTGGGCAAGAAACTCGGTGAATGCCGATAATTTTAGACGGCACTAAAAAGGCAAGGCGGCGTAATGGTATGCTCCGGACCGTCTCCGGCTCTCCGCCCCCGACCAGTTTCTGATTTGAGGGGTCATTCAAGCGCATTAACGAATCATGACAGTTCGCGCTGACCGTCTTGCGACCTTATACTTATTCCGCCCGCTCCTCCGGGTTATTCCGGCCTCAAGGGTGAGAGTTCCCATCCTGATGTACCACAGCATATCGGAGGACAATAGCGGGAATGCGCACCCCTACTACCAGACAGCGACTGCCCCCAAGGTTTTCGCCGAACACATGCGGTACCTTCGCGAGAACAATTACCGTGTGATCGGCCTTGGCGATGCGGTCAAAGAGATCGAAGGTCCCGCCGGTGGTTCCGCCAAGTGCGTGGTGATTACCTTCGACGATGGGTTCCACGATTTCTACACCGAGGCTTTCCCGGTTCTGAATCAATATGGATTCAGCGCCACGGTTTATTTACCCACGGCGTTTATCAACGAACCCGCTTCGAGGTTCAAGGGTATCGAGTGCCTCACCTGGACCCAAGTCCGCGAACTTCGGAAAGCGGGCGTCCACTTTGGCTCCCATACCGTCACCCACCCCCAACTGAGGGGCCTGGAAGCGGAGGATGTTCGAACCGAAGTCCGAAGCTCTAAAGCGACTATCGAAGATAGGTTGGGCTCTCCCGTCAAGTCCTTCGCTTACGCGGACTGGTTTCCTGAAACTGACAGTATGTTCCGACAGTTCCTCCGAGCAATTCTGGAGGAAACCGGGTACGAGAATGGTGTTTCCAGCATCATCGGGACAGCGGATCGAACGGGCGACCGGTTCTTTATGAAGCGATTGCCCGTGAACTCATGCGACGATCGGCAGTTTTTCGACGCGAAGCTCGTGGGGGCCTATGACTGGTTGCATCCCTTCCAGTATGCTTCTAAGCTGATCACGAGCGGGCGCTCGTCTCGCGTCCAGGCACGCCGGCAGCGGACGGGGCTCCGCGTCAATTGACTACCTTTTTTCATAAAGGATAGTTGACAACCCTTCATTTCCGCTCTCCCTCCAGCGCTTTGCCAACGAATTGTTGCTGACTCCTCTATCAACATCTGCTAGACTTACCGATGTCTATTGGCGCATAGGATGCCGCAGGAAGTTAACAGCTTAATTGGAGCATAGCAGCGATGAGATGGTTATCGAAGGGCTTGGTTTGTGCCATAACTTTCGCAGGTTTGGTGGGGGGACACGGCATACCTGCATTGGGCAGCGCAGCCAACATATATATCGCCCAGAGCGCAGTCGGAGCGGCAAACGGTGCGGACTGTAACGATACCTACGCCTATACGTTTTTCAACTCGGCCAGCAATTGGGGGTCAGGCGCAGCGCAGATCGGGCCAGGGACTACCGTCTATCTCTGCGGGACGTTCACGGGAACTGCCGGGAACTCCATGCTTACCGTCCGGGGCAGCGGTACAAGCGGCAATCCGGTACTAATCCAGTTCACCACGGGAGCGGAGCTTACCGCGCCCTATTGGAGTTCCAACAACGGAACCGCTCCAACGAGCGGGGCCATTACCATCAATGGCTACAATTACATCACCGTGGATGGTGGCAGCAACGGCCTCATCACTTCCACGGCAGATGGAACCGCGCTGACCTACCAGGAAATGAATGTTGGCATATACGTAAGCGGGTCATCCGGAATCGAGATTCGTAATCTGACGATCAATAATATCTATCTGCGGACGGGAACGGGCTCAAGTGACTCAAGTGCGGCAGGGAATAGTGCGGACATCTGGTTCGCTGGCAACACCACTAACGCTTCCATACATGGATGCACCCTCTCCGATGCGCACGGAGGTATCGAGGTTGAGTTTGACAACTCCACGGTGAGCGGATTCACGATTTACAACAACACAGTTTCCCACCATGCCTGGGGTATCCAATTTGGCTCCGGCAGCGACTCAGAAAAAGCCACGGGGATCAGCGTTTACGGTAACACGGTCACGAACTGGAACGACTGGGCCGATGTAAATGCAACTTACCATACGGACGGCATCTTTTTTTATGCGGGAAAGTACGGTGTGGGCGGCTCGATCACACCGAGCGTCTACAACAATTACCTTTATGGGGACCTGGGCGGGGGCATTGGCATTTCTCCGGTGACCTCTTTTATTTACTGCTCGACGAACGCGCTGTGCAGTATTTTTAATAACGTCATCGTGGATACGGGGAACGACGATCCATGGGGGATGATCAACATAGGCGCTCAGGCCCAGAGCGGCAGCGTCATATACAACAACACGATCGTGGCTGGCGGGGGCGGTTCGCTGGACATTGGCATGGCTGGCTCCGCCACAACCTCCTTGGAGAACAACATCTTCGCGCATGGTACGGGCATCGCGATTTGGCCGAACACCTTTTCGTCGGTAGCGTTCGCCGACTACGATGATTACTACAGTGAGTCGATAATCGCGCTGGACAACAATTCCGGAACGCCCAACTACGTCACGACCCTATCTGCGTGGCAAGGATCGCCCTATAACCACGAAGCGCACGGCACTACCGGCAATCCGCTGCTGAACGGTTCGGAACAGCCTCAAAGCGGGTCGGCGGCAATTGGTCTAGGGAGCAATCTGACCAGCTTGTGCTCGACCCTCCCGGCGCTATGCTACGACAAAAATGGCGTTCTGAGGTCAGCAACTGCTGCGTGGGACGCGGGCGCGTATGTGTATACGGCTACACCTACAAACCTCAGCGCTGTGCCGCACTGATAATGCCAGCCTTGACCACAACGAAGAGGCGCCACTTGTTTTGGGTCAGGCTCCGCTGATGGCGGCTATGACGGCGTCGGCGCCAAGGCAGTGCAAGCGCTCGACCTGGAGTCAGTCCGGCTTCAACCTCCTGCAGATCCACATAAGACTTCAAACCGCTTAACACATCGGCCCAAACGTTAGGCGCTCTAACTGCGAAATCGTCTGAAAGTCAGGGACCGTTTGTACTTGGAAGGAGTATTTGATTGAACGGGCTGGTTAAGGTCCGAGTGCAGTCGGGCAAAGCTGGAGTTCAGCTTGACTCGTTGGAATTGAACGTCGCCATTCCCGGGCGGTTCATACTGGGCCTGCGCGCCAGCTCGTTCACCCCACGACTGACGCTCGCAGCTCGGGGAGATGCACGGCTTGAGACAACCTCCGACCGGGCAGGAATTGCAGGCTGAGGCGGTTAATGGTATACCCCCTCTTCCCTTTGAAACCAATGTGGATATCTTAGCTGAAACCGTAAGCGAGACTTCAGGTGCGCCCGCCCTCAAGATCGCGGGCAAGGTGCTGGCCCGCAACCCCTTGCTGAACCTCGCCGGGCAGGTGATTCCGCTCCTGGCCGGCTTTGCGACCATGTCCTACGTGGTCCGCCACCTCGGCCCGGACCACTTTGGCCTCCTGTCACGCCCAGCAAGCGGCGCGTGGGACATAGGAGCCTATCGGTATCTAGCCGCCCCGTTGAACTTGGCTGCACAACCTCACTAGGTTGCTAACCTTTTTTCGGTGACCCGGTGAGGGCCCGCGAATCCCGGAGTCCTGCTCCACGCGCGCTACCTTGTGGTTTGGTGGCGGCAGCGCACTAGGTTTCCGCGTACAGGCGCGTGTCCCTCCCTGACTCCAGCATGAAAGATATCTGCACCGTCCAACATGGGGGGGAAGCTCGCTATTGCCCCTCCTTTCTCTATCCTCCGTATTTAGATCCGGCTCGTCAGATTGGTTCGAGCCCTGAGGCGAGATTCCTCTCCGCACGCAAATGGTCGTGACACTCGGCGTGAGCTGAGAGTCACACAAGGGACAGACATGTCAGACACCTCTTATGTGCACCCCCTTGCCGACTGCCAAACGAGAAACATCGGCAACAATACCAAAATTTGGCAGTTTACCATCGTCTTGCCGCGCGCTTCAATCGGTAGTAACTGTAACGTAAATGCCCATTGCTTTATAGAGAACGATGTGATTATTGGTAACAACGTTACTGTAAAATGTGGCGTTTATATCTGGGACGGAGTGCGCATAGAAGATAATGTGTTCGTTGGACCGAATGTAACATTCACCAACGATAAAGTTCCCCGATCCAAAGTTTATCCCGATCGCTTTCTCAACACCGTATTGCGTCGCGGTGCCTCGATTGGGGCTGGGGCGGTTCTCCTACCCGGGATTGAAATTGGCGAGAATGCGATGGTAGGGGCAGGTGCGGTAGTTACAAAGGACGTCCCACCAAATTCAGTTGTCGTTGGCTCGCCTGCGCGGGTGGTCAGATCAATCTGATGATAGGCCCGTCGGCTGCTGATCGAATCGATCAGCCAATCATGAGCGATTGTAGACCTCAAAAAGGGAAGGGAATCCTCCGCCATTTAGGAAGTCATATGAGCATTGAGCAATGCCACATCATTGATCTTCCCAGGATCCCCGAGCCCCGCGGGAATCTGACGTTCATTGAGGGTGGCCGGCATGTTCCGTTCGAGATCGAGCGCGTTTATTATCTCTATGACGTTCCGGGAGGCGCCGAGAGGGGTGGGCACGCGCACAAGGAGTTGCAGCAGCTCATTATTGCCATGTCCGGCAGTTTTGATGTGATAGTCGATGATGGAAAGGACAGGAAGCGATTCCATCTGAATCGCTCCTATTATGGACTATATGTCTGCCCCATGATCTGGCGGGAACTTGACAACTTCTCGTCGGGTTCGGTTTGCATGGTCCTGGCATCCACACTGTATGACGAAGCAGACTATTTCCGAAATTACGACGAATTCCTGGCGGCAGCTCGAGGCGGGGGATGACGAAGGTTCCTTTTCTAGATCTGAAGGCTCCCCATCACCAACTCCAAAAGGAGCTGGAGGCCGTTTTCCGGCGGGTCACAGAATCCGGTTGGTATATCCTGGGGAGCGAAGTGGAGGCTTTTGAAGGGGAGTTTGCGGCCTACTGCGAGGTCAAGCATTGCGTGGGTGTGGGGAATGGGCTGGAGGCCCTCCACTTGACTCTGCGAGCCTATGGCATTGGCCCCGGGGACGAAGTCATCGTCCCTGCGAACACCTTTATCGCGACTTGGCTGGCGGTTTCCTATGCAGGCGCCAAGCCGGTTCCCGTGGAGCCAGACGAGAACACATACAACATCGATCCGGGGCGCATCGAAGCTGCCATTACCGTTCGGACAAAGGCCATCGTGCCGGTGCATCTTTACGGCCAACCTGCTGACATGGATGCCGTCAATGACCTTGCCCAACGGGATGGACTTAAAGTGATTGAGGATGCGGCGCAGGCCCACGGTGCACGATACCAAGGACGACCCGTCGGCAGCTTGGGCCACGCGGCAGCCTTCAGCTTCTACCCCGGAAAGAACCTGGGAGCGATAGGCGATGGTGGAGCGGTAGTGACCAACGACCCGGCGCTTGCGGATAAAGTTCGGGTCCTCCGCAACTATGGCTCCCGGGTCAAATACCACAACGAAGTGAAGGGATTCAATTCCAGGCTGGATGAGTTGCAGGCCGCTCTGCTCCGCGTGAAGTTAGCGAAGCTGGATCAATGGAATCGGCAGCGCAGGCAGATTGCCGCAGAGTATTCCAGCGGGCTGCAACAGGTGAAGGACCTCGTGCTTCCGTACGCGCCTGACTGGGCGGACCCAGTGTGGCACCTCTATGTCGTGCGCCATCCCCGTCGCGACGCTTTGCACGAACATCTCCACGCGGCCGGGGTGAGTACCCTGATTCACTACCCCATCCCACCCCACCTGTCGCCAGCTTATTCTGATCTTGCCTATGGCCCGGGGGCTCTTCCCATCACCGAACGCCTTGCTAACCAAGTGCTGAGTATACCGATGGGTCCGCAGTTGACAGAAGAACAGGTTGGCGCGGTCATTCAGAGTGTTCGGGAGTTTGCCCGTTGAAATCCATTTTTCGCGCCAACATGTCATCAAGCCTTTGTAACAATCAGTTTTCGGCCCCTTCGCCAAAAGCTTTGCCTCAAGCGCCACACACAGCCACGGCTGAGAAGCATACGTACGGACAGATTCTCAAGTCCTCGGCATTGATCGGCGGCTCTTCGGTGGTGAGCATCGCAATTCGAATCGTTCGCACCAAAGCTATGGCGCTGCTACTCGGTCCCGCCGGGTTCGGATTGTTTGGCCTCTACGGATCGATCGCCAGCCTTACGCAGAGCATTGCAGGCATGGGCATCAACAGCAGTGGGGTGCGCCAGATTGCCGCAGCAGTCGGCTCGGGCGACACCGGGCAAATCGCGATAACTTGCGCCGTGCTGCGACGAACAGCGACCATCCTCGGAGCGATGGGAGCGGTTTTGCTTGTGGTGTTTTCCAGGCAGGTGTCCACCCTGACTTTCGGCAACAATCAACACGCTGCCGCCATATGCCTGTTGTCGATGGCGGTGTTTTTCCAGTTGGTTTCCGATAGCCAAGGCGCGCTGATTCAGGGGATGCGACGTATCTTCGACCTTGCCAAGATGGGGGTGTTGGGTGCGCTTTACGGGACGCTCATCAGCATCACCCTGGTGTACTTCCTCCGGGAAAAGGGTGTGGTGCCATCCCTTGTCAGCGCTGCCGGGATGGCGATCATTACCTCATGGTGGTACAGCCGGAAGATACGTGTCCAGACTCCTTCAGTGACGGTTTCCCAGGTGGGGCAGGAAGCTGCCTCTCTATTGAAACTGGGCTTCGCGTTCATGGCAAGTGGCTTCATGACGATAGGGATCGCCTATGCGGTCCGTATCATGGTGCTCCGTAAAGTCGGCCTTGAAGCTACAGGGATTTATCAATCTGCTTGGACTTTGGGCGGACTGTATGTGGGATTCATTCTACAGGCCATGGCAGCAGACTTTTATCCACGTTTGACCGCGAGCGCCAATGACAATCCCGTATGCAACCGCCTGGTGAACGAACAAGCGCGAGTGGGCCTGTTGTTAGCGGGCCCGGGCGTGTTAGCTACCCTCACGTTTGCGCCGGTGGTCATCGCACTCTTCTACAGTGCGAAATTCGGTGCGGCGGTGGCAGTCCTGCGTTGGATATGTCTTGGAGCAACCCTCCAGGTGATTACCTGGCCGATGAGTTTCATTATCGTGGCCAAAGGCAGGCAAGCTACCTTTTTCGCAACTGAACTGGCTTGGACTCTGGCCAGCCTTGGCCTCGCGTGGCCCTGTGTGAGAGGGTTCGGCCTGAACGGCGCCGGCATGGCGTTCTTCGGATCGTACATCTTTTACGGATTTCTGCTATACCCGATCGTCCATCGGCTCAGCGGTTTTCGCTGGTCCACCGCGAACAAGCAAACGGGCCTGCTTTTTCTTTCTCTAATCACGATGGTGTTCTGCGGATTCTACGTGCTGCCACTCCTCTGGGCCGCCTGCCTCGGGGCATTGGCGGCACTTCTGAGTTGCGTTTACTCGATTCGAGTTCTCTCCACATTCATCTCCTGGGACCAGATTCCCCCTCCGATACGGAGATTGCTCGTCGGTTTCGGCTATGCGCCTTCGGGCTCTACGAGAGTCGCCTAACGTCGATGATTGCTCTTACGGAACGGCGGGATCCGTCGAAACGCGCGGCTGAGATTTGGCCCAATCCTCCCTTCCGGGCCGGAGGAAACAGGCTGCAATGCTAACGCGGCTGCATTCCCCCAAATACTGCTGCCCTTGTCCACGGCTGCCGAAAAGAGGAATGACCCGATGGTTCCGCAAGACGATAAACAAATCAAGAGAAGACTGGTGCCAGAACTTGAGGCCGATCACAAGGACTACCTTCGAATTAACGGGTGAAATCTAGACTCGGGGTGAGGTCTAGAATTCGGCGGGAGCTGTGAGGGCGTAGGGAAGCTGAGTTGGTGTGATGAGCTGGGAAGTGGCTGCCGGCCCGAGCGAATTGTGAAAGTAATGGATCCCGTCAACGAACGCATCACCAGCAGTTTCGACGTTTTCCAGGACCTCGTCCGGACGTCGCAGGCCTTTCTAACCGAAGGTCAATGGACCGCCGCTGCGGCTTACGCGCAAATTGCCGCGCACTACGCTTCGGTGCATCATAGTGGAATATTCGCGAGCCGAACCTTAGAGCGGATATTGGGGCAGATTGGCCAAGTAGTCCGGCCCGTCCCGCAAAAGGGTCAAACCGTACGAGACTATAAAGCGGCTCCCCGAAATATCCTACACGTTCTCACAGAGGCGTTCAGCACTGGTGGTCATACTCGTTTCGTCTGGAGATGGATTGCCCAGGATGTTGATCGTTGCCACTCGGTGGCGCTCACCCGTCAGGGTGACCGCAATGTTCCCGAAGCTCTAAGGGGCGCTGTTCAGAGCGCAGGTGGAAGGATTCACTTCCTGGACCGGCGTCCTGGGGGGGTTCTTTCTCGAGCGCACAGGCTGCGCGTGCTGGCTTCCGCTTTTGACCATATCGTTCTACATATTCACCCCCATGACGTTGTTCCTATCTTGGCGTTTAGCCGCAAGGGAAGCGGCCCTCCGGTCACACTCCTGAATCACGCGGACCATCTGTTCTGGTTAGGTGTTTCTGTTGCCGATCAGGTAGCGAACATTCGGGAGTCGGGTGCTTCCCTCTGTCAAGACCGGCGAGGTTTGGCGAGAGACAAGTGCATTCTTCTCCCCATTCCGTTGCATGCCAACACAAGCAGAATTACGCGAGGCGAAGCGCGAAAGCTACTGGGATTGTCCGAGAACACGCTGGTCTTGCTCTCCATCGCCGCCGCACACAAGTACATGGCAACCGACTGCCCACATTTTGTTGACGCGCTGTTACCGGTGTTACAGGGGCATCCGAACGCCGTACTGCTGGTGGTGGGGCCGGAAGAGAGCAAGGAATGGGCCGAGGGAGTCAGGCGCGCGCAGGGGCGAATCAAAGTTCTCGGCAAGCGTGAGGACATCAATGTTTTCTACGAGGCAGCGGATGTTTACCTGGATTCCTTCCCGGTTGGTTCCCTGACTTCCTTGCTGGATGCCGGCGTCCGCGGAATTCCACTCGTTAGTTATTGTCCTCACCCGCAGGCGCGGGTCCTCTGTTGTGATGACCCTGCATTGTCAGAAGCTCAAATCAGGGTTGGCGACGTGAACGAATTCAGGGAACGCATTGGTGAGTTATTAGAGAACTGCGAACACCGGCTGCGGCAAGGGGAGTTAACAAAGAACTCTGTCCTTGCCGTTCACGATGGCAAGGGTTGGGGCGCTTTCGTCCAGGATCTCTATCTTCGGGCGAGCCACCCTCACGCAGTCTCCGAAGAACAAGAAGGAAGCGATGTTCCCCAGGCGAGTGAGCTGGATACCCTGCTGGCCAGGGTGTATGATTCTGCCGGCTTAGCCCGAGGCGTGCCAGCAATTGTCCGGTCGCACGTCGGACTCCTACCGTTCGGGGTTCGGACCGGCTTGTGGCGCTCCATGTTTGGGCGGGATTGGCGCTCGTTCCCTGGTTGTATCCTGCCGGATTGGATCAAAACAGAGCTTAAGCTCTTGAGACGATGACGAGTCGCGGGATAGCCTTGAATTATATGATAACGATTTTGTCATCGGCGGAAAACGGATCGTCGACTAAAACCGTTCCTCGAGGATGCGTTGTTCCATCCTAATCTGTAGAACAGTCGCTGGCAGCGCCTGCGGCCATTTGAGAAACTGGGGGAACGCTGCTGGGCCATGTGGAGGGTATCCTGGATTACTGCCAGACTAAGGCGCCGGTTGGCCGTGGTGGAGGCCGTGATCGGAAACGTCAGCTCACTGCTGCGGCGTGGCCAGGGGTATAAGAATCTGGCATACGTGGCGCTGAAGGCGCAACGGATTGCCATGACCAGGACCGAATGACAACGACTCTGTCAAGTGGGGACGTCACGATCTTCGCAAAGAACAAGCCGAGTTGTGGAGTGCGGAAAGCGATCAACGCATGAGTCGACTGCAGATTTCGGTTGCGATGTGCACTTACAATGGCTCCCGTTACTTAGGGGAGCAGTTGCAAAGCGTTTTGGAACAAGACAGACCTCCTCATGAGATGGTGATTTGTGATGACCGCTCAACTGACAATACTGTGAGCTTACTTACGAGGTTTGCTTCCCGAGCACCATTCCCGGTGCGACTGGAGATTAATCAGGAGAGGCTAGGACCGGCGAAGAATTTCGAAAAGGCCATTCGGATGTGCAAAGCTGACGTCATAGCCTTGGTAGATCAGGATGACCGCTGGAAGCCTCACAAGCTGGCTAGGCTTGCAGAAGCCCTCGCAGCCAACCCGGATGCCGCCTATGCATTTTCGGACGCGGAGATGGAAAACGAAGCGGGTTCGAGGGTAGACGATACGCTGTGGCAAAGTTTTGGGTTGCGGGATAAGCTGGAACGTTTTGTAGGTCCAGCCCAGTTGGAGATGCTGTTAAAGCGCAACTTCATTCCCGGCGCTGCGCTGGCGTTTCGAGCTTCATTCAGAGATGTCATTGTTCCGATTCCTGCCGGTTGGATGCACGACTACTGGATTGCTCTCCTCGGATCTACGTTTTCGTACGGCGTTCCGGTGGCAGAGCCTCTATTCACGTATAGGCTGCACGACGCACAGGTCTGCGGCCTCGAAAAGAGTCTCCTCGACACTATCCAAACGTCACTCGCCACTGGCGAGAGCGACTCGCGAGCAAGGCTGGAGACCTTTCAACAACTGGAAAACAGGATAGCTTCGGTGTCATCCATAGCTAGATGTCCAGCAGACCGCTTTGAGCCGATTCGCCAGAAGGCGCTGCATCTTTCAAGCCGAGTCCGAATTCGCTCGAGCACAGGGTTAACCAGGGTCCTCAGAGCCCTAGCCGAGGCGCGGACTGGTCGATACCGGCGTTTCTCACGCCGGCACAGCCTCGTCAGGGACCTGTGGCCGGGCTGACAAGTGCTCCAGGGACCCCACCTCTCTCGCGCTGTAGTCGATGCCCCGCCGGCGAGTTTCGACATCGTCACCTGATCTACAGGTCCTGGAACACGTGTATCGACCCCGAGAGGTTACCAGGGAGGTGTGGGAGTGGCTGAAGCCCGGGGGAGTTCTCTACCTGTTGGTCCCAAACACGGAATCTTTGGAGTCACAGATCTTCGGGACGAACTGGTATTGTTTGGAGCTACCCAGTACCTATCACTTTTCCCCTACTTCGTTGAAGAGTGTCGACTGGCCGGACACATCCTTTGTGCGTCCGATTTCGTTGCACAAACGTACCGCAGCGTGCTGGCTGGCGACCAACCTGGCAGGTATCAGCACGAGAGTCTGTCTTCCGAATCGCGCGCGAGGATGCAGTGAATCCTGACGGCTTAGAAGCGAATTACTATTACGGAGGCGGGAGGTCCGAGTCGTTTGTCACGCCGCTCAGTCTATGCATATTTGTCGCGGCGGCGTTGCTAATTCTCTTGCTGCCTCGCAAGTACGCGACCGTGCCGTTCTTGGTGGCAGGCATTCTTCTCCCGATGGGGCAAACCGTCGTAATCGGCGGCTTGCATTTGTACCTGCTACGCCTGCTGATTCTGATCGGCTACGGGCGTGTGATCTGGGCAGGGTTCCTCACGAGACGGGATCGCTTTCCAGGGCCATTGAATCCATTGGATAAGATTGTGCTTCTGTGGGCGTGCTGCAACGCCATAACGTACACGATCCTCTGGGGGGCAGTCGGAGCCCTTATTGTCAAACTGGGGTTTTTGTATAATGCGCTTGGAAGCTATTTCTTGCTGCGGTATCTGATTCGGGACCGCGAGGATGTGGTGCGGGCCATCAAGATACTTGCATTGGTTTGCGTGGTGTGTGCACCCCTGGTGTTAATGGAGCATGCCACGGGCCAAAACTACTTCTCGGCGTTGGGACACAGGTTGGTGTCAGACGTTCGCTACGGCAAGGTGAGGGCGGAGGGACCATTCGCGCAGTCAATTATCAACGGAACCTTGGGCGCCATGCTGGTGCCACTGTTCGCCGCCCTGTGGTGGCAAGGGAGAGGCCACCGGCTGGCTGCGGCATTGGGAGTTGTGTCGTCTACTGCCATGGTGATTTCATCCTCATCAAGCACTCCGATAATGACGTATCTGGCGGGAATACTGGCCCTGTGCTTGTGGCGCTTCCGGGACAAGATGCGAGCATTCAGATGGGGGCTGGTTTTCTCACTGATAGGGCTGCAAATGGTTATGAAAGCGCCGATTTGGAGCCTGATCGGCAGAGTTAGCGCAATTTCGGGCGGCACGGGATGGCACCGCGCCGAGCTTATCCACCAGTCCGTACTCCATTTTTGGGAATGGTGGTTGATTGGGACAACCCGGAACGCCTACTGGGGTCTCGACATGTGGGATAGCGACAATGCCTTTGTCAATGCCGGCACCGAAGGGGGCCTGATAACCTTTATCCTCTTCCTGACGCTCTTCGTCCGCGCTTACCGGAGAATCGGCGTGGGGAGGAGGTTGGTGGTCGACGATCGCAAGCATGAACGCCTGATTTGGGCGCTCGGCGCCTGCCTTTTCGCCAATACCGTGGCGTTCTTCGGCATAGTCTATTTTGACCAAAGCTCCATCGCTTGGTACGCGCTCCTTGTTATGATAACCGCTGCCACCGCCTCTTTCCTTGACGCCAAGCCCGCTGAGGCAAAGGTTACCGGGTTGACTTACGGCGCGCTTCAGCCAGCGCCGGCGGACCCCGAGCATCTGAGGACTTGGAACGAACGTTAACCCAACTATCTTAAGGGAGTGGCTGATTTGGCAAATACAGAAATGCCAGACGTTCGACCCGCCTTGTCGATTGTCATTGTGACTTGGAACGCAAAGACAGTTGCGTTGGAGTGCGTTGACTCCCTCTCCAAGCTGCAAAGCAGCATCCCGAGCGAGGTCATTGTGGTGGACAACGCTTCCACCGACGGCACTCCGCAAGCCATCGAGGCGAGATTTCCTCAAGTGCAGCTCATCCGGAATCAATCCAACCTCGGCTTTGCCAAGGCAAACAACATTGGTATTGCCGCCAGCAAAGGGAAGTACCTCTGCCTCCTTAATTCCGACGTCGTCGTCCCGGCTGGATGCTTCGAAACAATGCTGGCGTACATGGAGCAACATCCCGACATCGGCGTCTTGGGTCCCAAGATGATCAGTCCGGATGGTGGAGTGGGGCAATCGGTGGCAAAATTTCCAACAGTCTGGAACAGTCTCTGCTGCGCACTCGCGTTTCACAGGGTTTTCAGGCAGTCGGAGGCGCTCGGCGGGTATATGATGGAGGGCTTTCCCTACGACCGGATCGAAGACGTCGAAGTGTTAACAGGCTGGTTTTGGATGGTCCCGCGGGGTGCCCTCGAACAAGTCGGCGGTCTAGATGAACGTTTTTTCATGTATGGGGAGGACATCGATTGGTGCTATCGATTTCATAATGCAGGCTGGCGAGTTGTGTTTTTCCCGGAGGCGAAGGCCCTTCACTATGGTGCGGCAAGCTCCGCCCAGGCCCCGACAAGGTTCTATGTTGAGATGCAACGCGCAAACCAGCAGTATTTCAGGAAACATCACGGCCGCCTCGGTGAGTTAGGATACGTTGCGGCAAGGTCGATCCACGAAGTCGTTCGACTATTGGCATATGGGGCGGTCTACTTCACAAACAGCAGCCGCCGCTCGCGGGCTGCGCTCATGGTGACGAGGAGTCTGACCTGCTTGGGGTGCCTCACCGGGATTACCTCAACTGGCGCCCAGCCACTAAAACGACTCAGATAGGTGAAAATATGATGCCGTCCTACGTATTGGTCACAGCGGCCTACAACGAAGAAGCATTCATTGAGAAGACCATCCTTTCGGTGGTTGGACAGACTCATCGCCCTACGCGCTGGGTGATTGTGAGCGATGGCTCTACCGACCGAACTGATGACATCGTCAGGCAATATGCAGCCCGAAATGAGTTCATACACCTATTGCGCGTGGTTGAGGATCACCCCCGAAACTTCGCCGCGCAGGTGAACGCAATCAACAAAGGGGTCGCTAGCTTGACGGATGTGCACTACGACTTCATCGGCAATCTAGATGCCGACATTTCGCTGGAACCTTTCTATTATGAAAGGCTTCTTAAGAACTTCGAGGGGGAGCCGTCCTTAGGACTGGGTGGCGGACTCTTACATGAGAAGGTTCGCGGCGAGTTCAAGCCGCGCCGGCCCGGGATGCTGAACTCAATTCCACATGCTCTTCACCTTTTCCGCCGCGAGTGCTATGAATCCATCGCTGGCTACGTCGCACTTCCGTATGGTGGACCGGATACTTACGCCGAGGTCAGCGCGCGAATGAAAGGCTGGCGAGTTCAGGTATTTCCGGAGCTTCCGGCGTACCACCACCGACCAACGGGAACGGCGGGGAGCATCACCCGTCATTGCTTCCGGCAAGGCCTGATGGACTACTCCTTGGGCGCCGATCCGTTGTTTGAAGTTGCCAAGTGTTTAGGGCGCCTTCGACAGGCCCCCTACCTAGCTTGCGGTCTAGCGAGGCTGAGCGGTTTCTTGTGGGCCTGCTTTCGTCGAGAACGGCGTGTTGCTTCCAAAGAGTTTATGGAGTTTTGGCGGGCCGAGCAGGTTAACAGTATGCGAAACCTAAGGCGGAAGTTCAGTGGAAAGCAGGCCAATGTACAAGCACCTTCCACGAGTGGTCATCGTGACCTTTGATGCTGTCGTAGCAAAGCTGGCGTAGAAGGCCGGTGTATGTGGACGGCAGCTTTTGCAGCAGACTCTGGGCAGAGTTGGCCGGTTTTTTACGAAGGACCGTCCGATTCCTGACGACAGGATCATCCACATCGTCGAAAAGTAGCTTGAAGGGAGAATTCTTCGATTCCATGTCCTTACGGCGACTGTTGGGCGGGGTGCGCAGCCGGGTTCTGTCGGGTGTCCAGCGGCGCGAGTTTCGGCTTCCGGAGGGCGGGCCGCTGATCTCCTTTACATTCGATGATTTCCCTCTTTCGGCTCTCGAAGTGGGTGGCGCTATTCTGAAGAGTAATGGCATGTCTGGAACTTATTACGCGGCCATGGGGCTCATGGGGAAGACCTCCCCGGAAGCGGGACCGTATTTTAGCGGCGGGGAGCTGGAAACCCTCTTGAAGGATGGACACGAATTAGGCAGCCATACTTTCGGCCACATTTCCTGCCGGACCGCGTCGCTGAGCGATTTTACGGCTGACGTTATGAAAGGGAAGGAGGCCGTGGAGCGCATTACGGGCGCGAGGCCGTCCCATCATTTCGCTTACCCTTACGGCCACGTCACCTGGCGGGCCAAAGGAATGATCGGCGCGCGCCTGACGAGTTGCCGCGGGATCTACCCTGGAATCAATACTTCACCGGTTGACTTGAACCTGCTGCGGGCGAACAACCTGTATAGCGGGTCGTATCGATGGGAGGCCGTCCGCCGTCTGATCGAGCAAAATTCCCAGCAGCGCGGGTGGCTGATCTTTTACACGCACGATCTCTCGGATCGCCCCTCGGATTTTGGATGCACCCCCGCCCAGTTTGAAAGCGTCGTAAAGCTCGTTCAGCAATCCCGGGCCACGGTTCTCCCCGTGGGGAAAGTGGCCGCGAACGCAGCCAGCCTCCCGCCTTATCCCAAAGAAAAATAAGGTCATTTCATTCCAGCTCCCTCCAAGCCATTTAAGGCGAATTGTATCTATTCACAGGGGTCGAGTTGGATGGGGCAAGCAGATTTCATCCGGACATTATTTTTCAGTAAGATTGAATGAACCAAGGAACCCCGTTGGTTTCGATAACGGCCAATTAAGTTCGTACCTCACCGTGGCGGGCGTACGGGCCTTAGGGATTTGTGATGCGGCGCACCTGCACAAGCCGCGAGACTCTTCGATGACCTTATTGGATGCACTCGAAATCCTGAAGCAACCCATTTCCGAACCGGCATCCGGCCAGACGCTTTCCCTGGAGTGTGGGTTCACTCCTCTTCATCTGAAGACGTTTCTAGCGGCTCAACTGCGCTTGTGTTTCCCGAAGAACCGTTTCGAGATAAAAACGGGCTTTTACGGTGACCTGGCCGGCAATCTCGAACGAGCGCAGCAATCCGACACCTCGGTGGTTTGCATTGTTGTGGAGTGGGCGGATCTCGACCCCAGGCTGGGCATCCGATCTCTGGGCGGATGGCGTTCGGCGGACATCCCTGACATCGTAGAATCGGCGCGCCGGCAAAGCGAGCGGCTGACTCATCTCATGAAACAGTTAGCGGACAGGATGCCGATTTGCGTGAGCACCCCAACGCTTCCTTTGCCTCCTATTTTTACGACGCGAGGGGAGCAAGCCCATCACCACGAGTGCCAACTGCGGGAAATCGCTGCGTCGCTTGCGGCCTCACTCTCGGAAATCAAACGAGTGAGGTTGTTAAATTCCCAGCGCCTCGACGAACTCTCACCTCTGGGACGCCGCTTCGATGCGAAGGAGGAAATCGCCAGCGGTTTCCCGTACAGCCTCGAACACGCGTCAAGACTGGCCGAAATGCTGGCAGCATTAATTCAGGATTTGCCGCCCAAAAAAGGTCTCATTACCGACCTTGACGATACACTCTGGGCCGGAATTCTGGGCGAGATCGGTGTGGAGGCAATCTCGTGGGACATGGCGGGTCACGCTCATCTGCACGGCCTGTACCAGCAATTTCTCGCTTCGTTAGCCAGTGCCGGCGTACTCCTCGCAGCCGCGAGCAAAGATGATCCCGCGCTCGCGGAACAAGCGCTTCAGCGCAGTGACCTTCTGCTGTCAAGGGACGGCATTTTTCCGTTGGAGGCCCATTGGGGGCCGAAGTCTCAATCGGTCCGGCGCATCTTAGAGACATGGAACATCGCGCCGGCCGACGTTATCTTTATTGACGACAGCCCCATGGAAGTGGCCGAGGTCCGCGCTGTTTTCCCGGAAATGGAATGCATCGTATTTCCAAAGGGCGATTATCCGGCCCTTTGGGATCTTCTGAAGCGATTGCGGGACTGCTTCGGGAAAGGCGCGGTCTCTCCCGAGGATGAGATGCGGAAGCGCAGCATCCGCGCCGCGGCGACGTGGCGTAGCTCTGTACAAGAGGATGGGCCTGCGGCGGAGGATTTTCTACGCCATGCCGAGGCGACCATTAAGTTTTGCCTGGGAACTGACTCGCGTGACAACCGGGCTCTCGATCTGATCAATAAAACCAACCAATTTAACCTCAATGGCAAGCGCTTCAGCGAATCGGAATGGGTACGCTTTCTTCAAGACCCCGCTACTTTTCTCCTTACCGCTTCCTATGAAGATAAATATGGCCCGCTGGGCAAGATCGCGGTCGTCATGGGGAGAAGGGGTGGCCGAAAGTTGTACGTGAATTCCTGGGTCATGAGCTGCCGGGCATTCTCCCGCCGCATCGAACATCAATGCTTGAAGTACTTGTTCGAGAAGCTCGAAGCTGAAGAGATTGTTTTTGATTATGAGGTGACTCCCCGCAATGCCCCCCTTCGAAGTTTCTTTGAAGAATTGCTGGGAGGGCCGCTGTCACCGGCTCTGTCCGTCCCAAAAGCCTGTTTTGACGCCAAGGCTCCAGCTGTGTTTCATCGCATCGTGGAGGTTGTGAATCTTGATTGTGGACAAAGGGCAAATGCCCACTAGAGACCGAACCTGGGCAGCTTAGGATTTGAGCAGGAAGATCGGTGGGTGCAGCCTTGAGCTTAGGGTTCGGCGGATTCCGGCGCGGCCGGGAAGGTTTCAGCGACCCGGACAATTTGTCTCGTCCCCGGCAATTCGCTTTTGTCCTAATTTGGAGTGTAGCAGCGCGCTTAAGCCCTGCACGTGTCGCCCTAAAGCACGCCGCTACAATGGGTTGGCCTGGATTTAGGAATGCTTGCGGTGGGATCTAAGGTGAGAAACACGTTCCCGGGCATAGGGCACCAGCATGGCCAGCGAGGCGCCGATCGTGTCCAATCCGCAATCGCGAAGCGACGCATGTCTTCCCGGAACAAACCACTGGTGAAACTCATCCGTCAGGGAATAAGCAGCGGCTATGGCAACGCAAACCACCGCACGCCTCGGTCGCCAAGATTCCAGGCCCCTTCCGCTGGGATGGCCGTAGAGCAGCAGGGCGAAGATGGCGTACTCAACCACATGGGCCAGTTTGCGGAGGGCGCCGTGAAGAAGACCGAAAGTCCGCGGCGAGACGTGGATGTGCAAGAGGTCCAGCGCCAGGGCCAACAAACGACCCGTGAAATGGGGACTGAAACCATGGGTCGAAAGGAAGAAAATCTGTGCGGCCCATGCAACGGTTATGATCCACCAGAGCACGGAGGCGGGCTTTACGGCCTTACTTTCCATATGCGGTCCATACCAGGCCCGGGGCGGCCCGGGGCTTTGCCTGTTTCTGCCTCAACTGAAAGGGGTTGCCGCTCGTGACCACTGAAGCGAGGTCCATTTCCTCACGCTGACAAGCTTAAGCCAGTTCTGGTGCTACTGTAAATAGGATTATCTGCCCAGTGAATATGGAAAGTCAGCGATGCCTAAGGACTAATGACAATTTGTCCCGTTTCCGCCAACCCTGGTGGATGGCCTGTTCCCGTTCCTGGTCTGAAAGGCTCGCCTGCTGTAAGTCATCCAGTTGGCACAGGTAGCAGACGCGGGATGTGTAATCTTTTTGTCAGTTGAGAGGTGATAGTCGTCGTAGGCGCTGTGGGAATGTGGAAATCCGGCGATGGGTGCCGGATTTCCAAGCGCGGTGGGAACGGTGGAAAAGTCGTTCTGGTTCTTAGACTTTTCCACGGTTTCCAC
>Ga0326727_10003180_pt1 | contig 53332 bp, 45 predicted proteins | sample MB2enrmetagenome_FD_207643 | JGI IMG/M metagenome (GOLD analysis project Ga0326727, IMG submission 207643) | Lab enriched peat soil microbial communities from McLean, Ithaca, NY, United States - MB29MY | ecosystem: Environmental > Terrestrial > Soil > Wetlands > Peat | place: USA: New York...
CGGTGCAGGCCGGGGTGATGCCGCCCACCACCTTGGGAATGTTCGCGGTCTGGTATTTCGGATTGCCCGGATCGACGCGCTCCGGCGAAAAGCACAGGAAGAAATCCTGGCCCACGCGCAGGCCGGATTTCTCCAGCATCGGCAGCACGAATTCATCGGTGGTGCCGGGATAGGTGGTGGATTCGAGAATGATCAGCATGCCCGGGTGGATATAGCTGGCGATCTCGCGGCAGGCCGCGTCGATGTAGCTCATGTCCGGATCTTTGGTCTTGCGCAGCGGCGTGGGCACGCAGATGTTGATGGTGTCCAGCTCGCGGATCACGGAAAAGTCCGTGGTCGCGCCCAGCTTGCCGGAGGAAACCAGCGGCCCGAGCGTCGAGGCCGGAACGTCGAGCACGTAGGAATCGCCGGCGTTGACGCGTTCGACCTTGGATTCGCCGATGTCGATTCCGGTGACGCGGAAACCCGCCTTGGCGAGTTCCACCCCGAGCGGCAGGCCCACATAGCCGAGCCCGACGATCCCGGCCCGCGCGGAGCGGGAGCGAATCTTCTCCTCCAACTGCTGCCGCGACGTCTTCAATTCGATTTCCTATTCCGCGGCTTCCGCGTAGAATTCACCGCCGGCAGTGATCACCGCGGGCCCCGTCAGGAAAATCTCGCCCTCCCAGCGCACGTCGAGCGGGCCGGCGGGCGTGAGCACGCGCACCGGACTCTCGGCGATGCCGCGAAGGATCGCCGCGGCCGCGGCCCCGGTGGCCCCCGTCCCGGAACTGATGGTCTCGCCGACGCCGCGTTCGAAAAAGCGCACGTCGATTGCATGCGCGTCCACGCGCTTGACGAACGACACGTTGGTCCGATTCGGGAAGTGCGGATGGGCCTCGATCTCGGCTCCCATGGAGCGCCAATCCCAGTGGAAATCGTCCACGAAAACGACGCACTGGGGATTACCGGCGCATAACGCCGCAACGTCGCGCGGGCCGCCGGAAAGAGCGAGTTCGAGATGCAGATCTTCGCGCGTGTAAGCGGGGCGCCCCATGTTCATCTCGAACATGAAACGCAGCCCGTCGCGCCCGACGAGCCGCAGGTGCTTGACGCCCGCTCCGGTCGCCAGCCGCAATTCCGGGCCCGCCACCAGGCCCACATCCAGAAGAAAAGCAGCGGCGCAGCGCGTTCCGTTGCCGGACATCTCCGGCTCGCTGCCATCGGCATTGAACAGCCGGATCGAGGCGTCGTAGCCAGAGCCGGCCGGCGCGCACCTGACGAGCATCCAGCCATCGGCGCCAACGCCGGTGTGCCGGTCGCAGAGGATGCGCGCCAACTTGGGCAGATTGCCGCGATGGGCGTCCGTTGCCCAAGTGAGGAGAAAATCGTTGCCGGCGCCGTGCGCCTTGGTAAATGGGATTCTCATGGCTGACGATGGTAGATCTCGATGACCGGCGCTCCCTTGACCGAAATAGTCTTCAATAGATCATAGCGCGGCCCCGGCCTGCCGGCCCGCATGACGAGATCGGCAACCTTATCACCCGAAATCGCGACGGCCCACTTCTCGGAGGGAGCAGGATTCGGGGAATTCGCCATCCGCTCCCACGCGGGCCAGTTGCACTCGTTGAAAGTTTCAGCGAGCGGGATGCCGACTTCCTGATAGATGCCCGACACGTCGCCTACCGGCGTCAGGATTCCGTCGCCGCGGTGATAATTCGCGCGCATGTACTCGGCGGCCTGGTGAGTCCAATCGCGCCGCGCCTCCGAGTTCACCTGCGATTCCTTCCAGCAAATCCATGCCTCGGGCCGGGGATAGGCGAGCCACGGACAGACCGACAGAAGCACCACGATCACCGCGGCCTGCTTTCTCAGACCGGCCGGCGCGATGGTCACCAGAGCCGCGGCGGCGAACGCAACGAGCGGCAGCGCGGAAAGACCGTACCTGGTGTTGTAGAACGAATTCGGCCAGAGGTGCGGGACAAAAACGGGCGTGCTGCCCGAGTGCAGGCTCCACAGGTAGAACACTGGGACGAGCGACAACAGCAGCAGTGGCCAGAGCGCGCGCCGCGCCAGCGCGATCGCGGCGCCCGCAGCCCCCAGGATCACCAGCGGCCAGGCTACGCACAGGCGAATCGCCGCCGCCAGGTACTCCGCCGCTTTGCGCCAATCGTGGTCACCCGGATATTTCGTCATGCCGGCGTCCAGGGCGTGCTGGTAGATCGCCTTGGCGCTCGCCGCGCCGTTGTAAAACTCGAACGCGTTCCCGTAGTAGAACAGGTTGTGCGCGAGCCAGGCGAGCGGCCCGAGCGAGGCGATGATGCTAAAGGTCAGCACGGCGGCCCGGCGCTTGCCGCGGGCGGCGATCAGGAAATACAACGCCGCGAACGGGATGACGAACCAGCCCTCATAACGCGCCAGGCTGCCGGCCGCCGCGGCCAACGCGGCGCCCACCAACGCACCCCGGCCCTGTGTTTCGCGAAATCGGACCGTGAAATACAGAAGCGCCGCGAGGCACGCCAGGAAAACCGGCTCCGTCATCGGGATGGACGCCAGATAGAGAAGATTCGGATTGAGCGTCATCATCAGGGTCGCGGCGACGGCCGCGGCTCCATCGTTGAAGACGCGGCGCGTGGCGAGAAAAACGAACAGGCCCGCGATCACGAAGCAAATGCCCGCGGGGATGGCTCCCGCGAGGCCCGTCATCCATAGATGCTTGTCCCACACCAGCGGCAGCATCAACAAGTGCGGCAGCGGGAGCCAGACCGTTCCGATCTGCCCCAGCCCCGGCGTGCGTGAATCGACGATGCGCCGCGCGATGTTGATGTGCGAGACCGCATCGCCGTAGTAAAGCAGATAGCCCCGGAGATAGAAGAAAGCGATAGCCGACGCACTGAGAGCCGCCAGTACGAGCGCAATCGCCAGGGCGGGGACAACGGACCGGACGGGCAGGGCGCCGCGGCCCTTCCGCGTCCCGGCCGCGCCGCGCGCGTTGCGCTTAGAACTCGGTGAACCGTTTGAACTCGTCGTAGCGGGCATTGATTTCAGCGCGGGTCAAGGTGCGAAAACGGTCGACGCCGAATTTCTCGCAGCAGAAGCTGCCCATCACCGAGCCGTAGATGACGGCACGGCGCAGCTCTCTCGGATCGGCGCGGCCGTCTTTCAGGTCCAGACCGCGGCTTGCGAGATATCCGAAGAAACCGCCGGCGAACGAATCTCCCGCGCCGGTGGGATCGAACACATCTTCGAGCAGGTATCCGGGAACGATGAAATGCCCCTCCGGACGGAAAAGGATGGCGCCGTATTCGCCGCGTTTGATGACGACCGTCCGCGGGCCCATCTCGAAGATCGCCTGGGCCGCGCCTCGGAGGTTGTGCTGCCCCGAAAGCTGCCGCGCCTCGCTGTCGTTGATCAACAGACAGTCCCAATCCCGGATGGTGCGGAGGAGTTCCTCTCGCGCGTCGGTGATCCAGTAGTTCATGGTGTCGCCGCCGACCAGTTCCGGCGCCAGCATCTGCTCGCGCACGGCGCGCTGCAGCGCCGGCTGGATATTCCCGAGCAGCAGGTACGGTTGCGAGCGGTAGTGCTGCGGCAGCTTGGGATTGAAGCCGGCGAAAACATTGAGATCGGTCCGCAGCGTGGTGCGGTCGTTCATGTCGTGCGAGTAGATGCCCGACCAGAAGAACGTCTTTCCCGGCACGCGCTCGAGTCCGGCCAGATCTATGCCGCGGCTCGCGAGCAGATCGAAATCGGACTGGCAGAAATCCTCTCCAACGACGGCCACGATCCCGACCTCGGTGAAGAAGCTCGCCGCGAGGGCAATATACGTACACGCGCCGCCCAGCATCCGCTCAACGCGCCCGTGCGGCGTCTCCACGCCGTCATACGCAACCGAACCCACGACCACAAGCGACATGCTCTCAATTGTATTTCAGGCCGCGCAGGCGGCGCTCACGCAGGTTCAGCCTTTGCCGAGGCCGATGAAGACGATGCCGGCAAGGATGAGCAGCAGGCCCGCGAACTTGTTGCGAGTGAGCCGCTCCTTGAAGAAGAGGCGCGACCAGATCAGCGCCCAGATGTAACTGAGGGAAACCAGTGGGTAGAGAACGCTTAGTTCGCCGTGCCTCATCGCGATGACGTAGAACAGCGAAGAGGCGCAGAACAAAAGCACTCCCAGGATCAGTTTCGGATTCAAAAACAGATAGCGCCAGCCGTCATGCAGCCGCGCGGCGCCGGCCTTGAGGAAGACCGCGCCGAACGAGCCGATAAACGACGCCACCGAGATCAGCCCCATGGCCAGGGGCGTGGTATGTCCGGGCCCGGTCATTTGCGGCCGTCCTTTCCGAGCACGGCCACGCCGGACACAATGAGCACGACGCCGGCCGCCTTAAACCAGTTCACGGCTTCGTGAAAGAAGAACACGGATAGCATGGTCACCCAAACATAGGTGAGTGCAATCACGGGATACACCACCGACAGCTCTTCATCGCGCAAGGTGACGACGAACAACACTGTCATGATGGCATAGAGGCCGTAGCCGAAGACGAGGTGCGGGTTGGACGCCATGGCGAACAGGTTCGTCCAGACGCCCGCGGCCGTGGTCCACGAAGCACCCACGTTGGAGCCGTTTGCGCCGACCTTGATGAAGATCTGTGCCGTGGCGCCAAGCAGCGTGCATAGGAACATGATCCCGATCGTCTGCGCGCGGCTTAGCGATCCATGTCCGGGCACGGTGGTGGTGGTGTCGGCTGCGCTCAAGAAACCTCCTGGTCCCACCTATGATAGCGAATCGCTCGTGGCCGGGGCGGAATGCGACGCTCACGGCCGCGGGTTCTTCAGACTCGGGGGCTGCGTGTTCGCGGGCGCGGCGGGGGCAGGCGAGGCCTGATCGGACTCGGGTGGCTCGGCGGGCGGTTCGGGCACGAGCGTGACCTCCGCTTCCCGGCAATCCCCGGCATGGATCACGAAGGCGGCCATTGTTTCCCAGCCCGCTCCGGCGCGCCGCTCCACCCGGTACGACTTCGTGGAGCGGTCGGCGCGAAGCCGCCACTCCGTGGTTGCGGATGGCCGGGGGCCCTTCCACAGCGGGCGGCCGCTGATCTCGCGCGCCGTCCAGCTCTCGCCGCCGGTCATCGACTCGTAGGATTCGTAGAGGTCCCCGGTTTCGCCCGATTGCGAGCGGTCGATCCAGAGCATGCCGTGGGTCTTCGAGTCGAAGTGAAAGTAGTCGATCGCACCTTCGCGGCTGTCGCTGAAGACGGGCCGGCTGTGCCAGGTCTCGCCGCCGTCGTGCGTGAGCAGCAGGAACGGATCGCCAGGCAACGGACTGAGCGGCTGGCCACTGATCCATCCCGTTTCGAAATCGATGAATTGAATGAGATCCAGGCCCGTCGTGCGCATGCGCTCGTAAGGCTCGTGCCAGATCTTCCCGCCATCACTCGTTGCCAGCAGAATGGACGACAGCGTAGCCGCGTCCGTGTGCAGATTACCGGTTAGGAAAATTGCGTTCCCAATCGACTCGAAACCGTCGAGCTCGAGGTAGACCGCGCAAGGGCGTTCCGGCGGGCACGTCAGACCGGCGGCGCGAATGTCATCCTGGGTGCATTTGAAGGGGATGCGCATGGGCTTGCCGGTGTTTTCGATCGCCGCCGGCGCGGGGGGCGTCTGCGCACCGAGGAGCGCGGCAAACAACCACGGAATCGGGAAAAGCGGAGGCCGCATCGCATTCAGATTCTAGCGCGCTTCTCTCACACGGTTTCGTCGTGAGACGCGGGAGATGCCCGTAGATACGAGGCGCGCGAAGGTCGCCGCCCGGAGGCGTACTTGACGGTACGTTGAGGACGGCGACCGAGCGCAACGAAGTAGATATGGGCATATCGTGCGTCGCAACAGACAGCGTGTGAGAGAAGCGCGCTGGCGCGGGCCGGGCATGCTAGAATCCTGCTGGAGCGATGATTAACTGGCTGCGCAGGCTCGGGCTTCGGAGGCAGGAACCTGCGCCGCTCGCGGGCGCGCCGGCGGTCCGGCGCCTGAAGACCTACTCGGCGGCAAGCGGTTTCGTCTACCAGTATTTCTATGCGGGCCACCGTTCCGCGGATGCCGCCCGCAGGCCGGCGATCGAGTTCGTGTTCGAAGTGACGGCCGACCGCAAGACCTACTTTCCCGTATCGGTGCTCCTCGAGGAGGAGTCCGTCGCGTCCTGGCAGCGGGACCATTCGCACGATCTGAGTTCGAGCGAGCGGTACGCCATCGCCAAGCTGGCGCTATTTCAGGCTTTCGACGAACGGGCGAACCCGGGCGAAGCGCGGCTCCCGGTCCGCATCCGCCTGGCCGATCTCGACCTGATTGCCGGGAACCTCGGACTGCTGTGATCCGTGGCCGCGATAAGATGGAAGCCCTATGGCCGAAGAGCCGAAACCGCCTGACCTGTCAAACAAATCGGCGGGGCACCCCTGCGCACACGATGACGTGCTGGTTCCACATGGGGAGCCCGGAGTGTCCCCGGATTGTTTGACAGCACCGCCGGACCTGGAGCCGCTTCGAGGCCGGACGTTTGCCTTTTATCCGCCCATCCTGAACGTCGAGCACAATGAATGGCGGTTTCAGAAGGCTACCTGGCCCGAGCTGCTGGTGGTGAATGCGAGGAGCCAGCTCGAGGTGTGGATTCCCCGGCGGCTTCTCGGCGGGATTTCGAAGGCCGACGAGCCGGTCATGACCGTGGGCCTGGCGAAGGAACTTGAATACAAAGCGGGCAGCGTCTGGCCGCGCGAGCGGCGTTTGCCCGAGGTGCCGCGCACCGCGGGAGCAACGGCGGCCTCCGCGCCGGCGCCGCGGACGGCGGCCGCGCCCCCGATGCGCCGCGCGGCGGCGACGGAGTCGCGGGCCGGCCGTCTGATCGCGATGGTCCTGGGGGCCGTGCTGCTGGTGTGTCTCGTGGTCCTTGGTATCTTCCGCCTGGGCGCAATGCGCCCGGTGAAATTCACCGCGGCGGACCAGGACTTCCTCTCGCTCTCGCGGAGCGACGACTATTTCTCGATTGTGCGGAAACTCGGGCCGCCCGCCGCGGACCGCTGGCGGCCGCGGAGCGGAGTGCTGCAGTACCGCGTGCTATCGTATCCGCGGCGCGGCTACTCCGTGGTCCTGCTGGGAACGGATCAGAACGACGCGCGCTACATCGGCGCGCTCGACCGCAACTGGCAGGTGGTTCACTTCGTGGACCTCGCGGGCGGCGCGGATACCGGTTCGATGCTGCGCGGCCTGCCGAAGTTCTGAGCGGACCCGTCAGCGCGGGGGACAATGAAAAAGATCTTCCAGCATCTTCTCTGGGCCGTTGTGGCGGCGATGGCGGCGATTGCTCTTGGGGCGATTGCACTCTACCGCGGAGAAGCCATCAACAGCATGTGGCTGGTGGTCGCGGCGGCGTGTACCTATGCCGTCGGCTTTCGGTTCTATGGGAAGTTCATCGCCGCGCGCGTGCTGGCACTCGACGACCAACGCGCCACCCCGGCCGAGCGCCTGCGCGACGGGCACGATTTCGAGCCCACCAATAAGTGGATTCTCTTCGGCCACCACTTTGCCGCCATCGCAGGTCCCGGCCCGCTGGTGGGACCCGTGCTGGCCGCCCAGTTCGGCTATCTTCCGGGAGCGCTCTGGATCATCGCCGGCGCCGTCCTCGGCGGCGCGGTACAGGATTTCGTCATCCTGTTCGCGTCGATGCGGCGGGACGGCAAGTCGCTCGGCCAGATGGCGCGCGAGGAAATCGGCAAAATCGGCGGATTCACGGCGCTACTGACCGTGCTGTTCATCATGATCATCCTCCTGGCGGTGATCGCGCTCGTGGTGGTCAACGCGCTGAAAGGCAGCCCGTGGGGCACTTTCACCATCGCCGCCACCATGCCCATCGCCGTGTTCATGGGTATTTACCTGCGCTACCTCCGGCCCGGACGAGTGCTGGAGACGTCGCTCATCGGGCTCGTGCTGGTGGTCGCAGCGATCTTCGGAGGTCAGGCCGTTTCCCTGTCTCCAACGCTGGCTCCTCTCTTCACACTTTCAGGTGTAGCGCTCGCGCTCGCGATCATCCTGTATGGATTCCTGGCGAGCGCGCTACCGGTGTGGCTGCTGCTCGCGCCGCGCGGCTATTTGAGCACCTTCGCCAAACTCGGCGTCATCTTTCTGCTGGCAGCCGGCATTCTCCTGGTGAGGCCCGGGTTGCAGCTTCCCGCTTTTACCCGCTTCACGGATGGCACGGGCCCGATCTTCGGCGGAAAGATCTTCCCTTTCTGTTTTATTACCATCGCTTGCGGCGCGGTATCCGGGTTCCACTCGCTGATTTCTTCCGGCACCACGCCGAAGATGATCGGGAAAGAGCGCCACGCGTGGCCCATCGGCTACGGATCGATGCTGGTTGAGGGGTTCGTGGCGCTGATGGCCCTGATCGCCGCGTGCTCGTTGCAACCCGGCGTCTATTTCGCGGTGAACTCGCCGGCGGGCGTGGTTGGAACGACACCGCGGGCCGCTGTGGCCACGATCTCGGCGTGGGGTTTTCCGGTCAGCGTTCCGCAGATGGAGTCGCTATCGGAGAGCGTCGGCGAAAAGACGCTTTTTCACCGCACCGGCGGCGCGCCCTCGCTCGCTCTGGGCATGGCGCAGATTTTCGCCCGGACCGGCGGCGGGCGCGCCATCCTGGGCTTCTGGTACCACTTCGCCATCATGTTCGAGGCGCTGTTCATCCTTACGCTGATCGACGCCGGCACGCGCGTGGGGCGGTTCATGCTCCAGGAGCTCCTCGGCCACCTCTCGAAGCCGTTAGGGCGGACGCACTGGATGCCCGGCGTGATCGGAACCAGCGCGGCGATTGTTCTGGCCTGGGGCTATTTCCTCTACCAGGGCGTTACCGACCCGCTCGGCGGCATCAATTCACTTTGGCCGCTGTTTGGCGTGGCCAACCAGTTGCTCGCGGTCGTAGCGCTGTCAGTTGCAAGCACGATCCTTTTGAAGATGCATCGGACGCGCTATTTCTGGATCACCGGCGTTCCGCTGGCCTGGCTGGTCGTCGTGACGTTCACCGCGGGGTGGCAGAAGATCTTCTCGCCACTGCCGAATATCGGATTCCTCGCACACGCCGGCCAGCTTGCCGGGAGACTCGGAGCGGGCGGATTGACGGCGGCTCAGATCGCCGAGACGCGGCGGCTGATGTTCAACGACCGGCTGGATGCGATCGTCTGCGGGGCTTTTGTCGTGCTCGTGGCGTTGATTCTTGTGGACTCCCTTCGCGTTTGGGTCGGCATCCTTCGCGGAACGCGCGAAGCCAAGGTCAACGAGGCTCCGTTTGTGCTGTCCCAACTCGAGCCGGAGGAGATATGACTCGACTGCGAAGGGTCGGCCGCTTGGTTCTGGCCCTGCTCCGCGAGCTGGCCGACGAGAATGCCTACGCGCGCCACCTCGCGGCACACGGACGCGCTCCCTCGGGCAAGGAATGGCGGCGGTTTTCCGAGGAACGTTGGCGCGCGCGCGCCGTCGATCCGAAGTGCTGCTGAGAAGCCGGGGCCGGCGTCCGGTTGAGAAGCGCTCCCCCAAAATCAAGAAGCCCCAGGCGGGGTGCCTGGGGCTTCACTCAGAGGGGCTGGCGACGAGCTGGGACTCGTCGCCGGGATGCTATGTGTATGTAGCTTGACTTCAATATAACACAGGCTTTGGTATCTGCAACTCTTAAGATCTGAAGAAATAAGTACTTAGTTGCCGTTACGCGTACTCCTATTACTCGCCTCCCACTCTGGGATGGACGGGCACCCCACATTTGGAATCCAGAAGCTACTAACTTTGGTTAGGATCGAAAAGGCTCGGTTTGCATCTAAAATGGGGTATGTGCGGCATCGTGGGGTACATTGGGAACCGGAAAGCGGTTCCGATCATTCTGGATGGATTGCGGCGGCTGGAGTATCGCGGTTACGACTCCGCCGGCCTGGCGGTTTGCGGCACGGATGACGGGCTCGCCGTGCGGCGCGCCTCGGGGAAGCTGCGCAACCTCGAAGACGTAATCCGGATGAGCCCGGTGGATGGAAGCTACGGCATCGGGCACACGCGCTGGGCGACGCATGGCCGTCCGACCGAGGAGAACGCCCATCCGCACCGGGATTGCAAGGGCGATATCGTGGTCGTTCACAACGGTATCGTCGAAAACTACATCCCGCTGAAGCACCGCCTCGAGGCGGAAGGGCACGAGTTCCGGACCGAGACGGACACCGAGGTGATCGCGCACCTCATCGAGAAGTACTTCGATGGGAACCTCGAATCCGCCGTTCGGGATGCGGTCCACGAGGTCACCGGCGTGCTGGCCCTGGCGGTTGTTTCCAAGTCCGATCCCAACAAAATTGTGGCGGTGCGCTCCGGACCGCCGGTCGTCATTGGCCTGGGCGACGGCGAGTATTTCGTGGCCTCCGATGTTCCGGCGATTCTCAGCCATACCCGCGACGTCATCTTTCTCGCGGACGGCGACATTGCCGTGCTCACGCCGGAAGGCGTGCGGCTGAGCGATTTTGAAGGACGTCCGGTAAAGCGCCAAGTCTCGCATGTCTTGTGGGACCCGATCATGGCGGAAAAAGGCGGCTACAAGCATTTCATGCTCAAGGAGATTTACGAGCAGCCGCGAGCGGTGCGCGAGACGATTCTGGGCCGGGTGGGACAGGAATCGGGCCGCATTTTTCTCGACGAAATGGACATTCAGCCGCGGGAGTTCCGCGAGTTCAAGTCGGTGAAGATCATCGCTTGCGGCACGAGCTGGCACGCCGCGCTGGCGGGAAAGGCCATGATCGAGAGCCTGGCGCGGATACCGGTCGAGGTGGACTACGGCAGCGAATTCCGCTATCGCGATCCGATCGTTTCGAGCGACGTTCTGACGGTTGTGATCTCCCAATCCGGCGAGACGGCGGACACCCTCGCCGCCCAGCGCGAGGCCAAGCAGAAGGGCTCCAAGACCATCGCGATCTGCAACGTAATCGGCTCGATGGTGACCCGCGAGGCCGCCGGGACGCTGCTTACGCACGCCGGCCCGGAAATCGGCGTGGCTTCGACCAAGGCGTTCACGTCGCAACTGACCGCCCTTTTCATTCTGGCGATGTATCTCGGGCAGGTCCGCAACACGCTCAGCGAGGAGCAGTCGAAGTGCCTGGCGCAGGAGCTGCTGCGGGTTCCGGGCAAGCTCGAAGCCGTGCTCTCCCAGGACGCGCAATACGAGGAGCTGGCGCGCCGGCTGTTCCGCGCGAGCGATTTCCTGTTTCTTGGCCGCGGCATTCACTTTCCAATCGCGCTTGAGGGAGCGCTCAAACTCAAGGAGATCTCCTACATTCACGCCGAGGGCTACCCCGCGGGTGAAATGAAACACGGTCCCAACGCTTTGATCGACGAGCACCTGCCGGTGGTCGTTCTAGCGCCCTGCAATCAGGCTTCGGAGTCGAGCCGCATTCTTTATGAGAAGACACTCTCGAACATCCAGGAAGTAAAGGCGAGAGAGGGCATCGTCGTCGCGGTGGTGACGGAAGGGGATCAGTTGGCCCGCAAAGTCGCCGACCACGTGATCGAGTTGCCGTCCAGCAACGAGCTTGTGCTGCCGATGCTCGAGATCGTGCCGTTGCAGTTGCTGGCGTACCATATCGCGGTGCGGCGCGGCTGCGATGTGGACCAGCCGAGGAACCTGGCCAAAAGCGTGACCGTCGAGTAGGCCGGCCCCGAACAATCCGCACCCGCTTTCAGTCCGGCGCGGGTGTGCGTCCTGGTGGTAAACTCGCCGATAACCTGGAGCAATCGATGACTCACTTCCGCTACGACCGCCTGGCCATCCCGGAGGCGGCCCAGTTGCACTACGGACGCGCGCCGGCGCCGGTTCGCTGCGGCTTCGGTCTCGCGATCGGCGAAGGGTTGGTCTTCCCGGAGGTGAATTTCACACTCCCGCCGATCCACATTGCCAGCGACACCTGGAAAGAGGTCCTGGCGAACTACGACGAGATGGCCGCGGCAATCCTGAAGCGGGCGGTCGCGTTGCAGGCGCCGGGGCTGGTGCTCGAGTTCGAGCTCCTGCCCGCTCTCACCGAGGTGGCGGAGTGGGGCGCGGAAATCACAGCCCTGCTCAAGAAGCACCTCCGGCAGGCGTACGACCAGCATGGCCTCAAGAGCGCCCTGCGCGTAACTCCGACCGATCTCCGCGACAAGGAGCGCCCTCCGCTGCTCCGCGCCGGAGAAACGTGGGAAGGCCTGAAGCGTTCGTTCGAGTGCTGCATTCAGGCCGGCGCCGATATCGTCTCGATCGAATCCGTGGGCGGCAAAGAGGTGCACGACCGCGCGCTGATGTATGGAGATTTTCGGGGAATGGTCTTTGCGCTGGGCGTGCTTGCGGCCCGGGACATGGCGTGGCTTTGGGAGGAGGTCTCGTCCTTGTGCCAAGGCACCGCGGCGATCCCCGGCGGCGATTCGGCGTGCGGATTCGCGAACACGGCCATGCAGCTCGCGCACCAGAAGATGCTGCCCGAGGTGCTGGCGGCGGTGGAGCGCGCCATGGGCGCGGCGCGCAGCCTGGTGGCCTTCGAGCACGGAGCTGTAGGGCCGTCAAAGGACTGCGCCTATGAGGGGCCGGTCTTGAAAGCGATCACGGGCTGCCCGATTTCAATGGAGGGGAAATCGGCGGCCTGCGCGCACTTCAGCCCGATCGGCAATGTCGCGGCGGCGGTTTGCGACCTGTGGAGCAACGAGTCGGTACAAAACGTCCGGCTGCTGGCGGGCAACGCGCCCGAGATTTTTGCGGAGTCGCTGATCTACGACTGCCGTCTCATGAACGCCGCGGCGGCTCGCGGAGGCGGCGACACGCTGCGCGACTGGCTCACCGAGTCCGACGAATGGCTGAGCCCGCAAGCCGCGGTTCTATCGCCCCGCGCGACGTGCCGCATCGCCCAAGCCATTGTGAGCCGCGATACGGACTATGCGCGGACGCTGGCGGCGGCGAATGCGGCTCAGGAGATCGTGAGCGAAGGAGCGGCGGCCGGGCGCCTGAAACTAAGTAAGAGAGAAGAGCAGTGGCTCGGCCGCATGGAAAAAGAGCTTGCGTCTTTTCCTTCCGATGAGTTTGAATTGCTGGCGGAAATGAAGGAGACCTACGGCGAACTATTCCTTCCCGGGAGTTACGGCCTGAAGTGAGCCGGCCCGGCACGGCCATGACGCAGTTCACGCACCAATTGCGCGTCCGGACAGGAGGCCAGGGCCTGTACGAAATTACCCGGGCCATCCAGGAGTGGGTCGGACGTCAAAGCATCCGCACCGGCCTCGTGACCGCGTTTATCCAGCACACGTCGGCATCCCTGGTCATTCAGGAGAACGCCGATCCGGACGTCGTGCGCGACCTGAAAGACTTTTTCGGCCGCCTGGCGCCCGAGCACGGCACATCCTACCGGCACACCACCGAGGGGCCGGACGACATGCCCGCCCATATACGCGCCGCCCTCACTCAGTCCCAGGTATCGATTCCTGTCGTAAACGCCGGCCTGGCGCTGGGCATGTGGCAGGGGATCTACGTGTTTGAACACCGCTCGAGGGACCATATCCGAAGAGTTTTTCTGCATTTGCTCGGCGAATAGTCACAGTACTAATCCCAGAGAAATGTATCTGAATTACCATTGATTTTGGCACGGAAGAGTGTAAAGCTATTCGTAGCCACTGCTTGGGACAGGTAGCAGCCCAGCCCCGATGCATGGGATGCGGGGAGGTGCGAATGATACCTCTGACTCCGCTGGACGAGCCGGAGCGGATCGAGGCGCTCCATCGCTACAAGATCCTCGATACTCCACCCGAAGCCGCATTTGACCGTATCACCAACCTGACAACCGAGCTGTTGCACGTGCCAATCGCGCTCCTCGCGTTTGTCAACCAGAAGCGTGCCTGGGCCAAGTCTTCCACCGGCATGTCAATCCGGGAGGTTCCGCGCGAGGTGTCCTTCGCGGGATACTCGATTCTCCAGGACGAAGTACTCACGCAGCCGGACGCTCGTGAGGATCCGCACTTTGCGGCAAGCCCGCTGGTATCCGGTTCACCCACAGTGCGCGGCTATGCCTGCGCACCGCTGAAAACACCCGGCGGACACCGGGTCGGATCGTTGTGCGCCATGGATACGGTGGCCCGGCAGTTCCGTCCCGAGGAGTTACGGGTTCTCGAGCATTTGGCGGCCGTTGCCGTCGATGAACTGGAGCTCCGCGCAAGACAGGCAGAAATGGCCGCCGGCGTCCGGGAGAAACGCGACCCGCGCATCCTGTGGGCTGCCGCATTTGATTCCGCCACGCTCGGCATCACCATCATCGACCAGGATGGCCGGTTCCTGGACGTGAATCCGACTTATTGCCGGATGACCGGCTACAGCCGGGAGGAACTGATCGGGCGCCACTTCATGCAGGTTCTGCCGGCCGATGCCCAGGATGTGGCTCGCCAGGCGCACCAGTCCGTTATCGGGGCGGAAGAGACCGGCCCGTGGGAATGGCGGCTCCTGCGCAAAGACGGGTCGTTGATGGATGTGCAGGTGACAGCTTCCCGATTTATTGCCGAAGACGGCACGCGGTGCAGGATTACGACGGTCACCGACACCACGGCCCTGAAGCAGTTCGAAGAGGAGCTCCACGGCGTGGAAAAAATGGCGGCGGTGAGCCGCCTTGCGGGAGGCGCCGCCCACGGCTTTAACAACCTGCTGACCATCATCGGCGGCTATAGTCAGTTGCTGCGGAACTCTCTCGGCGCGTCCGATCCGCTGGGCGACTACGTGGATGAAATTTTAAAAGCAGCCGACCGGGCCGCCGCCCTTACGAACAAGCTTCTGGCGTTCAGCCGCCGCCGGTTCGGCGAGCCGGAGCGCCTGGATATTAACCGCGTCGTCGCCGACGTTACCGCTTCTCTCGGTCCGGAACTGCCTGCCGGCATCGTACTCGCGATCGATCTCGCGCCGGACCTCGCGCCGGTGCTGGCCGACCGTTCCGATATCGCGCAGGCCATTCGCGATCTTGTCGCCAACGCACGGGAAGCGATGCCGCGAGGCGGCCAGATCACGATTCGCACGCGCAACATCGAGCTGGCCGGCCAGGATGCGCGGCCGGCCCGAGACCTCCAGCCGGGTGTCTATGTGCGGCTCACGGTCGAGGACAACGGCGAGGGCATCGATCCAAAGGTCCAGAAGCACCTGTTCGAGCCCTTCTATACGACCAAAGGTGTGGGCCAGGGCACGGGCCTGGCCACGATCTACGGAAGCGTAAAGCAGATCGGCGGGGATGTGAGCCTGTGGAGCCGCCCGGGCAAGGGCACGGTCGTATCGCTCTACCTGCCTGCCGCGCCGCAGTGAAGTGCGGGAAGAAGCTACAAATCCAGTGTGCGCATTCCCGCCTCCGCGTAGCGCAGGCCCGTAAATGCGCCCTTCGGCGCCGCCTGTTCGATTCGCCCGGCTTCAGGGAGGTCCCAGGGAATGTCGAGCGCGTGAACATTCTCCTCGAGATAGGCGCGCCGCTTCGTTCCCGGGATCGGGAGAATATCTTCGCCCTGCTCCAGCACCCATCGAAGGGCTAGCTGGGCGGGCGTGCAGGCCTTCTCCCTGGCGATCTGCCGCACGCGCTCGACCACATCCAGGTTTTCCGTAAAGTTCTCGCCCTGGAACCTGGGCGAGTTACGGCGGAAATCGCCGGGCGCAAGATCGTCCGGATTCCTGATTTCTCCGGTGAGAAAACCACGCCCGAGGGGCCGTAGGCTACAAACGCGATCCCCAACTCGCGGCATGCCGGGAGGATCTGGTCCTCCGGGTCGCGGCTCCAGAGCGAGTATTCGGTCTGAAGCGCGGCAAGCGGATGGACCTTCGCGGCACGGCGGATCGTATTCACGCTGGCTTCCGAGAGCCCCAGGAAGCGGACCTTGCCTTCCTCGACGAGCCGCGCCATCGCTCCCACGGTTTCCTCGATGGGCGTCCGCGGATCGACGCGGTGTTGATAGTAGAGGTCAGATGGCGGATACATTCAGTCCGGTCTGTCCCAAACGGCGGTATTTCATCCGGTCGCCTCCAGTCTTAATTTAAACTCTCTGAAGGCCCCAAACGTGCTTCGGGTCTGTCGTTATGTTGTGTTCTGAATCCAAGCTGGGTGGCCGGGCACACAAGCGTCTCGCAGTGGCGCGCGAAAATGGATATTTGGATGGACGCTGCCGAAACAGCCGGGAAGTCGTTGAGGCGTATGGCTTGTGGTGCTGGCGATTGAAGATCCCCTGCGTGTGGTTTCGACGTCAGACACCCCGTTCCAAGTACGGCCGCATCCGTGTCGAAATGTTCACTACTGCCAATATGTTGACGGTCCAGGGACAGGTTGAGGTGAAAACGCTGTGCGCGGCCTCGAGTGCGGGCGGGCGGGAGATGGTCTCGCCGCATGACGTTTGCTGCGACCGTGTACCGCTACGAAACCTCGACCAGCTGGCCCACTCGATATTCCGTGCCACCACCAGAAACGGAAACTACGAGCCGAACCGGCCCAAACTTCTGAGCATAGACAGCCGAAAGTCCGCCAAGCTCTTCAAGCTCGAGCCGCCGCGGGCCGTCTCGGCGTAAGGGGCAGCCGGGCGCTCAACTCTGGTCGGGAGGGCCGGAGTAGTAGCCCTTGCGAGCCTGGACCTTCAGGTCCTTCTCGCGGGTCTTGATGTCGATTTTGTGGAAGGTGCCGTTTGCGCCGGGGTTTGGCGGCACGTACCCGATGGAATACTGCGTGCGCATCTCCTGCTGGATCTGCTCAAAGACGTCCGACAGCGGATGTTTGCGATCGACCTTGAACATATGGCCGCCGGTCTCCTCGGCCATTCTCTTCAGCACGCCTTCCCCGCCGCCGCCACCGAAACCAAACCCGAACCCGCCATAGGCGCTCGCGTCGTAGTAGTCGATGCCGTAAATGATCGCGTCCGCCTTCTGCGCCGCACTCAGCGCATCCTCGATTTTGAGCCGGCTGCCCTCGTCATTGCCGTCCGTGATCAGCACCAATACCTTGCGGCCCACCTGCCCGCGCAACTGGTCGTGCGCAGCCAGGTACACGGCGTCGTAGAGGATGGTGCCGCGCGGCTGGTAGACGGTCGGGACGGGACCGGGCTGGATCTGCGGCGGCGGCCCGTTCACCTTCAAGCCGTCCAGCCCCTTGCGAAGCAGGCCCGGTGAGCCGGTATAATCCTGGAGCAGTTCCGCCTCTTCGCCGAAGCTGATGAGGAACGCCAGGTCCTTCTTGCCGAGCACTTGGGAAAAGAACTGGGATGCGGCCTGGCGTTCGTTGTCGATCAACCGCTCCTGACTGCGGCTGACGTCGATCAGCAGGCCGATGGTCAACGGCAGGTCGGTCTCCCGCGTGAAATAGCGGATTTCCTGGGGCTTGCCGTCCTCCGTGACCGTGAAATCGTCTTTGCCCAGGTTCCCCACCAGGCCGCCCTGCTTGTTCCGCACCGAGCAGAGCACATTGACGACGCCGACTTCAGCCTTGAACGTCGGCTGATCCTCTCGGGCTGGCGCGCTCGCGGGCTGTTGCGAAAACACACAGACAGCCGCAAGCGCCAAGGCGATGGGCATACGTAGGGCGCTCATAGTCCTCAATGGCATAATACTAGATGCGCGCCGGGTGGTTTCTGTTTCGTCATGCGAGAGGCACTGGACCATTTAAAGGCCGCCGACCCGGTTCTGCGGCAGCTCATTGACGGGGTTGGGCCATACCGCATCGAATTCCTCGAGCCGGGTTTTGAGGCCCTGGTCAAAGCGATTGTCCTGCAACAGCTCAGCGGCAAAGTGGCCCAGGTCATTTTCGACCGCCTCGCGGGCGCATGCGGCGAGGGCCGGCTGACGCCCGAAGCCGTGCTCAAGCTCCGGACCCCGAAACTGCGCGCCATCGGGCTCTCCAGACAAAAGATCGAGTATATCCGCGACGTGGCGCGGCGCATCGTGCGTGGGAAGCTGGACCTCGCCGCCCTGGCCGGAGCTCCGGACGAGGAGGTTCTCGAGACCCTGATCGCGATCAAAGGCATCGGCCCCTGGACCGTCCACATGTTCCTCATTTTTGCGCTGCGGCGGGTGAACGTGATGCCGTCCGGCGATTTGGGCATTCGCGCGGCTGTCCGCAAGGTGTACGGTCTGGAAGCGCTGCCCAGTCCGGCCGAGGTGGATGCACTCGCACGCAAGTGGCGCCCCTACTGCACGGTGGCCTCCTGGTATCTCTGGCGCAGCCTGGAGGCGAAAGCGGGATTGTAAGGGCCGCCGTTCGCCGGGGGTTCCTCCCTGTAAATGGGGGATAATGTGTTTGATGGCGATGGTGGATAACGCTGATCTCTCCCGAATCACCACGATACCTGGACAGCGCTCCGGCCAGCCCTGCATCCGTGGGTTTCGGGTGACGGTTTGGGATGCGCTGGATATGCTTGCCTCCGGGATGACGGAGGATGAGATTCTGCGGGACTATCCGTACCTGGAGAAGGCGGACTTCCCAGCCGTCTGTGCCTGCGCCTCCCAGGCGGGCCGGGAGCGCCTCTCGCGTTGAGGCTATTTGAGCGTCGAGCCGTTCCATTTGTTCCGGTATGTTGATGAACAGGCATTCCGGTTCAACAATCGGCAGATGACAGACCTTCATAGGTTCGTACTCGGCCATGAGGCATGTAGTGGGCAAGCGGCTGACTTACGAGGAACTGACTGGCAAAACGCAGGTGGCTCATGGCTGATGAGCGGCAAATACGCAAAGAGACACGGGCGGGGGAAACGCACCCTCCGCCTATGACGGCAGGGCGGTTTGAGCGGACACCCGAGTTCGATAGGCTTAAGCGGGTCATGCGGCAACTCCTCAGGGTGCCCAAGTCGGAACTGGACGAGCGGGTGCGTCAGGCGAAGGAGGTATCTCCGCGCACGGGTAACCCAAATGCTCCTGGGCGCAAGAAACTGGCTGCCGTAAACCATGTCAAAGAACCGGAACAATAGGAAGAAGCGGAATAAGGCGACAACGGTGTCCGCTCCTCCGGTACCACCTCTCCGAACAGACCCCAGTGATCCGGAAGCGAAGCAAATAGATACACCGACCATATTGCTACCGCAGTCAAAAGACACACCAATAGGCAACAGAGTAGGTTTTTGGCCAGCGTGGCTAAAAGGATGGCGGCTCGTCGTAGAGGTGGCGACGCTAGCGGCCCTGCTGATAGCGTCTTATGCTCTCCGCCCGGTACTGTCAGCGACATACAGTGCCTCCACTATGCCTGGAGATGACACAGCCAGAATCACTGTGACTAATATCGGTGTTGGTGTACCTATCAGGGGGGTCTCCGCAAGGTTTGTTACAAACAAAGTGGTATTTGATAACAGGTTCACCCTGCGACTTCAGCACTACATTGTTTTCGATGCCTATTCCGCTCCGACCGTGGCATCGGGAGAATCGTTTACAGTGGGGTGTCATCTGACGTGGAGCATGTGGATGAATGATGTCGGTAGTGGGTTCTTTGCATTTGGAGAGGTAAGACCAGATACCACTGCTCTCGCCATTGGGTTTACGTTTAAGAATGGAATCTTGACGCTGGACAACACGGGCGGTAAAACCCAGATCAGAATGTTCGGAGCGTTCGGCTTTAAGAGATATCCCGTAACTGCCGTGGACGGCAATTTGATAGTCCGCTACAACTGGCCATTTTCTTTGTTCCCCTGCGAAAAGATAATACACGTAATCGGAACTGCGTACGACGGAGCAACCAGATGGAGACTCGCCCCCGAGAGTGAGCCGACTGTACTGGATGCGAAGCTGCCCGGGGGGTTTTCGGTGACAGCTACCGGGTCTCCAGATAGAGCCTACGGACTCACGGCTACGATGGACCGCTAGGTACGTCAGGTATATTATTACCCTTCTTTTTGACGCGAATCTCTTGCCCAGGCTCGTCGGGCGGCTGGCCGAGCTTTTTCCCGGGCCGGTTCACGTTTTTGACACAGACCTCGCCCAGTTCACTCCGGACGAAACGATTTGGGAATATGCAAGGAGCAACGGGCTTGTCATTGTAACGGCTGATTCCGACTTCCCCGGCCTTGCGGAAGAGCGAGGCGCGCCGCCGAAAATCGTTCGTCTCGAGAACTGCAACTACAGAACGTCTCAGGTTGAAGATCTCCTCCGGCGGAATGCCGTGCGGATCGCCGAATTGGAGCGTTCCTCGCGGGCGGTCCTGGTAATTCGAAACACCGCCTGAGTCGCCGAAGGCAAAGCTATGCCGCCGCTAGGCCGCGGGCTCGCGGTACACCGCGTCCCAATTCTTGAAGACCGGCTGGAGTCCCTTGGCGGCGAGCATGGCGCAGAAGGACTCCACGCCGCGCTGGTCCTCAATCTCGAATTGGCCCGGCGAGCGGACCACGGCATCGCTGTAGCCGCCGACGGAGGTCTTGCTGGCCACGCTCATCTTTGAAATCCCCACCCCGGCGATGCCGTCTCGAAAACGGGCGCTCTCGCGGGTGGAAAGGACCAGCGGCACGTCGGGCAGGCAGATGCGAAAGGCGCAAATAATCTGCGCCAGCAGCCTCTCGCTGACGGGAAATTCGGCGGCGTAGCCGCCCGATTGCGGGCGTATGCGCGGGAAGGAAATCGCGATGCCGCTCTTCCAGAATCGCCGCCGCAGGTAGGTCGCGTGGCGGAACAGGCAGAGCATTTCCGGGAGCGGCTCGCTCAATCCCAGCAGCGCGCCCACTCCGGCCACGCGGATGCCGTTGGCCAGTGCTCTCGCCGGCGCGTCGAGGCGCCACGTATAGTCGCGCTTGGGCCCCCAGCCGTGCAGCCGCTCGTAACGGTCCCGATCGTAGGTTTCCTGGTACATCGTGATCGAGGTGCAGCCGGCGGCGGCCAGGCCGCCGTATTCCTCCTCGGACATGGCGAAGACCTCCGCCGCGACATTATGGAAGCGCGAGGCCAGATACGCCACCGAATCGCGCACATAGCCGTAATCGGCGGTGGCTACGCGATCCCCGGTCAGCAGCAGGATTTCCTCGAGCCCCATTTTCTTCAGGGCACCGGTCTCGGCTTCCAACTCGGCGGGCGTCATTTTGTGGCGCCTGATCCAGCGGTCGCTCGCAAAGCCGCAGTAGCTGCATCCCGACGGGCAGTAGTTCGACACGTAGAGCGGCGCGTAGAGGGCGATGGTACGGCCAAAGTGGCGGCGCGTGAGCGCCTGTGCGCGTTGCGCCATGGTCTCGAGCTCTCCGGCCGCGGCGGGCGACAGCAGGACGGCAAATTCACGGATGCCGGGACTGTCCGCCGCGGCGGCTTGCCGCACTGCCGCCCGGCCGGCCTGCTGAAGCAATCCCAGCCAGGGTGAAGGGTCCAGCCAGTCGGGAAGCGCAACGCTCATAGAACCGGCTCTCCCAGAAAAGCGGTCAGCGGGCTGGTGGCAACCGCCAGCTCGCTTTTCGGCATCAACCCGGCACGCCAGGCCTGCCGCCCGGCCCGCACTGCGGCGCCGAATGCCTCGGCCATCAGCTCGGGATTCTCGGCGGCGGCGATCGCGCTGTTTATGAGCACGGCGTCTCCGCCCATCTCCATGGTCGCGGCAGCCTCCGAGGGCGCGCGCAGTCCGGCGTCCACGATCACGGGAACGCCGGCATCGCGCAGGATCAGCTTCAGCATGGAGAGCGTGGTCAAGCCTTGTCCGCTGCCAATGGCCGCGCCTAGAGGCATCACGGCGGCGCAGCCGATTTCTTCGAGGCGCTTGGCCAGTACCGGGTCGGCCGCAATGTACGGCAGAACGAAAAAGCCTTCGGCGACCAGGGCTTTCGCCGCTTCGTAAGTCTCGATGGGGTCGGGCAGCAGATGGTGCGGGTTCGGATGGATCTCCAGTTTCACAAAGGGGCTGCCGCTCAACTCGCGCCCGAGCAAAGCCGCCCGCACCGCTTCGTTGGCGTTCATCGCGCCGGAAGTATTGGGGACCAGCGTGATCCCCTCCAGCGTCGAGAGGGGCCCGTAGATGTCGTCCTCGGAGCGCTCCCGGTTGAAGCGGCGCAAAGCCAGGGTCACCAGTTCCGCTCCGGACGCGCGGACAGCCCGGAGCATGGCCGGTGTGCTGGAGAATTTGCCGGTTCCCAAGAGCAGCCGTGAGGCGAAAACGCGATCGCCCAGTCGCAAGCCGTCGTTCATCCCTCTAGTCAGGATACACCTCGCCGTCCGCGAGAGCGGTTTTGTGGAATAATGCTCCCAGGGAGGGGATATGCCAGTCACAAGCGCACCTAATTTTCAGACCCATATCGATTTTCCAGCCGATGCTCGCCAAAGGCTCATCGAACTGCTGAACCAGCAGCTTGCCGATACGCTGGACCTCTACACGCAAACCAAGCAGGCGCATTGGAACGTGAAAGGGACCGGCTTCTTCCAGCTTCATGAGCTGTTCGATCAGCTCGCTTCCGACGTGTTCGGATTTATCGACACGATCGCGGAGCGAGTCACCGCGCTGGGCGGGTATGCCTGCGGCACCGCTCGCATGGCGGCCCAAGCTTCCAAGGTGGCCGAGTATCCGCGGGGAGCGATCGAGGGACGCCAGCATCTCGAAGCTCTGATCGATCGATACGCCCGGTACGGCGCCGCCAACCGGAAAGCACTCGACGCGGCGCAGAACGAAGACGACCAGGCGACGGCGGACATCTTTACCGATGCCGCGCGCGCGGTCGATAAAGACCTCTGGTTCCTCGAAGCGCACCTGCAATCGGCCACGCAAAAAGCGGGCTAGGTCTTTGACCGTGAACTCCGTTTCTTTACGGTAGCGGCATCTACCTGTAACTGAGCCGCGACCGTAAGGGAGCGGTAGCAACGCATCACGCGGTCGAGGTACTAGGGAGCACTCGCTAACGCGCCGGGCTCCGAGCGGAGATCCCCGGAGTTTTTCAGGGCGGAATTTTCGGATGCACAAATCCGGAGGTTGGGGGTATACTGGCTCCGCCCTATGCCTGAAAACGAAGGCGCCACTATTCAGCCCGCCGCGCCAGGAATGAGCGCGTCCGGCCGGCTCGTCAATGTAATCCTCGACCCCACTCGGGCCTTCGCCGATATCGCGGCGCGCCCCGGTTGGTGGCTTCCGATGATCCTGCTCATGGCCGCCACGCTGGCGTACATGGCCGCCTTCTCCAGCCGCGTCGGGTGGGCGCGTTTCCTGGAGCAGCAACTCGAGACCAACAAGCAGACTCAGGACCTGCCAGCCGACCAGCGGGAGCGGATCCTCCAAACGCAGGTGAAGTTTGCAGAACCACTCGCGACGGTCGCGGCTGTCGCCGGGACGCCCGTGTTTATGTGCGTGACCGCAGGGGTGATGGTGTTCATTTTCGGCACCCTCCTCGGCGCGACGGTCAAATTCCGGCAGGCCTTGGGAGTCGTGTCCTATGCATCCCTGCCGCACTTGCTCGAGACCGCCGCCTTCCTGCTGGTGCTCTTCATCAGGGATCCGGCCGGGTTTGACTTGAAGAACCCCGCCGGTTTCAATATCGGGTTCTATCTGGACCCGCACGCGGCGCCGTGGCTGGTCAGCCTCGGGACCAGTATCGACGTGTTCTCCATCTGGGTGATTCTGCTGCTGGCGACCGGGATGGCGGCGGTATCCAAGAAATCGTGGAAATCGTCGCTGCTGGCCGTGGCGGCGCCCTGGGCTGTGTATGTCATCGGTAAAGTCCTCTGGGCCGCGATCCTGGGATAGTTTGGCGATAGGATACGGAAGCAGTCAGCAGGCCGGGCTTCGGCGCGGCTTTTTTGTTCCCCAGTCATATTAAGACTTTCGGGCCGTTTGGCTCTTATGATAAAGTCTTAATGATACCTATGACTCCAACCTGGGTCGAAATCGTAATTCTGAGTCTGCTGTTGTGCGCGTCGGCGTACCTTTTCTGGCGGCGTACGGGAGCCGTTATCTCCGTCATCCGCCGTTCCAAGGATGATCCGGAGTTCAGCTTTCGACCGGTGTGGCCGAGAGTGCGGAAGTTCGTCAGTGAGGTTTTGCTCCAGGGCCTGGTGATCCGCGAACGCCCGCTTCCAGGCCTGGCGCACGCGCTCGTCTTCTGGGGATTCCTCGGGTTCGCGCTGGTGACGGTGAATCACATTGCGACCGGCTTCGGCCTGCCGTTGTTCACCCGCGCCGGCGCCTTCGGCAGGTTCTATTTCGCCTTTGCCGCGGTGTTCGCGGTCGGGGTTGCGATCGGCATTACGGGACTGGCGGTGCGGCGGTTCATTGTGCGTCCGCGCTGGCTGGAGCCGCTCTCGATCGAATCGGGCTTCATCGCCTTCCTGATCTTCGCCCTGATGGCTACGTACCTGGGGAGCCTGGCGGTCCGGGAGTCCAGCTTGGTTGGCCAGGGGCTCTGGTGGATGCACACGCTGTCGCTGCTGGTCTTTTTGCCGCTGATTCCGCACACCAAGCATATGCACCTGATGCTGGGTCCGGTGACGGTGTTCTTCAAACGCCAGGGGTTCAGCAGCATCCCGCCGTTGCGGGGCGATGAGGACTTCGGTCTCGATACCGGCAAGGACGTCACGAAGCTGGTGAGCCTGCAGGTCTATAGCTGCGTCGAATGCGGCCGCTGCACCGAGCACTGCCCGGCCTACAACACGGGCAAGATACTCAACCCCAAGGAAATCGCGCTCGGCGTCCGCCATTATCTGAACGAGTTCGGGCCGGCCGGCGAGGAGCCGCTGCTCGGCAAGCACATTCCGATGGAAGCCGCCTTCCAGTGCACCAGTTGCGGCAGTTGCGAGTACCAGTGCCCGGTCGGCATCCAGCACCTGCCTATCATCATCGGCCTGCGCCGCGGAGCCGTGAACACGGGCAAGTGGGAAGACGAATACGGGACCAAGCTCTTCCTGGCGCTGGAGCGCAGCGGCAACCCGATGGGTTTCGCCCATAGCGAGCGCGAGAAATTCATTCAGAAGAACCAACTGCCGTATTACGACGGGACGCAAGAGTATTTGCTCTGGCTGGGCTGCATGGGCTCGTACGATCCGCAAGGCCGCGAGATCGTGCTGGCGCTGGTCCGCATTCTGCACCACCTGGGCATCACCTTCGGAGTGCTTCGAAAGGAGCGGTGCACGGGCGATTCCGCGCGGCGGCTCGGCAACGACCTGCTGTTTTCGCAACTGGTCGAAGCCAACCTGGAGCAACTGAACAAGAGCGGCGCGCAAAAGCTGCTCTCCATCTGCCCGCATTGCGTCCGCACCATCGGGACCGACTGGCGGGAGTTCGGCGCAAATATCCGGATCGAGCATCACAGTGAATTCTTGGCGCGCTTTGCGGACCGATTGCCGTGGAACGCGGACGGCCGCGAAAAAATCGTCTATCACGATGCCTGCTACCTGGGCCGGTACCGCGGGGTCTATGAGCAACCGCGGCAGGTCATCGGCCGCTGGGGCACGGTGGTGGATCCGCCGCGCTCACGCCGGCGGGGGTTCTGCTGCGGCGCCGGCGGAGGGCTGGTATTCCTGGGCGAGGAAAAGGGCAAGCGCGTGAATGTCGATCGGGCGCAGGAGCTGGTTGCCACCGGCGCGAGCATCGTCGGTGCGGCCTGCCCGTTCTGCAACACGATGCTGCGGGACGGCCTGGCATCCCTCTCGCCGGCCCCGCCGAAGTTGCTCGACGTGGCGCAAATTGCGGCCGCCGCGCTCGACGCCGAGCGCCAGGTCCAGGCGCCGGTGGCGTAGAGGCGGCCCGGCGGGGAGCTGACTCCCTGGTCCGATCCGGACCACTCATCCAATCCGTCCCGCTCGATTTGGCGTTTTTTCGAATCCGCGCTGTACTTGTCTCAGAGGGGCGAAGCAGCGATCCGATCATGAGCAAGAATCTCACGGCAAACGAGCGTTACCGGGCGGGGGTCATACCTTACGCCAAGATGGGCTACTGGGAGCCCGACTACATACCCAAGGACACCGACGTGCTGGCGCTTTTCCGCGTGACGCCGCAGGAAGGCGTCGATCCGCTGGAAGCTGCCGCGGCGGTCGCCGGCGAGTCATCCACCGCCACCTGGACCGTGGTGTGGACCGATCGTCTGACCGCGTGCGAGATCTACCGCGCGAAAGCCTATCGCGTCGATGCCGTGCCGAATTCCGAGGGCCAGTACTTCGCCCACATCGCGTACGACCTCGACCTGTTCGAAGAGGGCTCGATCGCGAACCTGACCGCTTCGATCATCGGCAATGTCTTCGGATTCAAAGCCATCAAGGCGCTCCGGCTGGAAGACATGCGTATTCCGGTGGCCTATCTGAAGACCTTCCAGGGCCCCGCCACCGGCGTCGTGGTCGAGCGCGAGCGCCTGGATAAGTTCGGACGCCCGCTGCTGGGCGCCACCGTGAAGCCCAAGCTGGGCCTCTCGGGAAAGAACTACGGACGGGTGGTCTACGAAGCGCTCAAGGGTGGGCTCGATTTCACCAAGGATGACGAGAACATCAACTCGCAGCCGTTCATGCGCTGGCGCGACCGGTACCTCTATGCGATGGAAGCCGTGAACCGCGCTTCGGCGGCAACTGGCGAGGTGAAAGGGCACTACCTGAACGTCACGGCGGGCACGATGGAGGGCATGTACGAGCGCGCCGATTTCGCCAAAGAGCTGGGCTCGGTCATCATCATGGTGGATCTGGTGGCTGGCTACACGGCCATCCAATCGATCGCCGCGTGGGCGCGCCGGAACGACATGATTCTGCACCTGCACCGCGCGGGCAACTCCACCTATGCGCGCCAGAAGAATCACGGCATGAGCTTCCGGGTCATCTGCAAGTGGATGCGCATGGCGGGCGTGGACCATCTGCACGCGGGCACGGTGGTGGGGAAACTGGAGGGCGATCCGCTGATGATCCGGGGCTTCTACGACACGCTGCGCGAGCCCGAGACGCCGGTGCGCCTCGAAAACGGCTTGTTTTTCGAGCAGAATTGGGCATCCCTGCGCATGGTGATGCCGGTGGCTTCCGGCGGCATCCACGCGGGACAGATGCACCAGTTGCTGCACTACCTCGGAGAGGACGTAATCCTGCAATTCGGAGGCGGAACGATCGGCCACCCGCAGGGAATCGAGGCGGGAGCGGCGGCGAACCGTGTCGCCGTGGAAGCGATGGTCCAGGCGCGCAACGAAGGACGCGACTATTTGAAGGAAGGTCCCGAAATTCTCGAGAGGGCCGCGAAATGGTGCGCGCCTCTCCAGGCCGCGCTCGATACCTGGAAGGACATCACGTTCGACTACACCTCCACGGACACCGCCGACTTTGTTCCCGTGGCGACGCCGACTTACTAGGATGCATGGAGCGAACATGAGACTGACCCAAGGCACGTTTTCCTTTCTCCCCGACCTGACCGACGAGCAGATCTCGAGCCAGCTCGAGTACTGCCTGAAGAACGGCTGGTCGATCAACGTCGAGTACACCGACTGTCCGCATCCGCGCAACTCGTATTGGGAAATGTGGAACATGCCGATGTTCGACATTGCCGATCCCATCGCCATCCTGGCGGAGATCGATGCCTGCCGCCGGGCGCATCCGCATCGCTACATCAAGGTCAACGCCTATAACTCCGCCCGGGGGCGCGAGACTGTGGCGCTCTCCTTTTTGGTGAACCGGCCAGCCAGGGAGCCCGGTTTCCGGCTCGACCGTCAGGAAGCCGGCGGGCGCACTATCCGGTACACGCTCCACTCCTACGCGACCGACAAGCCCGAAGGCGAACGGTACGGCAATTCCTGAGGACGAAATGCTTACGACAGACGCTGGCATCGATATGGATGCGGCCTTGCGGGAGTCCAATGTCGAGGACGTCCTCGGGGAACTCGATGCCGAGTTGATCGGCTTGGCTCCGGTGAAGCTGAGGATCCGCCAGATCTCCGCGCTGCTTCTGGTCGAGCGGCTGCGCGCACAGATGGGGCTGACCACGGCGCCTCCCTGTCTGCACATGTGCTTCACCGGGCGTCCGGGCACCGGCAAGACCACCGTCGCGCTGCGCATGGCGAAGATGCTGCATCGGCTGGGATATGTCCGCCGCGGCCACCTGGTGGTGGCAACCCGCGACGACCTGGTCGGCCAATACGTCGGGCACACCGCTCCCAAGACCAAAGAGATGCTGCAAAAGGCGATCGGCGGCGTCCTGTTTATCGATGAAGCGTACTATCTGCATCGCGCCGAAAATGAGCGCGACTACGGACCGGAGGCGATTGAGGTTCTGCTCCAGTTCATGGAAAACCGGCGGGACGATCTGGTGGTGATTCTGGCCGGATACAAGGACCGGATGGACAGTTTTTTCCACTCGAACCCCGGTATGCACTCTCGCATTGCGCACCACGTAGACTTTCCCGACTATACCCTCGACGAGTTGATGGCGATTGCGGAGCTGATGGCGCGGCAGCAGATGTACACCTTCGACGAAGATTCGAGAGCGGCGTTCGGAGAGTACCTTCGACTGCGCGCCGGGCAGCCGCACTTTGCGAACGCGCGCAGCGTGCGGAATGCGATCGACCGCATCCGGCTCCGGCAGGCGGTTCGCCTGGTCGAGCAGGGCGGCCGCATCTCCGGAGAGGAGTTGGCGCGCATCGACGCGGCCGACATCCGCCAGAGCAGAGTCTTTCAGGGCAATTCCGCGGCCGCGGCGGAGGCGAGCGCAAGGAGTCTCTTATGACGGGACGAAGGCCGGTTCTGCTGGGCATCATCGGCGACAGCGCCGCCGGCAAGACTACACTCACGCGGGGATTGACCAGGCTGCTTGGCCCGGAGCGTGTGACCCACCTTTGTACCGACGACTATCACATGTACGATCGGGAGGAGCGTGCGAAGCGGAACATCACCGCCCTCCACCCGGATTGCAATTACCTCGACATTTTGGAGCTGCACCTGGAGCGCCTGCACTACGGGCAACCGATCCTGAAGCCGGTCTACGACCACGCGGCCGGAATGCTCGTCCGGCCCGCTTATTTGCAGCCGCGGGAGTTCGTGATCGTGGAAGGGCTGCTCGGGTTTCACTCGGCCGTCATGCGCCAGTTCTACGACGTGAAGGTGTATCTACAGCCGCCCGAGGAGCTGCGCCGCGTGTGGAAAATCAGACGGGATACAACCCGGCGCGGGTACACGGTCCCGCAGGTCCTGGCCGAGCTGGAGAAGCGTGAGCCGGATTCGCGCGACTTCATCCGCCCGCAGCGGGAACACGCCGACATCGTGGTTCAGTTCTCTCCGCCATCCGGCATCTCCGCGGAACAGAGCAACGGGCACCTGGATGTGCGGCTGGTGCTGCGGCCCACGATTCCGCATCCCGACCTGACGGACGGGCCGGGCAACCAGGGCAACGGCGGGGGCATCCGACTGGCGCTCGCGCGCGATACCGCCCGTCCGGTGGATATCCTGGAGATCGACGGCAGCGTCACCGCCGGGCAGACGGCGTATCTGGAGGAGACGATCTGGCGGCAATTGCCCGGCGCCCAGCCCATCCCCGCCGACCAGTTTGGAAGCTATCTGGACGGCGGCGGGACCCGGCACAGCGATCCGCTGGCCCTCACGCAGTTGTTGCTGACCTACCATCTGTTACGCGAGTACCACACCGGAACCCAGCGGCTCTTCGCAGAACCCGTCGCGGCCTTGAGCCGCCTGCAAGCAACTCACGCGTGATGGGAGCGGACCGCTCCCTCGCGGTCGCAGCTCAAAAAAATCCGGGGACACTCCGGGCTCCTCAGGGCACCGCCACGTTACCACGCGTGCAGGCGTGCCCCCAGATTTTTTCACCCCTGCCTTACAGCGTGTAGCGCTCGGCTTCGAGCAATCTCGCGGCGACGTTGCGCCGCAGCGCGATCGCATTCACCGGCTCGGACTTCGTGAAGCGCTTGAGCACCGCCAAGTTCGTGCGCAAGGCGTCCCCTTCGGAGCTGGCCGCCAGAACCGCGCGCGCCGAGCTCTCGACGATTTCCATCGCCTCATGCAGAAACACGGCGCACATGTCCCGCGCGATCTCGCCCTTGCCCGCGGCGGCGAGCTTGGCCGTGCGCAGCAGCACGGACTCCATGGCGAACACGTTCATCCCAATATCGGTGAGGGCTGCCACGATCTCCTGCTGCTCCTCGAGGGCGTTCAGGTATTTCTGGTACGCGATACCCACCGTGAACAGCGCGATCTTCTTCGCGTTCGACACGAGTTTGGTCTGCTCGTCTTCGCCGTTCGAGGAGGCCGACGGGCCGGCGAGCACCTCCGCCTGCAGCTTCATGACGGCCTGGACCAGCGGCAACTGGCCGCGCTGGGCGCGCTTCAGAAGCATGCCGGTGGCGAGCAGCCGGTTGATCTCGTTGGTGCCCTCGAAGATCCGGTTGATCCGCGAGTCGCGGTAGGCGCGCTCGACGGCGTAGTCCTGATGGTAGCCGTAGCCGCCGTGAATCTGCACGCCTTCGTCGGTGACGTAGTCGAGCGTCTCGGAGCAGAACAGTTTGATGTAGGAGCACTCCGTGGCGTACTCTTCGACCGCTTTCAGCATGGTCTTGTTCGCCTCCGGCTGGTCCCAGGAGAACCCCTTGAGCTGCTCCTCAATCAGCCCGACAACGCGATACGCCATGGTCTCGGCCGCGTAGGTTCGAATGGCCATCTCCGCCAGCTTGTGCTGGATCATGCCGTAGGCGGCGATGGGTTTGCCGAAGGTCTGCCGTTCCTTGGCGTACTTGAGAGAAAGACGCAACACCTGTTTGCATGCGCCGACGGCGATGGGCCCCAGCTTCAGCCGGCCGAGATTCAGGATGTTGAACGCGATGATGTGCCCGCGCCCGACTTCGCCGAGCACGTTCTCCACCGGCACCTTCACGTTGTCGAGATAGATGGCCGTCGTCGAGCTGCCTTTGATGCCCATCTTGTTTTCTTCGGCGCCCGGCTGCACGCCCGGCGAACTCCGCTCGACCAGAAACGCGGTGAATTTGTCACCGTCGATTTTCGCGAAGATGGTGTACAAGTCGGCCCACGCGCCGTTGGTGATCCACATCTTCTGCCCGTTCAGGACGTAGTACTTGCCATCGGGGCTGAGATCGGCGCGGGTGCGCGCGGCCAGCGCATCGGATCCGGCCTGCGCCTCGGTGAGGCAATAGGCCGCGATCAGCTCGGCGCTCGCCAGCCTGGGCAGGTAGCGCTCTTTCTGTTCTTCGGTGCCGAACAAAAGCACGGGCAGCGTGCCGATGCCGACCTGGGCGGCGTGGCTGACCGCGTAAGAGCCGTCTTTCCCGAGATGTTCTCCGACGATCATCATGGAGGCGAGATCCATCTCCATGCCGCCGAACTTCTCGGGAACGTCCACGCCGGTCAGTCCGAGTTCGCCCGATTTGCGGAGCAGCGAGACGGCCACGCCTTCCTCGTGATGCAGGATGGCTTCGAGGTTCGGCGCCACCTCCTTATCGAAGAACTCGTCGGTGGTGCGGGCTATGGCGAGATGCTCCTCGGTAAAATCCTCGGGAGTAAAAATCTCGCCCGGAGACGTGCTTTCGATCAGGAAGGAGCCTCCCTTGTGTCTGGTTTGCGGAAGAGTGGAAGTAGCCATATGTTTTCAGTTCCTATGGAAAAATGTTAGCCGCTGAGGAACGCCGGACTCGTGTTCTCCGGTGTTCCTCAGCGGCTGATCGGGCCTTCGGTGTGTCAGTTCAGGTTCTCGAAGATGCCGGCTGCCCCTTGTCCCCCGCCGATGCACATCGACACCATGCCATACTTCGCATTGCGCCGCTGCATTTCACGAAGGATGGTCGCGGTCAGCTTCGCGCCGGTGCACCCGAGCGGGTGGCCGAGCGCGACCGCGCCGCCATTGGGATTGATTTTTTCGGGATCGAGACCCGCCTCGCGGATCACGGCCAGCGACTGCGCCGCGAACGCTTCGTTCAGCTCGATCACGCCGATGTCGTCCAGCGTCAGGCCCGCGAGCCTGAGCGCCTTCGGAATCGCGACCACCGGGCCGATGCCCATGATTTCGGGCGGAACGCCTCCGACGGCGAAACAGACGAAGCGGGCCACGGGCTTGAGACCCAGCTCCTTCGCCTTCTCGGCGGACATGACGATGGCCGCTGCCGCGCCATCGCTGGTCTGCGAGGAATTTCCGGGCGTGACGATACCGCCAGCCTGGAATGCGGGCTTCAGCTTGGCGAGCGCCTCGAGCGAAGTATCCGCCCGCGGCCCTTCGTCCTTTCGGAAGACGATGGTCGAATGGACCGCCTTCCCGTTCACCGCCGTGCTCTTGACTTCAACGGGAACGATTTCGTCGTCGAAGTTGCCGGCGGCTTGCGCCCGGAGCGCCTTCTGGTGGCTCTGAAAAGAGAATTGGTCGGACTCTTCCCGGGTGACTCCGTACTTTTTCCGCAAGCACTCGGCGGTGATTCCCATTCCCATGTAGAGCTGCGGCAGATTGTCGACGATCCAGGGATTCGGCGCGAGCTTGTTCCCGGTCATGGGTATCATGCTCATCGATTCCAGGCCACCGGCGAGGATGATGTCCGCCGCGCCCGAGCGGATGCGATCCGCGGCCAGGGCGATCGCCTGCAGACCCGACGAGCAGAAGCGGTTGATGGTGAACGCGGGCACGCTGTCGGGAAGGCCCGCCCGAAGGGCGACGGCCCGGGCGATGTTCATGCCGGCCTCGCCTTCGGGAAATGCGCACCCGAGGATCACGTCGTCAATTTCCCCGCGCGGGACCTGCGGGAACTTCTGTAGCAACGCCTGCAGCACGGCCGCCGCCAGATCGTCGGGCCGGGTGCTACGCAGGGTTCCTTTCGGCGCTTTGCCAATAGCGGTGCGAAGGCAATCAATAATTACGGCTTCCATATAGAATCTCCTTGACTGAGTTCGTTCCTCATGCCTAGTTGCGCAGGGGCTTGCCGGTCTTCAGCATGTACGCCATGCGCTCCTGCGTTTTTTGAGTGCCGGCGAGGCTGAGGAACGCTTCACGTTCCAGATCCAATAAATACTGCTCGGAGACCAGTTGCTCTCCCGCGAGGCGGCCTCCGGACACGACGTTGGCCAGCTTTTCGCCGATCAGCGTGTCGTGGTCGCTGATGTACTCGCCTTGCCGCGCCGTCCAGACCCCCAGCTTCATGAGGGCAAAACCTGCTTCGCCCGGAACCTTGATGTCCGCGCGGGGCACGCCGGGGACGTAGTTCGGAGCCAGCGAAAGCGCGTACGCCTTGGCGTCCGAGACGAGCCGGTCCGGATTCATCGAGATTGGAGTGCTGCGCTCGAGCAAGCCCAGGTCCTTGGCTTCCTCGGCGCTCATCGAGACCTTGGCGAACGCGATCAGCTCGAACACCTTTCTCGCGTCCTTCAAGCGGAGCAGCAATTCCTTGCAGCCCCCCGCGGCCGGGATCAGGCCCACGCCGAGCTCCACCTGTCCCATGTAGAGTTCCGCCGAAGCCTGCGGAATGGTGTGCAGCACGATTTCGCACCCGCCGCCGAGGGTTCGCCCGAAGGGGGCCGAAACCACCGGTTTGGCGGCATACTTGAGAGCCATGTTGGCTTGCTGAATACGATTCAAGACGTCGTTCAGCTCGTCCCATTCGCCCTCTTGCGCGGCCAGCAGCAGCGGCACCAGGTTCCCGCCGACGCAGAAGTTCTCGCCCTCGTTGGCGATGACCAGCGCGTCGAAATTCTTGTTCGTCTCTTCGATGCCGGCGTACATCATCGAGATGATGTCGTCGCCGATGGAGTTCATCTTGCTGTGGAACTCGAGGCACAGCACGCCGTCGCCGAGATCGACCAAGGATGCCCCGGCGTTCTTTCTGACCACGCCGTGGGCGCGCTTGATGTCCGACAGCGCGAGGGCGTCCGGCTTGGTCTCGAGCGTCCGGTAGTCCTGTATTGCGAAATCGAAGTATTGCTTGGGATGGCCGTCCGTTTCGGCGTAGCGATAGAGCGACGTTGCCCCGCTCCCGAGCGCCCGTTCGATGTTGTCCGGCAATACGCGGCCTTCCTCCTTCAAGCGGAGCGCGACCTCGCGGAAGCCCAGCGCATCCCACATCTCAAACGGCCCCAGCTTGTGGCCATAGCCCCAGCGGATGCCGCGATCGATCTCGACGATGCGGTCCGAGATCTCCGGAATCATCCCCGCCGAGTACAGGAAGTAGTCGCCGAAGAGGTTCCACAGGAACTTGCCCGCGCGATCGTCCGAGTGGACCAGCGCCTTCACGCGCTCCGCAAGGTCTTCGATCACGTTGGCGGCGTCCACGGAGGCGAAACGGGGCTTTGCGGCCGGATGGTATTCCAGGGTTTTCCAGTCGATTGCCCAGATCTGCTTTTCTTCGCCCGTGACGACTTTCTTGTAGAAGCCTTGCCCGGTCTTCTCGCCGAGCCACTTGCGCTCAACCATCTGCTTCTGGAAGTCCGGGAGCAGGAACCGTTCCCGCAGGGGATCGTTCGGAATGGCTGCGTAAAGGTTGGGACCGATGTCGGCCCAGACGTCCAATCCGACCAGGTCCAGCATGCGGAAGCTGGAGCTCGACGGCAGCCCGATCAGCGGACCCGTCAACGCGTCGGCTTCCTCGACGGTGTAGTCGCCTTCCATGGTGATCTTGGTGACGGTGCCGCCGAAAAAGCAACCGATCCGGTTGGCGATGAAGTTCGGCGTATCTTTGCAGGGGACCACTCCCTTGCCCAGCCGGCGCTCTGCGAATTCCTGCACGAACGCCAGCACCTCGCGGTCGGTCTCGGGCCCGGGAATCACCTCCAGCAAGTGCATGTATCGAGTCGGATTGAAAAAGTGCGCGCCGAGGAAATGACGGCGAAACTCCTCGGAGAAGCCTTCCGCGATCTTCGCCAGGGTGATGCCGCTGGTGCAGGTCGAAAGAATCGTTCCGGGTTTCGTGACTGCTTCCACTTTGCGCCACAACTCGCGCTTGATCTCCAGGTTCTCCGCTACCGTTTCGATGACCCAGTCGCAGTTGGCAAGCTCAGGGAGGTGATCTTCAAAGTTGCCGGGCTTGACCAGCCTCTTGGTATCTTCGGTGAAGAAAGCAGCGGGCTTCTGCTTCACCAGGGCTGCGATAGCCTTGACTGCGGTTGCGCTCCGGTTGGGTTCGTTGGGCCTGGCCCTGCTCAACAGCAACGAGGGCACGCCGGCGTTCGCAAAGTGCGCGGCGATGCGCGAACCCATCGTGCCGGCGCCGAGGATGGCCACACGACGGAGCGTTCTCGTCATTCCCAGTGGATGACGGGCAATTCTTGCGGCCTCCTCAGCCCGGCTGAGTTGGTCGATAGCATGCTCAATAGTCGCCATGATTAGTCGACTCCTTCCTTTTGTCTGGTCTCATGCGCCGGGCGCTGCTGCCCGAACGCCACGGGGTACTCGACGCGATCTCGGACCCCCGCGAGCAAGAGGAGAGCCGGGGGCGCCTCTGCCGGATGCGGGACGGTTCAACATCAGCGGCATCGGCGTCCCCCCGGTTTTCCTCCTGCCCGCGCTGCCTTAACGCGATCTCAAGCGTCTGTGTGAGGCGGTCCGGCGGTCTCAATGGGCACACGCCAAACGCTGTCGTCACACGACTGTTTCGATTTGCCAAAGAAGGATTCGGGCGAGGCGTCAGCCGCCGCTTCCGGAAGCGCTGTGCCACACCACGGATCCCCTCATCTCGTCTCTACGCCTCTCCGACTCAGCAGTCCCTCCGGCATACTCGTCCTGCCGGTTAAGAAAACTTTACCACAAACAAGGTTAATCCGACCCTTTACTCCTGTCAATGACAAAAATAAGAAATCTTCATAAAAACTTGGTTTGGTCTCGTAGCGCATGCCGCTGGAGGGTGGGCTTCAGCAGGGTGCCGGCAACCGGGATTGGGCTGGCTAAGCGACTTCCGGATAGCCGGGTGTGCGCTACGAGGCTCGGCGACGAACTGTTCCCGAAGCTAATGCAACCGGTGGCAAATAAAGGTGGTTACAGATGAGCTCGCGCGAATTTTCAGCCTCGCGTCCGCGTGGCGGAGTTGAAGTTCCGTGCGGTCTCGATGAGCCCCACTGTTTACGCGCGCACTTTTTTCCCGGTTCGGCGCCGTTCTTGCCGAGCCAGACGCTCCTCAAGCTCCCGAATTCGCCGCCGGAGCTCGTCGACTTCCTGGTTATCCCTTTCGGGCGCGGCCGGTTCGGCGCTGAGCAGGTGCCGCACGAAATCCACCGGGTTGGAGACAGCCGAGCGGGCCCCCGATACCCCGGAGCGCAACGCCGTTCCAGCCTTCTGGTACAGCTCGAATGCCGTGTCCAGGTACCACGACAGGAACTCGTGCGTGGTGCGATCCGATGCGACCACGAGCTGGCGCAACAGTTGCAACGGCAAGGCGGCTCCCCCGCCGCGCGTGTCGTCCATGATGATCTGCGTCAGGATGACGCGCGTGAGGTCCTTGCCCGTGCGGGCGTCGAGCACCTCGACATCGGCGCCCTCCCGGAGCATGAGCGCAATCTCGTCGAGATTCACGTAGCGCCGCGCGCTGGTGTCGTACAGCCGCCGGTCGCTGTACTTCTTGATGACTACTTTGCGCCCGGATATTCCGTCACTTACAGGTTTCAAGATGTGATTCCCCTTGACTCGCACGGGATCCCGCCCTATACTCGGATTGGCATACTGCATTGCAGTATAACGCAGTGCGCACTGAAAGGTAAAGAGGAGGCAGACTATGAGTGCAGCACCAGCTACGGCGCGGATTCCCGGGCCGGAGGATGTGCGGAATTGGGCCCGGCAAGGTGTGGATAGCCTCGCCGCCGTCCTGAAGATTGTTTCGGACCTGACGGCTCAAGAGGTGGCCCTGGTGGTGGGGATGTTGCGTGAGCGCGTGAATTTCCCTCCGTTTACCTCGACCGCCGAAGCGGCCGACCGGATGGTCACCGGCGTCAACGGCGTGGGGAAGATCCTGCTGGATCTGGTTGCAGGCGAGACCGCCATCGTGGTCGATGGAATGAAAGAGGCCCTGCGCCTGCATCCAAGTGTCGCGGCCATGGCTGACCTGGTTCCCCGCGGAGTGGGAACGATGATCGATATGCACAAGCGCGTTCTGGACTCGCTCGCCGACGAGACCCGGGACGTCATTCAAGCTTACACCGAACGCAATCCCTCGCTGGCGATCGACAAACTGGCGGCAAGAACGCGGGAGACATTCGAGGATTTCATCGAGACCCAGAAAACTTTCCTCGACCAGGTTACCGAGCAGGTGACGATCGCGACCGAGACCCCCAAAGAGAGCAAAGCCGCCCGGCGGGACCGTTCCAAGGTCCTGATCGAACTCGCACGGGATGGCGTTGCGAAATTCATCGATGCGCAGAAGCAAGCGCTCGACCTGGCCATCGAGCAGGCGGAAGCCAACGGGGGCCATGCCCACGCGAAAGCCGTCGCCCACACGTCCGTGGCCGAGCTGACCCGCAAGAGCGTGGAGAACTTCACGGCTGCCCAGAAATCGCTGCTGGACCTCGCTCTTAAGCCGGTTAAAGAGGCTTCCGAGGCTCCGAAAGCCGGGGCGGCGCGGCGCAAGCCGAGGCCGCGGAAGCGGGCGGCCCGCGCGGCGCAAGCCGAGGCCTGACCTCAGACGGGCGCGAAGATCGCCGCTATTGCGAGACTTCGCGCCCGTGCCCATTTTGTGGTTTTTATGGCGCACGGCTCGGAGTTGGAGTAACGTAGATAGAGATGAGGGGCGCGCGAGCTGTGCAGTTACCGATCTGGCAAGAGCTCATGGTCGGCGTCGAGATGACCTATCTCAGGTTGTCGCCGGTCTACTGGGGCTGGGGCATTCCCAAGGGGAACGGGGCGGCGGTGGTGGTCGTGCCCGCATTCTTGGGCACGGACCTCTATCTTACCGAGTTCCGTGCGTGGCTGCGCCGGATCGGCTACCAGTCCTACGAGTCCCGCATAGGCCGGAATGCGGACTGTCCGAACCTGCTGATTCGCCTCCACCTGAGAGAGACCATCGAGAAGGCGTACAAAGCCACCGGACGAAAGGTGCACCTGGTCGGTCACAGCCTGGGCGGCCTGATTGCCCGCGCGGCAGCGGCGCAGATGCCCGATCGTGTCGCATCGGTAATCTCGATGGGCGCGCCGTTGTGCGGCGTCATGCTCCACCCGTCCGTACTACGCGTGGCCGAAATGGTACGCAGGCGCATCCTGAAACGAAACGGCCAGGCTGTCCTGCCTGACTGCTACACCACCGCGTGTACCTGCGCGTTTCTCCAGTCTTGCGTGACGAGCGTCCCGAAATCGGTGCTGCAGACCGCCATCTACAGCAAGGCGGACGGGGTCCTGGATTGGCGTTCCTCGAAGACGGGCGACCCGGCGATCGATTTCGAGGTTTCCGCCACGCACATCGGAATGGCCTTCAACCCTCTGGTCTATCGGCTGGTTGCCGACCGTTTGGCCGAAGCGCGGGTTGCGAGGCGGGAGGCCCGACGTGGAGTGCGTACAGCCGGAACCATTGGAAGGCGCGCTGCGGTCGTTTCTGTCCAGGTACGAAACGCACGCTGAACGGGTTCACGCCGTCGAAGAGGCGCTCCGGGGGGGCGCGCGTCAATTCTGGCGCCGCGAACTCGGGAGGTGGGCAACCCGGATGGTGCCGGTTGAGGAACTGGTGCCCGAAGCTTACCGGCGTTGGCGTCCATTAGTCCGCGACTCGATCGAGTTCGTGGTGTCGCGGCTGGCGCCGTCCCGCCTCGCGCCCAAGGTCGTGGAACAGATCGAGGCGCCTCCGGACATGCCCACGGAACTGCGGCTGCTGCGTCTGATCGCGAAGGTGCCGGGGCTCCAGAAGATCGGCCAGGTACTGGCGCGCAACCGGCACTTCGACCCCCGGCTCCGGCGCGCCCTGTCGGAACTGGAGAACGGCATCTCGGATGCCGGCGCCGGCGAAATCCGGGCCATCATCCTCGCGGAACTGGGGCCGCGGATCGGCCGCTACGGCGTCAAGCTCGATTCCACCATCTTCGCCGAAGCCAGCGTCAGCGCCGTAGTGCGTTTCACCTGGCGGAATCCCGCCAGCGGCCGCCGGGAACGCGGCGTCTTCAAAGTTCTGAAGCCGCACATTCCGGCGTGTTATGCGGAGGACATGAGAATCCTCCAGCAGTTGGCCGGGTTCCTCGCCCGCAAGTACGCAACAGACCGGTCTCACTTTGCCGGGCTCGCGGAGACGCTCACCGAGATCCGGCTGCTGCTGGAGCACGAAGTCAACTTCCGCCGCGAGCAGCGCACGCTGGCGGGCGCGCAACGTTTCTACGCCTCCATCCCCGGAGTCCGCGTGCCGCGGTTGATCGAGCCGCTCTCGACAGCCTCCGTCACCGCGCTCACCGAGGAGAACGGGGTGAAAGTCACCGCGGCCTTGAGGCGGCGGCCCGGGCCGCGCGCCCGCCTTGCGGAAAGACTGGCCGAAGCGCTGATTGCGGTCCCGGCCTTCGCCTGGCGGAAGGAAGCGATCTTTCACGCCGATCCGCACGCCGGCAACCTGCTTTACGACCAGCGCCGCGACGAGTTGGTGATTCTGGATTGGGCTCTCAAGGAGAGCCTGAGCCGGGACCAGCGCAGGCACATCGTGCTTCTGGTGTTGATGACGATGCTGCGCGATCCGGACGGGATCTGGAAGGCCATCGAGCAGCTTCGTCTCCACCGCGCCGCGGATGATCGCGCGCAGGCAGGCGCCGTCCGGGCGTGCGTGAGCCGCTTCCTGGGCACGCTTTCGCTGCTCCACGCGCCAGGCCCCATGGATGCCCTGCACCTTCTGGACAGCGTCGCCCGCGAAGGGATCCGCTTTCCGGCGCCGCTGATTATGTTCCGCAAGGCCGCCTTTACCCTGGACGGCGTCGTCGAAGACGTAGCCGGCGCCGCCGTCCGGATGGACTCCGTGCTCGGGCGTTACGCCATGCGGCACTGGGCCGCGGCCGGCGTCACACTCTGGTCGCTCCTCTCCCCGCGCGACTGGATCGCCCTCGAGTGGAGCGCCCTGACGCTCGCCGCGCGCCTTCCCGTACAAGCGCTCTCCCGGTACTGGGCCGGTCTGCTCCTGGCCCCCAAGGTGGTGCGCTTACAGAGAGTGGGCTTAAGCGGAGCCCCGGCAAAGCCGGATTAGCCTGATGGAGCGACCCGCCGGGATCCGGGTGCGCGGTGCGCTCGGAAGAAAGAATACGGCCGCGGTTACGGCCCACGCGGCACTGCTGTGGCGTGCCCCAGCTTGAGCATGGGCGCTCTCCGAGATGACACGGCCAAGCGAGCGGTCATGTTCGGAATCGGCGGCGAGGAAGCGGCAGATGAAACGAAACAGCAGAGGGGAGAAGATTGACGGCTTGCCGAAGACCCGCCCGGACGCGCGGGCATCGATATCGGCAGCCGGGAGCACTACGCGTGCGCTCCGCCCAGTGCGGATGGCGCACCAAACGTACAAGTATTTGGCGGCCCCACGCCGGAGTTGCACGCCGTGGCGGAATGGCTACGGCAACAGCAGGTGAAATCGGTCGCGCTGGAGAGCACGGGAAATCCTGACGGATGCGCGGCAACGGCCGCGGGTGCCGGGCCGCAAGACGGACATGCAGGATTGCCAGCGGATTCAGCTATTGTACAGTTGCGGTTTATTGCGCGCCTGCCCAAAGAGGCGATCATCTGAGACCCAGCTTGCGCGCGGTGGTGTATACGGCCGTTGAGATCGGCGACGGCCGGGACGCACCCGAACGTTCATCTGATCCGGACATTTCTCAATCCGCCGTATCCAGTCCGGCTGAGTCCGCGCGGGCTACAGTTGATGCTGCTTTAGTTTGCGGTACAGCGTGGTGCGGCCGATCCCTAGCAGCAAGGCCGCGCGCGCGCGGTCTCCGTGCGTGTGCGCCAGCGCCTCTCCGATCGCCCGCTTTTCCAGTTCTTCGAGCGACCAGACACGCTGCGGAGGAATTCGCGGGATCGCGCCGGCATTCTCCCCGTCCACCGCCACCAACACCTCCGACTGGTTCGCCTGTTCGGCCGCCAGCGCTCCCTGCACCGCCGACGGCAGGTCTTCCGTGTGCAGATACGGGCCCGAGTTGATCGCAACCATCCGCTGAATGCAGTTCTCGAGTTCCCGTACGTTCCCCGGCCAATCATAAGCGCACAGCGCCTCAACCAGTTCCGGCGTGAGGTCGTGGTTCCGTCCGTAGCGCCTGAGAAAGTGCGCGGCCAGCTCGGGGATGTCTTCCTTGCGATCGCGCAGCGCCGGCAGCCGCAGTTTCACTACGTTCAACCGGTAGAAGAGGTCCTGGCGGAACCGTCCGCATGCGACCTCTTCGCCGAGATCGCGGTGCGTCGCGGCAATCGGGCGGAAGTGAGCCTTGCGCCCGGCCACCGACCCGAGCGCGCGGATCTCCCTTTCCTGGAGCACTCGCAGCAGCTTCGCCTGCACATCCAGTGGAAGCTCGCCGATCTCGTCGAAGAACGCCGTGCCGCCCTCCGCCATCTCCAGCATCCCGGGCTTGTTCGCCACCGCGCCCGTGAACGCGCCTCGCGTGTGTCCGAAGAGCTCGCTTTCGAGAAGGGTTCCCAGCAGCGAGCAATCGATCGCCACGAACGGACCGTGCCCGCCGGCCAGGTGGATCGCGCGCGCGGCCACCTCTTTACCCGTCCCGGTCTCGCCCAGCAACAGAACGGGCGAATTGGAACGGCCCAGCTTCTGAACCAGCGCCCGCACCTCCGCCATGCGGGCTGAGGCCCCGATGAGAGCGGGGCCCGCGGTGGCGCATTGCAACGAGGAGGCCAACGTCTATAAGTTGCTTTCGAAGGCGTCCACTCTCACCACAAATGCCGGACCGGCGGCCTTTTTCACACGGCCGGCCAGGGCGGCAGCGCCTTCGGCGGTCGTTTCGTGCCCCACGAGCACCCGCCAAAGCGCCGGGTTGCCGTCCCGCACCACCAGGCGCGCCGATCCGAAGCGCTCTTCCATCTCTTTCCGGCGGTGGTCGGCGTTTGCGCGTTCCCGGAACGCTCCTACCTGCACCGCGAAATATCCATCCGGCACGCTTTCCGGAAGCGCGACCACTCGCAGCCGCACATTCGCCGTGCCGGGACCGAGCATCCGAATCTGGCGCGCGGCGGCGCGAGAGAGATCGATGACGCGGCCGTCCACGAACGGCCCGCGGTCATTGATGCGCACGCTCACCGTGAGATCGTTCGCGAGATTGCGCACCTCGACCACCGTGCCGAACGGCATGGTGCGATGCGCGGCGGTCAGCTTCTCCATGTCGTAGATCTCGCCGTCCGAAGCCCGCCTCCCGTGATACGGATACCCGTACCAGCTCGCGATTCCGGTTTCTTCATCGCCGATGTGCGGCATCGCGGCGGCCGGGCGCGGCGCGGCCGCGGACACCGGCATGCGTTTTTTCTTCGCGCAACCCGTCACGAGCAGCAGCATCACAAGCGCGAGCGCGCATGAGCGATGACGAAAGTTCATTTCTCCAGATCGTAGCCTCGCGAGCAGGGTCGAAGCAAGCGAAAATGTGGCCGTCGAGCCGCGCGAGGCATCGGGGAACGCCGTCGGAGCGGCCGCGAAGTCGAAAACAATTCCGTGCCTCGACGTTCTGAGGCTCGATGGACGGTCTCCACCACCACTCTGTTGCATTTTTTTCTTGACTTTCGATCAGAACAACCTTATATATGAATCACACTGCGATCTTTTAAGGTTGCAGATTTTGATGTCAAGGGAGAATGGATCGATGAAGAACGCTACCAAGAAAGCTGCGAAGAAGAAGGCCGCCCCGAAGAAAAAGGGCAAGTAGCCTCGAGTCAGCAGCGACAAAGTTCTTAAACAGGCCCCGGGCTCTCCCGGGGCCTTCTTAGTTTTGTGGCCCTGCCCCGCAGTCCTCGCACGCCTCCCGCTTTCGCTGGATCAGCACGCGGAACGTCTCTCCCAGGCCGAACAGCAGCGTCTTGAGCTGCAACCTTCGCCCGCCGTCGTCCGGCTGGAGCGCGGTGGCGATCGCGCCGCGTTCGCCCACCTCGAGAAGCGTCCGCGCCAGTGTTTCGAAGCGCACCGGCTCGAGGCCCCACCGTTTTCCGTGTTCTTCGAGCGCCGTAAAGCAAACATGCGCCGTGATGTCGCGCTCGCCGGGCTCCGCGAGCACGTCCTCAAGCGCAGCATGCCGGCGGTAGCTCATCAACGTGCCGTTTCGGAAGCGCGCGGATTCCCGCCGCGTGTAGCCGTAATCGATTGTGAAGACGAACCCGCGCTCGAGCGCCTTCGCAATGCGCTCCATCCAGGCCAGGGCATCGAGGCCAGCCTCCACCAGGTCGCCTTCTTCACACGGCGCAGGGTTTCGCTCGAGATAGTCCGCGGCCTCGGCGGGGACGGGTCCGCATTCCACCCAGACGAATCGCGAGCCGTTCCAGCCGGCGCGCATCTCGCGGAACCCGCCGCCGCGCCGCACGGCTGCCTCGACCGGCAGCGCGTCGAAGAACTCGTTTGAGAACACCACGCCGGTGAATCGCTCCGGTAGCGCGCCGTGCGCCACGTCGACCGGCACGTACCGCCATTCAGACAGCGCCTGTGCCATCTCGCCCCGCCCGGCGCCCAATTCGACCACCGTGAAATCTCCGGGACGGCCGAGTTCCTCGAACATCTCGCGAATCCGCGCCGCAACCAGGACGCCGAAGACCGGCTGCACCTGTTCGGCCGTATAGAAGTCGCCCTCTTTGCCGAACGGATCGCGCGCCCGGCGATAGTAGCCGTATTCGGGATGGTAGAGCGCCAGTTCCATGAACCTGCGGAAAGGCATCGGGCCGCCGCGCAGGATCTCGTCGCGTATGAGCACACCCAGCGGAGTCATCTCCTGTAGTGTCGCCTTTCCGGAGGGTCGCCTTCACCCCCGCGGGGCCGCAGCCCCGCAGCCTCCGGCCCCAGCCCACCGTGTTGCTACGATGATCCGTAGTGGCGCTGCCCGAAACCATCCGTGTCAAGATCAGCTCGGAAGCCGCCGAGTTCATCTCGATCACTCCCGTCGTCGTCCGCCAGATGCCGGCCCGTGAGTTGATTGAGGCAATGCTGGGCGTAACGGGAAAAGACGCGGCGCGCGTGCGCGAGATTTTCCGCAGGGGAAGTCTGGTCGAGGGCGCCTCCCGCTTCCGGTGGGATGCGATCGAAGCGGATCCCGCCGCCATCGAATCCATGCTCGCGACCTTCCCCGATCCCGACCCCGCGCGCCCGTTCGCTCCCAGGTTGTGTCTGCGCGCGGTTCTAAAGGGACCCAACACCAGGATCGACATCCCACGACAAGCCGGAAGCGAGCGCCGCCTCTTCCGCAAGCGCAGCTTCTGGGACGTGCTCATGGAATTCGCGGAGGGCGGCACGCCGCGATACCTCGGCTACTCCTACCGCGATCGTGCCGACCACTACACCCTCCCCGTCGAGCCCGCCGAGTCCGTCCGTCTATGCGCCAGCGCGGGCACGATTCGCTATTCGGGCCTCGAAGCGCAGGTCCGCCGCGCCCGCTTCGATTCGATCGAGCTCTACGTCGAGCGTCCGCGCTGATTTGCCATCGCACGGCGGAATCGCCGATAATCGCGGCTTCGATGTCCCGCCGCACCAAAGCGCTCGTCCTCGCCGCGTTCCTCTTCGCGGTCAACCTCTGGATCGTGCGCGAGCTGCTCACCGCCGAGTTCATCGATCACATGTACTCGATCGAGGGCACGCACATCTCGATCGCCCGCTTTGCGCGCCGGCACTGGCCCGATCTCGACTGGTTCCCTCTCTGGTACGGCGGCATCCCTTACCCGAACACCTACCCTCCCCTGCATCCCTTGCTGGTTGCCGCCGAGGCCAAGCTGCTCGGCCTCACGCCCGCGCTCGCCTATCACGCCGCCACGGCAATCTTCTACAGCCTCGGGCCGGTGACGCTCTTCTGGCTCGCGCTCCGGCTCTCCGGTTCCCTGGGATATAGCTGCCTGGCCGCGCTTCTCTACTCGCTCACTTCGCCCTCGGCATTCCTGATCCGCATCGTGCGCTGGGACGTGGGAGGCGTCTGGCACGCGCGCCGCTTGCAGTCGCTGGTGCACTATGGCGAAGGCCCCCACATCGCCGCGATGGCGCTGGTTCCCGTGGCGCTGGTCTTGCTCATCATGGCTTTCGAGAAACGCCGCCCGGTGTGGTGGATCGCCGCGGCACTGGGTTTGATCGCGGCGCCGTTGACGAACTGGATCGGCGCTTTCGTCCTGGTCTTCGTCCTGGCCGCCTGGCTCCTGGCGAAGGATAGCCCCTTCCGCTGGCGCGATTGGCTGACGGTCGCCGCGCTCGGAGTCTACGGTTACCTCCTCGTGTGCCCCTGGATGCCGCCCTCGACCGTACTGTGCGTGACCGGAAACGAAGGCGGCAGCCCCGCCGCGGGCCGGCTCGCGCGTTTCGCCTGCGCGCTGGCCGGCGTACTGGCGTACGCTCTTCTCCTCTGGCTTCTCCGGCGCTACAAGCCGCCGGTCGCACTTCGCTTCTCCCTGCTGTTCCTGCTGCCGATGGCCTGGCTGGCGCTCTGGGACTATTGGGCGGGCATCCATCTGGTGGCGCAAGCCCACCGCTGCCATCTCGAAATGGAGATGGCCATCGCCCTTACAGCCGCTTTCGGATTGAAGCTGGTGCTGGACGCCACGTCCCCGCGTGTCCGCACCGCCGTGGTGTGCGTGCTCGTCGTGCTGTTGGGTTACTGCGCCGTCAAGTATCGCGTCTACGCCAGAAAACTGGACCGTCCCATCGACATCCACCAGCGGATCGAATACCGCGAGGCGCAGTGGTTCGAGAAGAACATGCGCGGGCATCGCGTCTTCGGATCCGGCTCGGTCGGCTTCTTCCTCAACGTGTTCACCGACGTGCCGCAATTCAGCGGGGGCTTTATCCAGGGCGCCATCAACCCCTTATTCGACGGCTTCAATTACCAGATCATGTCCGGCGAGAACGCCGGCGCGCGGGAAGGCGAGGTTGCGGCAATCGCGTTGAAGGCCTTCGGAGTGGACGCGATCAGCGTCAGCGGACCCCACAGCCAGGAGCCGTACAAACCCTTCCGCAACCCGAAGAAGTTCGACGGCGTCCTGCCCGAGCTCTGGCGGGGAGGCGTGGACGACGTCATCTACCGCGTTCCGCGCCGTTCCACGTCGCTCGCGCACGTGATCCGTCCCCGGGACCTTCCCACGCGCCGGCCGATACACGGTCTCGATGTCGATCCGATCCGTCCTTACGTGGCCGCGCTCGACGATCCGTCGCTTCCCACCGCGGAAATGACCTGGCGCAACGAACACGCGGCCCGGATCTCCACGCGCATGCAGAAAGACCAGGTTCTCTCCGTACAGATCAGCTACCACCCGGGTTGGAACGCCAGCGTGAATGGCGAGCGCCGCCGGACTTACGGCGACCACCTCGGCCAGCTCGTCATCGACCCCGCCTGCGACGGCGCCTGCACGGTGGACCTCACCTACGACGGCGGCATCGAGATGCGCATAGTCCGCATCATCTCCCTGCTTGCCCTGGCCGCCGCGGCATACGCGCTCCTGCGCGCCGTCTCACGACCGAACCCAGTCCCACTGCCAGACCGCTCCAACTGAGCAGCCGCGCCAGGCGCATCTCGATGCCGCCATCGTAGTTCAGTTCCACCGTGCACCGGCCGTTACAAGCGGCGTCCACCGCCACAAGGCCCAGGCGATCGCGATACGTCCGCCGGGGCGCTCCCGCGACCGTGGCGTGCCAGCCCGGATGGTATGCGATCTGCAAGGAAAGCATCTGGCGAGGCCGCATCTCCGCCGCAACCGTGGCGCGGTGACGGTCCACCCAGCGAAAATCGGCCAGCGGAAGGGCCGGGTCATCCAGAGCGGCGACGTACGGCCTGAGCGGATCGGCGTCCACACCGTCCCGAGGCTCGCGCGCAACCATGTCCTCGACTCCAACCACGTGCGCCAGCGACCCAGAGCGCTGAGGAACCGCATAGATCGCGTCGCCGCCGTCGCGCCACAACTCCGGGAACCGGCCAGAAAACTTCCGCCGGTTCCGGAACGCGTGGTAGACATCCTGACCTACAAACACCGCCTCGACGCCATAAGCCTTGAGCCACAACTCGCCGATTTCGTCTTCTCGATCGCCTGCCCCCTGCCCCGTATAGAGCTGGTAGATGATCCCGTCGATATTCGGGTTCGTGATCCCCTGCTCGAAGCCGCCGCTGAGCTGCGGCGTGTCGGTAAAGGCCAACATCCAGAGGCTCACGCTGCCGGGCGCGAACACGCGGCGCCCGCCCATGTTCTCCTCGAACCAACGTGCGGCCCGGTACTCCGTCGTGCTCCGTATGTCCATGGGACGGCTCATCCGGTCCGCCGCGGCGCGGTATCGCGGCGCCTGCCAGGCGCAAAACACCACGAGCGCGCACACGACCGCGGCCTTGCCGAAATTGTTCAGACGAGCCACGGCCTGCCACGCCGCGAATACGGCCGCCAGCACCAGGGCCATCTCGAGCTCGAAATGAAAGCGCTGCGGCTGCGGCACGAGCGCCACGCCGAGCCAATAGGCCGCCAGCACAATCGTCCCGATGATCCCCGAAAAGAGCACGGCGAAGCGAAGGATCAGCGGCGTCTTCAGGCGTTCGAGCCAGAGCCCCGCCAGCGCCGCGGCAAACAACAGGAGTCCGAGACAGGCCAGGTTCCGGCCCGATGCCGGGTACAATCCTCCGCCGTGCTCCGCGTTGGCGTAAACGGCCGCGAGAGTCGAAGGCGGAATCCAGGGCATCGCGAGTACGTAGGCATAGAGGGCGGCGCAGGCGGCCACCAACCAGCCTCTCCTCGACCAAAGTGCGAGCAGGTACGCCAGGGCCGCGGCGGCCAGCGCGAATGCGCCCAGCCAGTTGGTCAGCGCGACCGCGCCCGCCGCCACCGCCGCGAGTACGAAGCGGCGTGCGCACCGTTTCCGGATCGCAAGGTCAAGCAAGACGATCGCAACCGGCAGCAAAGTCAGGGCGGCCAGGTGCGGCACTTCTCCGTATTGGATCAGCGCCTGCACGCGGCGCGGCTGAAACACGCCACCCGCGTCCCGCCGGATCGCCTGGACCAGAAGCGTGCTCGGCGAAAACAGCGAATACAGCCAGCCCGCCACGAAGCTCGGCGCGAGCGAACCAGAAAACCGCCGCGCCATCCAGAACAGCGTCACCGGGCCGAGACAGTAGAACGCGGCCGCTAGAGCATGATAGGCGAGCGCCGGCGACGCTCCGCCCGCGGTCGCCGCCGCGGCCAGAACCGGGAAAACGGGCGGATAGGCGTTCTGAAACGGGATGCCGCCGTACCAAACGGGAAACCAGGAGAGATCGCGCCAGTTTGCGGCGATGTACCGGGCCAGACCGATGTAGACGCCCTCGATCGAGCCCATCTGCGCGAGGAACTCCGCCGTGAACACGTTCCGGACGACATAGGCGTTGATCGCAAACAGGATCGCCGCGGCGAGCAGCGTCTTCGAACGTTCGGCACGCATCCGGATTCCCGTTCCTTCCCCACCCGAGTAACAATGGACTTACGCCCGGCACGGATGGGGCGATCTCGAACTTCGCGAGGGAATCGAATCGATTCTATGTCACACGCCGCTGCCAGGGCAATCTCGACGCGCGCCCGGCTGTTCTGGCGTCTGCTGCGGCGCGCCGGTGTGGCGGCCTACCGGGACAACGCCTTCGGCAACGCCAAAAGCGCCGCGTATTCGGCGTTGCTCGCATTCTTCCCGCTGCTCGCGACCACGGCGACCATCCTGGTCCGCTTCCGGGCGCAGTTCATCTCGGACTCGATCTATAACTTCCTGTCCGGCGTCCTCCCGCCGGGAACCCGGCACCTGCTCTTCTACTACTTCGCAATCAAGGGAAAGCAACCCGCATTCGTGCCGATCACGGGCATGCTGGTCTCGATCTGGGCGGGCTCGGGCGTCATGGTGAGCCTGATGCAGGGATTCCACGCAGCTTACCGCGTGCCGGGCGGGCGGCCGTTCGTGCGCGAGCGGATCATCGCCATCCTCCTGGTGTTCTCGGCCGCGATTCCGGTGCTCGTGGCTTCCGTGATGATTCTCTTCGGCGCGCGTGCCCAGCACTGGATCGGCGGATGGCTGGGCCTCGCGCCCGCGGGCCCGGAATTGCGCGGCGGGGTAAGGGTGCTCGGCGGCATGCTGAGGTACGTAATCGCGTTGATGTCGATCACTCTCGGCGCGTGCTTTCTTTACCGCCTGGGCCCGAACCGCCCGCAGCGCTGGAGCGGCGTGTGGCCGGGCGCTATCGTCGCAACTGTCCTCTGGCTCGCGGCGACCAGCGGATTCGGCTGGTACGAGAAGCACCTGGCCAACTACAACGTCCTTTACGGAAGCATCGCGACGGTGGTGCTGCTGCTCGTGTGGATGTACCTGCTGGCCATCATCGCCTACTTCGGCTGCGAGTTCAACGCCGAGCTGGAGAAGGCCTGGCGCGGGATGCCGGAAGCCGGCGCCTAAAAGTGGAACCGGTACCGCAGCTCTCCGTAAATCTGCCGCGGGTTGATGTAGTGCGTCCCTCCGAAGGTGTTGCTCGTGTCCAGCAGGTACCGCGTGTTGGCGATGTCGGCCGCGTTCACGGAAGCCGACCAATCCTCTCCAAAGCGCTTGCCGATCGCGAGATCGAAGGTCGAGTGCGGCGGCAGGTGCGCCGGACCATTCCCGTTCAGGAAGCCGGACCCGAAGTGATACGCCGGCGTTGCATACATTCGGCCCGGCAAAGTAAGCACGAGCACCGTATTCACGGTGTTGCGCTGATCGTGATCGAGCAGGAAGTTGCCCGTCGGCGCGTACTCGATCAACCCTCCCGTGATCGGCCCGATGCCTTGCCCGATCTGATTCGAATACGCGATGCGCCATTCGGCAATCTTCCAAAACTTGGGCGAGCGCACGGTCACCTCTTCACCACTGATGATCGCGCCCAGATCGGTCAGCGGGATGAAAATGCCGGAGTTGCCGATCACGTCGTGGTCTAGGAAATTGCGGGCGCTGGTGTGGAAATCGTCGATCTCGATCGCCCAATCGCGAATCGGAACGGTGAGGCCGATGTCGCGCTGGATATCGCGCTCGCCGGGAAGCGGGATGAATCCGAAGCCCTGCGTTACCGCGAAATTCAACAGCGGGCCGGAAAGACTGTCGAGGGGAGGAGGCTGATAGTAGTAAGCGTAGTAGCCTCGGAGAATCCAATGAATGCCCGGCAAGCGAATGGCGCCGCCCAGCCGCGGGTCGGCGGCATTCTCGCTGACCAGACCCTGGTAGTGCGTCAACCTCAGGCCCAGGTTCAGAGTGAGCCAGGAGGTTGCCTCGTACTGATCTTCGAGAAAGAGCGCGTTCGAGTTGGCCCAGTGCAGCTCCGTTTGTTGGAGCACCTGCCCTCCGGGATTCGCAGTGAGTCCGAAAAGCGCGTTGCTGCGCTGGCCCCAGACTTCGAGACCGGCCTGGGCGTTGTGCCGTTTTTTCCGGGCCTGAAGGACGGATCTTGCGCCGATGTAGCCGGCGCGATTGTTGTCGTCCAGGATGAAGGGCGTGTCGCCCGGACCGCCGATGTAATGCGCGCTGTTGAAGTGGAAATACGGCGCGACAGTGAAGAGCAAGCTGTCTGAAAGGGTGTGGGTCCAGTTAAAGCCCGCCATATAGTCCTGTTCCACGTCGAGATCGCGAATGCCGGCCGCTTGATCGTCCGCGCTGTTGGGCACCTGGTAATGGTCTTCGCGCAGGGAACCGATCCAGCGGAATTGGTCTTTGGGCGTGGGGGTGTACAGAAGCGAAAGGAAACCGCCGGCTCCGCTCTCCTGGTCGTGAATCACCCCCGGCGTGGGATTCCCGAGTCCCAGATCGGACCGGTTCCCGTCCACGCTGGCGTAGTAGGCGAAGCGCTGCGTGTGGCTGGCGAAGCTGATCTGGTCGTCGGTGGTGTTGAAGTTGCCGCCGGCGACTACGATTTCGGCTTCACGGTCGCTCTCGAAACCCGAGGGCGTCACCACGTTGAAAAATCCGTACGTGCGGTCTCCGTATTGGCTCGAGAATCCGCCGCGCTCTACTTCCAGCTCCTCGACGTTTTTGGGATTGATCAGCGGGGCGACGTTGGCGGCGATATTCGTGTTGATCACCGGAATGCCGTCCAGGAACCAGTTGACCTGATGGCCGCCGCGCATGTGCAGCATGTCGTGAACCATATACGCACCAGGAGTGTAATCCGTAATCATCGAGAGGCTGTTGGTCAAATCCGCTCCCGGCGTTTGTTCGATCTCCTGCTGAACGACGCCGGTTTGGACCGTGGAGGATTCGGTGTTGAGCCGGCTGACGGCGCCTGAAACCTCGACGGACTGCTTGACGGCCTGGATCTCGAGTTGCAGGTGCCACACGGGGGTTTTTCCAGCGGTCACGTTAACCTGCTGTTCGACCGGACCGAAGCCTGGGGCGTTCGCGGAAAGAGTGTAGCCGCCCTCCGGGACATCGTTGAATTCGAAATCGCCGTTCGGGCCGGAGGGCGTCGTTCTGGGCGACGGCAGGTTCTGGCCGCGGATAGTCACCTGGGCTCCCGCGACCGGGCGATGCTGCGGATCGTGCACGATGCCGCGCACGGTGCTGGTCGCGGCGAACGCGACTGAAGATAAGACCAGAATGGATACAGCCATCTTGGATTGCATATTTCAACTCCGGTTCGATCCGATTTCACGCAAGCCGGCTCAAGCGCGTGTTGGCGCGCCGGCCGGGAACGTCATGACTACGCGGGGACGGAGTTGATGGGAGGAGGGCGTTGGGCGAGCGGCGAGTGAATCCGGGCGACCGGGCGCGCCGGCCGCGGCAATGCGGCTTGCGGCGGCCGGGAGAGGTGCGTGGAAACGCCGTCCGGTGCAGGCTTCGGAAGAAATGACAGGCCTTCGCGCGTTGCCGGCGTTGCGCGGCAGCCGCACTGGCACCGGGGCATCGGCCGCCAGCCCGGCGCGCCGCCCTGACGGCGGCAACAACATGCGCGCCGGCCGCGGCAGCAGGAGCGCATCGCCGGTTTCGCGACTGCGTTGCCGATCAGTGTCAGCGCGGGCGCGAGAGGAGAGAGACACAGCAACAGCACCGCGGATATGAGCCGTGAAGCCAGTGTGCCCCCTCTTGGTATCAGAGTAGCAGATTGGCCCGTTGCTTACCCTACGGTGGTGCGCTAAATCCGTGTGGCGCACCGGCTCTCCGGGATGGAGAACCTATGTAGTCGCCGACAAGAGATCCGCGTGTTCTCCCTCCCGCCGAATCGCCAGATGATCCATGGACGCCCGTAGCGGGAGAAATGCCTCTACGAGTTCCTTGTTCGCAATCGTACCAGTACGCTTGCGGAGGATGAGGTTCATTTTTTTAAGCGCATTCAAATCCCGTATCAACATCATCTTTGTCTTACCCTGATAGGCCAGTGCGATGCGCTGGCTGATCTGTTGGAGCTCCTTGAATCGCACTGGCGCGTCGGTCTTTGAGAGATCCAAAACGAGATTTCGCCGTCTGAGCTGCGAAGGACTTTTCGTGTCGCCGAAGGCTTCGTAGACATGGTTCTTCCACATGATGTTCAACTGTTCCCGTCGAATGAGCCCAATCTGTTCTTTCAGACCGTCAAGGAACCCCCGGACGGCATACATGACGAATGGCAATATATCTCCCCCAGAAGCACTCGACTGATCCAGGTGCTTATAGTAGGCGCTACGCGTGAGGTTGTAGTGATTGCTCAACAGGTGCGCGGCTGGCGTTGGCACACCAGAAGTGAAAAGAATGTCGAATTCCACAAGCCGGGCCGTTCTTCCGTTGCCATCCCCGAATGGGTGTATCCACGCCAAGTAAAGATGGGCTACGATCGCCTTCAGAATGGCAACCGCCATCGACATTTCGGGCGGGCACTCGAAATCCGGCCCTCGAAGCCACTCGCCTAGGCGATCAACAAGGTATCCGCAGTCCTCTGCTGGTGCTCCGCGATACCGCATGACGCCGACTACGTTCTTTCGGATTTTTCCTGGAACCACGCCATCTTCCAGTTCCAGGTTCGCAAGAATGATCCGATTCAGCTCCTCAACTGTCCGCACATTGAGATCCACCGGGATACGGCTCATGATGCGGCCCAGAAGGGTGTTCAGACCGACGCGGATGTTCTGGACCTCTTGGTTGAGGCATTCCCTTGAAGGGGGTAGCACGAGCTTCTTGTCGAGCGCCTGCTGAACTTCTTCCTCGGAGAGCGTGTTCCCCTCTATCGCCGTAGTTCCCCTGACGCCCTTAGCAAGGTAGAGGTTGTGGAGCTTCTTTGCGACCTCTGGATCAAGCGGAACACCCGCGAGGTGCTCGCACTTGGATTGGCACTCCCCGAGCATTGCCCACAACTGCTGATGCGGCGCACGCAGAGATGCAATCGAAAACGTTATCCACGGGTGTGATGTCTCGTAT
>Ga0326727_10003182_pt1 | contig 53311 bp, 44 predicted proteins | sample MB2enrmetagenome_FD_207643 | JGI IMG/M metagenome (GOLD analysis project Ga0326727, IMG submission 207643) | Lab enriched peat soil microbial communities from McLean, Ithaca, NY, United States - MB29MY | ecosystem: Environmental > Terrestrial > Soil > Wetlands > Peat | place: USA: New York...
GATGGGTAGTCTCGCCGGTTCGGCACACGGGATAACCGGGTGTGAAGGAATACATGAAGGGGTAATGAGAATAGGAGGGTTTAATGAAGTGGTCATGGATTGCCGGCTATTCTACCCCGCACTGAAGTATATTTTCGAGAGCGCAAGACGACTGATCGTGTCCGGCAAGCTCCGGATCTGGTAGGAATTAAGAGATGGTTCAGAACACCCGTTCTTACCGGTGAACACGCCGAAAGTTGCTATACCTCTCTTCGTCATTGAGAAATGGGGCGTCAAAATCAGGTGGCGACCTCAGATCTTCGGCGCTCGATGTGCGTTAAAGGCCAAACAGATCTTTCGTCTTGACGATCTCACACCTTGCGCCGAGGTCTTCGACCTTCCGGACAAGATCGCCCGTCCCGCCCGGTCCATCGCCCTCCGCTCCATCCCATAAAGCTATGAGTGTAATGTTCGGATCGCCGGTTTTGGGGTCACAACCTTCGTTCAGCGCGCTGAAGAGTATCCACAAGTTGTTGCGCTGCCAGACGCCGTAATTCGGCTTCGGGCGCAGCCATGCGGGCAAGTACTCGCGCTCATCATTAACGCTGGTCGCCTCGCTCAAAACGCGCACCTGCTTATGCTTATAGTGCTCCTCGTAGAGATCCCAGAAGCGATCGACCCATCCTGGGCCGGCCTTCTGCACCGACGTCGTGACGAACTTCTGCGGTGGTATCGCGAGATAGAACCGCGTCGGTATGCCGAGTTCGGCGCAGACCTCGTGGAACAGTATATCGCCACCACTCGCGCCTCCGGCGTACCCGCAGGCCACCCCCGCGCCTGAGCTCATTTCTTTGACTATCACCTCCTTGATTTTCTCTCGCGCGACATGCTCTTTGTCAGCGGGGAAACGCGGATTATCGCGATCCGGTGCGTCTATCATGTGGCCGGCAAAGAGGAGCACTCGCTTGTGCTGTGGCGCAGCAGCGGCCTTGTCGCTGGGAGTCGCGAGTGGGGGCGGCTCTCCAACGACCTTGAAGACCTCAGCGAGATTGACGTAGAGCACGCCCAAATCCCTGTAGACGGACAATTGCTTGCGCACGGCATCGCTCGCGAAATCGGGCGCGGCGGCCAGCGCCTTGTGGTAGGCGGCGGCGGCGCGGCGCGGCGCATCCGTAGTGATAAAGTAGAGGTCGGCAGCGCTGATCTCTGCCCACACATCCTTCTTCCCCTCGCGCTCCAGCCGCCGGAAGGTCGCATTCAGGGAAAGCTCAACGGCGGCGGCCAGTTTAGCCGCATTTTTCCGATACCCCTCAAGCGCGTCCTCAGCTTTTTTGTCATTCTCGAAATTCTCCGCCCAAACATCCCGCATCGTTTCGGCGAGCCCGATCATGACTTTGATCATCGCCAGCGAATTCAGTCCCGAATAGAAATGGTTGAGGTCTTCGTCGAAGGCCCGCTCGTAGTTCTCAAACGAATCCTGCAAATGTGGAGAGCGCAAGGCGGTAGCGCGCCGCTCCTCCAAAGGGCTGCTTTCCCACTCGGCGCGCCAACGCGTTTTGGCGTTGCGGGCGAGTAAAGAGTAGGCTTCAGCTCGTCTGTCTCTGTCAATGCTCTTGTTATTGAGGGCGCGATCGAGAGCCTGAGTGGAGCGAGTCAGGTCGCCGAGGCGCTCGTAGATCGTGCCGAGCCAGATGTTCGCCTCAAGATCGTTAGGCTCAAGTTTACGCACGCTCTCCCAAGTAACCTTCGCTTGAGCCAACGCCCCAAGGTTGAATTGTGCTGTCCCGACCATGCGCCAGCCTCTAATCTCCCACTCAAAGCCATGGACCTCATATGACATCAGGGCCAGGTCGCCGGCTTGGTGGTTATCTGCGGCCCGCACAACCTCCTCACCGAAGTCAGGCGGCACGACCATGAACTGCGATGGGTCGGGCTCGCTCAGATTGGGCAGACACATGAAGACAGGGCTGTCTTTTGACCTGGAATCCATCGTGCGCTGGAGCCCCATGACCAGTTCATCGAGACGGGCGGCTGGGTCTTCGCATCTGTACTCCAAATATCGATCTGTCTGGAGGTCGAAAGGAAAGGCGTCGGCTCGACATCGCAACATGAAAGTGCTGCGGTCGCGCAACGCGTGGCGGATACCCAGTTCGTAGAAAACATTGGCGTTGTGGATAGAGAGGTCGGCGACAACAAGATCGGCGGTGAGCAATCGCCGGAACATATCAAGGCGGATGTTGCCGGCTTCAAGGATGTCAATGGTCGTGCCGCCCTCCACCCCGACACTCTTTAGCGCCGGAGCGATGAGCAGTCTCTCGACCTCGTCGAAGTTGATGTCGTTCTTTATCCCGAAGGGACGGATGATGAAGGCTCTCATCTCGGCACCTCAAACCTTTGCGCGTTGAATTGCGGGGTGCTTAAATTCTCCAGCGGGACTTCTAAGGCATTGAATCGGATGCCCGGGGACAACCATTGCATCCCACCCATGTTGACTTCGACCTCCAGGTATGCATCCGGGGAGTTGAAGAAGTCGGCCGGAAGTTCGTTGGTGTAAATGAACTGATCTTGCCCTTCACAGACGATCTCGATAATTCCATACGTCTCTATCAGAGGGAGAACATACCTATCTACCCATTCAGCGTCGTAAGGCCAGCCCACGAAAATTTTCACCTTTCTTTCACTTTCTGCCCGCCTTCGCGACAGATCTTGCGGACTCTCAAAGGTGATATGGGAATGGAAAGACTGAACAACCCCTCTCCATCTGGAACTTGATTCTACTGGTCAGGCCGCCGCGAGAATGATGAAAACTCGCAAGTCCATTCCTCCTCATCAGATGGACCTAATAGAACTGACCGAAGCGTTCCAGCACAAAGTGCTCGAGCTTGACCTCTTCGGCCAGCGCCTTTCCAACTCGAATGAGATCGCTGATGTGTTCGACCGAGTCCATTTGTGCGACCTTTGCTGCCTCGATGTCGCCCAGCCCATGACCGTTGAGCCACCCGGCCGAAATTTCTGCATTGTAGCGCGCGTAGAGGAACTGGCGGCCGAGATTCTCCGTAAGTGGAATCATTTCGCCCGTCCGCTGGTCACCTCGCCGCGGGATCAAATCCCACAACTCACGGTCAATGACCGCGCTGTGGACACAACGGCCGACGACACGGCAGTTGATGTCCTGGTCCACCTGTGCCCCATACATAAGCGCGGCTGGAAAGTTGGCCAGATTAGTGAAGGCCGTCTTGCCGGAGGAGTAGACCTCCGCGTCCACCTTCGGCGCCGAGCCGGTACCGACCGAGATGACAAGCAGCTTATCCTCGCCCGTCTGCCAGTTCAGATTGTATTGCCCGACCGTTGCCATGCGCGCGAGCAGGAAGGCGGGATTGTTGTAAGGCGTCAGGCCTCCGTCCTCAAAGACGAATGTCTTTGACGGATCGTTCTTGTCCCACTGGATGACTTCGGGTGCAAAGTAGATGGGAGCGGCAGTGCTGGCTCGCACAAGTTGCCACAGCGGGATGCAGAGGTTGCAGTCTGCGCGATTGGGGAAGTTGTACTTCGCGAAAGGGTTGCTGCTGACAGGCCAGGGTGAGTCGGTTGATACGTTGCGCGTCACGATGAGCAAGAGACACTTGAGGTCTTCAGGAAACAGTGTGGTGTTCGCGCCGAATGTCTCCTGCAGTTTTTCCTTTAGCGGTTGTGACTCATAGAGGTGGCGTAGCCGGAAGAGGATGAAGGACTTGTCGAACATGGCCGCCCCAGTCTTTACATAGAAGTCCGCCAATTCCCGCGCAGACATGCCGCGGGCAAGTCCCGCGGCTATGATGGCACCGGTGCTCGTGCCGCCGATGTAGTCAAAGAAGTTGCAAAGGCGGAATTTCTCACCCTGCCCGCTCCTCTCACGCAGTAACTCCTCCATCCTGATTAAGACCTGCAAGGTAAGGACTCCACGGATGCCGCCGCCATCGAGCGCCAAAAGCTTGCGCGGGCGAGGTTCTCCGCCGTAGCGTCTTTCGAGATGCCCCCACGAGGGACTTTTAGCCTCTTTCATTTTATAAACCTCGTTTAAATTAAGCGCGCGACCCTTAGGATGTTCGCACTAAGCGACAGGCCGAGTGCGAAGATACACTGGAATGAGACTCTCAGAAGTACTATAAGTTCTGTATACGAGCACATAGAGCATGTCAATGAAATTCTAGAGCATTATGGTGGCAGGCAGTTGCTGCACCTGCAGAATGTGAACGGAAAAGCAACAAATGCTCTCCGACTCTTGGTCATCATGAGCTATTCAGTTGAATAAGCGAGGCCAAGGGTAAAGATCAATCCCAGTCCATGACACCGAGTTACCTATGGAAAAACGACACATCCGCAGCTTTTGCTCGGCCTACGGTGTCACTTTCGAGTGACTAACAGACGTTATGTTTGTTGGTTTGTGAAAGCCGTTCACATGTGGTTAATTGCCCTTACCTTTGCGTTGTTGGCAGCCCTGCTGGCTATTTTTCGTACAGAGTTCGGCTCAGCGGAACAGAAGACAACTCTCCTCGTCATTGAGAAATGAGGCGCCAAAATCTTCGCAGTTTACGAATCATCTGTTTACCGAATCGCCTCAAACTGATTCTTTATGAAAGTGGCAAGGAATATTAGCTCCGCTTTGCGCGATCGGAGTTGTGAGATGCCTGTTCTATTTGTCATCTCCTTCAAACGCTCAGCAGAATCTCTCCTGCCTGCTCAAGCCGCGAAAGGTCGCTTCAGTTGAAGCAAAAGGACCTTCGGGCAAACCCGAGTACATTCCACCGAAACAGGCACACCGCTCAATTTTTTCCTTTGACAAGATAGTCTCGAGTTATGCAATAGTGATTAGCAGCGCTATAGCTTCGAATCGAAAACCTGCTCAAAAAAGGGGGGAATTCCAATGGCTCGAAACATCGCTTTCGCCGGTTTAATCATCGCGTTTTTTCTTTGCTCCTTTGCGCCCGCGCTTCAGGCCGCCGGAGTCAGTCAGGAAGCCAAGGTACGGGCAGCCACCGCCGTTATAACGGAAATAATGGACATACGGGAGAATGCTATTCCGCCCAGCCTTTTGCGCCAGGCGCAGGGTATCGCTATATTCCCCGATCTGCTCAAGGCTGGATTTCTTATAGGAGCCCGCTATGGAGACGGGATACTGCTGATCCGAAATCCGGACCAAACCTGGAGCAACCCCCTCTTTTTTCGCATTGTTGGTGGCAGTTTCGGATTTCAGGCCGGCGCACAATTGAGCGATGTCATTCTTGTGATGAGAAGTATTCCCAGTCTGGACGCGCTAACTAACGGCAAATTCACTCTGGGGGCGGACGCTGCTGTAGCGGCGGGACCCGTCGGCAGGCAGGCCGAAGCGTCAACGGACTCCCTGGGCACAATCCTTTCATACTCTAGATGCCGAGGACTTTTTGCCGGACTCTCGCTCGAAGAAGCGGTCATGCAGATGGACAACGGTTCAAATGCCGCTTTCTACAACGCTTCCGGGCTGCTTCCTATGGACATACTGGCAAATTCAAATATTCAGGCCCCTGCGGTTGCGGCAGAACTTAAAAGGGTTCTTGACTGGTACTCCACGCATTGAAACGGGATCTGAACACTTACTCTGTTCCAGCGCTGAATGAGGCGGTTTAGATGAGTGGGAGGTAAGATACTTGTTGCAAGAAAATTTGAGAAAATTTTAGGGGAAGTAGACCGCGGGACTGCGGCAGGTGGTCCCGCCTACTTTTGTTCTGGTTTTTTGGAACCCGGAATCATTCGCCCCGGAAAGCCAGGAACCCCTCAACGTGAAGAATCGACGAAGCCTCGGACCAATGCGGCGATCTCATCTGCAGCCGTGTCCAATGCGAAATGACCGGCGTCGAGAACGTGAACTTGAGCGTTCGGCACATCCCGGCGATAGGCTTCCGGCTCCGAGAGGTCGAACGAGAGGTCATACTTACCCCAGATCACCAGCAGACGCGGCTGCTTCTCGCGCATCCAAGCCTGCCACCTGGGGTAGGCGTCGACGTTTGTGCGGTAGTCGTAGAAGAGGTCGCTTTGAATGTTGGCCTGGCCGGGCTGGTTGAGAAAGGCAAATTCATCGGTCCAGAGATCCGGGTCATAGCGTTCCACGTTGGGATCGTTCCCGACATGGCGCGTCCGCGTCGTCGGTAGCGACAGGAGATTCGTGCGAAGCGTGCTTTCGTTGGCAGCGCGATCGGCCCAAAAGGCCCGCCGCGGCTTCCAATTCGCCCCCAAACCTTCGTTGTGCGCCACAGCGTCCTGGACGATGAGAGCCTCGATCCGGTCCGGATGGGCTAAAGCCATGCGAAAACCCACGGGGCCGCCGTAATCCTGCATGTAAAGCGTGTAGCGCGAGAGCCCGAGCGCTTCGGTGAAGTGACTCATGATCTCGGCATAGTGATCGAATGTATACGCGAATTCTTTCGGGTCCGGCCAGTCGCTGTGTCCGAAGCCAGGGTAATCGGGCGCGACAAGGTGATAGCGATCGGAAAGCCGGGCGAAGAGAGGCTCGAACATCCGGGAGGAAGAGGGAAGTCCGTGCAGCAGGAGAAGCGCCGGCGCGTTTTTCGGGCCGGCCTCTCTGTAAAAGATGGAGAGGCCGTCTATCTGTATCGTACGATAAAAAGTCGGGTGTTCCATGGGACGTTCCTTTCCTTGGGCCTGGGCCGGCAATTAATCACTACTATCTTCCCATCGAATCTGCTCATCACGTCGCTCTTTCGAAAGTGTCGAAACCGGTTGATTTGGCTCCCGGAACGCCTTGGCCCATCTCGTAATACGAACTGAGCAGCAAGCGTCTGGAATGAATTGAACCGTCTGGCGGCTACCAACGGCCAGCGTGAGAACCACCATCCACGTGGAGTACCTCGCCGGTTACTTGACCTGCCTGTGCCACGTAGAGAACAGCGTCGACAACGTCTTTTACCTCCGTGATTTTCCCCATTGGATTCGACTTCTTAAGAGAGTCCCTGGGATCATCCTTGTGCATTGGTGTGTCCACGACTCCGGGGGCTACGGCGTTGAAGCGGATACCTTCTTTTGCATACTCGATTGCGAGACTCCGGATCACTGCATTCAGGCCCCCCTTCGTAATCATCGAAACCGAGGCATTTACGCCGGCGACCGGCTGATCGACAAGCGACGCAGAGATGTTCACAACGCTCCCCGATTTCTGTTTCAGCATCTGTTTCACGGTGAGCTGAGTGATGTAGAGGAATCCCAGCAGGTTGGTCGAGACCAGGGCATTGAAGTCCTCGGTAGTAAACTCCGTGAAAGGCTTGGTGTAGAAGATTCCGGCGTTATTCACCAGAACATCGATGGTTCCGAAATGCTTGATCGCTGCTTCGACAGCTTTGGCGCCGGTCTCCTGCTTACCGATATCGCCATCGACGAGAACCAGGCTGGGGGAGGCAGTCAACGATTGACTGGCATTAAGAGACGTTGCGACGACGTTATAACCCTGCCTCAGAAAGCCCTCGACCAAACCCGCACCAATACCGTGCGATGCTCCCGTGACGATTGCTGTTTTCTTGTCTGACATACATGCTCCTTTGCTTGAAAGCTCGGTTAGGTTGGCCGCCGGGCGCCGGGATTTCGCGTTCAACGAGTTCAAAGGGGCCTTCCGGTGCGGTGACTTGCACAACACGCATGGTCGACATCGGCGTATCAGTTTCTCCCATCCTATTCTTCATCAAGCTGTGTTCCCGGCTGCCTGGCCACTCTCTCAGCAGCTTATAAAAAAACAGTAATCATCGCGATCTGAGCAACAAGTGGCTAATAATTCAGGATATTTAGGTTGAAGCGCTGAAAATGCGATCTCATCGGGGATCACGCGTAGGAAGGATGCAGGCGGAAACCTTCGGGGTTGTTTTTTTGCGGACTCTTCTGAGTTTGGTGTGTTCCTCCGCCCTTTAGTTTTCTGGCTGAAGTTAAGATATCTCTGCTCGTTGTTGAGAAATGGAAAGCCAAAATCCTTGCCGTTTCCGAATCATTTGCTAATCGAATCCCCGTGGGAGAGGAGTTTGGGCTCCGGCAAGCTGTGTGAGTTTCGATTAGGGACATGGTCAGTCTGAGTGCGTAATTCCGTTCAATGAAATCTATAACGCGATGGTTTTGCGGATGATTCGGCTGAGGCAGCCGAGCTGGAATTCACCGGCCGGCGAATCTCTTCATGCAGAACGTTCAATTCAAAGAACTGTCACTCCCTATTTTCAGCAGCGGCGCAGCGAGGGCAAACAGAGCTTGTAATTCAGAGTTCAGCGTCCCTCGCACTCCTGAGACAAGAAAGAAAACCTAATATTAATTTGAGCATACCTATCTTTTAGCCTATTATCTAATCGACTTTCAGGGATACCGGTCAGTTAATCGCACTCAAGCTGAGAAAGGCAGTGCGGCTGTATCCGAGGGTTATCCGCTAAGGGCGGCACTCAGCTCAGTGCAATCTGACCCGTGGATGAAACCTGAAGACACGGGATAGAGAGATGCGAGATATAAATCGGCTCTGCAAATATCCCCACTCCCCCTCCGAATCTCTCCCGATGGCTCATACAATGGTCAGGTAACGGCTGGGGGCGTCGCTCAATCAGGACGGTTCGAAACAGCCTATCAAGGAGGACAGCATGGCAGATTATCCCAAGGACAAGCCAGGCGAGGCAGGAAAGGGGATCACTCGCCGGAGCTTTCTGACTTCAATGGGTGTTGGTGCTATCGCGGTCGGCGCTCCAGGAGAACTCCTCGCCGCGCTTCCGGAAGCGGAAAAGGCCGTGGTTGCCAAAGCCGATGAAAGAACACGCATAAAGCTCCTCATCAACGGCAACCGGCAAACGATCCTGGTGGAACCTCGCTGGACGCTTCTCTATGTGCTTCGAGAACAGATCGGACTTACGGGGACTAAAGTCGGATGTGAGCGGGGAGAGTGCGGGGCATGCACGGTGCTTATCAATAACGAGCCCCGCTATGCCTGTCTCACCCTGGCGATGGAGTGCGAAGGGGCCGAAATCATTACTCTGGAGGGCCTCATGAAGGGCGAGGAACTCGGACACACGCAGCAGGCCTTTCTCGAACACGATGCATTCCAGTGCGGCTATTGCACCCCCGGGCAGATTATGGCGGTCGAGGGACTTCTGCGAAAAAAACCCGATCCGACCTTTGATGAGATTCGAAAGGGTGTAAGCGGGAACCTTTGCCGCTGTGGTGCGTACGCTCATATTTTCAATGCCGCCCGATATGCTGGTGAACTCAAGGCGGGCAAGGAGGTGGGCGGTGGCAGCAAATCCTGAAGAAGACAAAAATGTGGGGACCTTTCCCGTTCCGGACACACCCCGCCCGGGTGAAGCGCCCAAACCCTGGGAAAAGACAAACTTCGTGGGGAAGCCGCTTCCGAGAGTGGATGCACACGAGCGGGTGAGCGGTTCCGCTATATACCCTTCAGACGTCCGGCTTCCGAACATGCTCTATGGGGCCATCCTCGGGTGCCCTCATCCAAACGCCCGCGTCAAGCGATTGGATACCGGCAAAGCGGAAAAGATGCCCGGTGTTTATGCGGTGATCAGCGGATCAACTCCGGAAGCTAATCTCAAGTGGCCCTATCGCCAGGGCAGGCCTCCCAAGGAAATCTCGAGCAAGATTTTCGACCCTCATTGCCGTTTCGAGGGGGATGCCGTAGCGGCGGTTGCGGCCGAGACCCCTTATCAATCCTGGGACGCCCTGCGAGCCATCATCGTCGAATATGAAGTCTTGCATTTCGTGGTCGATGAACGAGCGGCCTTGCAAGCCGGAGCGCCGCTTGTCAGGGACGAGGGGAACCTGGTCCAGACCGAGAAGTACGAAAGGGGCGATGTAGAGAAGGGATTTGCCGAGGCGGAACAGGTTCTGGAGGAAACCTACCGGACCGCTTGCGAAATCCATACCCCGATGGAGCTTCACGGTTGCGTGGCCCACTGGGAAGGGGATCGCCTCACGCTCTGGGAATCTACTCAGGGGGTATTTGCCATCCAGTCGGAGGTCGCCGCGGTATTGGGCCTCCCGCTCGCCAAAATCCGGGTCATCGGGCACTACATGGGGGGAGGCTTCGGGAGCAAGCTCCAACCGGGAAAGTACAGCGCCATTGCTGCACTACTGGCCAGGCGCGCGGGCCGTCCGGTGAAGCTCTTTCTGTCTCGGGAGCAAACCTATCTCATGGTGGGGAACCGGCCGCCCTGCAACATGCGGCTCAAAGCCGGAGTCAAAAAAGACGGGACTCTTACGGCCCTCGATTTCAGCGTCCTCGCGACGGGCGGCGCCTACCCTGCAGGCGGCACCGTCCTGGTGGACTGGCAGGTTCGGGACCTCTACAATTGCCCCAATGTTCGCATTGAAAGCACCGACGTTTATGTGAACGCCGGTCCAGCGCGTGCGTTCCGCGCGCCGGGGCATCCGCAGGGTTCCTGGGCACTTGAGCAAATGATGGATGCGCTTGCGGGGGCCCTCAAAATGGACCCTGTGGATCTTCGGTTGAAGAATATCGCTGCCGTCAGCCAGGCGCGGGACGGCCAGCCCCCTTACGTCACTACTGGGTTAAAACAGTGCCTGGAAGAAGGGGCCGGGGCCTTCGGGTGGATAGATGCCAGGGAAAAGGCCATCAAGACTCCGGGAAAGGACTATTTGCTGAGGGGCGTCGGCATGGCAAGCGGCCTCTGGTTCGCTGGAGGAGCGAATCCGCCTTCCACTGTTATCATCAGGATGTTTTCCGATGGCAGCGTGAACCTCAACATGGGTGCGAGCGATCTTGGAACGGGCACTAAAACGGTAATGGCCGGAGTCGCCGCCGAGGAACTGGGAGTGCCTCCAGGATCCATCCAGATTGAAAACGCGGATACCGGCACCACTCAGTACACCAGGCCCAGCGGCGGCAGCAAGACCGTGCCCACGGAGGCCCCCACCGTCCGGGCCGCAGCCATTCACGTGAAGCAACAATTGCTGTCCATTGCCGCCGAAGAGCTTAAAGTGGATGTATCAGACCTGGCGTTCAAGGACGGCATGATCGGTTCACGCTCGGACAGCTCCAAAAGCGTTAAGATTTCGGACCTTGCAGGCCTCAAGAAACGTGGAGTCATAATCGGCATCGGCAGCCGTGATCCTGATCCGGCGGGCAAGGTTGTTAATCCGTTCGCGGCACAGTTTTGTGAAGTTGAAGTGAACATGAAAACGGGTGAGGTCAAAATACTCCGATTCTTGGGCGCCCACGACAGCGGCCGGGTCATGAACCGCTTGACATACGACAGTCAGGTTTTCGGAGGCATCACCATGGGTATCGGCCTTGCCGCTACGGAAGGCCGCGTACTGGACGCCGCGACGGGCAGGATGCTCAACCGCAACTGGCATGACTACAAACTTCCCACGGCCCTTGACGTACCGGCGGAGATGGTATCTCTGCCCATTGAGCTCATTTCGCCTGAAATCAACACCACCGGGTCTAAGGGGCTCGGGGAACCCGTCACCATCCCTACCGCGGCGGCTGTCGCCAATGCGGTTTATCATGCAACGGGGGTCAGAGTCACTACGTCGCCTATCAGTCCGATGGAGCTCTGCAAGCTCTTCTCCAATCGGTCGAAGGAGGGCTGAAACCATGATGCCGCAATTTGCCTACACCCGTCCGAAATCCTTCGATGATGCCCTGAAAATTCTTGCTCCAGGAAATGCCGTGGTGCACGCGGGAGGTACCGACCTTCTCGGCTGTCTTCGCGAGCGTGTCTTCGAAGCGAAAACCGTGGTGAGCCTGAGTGACCTCCGGGAGCTTAAAGGTATTCAAAAGACAAAGGATGGAGGGCTCAGGATTGGAGCGCTTACCACTATTGCCGAAGTGGCGGAGGACCCGCTGGTAAGAGAGATGTATCCCGGGCTTGCCAAGGCGGCATCCGAGGTGGGAAGCCCCCAGCTAAGAAACCAGGGAACGCTGGGCGGCAACCTTTGCCAGAAACCGCGATGCTGGTACTACCGCGGCGACTTCCACTGTATAAGGAAAGGCGGAGACACCTGCTATGCCGTTGACGGAGAGAACCAGTTCCATTGCATCTTCGGCGGCGATTCCTGTTACATCGTACACCCTTCCGATACCGCACCCGTCCTTATGGCCCTCGAGGCAAAAGTTCACATCGAGGGGCCGAAAGGCAAGAGAGATGTCCCTGTCGGAGAATTCCACGTTCCACCATCGAAGGACCCTCAGAGGGAAACCGTGCTGGCGCAAGGCGAACTGCTCACGAGTGTTTTGCTGCCACCGCCGCCAGGCGGGCTTCGCAGCTCGTACAGAAAGGTCAGGGCGCGGCAATCGTGGGATTTTGCACTTGTTGGCGTCGCTCTGGCACTAGTCATGAGCACGGGCAAAGTCAGCAGGGCGAGGGTCGTGCTGGGCGGAGTAGCCCCCGTACCATGGCGTTTGAGAGCGGTCGAGGAGCTTCTCACCGGCCGGGAACTGGATGCAGAGACAATACGGCTTGCCGCCGAAACTTCCATCAAGGGCGCCAATCCGTTGAAGTATAATGTCTACAAGCTGCCGCTCATGAAGGGCGCTATCGAAGAGGAGCTGACGGCCATCCTGGTAGCATGATGCTCTGCAAAGCCGTTCTGAGCCGCTCGAATCTTTGCACTGGCCCACAGCACTCCAGAAAGCTCAGAAGCGTCCAAGAAGCCAGGATCCAGGGGATTAGCCGATCTACGCTGTGGCCCGAAATCATCCCGCCCGGTTACTTTCGGTTTTTCCCAAAATGAGGGGGGCTTCTTCGCATGCACACCCTGCCGTCTTTCTCTCCATAAGGGGCTCAAAAATCCTGCTGAAAAGCAGTGCAGATACAATCCCTCCCGCAAGCGGGCCGAGAACATAAACTGTAAAACAGCCGCCTGAGGGACCCGGGATGGCCACGTGCCCCCATCCGGCCAAATAAGCGAACAACCGGGGTCCAAAATCCCGTGCGGGATTGAGCCCGGCCTGAGTCAGCGGGGCAAGCACTCCAATGATCGCCGTGACCGTCAGGCCGATGAGGATGGGCACAATCTCACTTGACGGACGGCCCACATTACATCCTTCCGTCAGCATAAAGATCGTAATGACCAGCAAAGAAGTTCCAAGGGTCTCGACCAGAAAGGCAAGGGGAAGGGAAACGGAAATCAAATCGGCGGGCACGCCCGGATTCGGAAAATACTCACCAAACATCATCGCCGTCGTCACGGAAGCATCTGCGCCCCGCGTTATATTGTGGACAAGCTCAAAGCTTGCAATAGAGCCGGAGAAGACCCCGAAGACAAGCATGCCGGCAACGAAAGCTCCCAACACCTGGGCCAGCCAGTAGTAAGGCAGTTTCCGCAGAGACATCCTTCCGGCCACGACCATGGCGAGACTCACGGCCGGGTTCAGATGAGCGCAGGAAAGATGTCGAGTGCAGTAAATGGCCAGAGATACCCCGATTCCCCACATCAGGGCTACCTGCAGCAGTCCCGAGTGGGCGGAAAAGAGCACCGTTACGGCAACAGAACCGATCCCGAAGAAAACCAGTATGAATGTGCCAAGCAACTCGCCGGCAAAACCCTGAACAACCTCGTGGCTTATCAGTTTTTCCCAGCGTCCATAGGTAGACGTCATCTCAGGAGCCTCCATTTTTCTCGCATATCAGATTGGAACGCCTAATTTGCGGCAAACAGGCGCCCGCCGCTTTCAACCTTTCAGCAAACTCACGAGCTTTTCAACCGGAAAAACCTTGCCCTGGAACACCACCATGCCGTCGACTACAAGTGCCGGGCTTAGCAACAGGCCATACTTGTCACGGATCTCCCGGGAAAGAGCCCATTTTTTAACCACGGTGGCATCGATTTCCGACAACGCCACGGCTTCCTTGACATTATTCATCAGTTGCGTGCACCACTCGCACGGCGGATCCAATCCGATGACTTCAATTTCCATATTTTTCGGCTCCCGTGCAGATTTCAGTGCATGCCTCACATCTCCCTCATCAGGTAAGGCGGATTGGGATAGGACGGGCTGAAGCACTGCAGGTCAATAAATTCCGCTTCGATTCCCGTTTCCGCCGCGGCATCCGCGACTGCCGTTCGCACGATGCTTTCAAGCTCTTCGGGCTCCATCTGCACCCGCGCATTGACCAGCAGCGTCGCGCTGAGCATATCGGCCATGGATGGGCCGCCCCGAGACGGCTCGCCGCTCAGTTGTGTCAGATTGCCCCAGATCGAGCGGCCCTGACTGGTCATGGCTAATTTGAGGTGGCCTATGCCCGCGTTGCGCGGGCGCAGGCTATCCCTGATACGCAGGATTACCTTTTCAAGCATGCCGGCCGGATTGAAAGGCTTCTTTCCGGCGACCTTGACCGCCGCATTCAGCCAGCCCAGGACTGCTTCGGCATGAGCATAGCGGTCATAATCGATCTCACTCAAAACCGACGAAGCGCCGGGCCGTCCCGTGACCAGCAGCTCCAGCCAAGCATCGAGGCCTTCACCTTCGCGGGCCGATATCGCCAAAACCTGTTTGGATGGAAAACGGCTGCGCAGCAGGCCGGCAAGCCGATTTGACTCTTCCGGTCCTACCTGGTCGCTCTTGTTCAGCACGATAAGATCGGCCTCTTCGAGTTGCTTGCCAAACAGGTATCTGACATCTTCCGGAAAGGTGGTCGGGCTTTCTCCCAGCAGCAGTTCGCGTACCCGATCCGGATCTACCATCGTGGAAAGCGGTGCAAAGACAAATCCATCGCGATAGTTGATTTTCACAGGGTTGGCGACGGTAGCCACAAAATCCGTGCAACTGCCCACAGGCTCCCCCAGGAGAATATCGGGGTTGTGGGCGAGGATCTTGTCGACATGATCGATCAGCTCATCGAATTTGCAGCAGAAGCAACCCCCGACCACTTCTTCCACGGGTACATCCAGTTTATCGAGCATCTGGCGCACGACGAGTGTGTCGGTCAGGTTACCGCTTTGATCGTTGGTCACGATTCCCACCCTCTTGCCGCGGCGAATCAGCAGCTTGGCCAGGGCTCCAAGCGCCGTCGTCTTGCCGGAGCCCAAAAAGCCGCCGACGAATATCAGCCTGACAGGTTTGGTGATGGCGAGAGGTCTGGGTTTTTTCATGAGAACTCCTTTGGAGCCAGAGGCAGATTGTGGGTCGGCATGACTTTGGGTAAAATCGCATTCGAAAATACCCGTTGGGCTTCATCTATAAATTTACCTATCAAGGTCACGTGAACGCTCAGCGTCCTCATCCAGCGCTGCAGGCACTCCTTGCCGGCCTCAGTAAGCAAATATTTGCGCTTGGCCGGTCCCGGCGCACTTGTATCCCAAGCCGAGGTAAGCACGCCGCGCTTTTCCAGCATGTTCAGGTGCCGGTAGAGGCCGCCCATGTTCAATCCAAAGCCCAATGCCTGCAGTTGACCCAGGATGATCTTTTGGATTTCGTAGCCGTGCAAACCTTCTTGTTGATAAAGGGTCAGCAAGATCCAGGGCGCCACCAGAGTGCTGATGTTTTTCCCCGAACAGGGGCAGTCGTTTAGATCAAAAATGGCCATTACTCCTCCTCGTGTGATACTCCACTTAGTGTAGTAGTATAGCATTTCGAAACTGAAATGATAAACCTTTTTCAGGGTGGTTGCGCGCGGTCTTGTCGGTGAGACACACCGGTCCGGCCAGGGTTGTACTTGCGGGCTAACTAATCGAAACTCAGATCGGCATTGCCAACGACATCATTCAGCAAAGGAGAGGCCGAGCCATGATTATTAGAAACATTCCGGGAAAGGCGAAGTGTCCAGCATGTGAGAGCGAGAATGTCCAATCGAAACGACCGAGTGGCAAATGCACGGCCTGCTCGTGCTGGCAACATAACAATTTCAAGGTAGGCCTTTAACGATGCTTCTCAACAGGGGCAGGTAGCAGAACCTTCCACGATTCTGAGTTCTATGGCGAATTGAATGAGCTGTGAGAGATTTTCTATCTCCAGCTTACCCATGATATGTACACGATGTGTTTTCACGGTGCTCATACCAACGCTCAAGGTATCCGATATCTCTCTGGTGGACCTTCCTTCAGCCATCATCTGGAATACCTCCCTCTCGCGACCGGAGAGTTTGGCATATAGGTTTTCATCCGAAGATTTCACACGTTTCATGGAGATGTAGTCCTCCACGACCTTCGGAGATATGGAAGGGCTCAGGTAAGTATCACCGTTAACCGCCGCCTCGATGGCCTTGATGATGTCGTCTCTGGTTGAGTTCTTGAGAAGATATCCCGAGGCGCCAAGGCTGAAGAGCTCACTGATGAACCTGTCGTTGGAGTGCATAGAAAGGATTATAACCTTGGTATTGCCATTGAGCTTTTTGATCTGGCGCGTCGCCTCAATTCCGTTCAAAATGGGCATGGCAATGTCCATGAGCACGACGTCGGGCTTTAACTCCTCCACCTTGCTTAGAGCTTCCCTGCCGCTCCTGGCTTCTCCGATGACACAAAGGTTGCCGTCCCCGTCCAGGAGCTTAGCGAGCCCTTGCCTCACAATGGTATGATCGTCCACCAAAAGGATAGTGATCGCCCTGCTGCTCACGAGAATTCTCCCTTCGATCCATTTTCCATCAGTGCAAACCATGCACCCTTTTTTTGAGCAAAGGTCAAGCGCTTTTCATCGATCAAGCAGTCGTTTTTCGATTCGTCTCCATAATTTTCCTTTTTTTTGAGTACGATTATTTTTCTATAATCATTTCTGGAATTCTTTTACCTCGATGACTATCTCGTCGTGTAAGGTATGAACAATACGTGCGTCTGTCCCCTCCAAGACACGGGAAATGAGGTACAGAGGCAGTTTGAAAGCATCGGCCCCGAGTGAGGCTCCCGCTGATGATGCGCACAATGAGTCTTGATAAGGGACCGTCTGCAGCGTCTCGGCAGTCCATGAGATCGGGGCCTATTAACGTTTTTTCCAGCTCACGTATTCAAAAGCGTAGCTGGCAACTCTTGCGCCATCTGCACATGCAGTTACGATCTGGCGCATATCAGTGTCGCGAACATCGCCTGCCGCAAAAAGCCCCCGCGTCGAAGTCATGAGTTGCGCGTCAGTTTTAAGAAAACCATCCTGCGTAGTCTCCACCGGAATTTGGATCACTCCAAGGTCTGCGCCCCATCCGATGGCCATAAATACACCACTTACCGCAATATATATTTTCTCGGACCCGCATACGGAGACAGTGATTCCGTCAATAGATCCTTCACCGGCATGGAATGCTTCGATATTAGCATTGAGTAGGACCTCGATGTTGCCCTTTTCTTCGATCTGGCGAACCAGAGCCTCTTCGGCCATAAGACTGGATGCCGGGTTGACGATTATGACACGCTTGGCAAAGACCGAAAGAGACAGCGCTTCATGAGCCGCCATGTTGCCGCCTCCCAGAACGGCCAGTGTGGCGCTTTTGTCTCGAAAAAGAGGGCCATCGCATAAGGAGCAGTAATAAATGCCCTTCTTGTCCGAATTTGGTATGTCTAGCTTTCGGGGGACAACTCCGAACGCTGCAACGGCTGCGGGGGCCAGGTACTCTTCTCCCGTCTGCGCAATGCCGAGAAATCCGTTCTCATGCGGCAGAAGCCTGTCGAGGCGAATCATGGGTAGAAATGCTCCCTCGGATTGAGCCTGGGCAAAAAGAGCAGTACCAAGCTGCGCACCGAAGATGCCGCCTATAAAACCGGGATAGTTTGCAACGTGCTCAATCTTTACAATGTTTCCACCTGGAGTATCTCCAAAAACCGCAACCCGCATTCCACGCCGCCGTGCGTAAATGGCTGCCGTCAGCCCGGCAGGGCCTGTACCTATAACGATAAGGTCAAAGTAATCCGCCATATGAGCATACCTCAGACTTCAGGGATGGGGAGCAACGGCCCTTATACCGGAGGCGTGTATGTGCTCACCTTCGTCCAGTTACCGGTTTCTGCAATTACATTGAGTGACGTGATGGATTCAGGCGGACCTATAAAGACAAGTATGTTCTTGTGCTGGATGCGTTCCGACGAAATCTCGCATTTCTCAACACTCCAATCACCCATGACATAACTGAAGAGGTAGCTAAGGGCGCCGTCGATCAAGAAACCTTTTGACCGCAGGATAGAAGACGGCATAAGGGCTGCGAGTTCCTCGACCTCTTTAATATCTTGCCCCGTCCATCTGTAAACGGCCGACATAAGGCAGTCCGGCGGCGTCATCTCAGCAGTGATGGCATCCATCATGTCGTTGAGATAGCCATCGATCTGGTCAAGTGTGAGCGGTGGCTCCTCATCGCTGGCGATTGGGACAGTTTTGCCGGATTCAACTGCGCCGGTATCCCGGAAAAAGAACTTATGCAGGGGCATATCCGCATAGGTAGTCTCATAGGACTCAGGATCAGGATGAAAGTTGTGGACCACTCTTTTGACATTCTCGATCATTTCCGGCGTGGCCTGATCCACCTTATTGATCAAAAAACAGGTCGAGGAGGCAATCTGCTTTTCTATGGCCGTGTATGTCTCGTAAGCGTCCATGAAGTTGCGGGTATCGATAATACAGAACTGGTCTTTGAACTGGAAGCGGGACTTGAAAAGGGGGAGCATCAGGTCCCGCCTCAAATCAGACGGGTTGGCCACGCCGGTCGATTCTATAATAAGCACATCCGGAGCAACAGTCTGGGCAATCTGATACAATCCCTTGATGAAGTCGGTTTTGACACAAACGCAAAAGATGGACCCCTTGCTGATCTCCATGATTTCGAGATCTTCATTTTCTATCAAAGTCCCATCGACACCTATCTCTCCAAACTCATTCATAAGGATCATGAGCTTCTTGTCTTTAGGGAACTGCTTTATGATGCGGTTCAGAAAGGTAGTCTTGCCGCTGCCAAGGAAACCCGTAATGAGGTAAACTAACGTAATAGCAGACATAATCTAGGTGTTCTCCCTGATGATATCTTCAATCTCCTGAACACTGAGAACCTTGCCAACCGAAATAACTCTGCCGTCCACAACGAGTGCAGGGGTCACGAATACGCCCATCTTCATGAAGTAGTCCATTTCCTTCATCTTCTTCACTTCAATTCCGCTCGAAGCGCCAAAACTCGATAAGGCCGACAACGCATTGGAGTAGAGTTGATCGCATCTTTGGCAACCAGATCCTAACACCTCGATTTTCATGTCAGATCCTTTCTCAATCCGTGAGTCTCCTGGATTTTGCCCAATCTAAAGTATATCACCTGGGAACCCGTTCGAGAATTGCCGCTAACAATTCATCTTGCTGCGGAATAACGCACTGGAATAGAACTTCTCCGTTCACTGCGATGGAAGGAACTGTCCTGGCCCGCAGTTCCATCTTTTTTTTAATTCCTTCCAGTTTCTTCACATCCCACGTGTAGACTTCAATTACGTCCTGAATCTCCTTCGGCAAAACCTTCACCGATTCGACCATGCAAGGTCCGCACGCTCATTGATCGTTCAAAATAATATCAATAATAACCTTGGGTGTACTTGCCATAACGTTCTCCAGATGGCTTACAATTACAGCCGTTGCGAAGCGCCTGTTTATCATGCCCCGACCCGAATACAACTTATTTTAACCGTCCATATCGATCTTGAATAGCCTGAATCAGCTCCTCCTGCGCAGGTATAATTGCCTCGAAGACCAACTCTTCGTTAAGCGCTATACTGGGGAGCGATTTTGCTTTGAGTTGCCTGAAGCGCTCAATGCCTTCAAGGGTGCGGAGGTCCCACTCCCTGGCTTCGATGATTTCCTGAATATCCGCCGGTAACGCCTGTACCGATTCCGCCATATAGACGCAGGCAGCTCACTGTCGAACATCGGTGAGCAACACATCTACAATTACTTTGTTCACATCCCGACTCCTTCAATCTCTATTCTCATTAAGATTCCGGGAGTTCCTCGGCATCGGCCTCTTCAAGGCCGCTCTTCAAAATCAGGCCCTCCAAGGGCCGAACATTCTTCCAGAGGATGCCGTTCGGATGACAGCCAGTGCAGCCGGCAGCCCAGATCATTTGAGGCGTTCCTCAATATACTTTTCCAACGTTTCAACCGGTGGTATGATGTCGAACACAAGAGTACCGTCGATAAAAATGGATGGAATAGGAGCCGCTTTGCCAGCTTTCAGCGACAGCTCGGCATACCTCTGGGCGCCTTTAGGCCGCTTTAGCACTACTTTCTCCCAATGCACCCGGGCGCCAAACTTCTTGACTGCTTCCTCGACCGTTTCAGCCATGTACACACACGGTACGCAATGATCTCCTTCGTAAATCACCTCAACAAAAACGACTTTTACGCCATGATACCCTTGAATGCTCATCGCGAACTTATGCCACACCTAGACAAAAAACCTTCGATCGCCTCTATAAGGTCATCCCTGATGGGTATAACGTCAAAGACCAGTTCCCCATTGATAAAAAGAGAAGGAACAGGGGCAAGCTGTATGTTCATGCGGACTGCGTCATCACCGTAAAGGCTGACTGAAAGTTCCAGAAACCGTGCGGAATGCTCCTTGTTCCTCTTGAATTCCAATTTGGTGCATTCGATAAAATCATCGTAAGTCCCTATCACTTCTTGTACTGCTTCAGCCATATAGAAACTGGACGGGCAGTGGTCACCTTCGTAAATAATTTCCATATGAATGCATTTTTTCATGATTCGGCCTTATTATGAAAAAAATCTCAATTGAATAAATTTTTAAATTAATCCCTCAATTCAGAGAGATGTAAAATAGAGATAAAGGTAGAAGGGGGCATTTCACAAATTCACAATGCCCCCTTCTTTATCAATTCAATTATATGGCTATAGCTCCCGAAATGCGAGATTGGCGTTCGGTGCTGCGGCAGCAAATGGTCAAGTTTGCCGCAGATCGATTGTGGGTGCACAACTGCCACCTGCCTCAGGAGTCAGTTCGGGTCTTGTAACCAGCTCCGGCTCTCTTCAGATTTTCATCGATCTTATCGAACTCGAAACCTTTGTCTCGAAGCGCCAGGAGGCGCTGGCGCATCCCCTCGCTGGGTGCCCTCTTCGCCATCTCATCGATCAATTCCTCGTACTGAGGAATAATGCTCTGAAACACGAGGTCTCGCTCGATACAGATGGTAGGCAGCACCTTCCCTTTTAGCTCTAAGAACTTGCCGATGCCGTCCTTGTTCTTGATCGACCACTCGGTGTACACGATCATTTCCTGGATATCAGCCGGCAAAGCGGCTATAGATTCCATCATGTATCCGCATGCGGCACACTGCACACTGTCCAGCGTGAGCACGTCAATGTGGATCTTTTCTTCTGCCATGATAATCTCCCCACTTTTGACCGTTACTGGGAATCCGGGTACTTGGCATAGTATTGTTCAAACCAAGCCTTCGCGTCATATGCTTGATCCATGTGTTCCACCGGAACATCATATGGCATGTCTCAGCCAGGTGCGAAGGTGTATCCGATGGTACCACCGGCAGCCAGGCTTACAATCGCATCTTCCCTGGGGGAAAGCAGGCCGAGGGAGAGCGCCAGAGTCAGTTTCAGATTGCCGCCGAATCCCTTGTTATGCTTCCTGGCAATGTCCCGCACGAAGTTCAGGTTCAACTGTTCATCGATGGCAAACCCATGCGTGCCTGTTGTTGCGACCGATTCCAGGACCTTGGTCGCATCTCCGCAGATGAAGAAAGATGAGGTCTTTCCGGCATCATGGATTACTTTGATGGCTTCCTGGCAATTCGGCTTCACGAATTCCTGGAACGTCGCATCCTTAATCTGGGATGCCACCGGGTCTACGATGGCGATTATATCGGCGCCCATCTCCGCGTAGAACTGTGCCGCCCTGGCGCATACCTGCCCGGCGAACTTGATTATTTCGTGAGCCCTGTCCTTGTTTTTGTACACGTCGGTGAAAATGCGAACTCCGGCCAAATGGGACGCGAGCGTCAATGGTCCGCAGAACAGACCCATCATGGCGCAGTCCATTTCGTCCAATTGGGGTTTGGCGATTTTGGCTGCTTCATACAAAATGGGCCACCGGCCGTCATTCTTCGTGGGCAGCTTCAATGCGGCTTGTGCCACGCTCTTATCGGACATCGGATGACTGGTGACGGAGGGTACATTATCCGCCCACCACTTGAGATCACAACCAATTGAATTGGCTTCTACGGACAGGTCGAACACCAGTGGAATTCCGTCTGCATGGTATCTCCGGGCTGCGTTAACAACTCCCTTGGCCAGCAACTCCGGGTCCTTGAGCATCTTGTCTGCGGGTTCGCCCATCAGGAATGCACAATGGACACCTGCATAAGGAACCCACGGCGCGGATGGGGTCTTTTTGCCCCGAATTGCATCAATGAGCATCTGTTTTGCCATAGACTACCTCCACATAGCTTAAAAGGATTGTTCCTCCAAAAATTCGATCCGCGCAGAGCTATCGGATCGATGACCCGTCTCCTCCAAGCTCACAACAAATAAACTCGAAGGAGCCTCTCGCCAAATTGCAGGTTCCCACCGCCTTGACCAAGGCCGTGGGAACCGGGCAGCTCGGATGGAGTTTACATCGCGCTCCGGACAAAAATATTTGATTCTGTCCGAAAGCTCCCCGCATAGAGTTCATAAAATCAAATTCAGAGATTTCCGCAGCCAATTTAGCGATCTGCTTGCACTGACTTTGCAACCGAACTGCTGCTTTGTATTTTTCCGTCCGGCTGACCTCGATCAGATGAAACCACAAGCTCCAGGATCAACACAAACTTTCGTCATTTTTGGCAACCAAAACCGGTGAATGAAAAATAGGCACCTTATGAGCCGGTACGGTGGTATCAGGAGCTTCAGCAGCAGCAAGAGGATCTCGAAGAAGGGAGCATGCTATGACTTGACCAGAATCCCCAGCTCTATGCAACTTTTTTAATATATATTCTTTTAATATATATTGTAACAGTAGTTGTCAATAAACTTGGGTGCAATCAGAAGTGATCGGCGGTCACGCAGCCTGTTTTCCTTCGGATGCCTGGTAACCGGCCCAGCTAGCATTTGCCCTGCACACTCTCAGAGAAGCCGTTGGTGTGACACTGACCTGATTCTCCTTTCCAACTATCGAAAATGCGTCGTGGTTCTCCACAACAACCTGGCCGGCGGGGAATCGCTGCGCCGCCCGCTGTGCTTCTCTTTCAGCCCGCAAGCATCGGCGCAAGGAAGTGTCGTGCCGGAAACCAACACCTTGATGCTCTCCGGCGCGGGCTGGTTCCCTCCTGTCGACATCATCCCGCCCGGTTACTTTCGGCTTTTCCCAAAATGAGGGGGGCTTCTTCGCATGCACACCCTGCCGTCTTTCTCTCCATAAGGGGCTCAAAGACCCTGCTGAAAAGCAGCGCAGATATAATCCCTCCCATGAACGGTCCGAGAACATAAACTGTAAAAAAACCGCCCGATGGACCCGGGATGGCCACATGCCCCCATCCGGCCAAATAAGCGAACAAGCGGGGTCCAAAATCCCGTGCGGGATTGAGCCCCGCCTGAGTCAGCGGGGCAAGCACTCCAGTGATCGCCGTGACCGTCAGGCCGATGAGGATTGGCACAATCTCACTTGACGGACGGCCCACATTACATCCTTCCGTCAGCATAAAGATCGTAATGACCAGTAAAGAAGTTCCAAGGGTCTCGACCAGAAAGGCCAGGGGTGCCGGATGGGCTCAATCAGTGCCGGCCCAGCCCAGCCCTCCCCCGCAAAGCCCAAACATAAGACCTGCCCTCGTCAATGCAGAAAAGACGCCGGCATGCCAGCGATACAGCCGGGTGGTCCGATGCAGACCATGTCCAAAATGGATCATGGCTTGCAATAACCGGAAATAACTAGAAAAAAATAAGACTTAGTGGTTCAAAATGGCGCTTGGGATCGTAAGGGTCAACTGCGCTCACCGGCCTCCCGGGTTGCCGGGTCATAAACCTCATGTATATACAACTAGACAATACAAGGGTTGCGCCAGGCTTGGCATGAATTATGCCATTAAGAAGCTTCGTCCTGGTAAAGACCCTTTGGTACGGATTGCACTGCAGGAAAACACCGGCTCTTTGGCGTGTCGGGCTAATCTGCTCACCAGGGGAAGATTTTCTGTCTACAAGGAACGGTTCAGGATCTAAAAGAAGAGACGGGGCAGGCCGTGGTCATCTTTGGTATGTCTCAAGGCCCTTTCACCTGCCCGGCCAATCTCGTGGGAACCCCCAAATCGCTGCGGGCTACCATGAAGGAGTCCCAAGTAGTGAAAGAGGCGTTTGAAGTCACGGTGGAAGTCCTGATCAAGGTAATCAATCCCGCCTTCAGCAATGGCGCCGACTACTGCTGCATGGCTGATCCCGCCTCGGGGTGCGATCTACTCAATCACAAGCTTGGGTGGCCTTCGTCAACCCGGCCCTCAAACGCGTTGCCGCCGTCAGAGGGCCGGTTAACTCTAACGTGTGCGGCAACACTGACAAAATCATTCCAATGATTTTTCCAACAGGCCTGTTGCTTTGGCCATTTGATCGGGTTTTCGAACAGAGTTTACATGAGGAGATATCTTTCATGCCATCCATTGAAGACATTCTAAAAAGCATTCACGACGCCGTCGTAGCCTACGACGAAGAAGGAGTCAAGAAAGCCGCAGAATTGTACATCGACGAAGGCCATGACGCTTTGCGAGGAATCACCGATGGTCTTGCAGCCGGCATGGCCACAGTCGGGGACCTTTTCAAGGCCCAGGAATATTATGTCCCCGAGGTACTTCTATGCGCCGAGGCAATGCAGGCAGGGCTCGACATACTTACGCCGCACCTGCGGGCCGGGGATTCCAAAAGCAGGGGTAGGGTCGTCCTTGGAACCATTCAAGGCGACATACATGACATCGGAAAAAATATCGTCAAGCTGATGCTCGAAATCTCCGGCTTTACAGTCTACGATCTCGGCACCAATGTCCCATACCAAGACTTCGTGGATGAATTGGTTCGAACCGAAGCGGAACTGGTCGGCATTTCGGCAATGATGACCACTACAATGATGGGAATGAAAAAGGTGATCCAGTTGGTGAGGGAGGCCAGGCCCGAGGTTGGTATCCTGATCGGGGGGGCTCCGGTCTCCCGGGAAATAGTGAAGATGTTCAAAGCTGATGGCTTTGCCCTGTCGGCGTCCGACGTAGTGGACGAAGTAAAGAGGGTCCTGGCGCTCCGGACGGCGTGATCCAACCAGGTGGACCCAGTAGAAAATCGAGCGTGCAAAGGAGGAAGATCAATGTCAAAGCAGTTGCTTATAGATGCGCTCAAGGGCAAACGGACATCGAGGGCCCCATGGCTGCCTTATGCCGGCATCAATAGTGCTTTTCTAATTAACGAGACTGCCGAAAATTATCTCAAGAGTCCTGAGCTGATGGCCAAGGGCGTAGAGAACTCAGCGAAAAGGTACAGGGCCGATGGGATTCCCCTTATGTTCGACCTTTCTGTCGAGGCGAACGCAATCGGCTGCGAGTTGCGCTGGTGGGCGGACAATGTGCCTTCAGTCGTCTCGCACCCCTGCTCCCGGATGGAATCGCCCGGCCAACTCGGCCTCAAGGTCCCGACCAGGGAATCTGGCAGATGGCCCGTTGTGCTCGAAGCGGGGCGTCTTTCAAAACCCGGATTGGATGCCCTGGACTGCGCGATGGTCGGACTCTGTTGCGGTCCTCTCACCCTTGCCTCCCACCTGGCCGGAGTACGCATTTTCACCGATGTGTACAAGAACAAGGAATTCGCCCGCGACATGCTGGAATTCGCCGGGGAAGTCATTGCCGCCTCCGCGCAGTTTTACGCGGAAATGGGATGTGAGGTCATCGGCATTGTCGATCCCGTAGCCTCACAGGTCAGATCGGAGACATTCCAGGAGTTCGTGACGCCTTACGTACAGAAGGGATTGGAAGTCATCAAAAAGGCCGGCGCATGCTCGGTATTCCTCATCTGCGGTGATTGCACCAAGGTCCTGGAGGACGTTTGCCAAATCGGGACAAATGCGTTCGCGATTGACGAACAACTCAATCTGAGTTACGTGAGGGACCTGGCTCGAAAGTACGGGTTGGGATTTGCCGGCAACCTCAAACTTACCCTGGCTCTCAGTCTCGGGCTGATTTCTCCCCGTGAGGATGCTATAGTCAGTCTTGCCGCAGGGGGAACACACGGGTTCGTATTGGCGCCTGGCTGAGACCTTCCCTACGATGTTCCGGCGGAACACGTGGAGCAGGTTGTGGAGGCAATGGACTGGTTTGGCGAAAACTATGCGTCCTATCCGGAGGCATTTAAATAACCGGGAAGGAGACTTTCGGATGGATGATAAAAAAATCCGGATCGATGTGCTTACCTTGGACAGTGTTCAATGTGCCGCATGCGGCTACATGATGGAATCACTTGCTGCATTGCCCCCCGATGTGCAGGAAATGATAGAGTATTTTGAATGGTCCATCAAGACCAAGGAGGGAATAGCCAAGTTTGTCGAGATGAAGGGTAAGGTCCTTCCGACAATCAGCATCGAGGGAGACCTTGTATTTCCGAGCCGCATTCCTCAATACCAGGAACTGATAGACGAAATGATCAAACGGGCCCCCACTCCCGAAGTGGCGGAAAAGCTCAGGTCCCTGCGGGATAAGGGCTTTCAGTTCGACAAGCTGGAAGAGAATCTCAAGAAAGCAGGAGCAGGTATGAAGACCAGAGAGATTTGATCCTGAAAGGCGGACGGAAAAACGGGGCGATCCGTATTTGCCATGGATCGCGATCGGGGTGAAAAAACATGGGCGCTCAAACAGATGTTATCATGATAAGCGGTTTCCTTGGGAGCGGCAAGACCACGCTTCTCAATGGGCTGCTCAAATCGATCCCCAGGGGATACAGGGTCGTAGTCCTGATGAACGAATTTGGAGAAATCGGGATCGACGGACCTGTGCTGCAGGGAGAAGATTTTGATATTCTCGAGATCAACAGGGGATCGATTTTCTGCATCTGTGTGAAAAGGGACTTTATAACGGCGCTTAACAAGATTGCAAGCGAAGTCAAGCCTGACGTGCTCATTATGGAACCCACCGGGGTTGCCAACCCGGGCGATCTCAAGTCTGACTTTATGCTGCCCTTTTTAAATAACCGTTTCCGCCTTCTGGAGCAGATATGCATCCTGGATGCCGAATATTTTGAAGAAGCATACGGCGCATTTGTTTCGGTAGAAAAACAGATCGCCTCTTCGTCATTGTTCGTCATAAACAAGGTCGACGTGGCAAGCCGCGAAAAAATCGAGCGAATCAAGCAGATAGTGCGGGGCCATCATCCCTCCCCGCAGTTTATGGAGTCGGTTTTCTGCGATATCCCCTTCGATTCGATCCTGAGAAAGATGGGCGATGCCGGCAGCATCTGCGATGCTTCAGGGCAAACTGCCGGCAAACCGCTCTCTTCCAAAGAGTTGGACGAAGTACTCTCCCTTATCCTCTCCGATCCGTTCCGCGAGGTTACTCCCCCCGACAATCTGGTGAGTTCCGCCTACTCATGGCACGGAGACGGGATAGCGGAGTTCCAGGAGTTCCTTAACGAACTGCCCAAAGGGGTGGTAAGAGGAAAAGGCTTCTTGAAAGATGCCGCGAAAACCTATCTATTGAACATGGTGATGGGAAATTTCTCTATCGGAGAATTCCATTCCCCGGTGCATGCGGACCTTCTCGGAAAAGTGGTCCTGATATTCCCGCCGGGCTTGGAGGAGTCGGTTGCTCAAGTAGCCTCCAGGTGGAGGTCCAGGTTGGAAGAGCTGAGAGTTAACCCGGGAGGGGATTGTGGTCCCGCAGCCTTCGAAAAGTCTGCAAGTGTTTCTGCTCAATAAAATACCCTTTTCGAGCTACCGCGAACGGCTGGTCTACAAACTTCACCAGAGAGGCATCAAGCGGCACGAAAGGGACCTCGCAGCCCCTGTCGGCCGCGGTCGGCACATGAAAGAAACGAGGCTTAATTCTGTGCTTTCCTGACTCTGGGCTGTAGGATTGAGATACAGGTTAAACCCGCAGGCTGAAAGGCCCTGGGAATGAGAACGGTGATTTTGGCATGTAACACGATCCGCGATGAGCTTGAAAAGGCAGCCATAGAAACGAACTGTCCGCACGAATTCATATGGATCGAATCCGGACTGCATCTTGTACCAGACTCCCTTCGCAGGCGGCTGCAGGAAGAATTGGATAAGATCAGCGGCGTGAATAGAGTACTCATGGCATTCGGCTTCTGCGGCAACGCAGTGCTCGGACTGAAATCGGGAGACTATCAACTGGTCATTCCCAGAGTGGATGACTGCATAACTTTGCTCCTGGGGTCCAGAGAAAACAGGGAGCGCTGCAATGAGCAAGGAGGCACCTATTTCGTTACGAAGGGCTGGCTGGAGGGAGAGGCCAACATCTGGAAGGAGTACCAGGCGTTTTTGGCCCGTCACGGTCCGGAACGAACGGAACGGATATATAAAAGAATGCTTGCTCATTATAAATTCCTGGGGCTCATCGATACCGGCGCCTATGACATGTCCAGCCTTATCCCCCATGTGAACGAAATCTCCGCCGCTCTCAAGTTGAAACTCCTAATTCTCCAGGGGACCGACCGCTATCTGAAGCACTTTCTTTCAGGCCCGTGGAATGATGATTTCTTCGCAGTCATTCCACCATCTACCACGATCGAACTGGCGCATCTGGGTCTTGACCCGTCAATTCGTCCTTCCATTCAGACCGTGGTGTGAAAGGAAAAGCTTTTTGCCTACAGTATTCTTCAGGAATGGCAAACAGACTTTCGAAGCTGTGCAGGGAGAAACCCTGCTGTCATGCATTCGACGTAGTGGAGTGAGAGTTGAGTCGACTTGCGACGGGAGGGGAGTTTGCGGCAAATGCAGGGTCGACGTCCATGGAGAATTGAGCCCGCCTGACGATGCGGAACTCGAACATCTGGGAGCCCAATGCGCGGACGTTCGCCTGGCATGTAGAGCAAAAGTGCTCGGGAATGTCTCCGTGACTATCAACGACACTTGGACCCAGCTACAGTCCGCACTCGGTCCCGAACTTCGAGTTGTTGCCATAAACAGCCCCGTCAAGCGCGTCACTCTGCCGGAAAAGGGCCGTGGCCCCGGTCCGTACGTGGAATCTCTTCCTTTTCAAACCCCCGATCCTAGCGTTCTCGACAAAATCGCAATTTGGAACGGAAATGAGACCCAGGCATTCGGGATCGAGTTTGGAAACGAACTCCTGGACATTCGCTTCGACCGGAAACCAATGCTCGGCGCCGCAGTGGACATCGGTACAACGAGCCTTTCGCTTTATCTGTTCAATCTGGAAAATGGAGAATTCCTGGGCGGCAGTTCGGCGCTGAATCCTCAGACGGCCTATGGCGGTGACGTGATCACTCGAATAGATTATTGTCGAGAGAATCCGGAAGGAATAAGCGTTCTGCGGTCGGCGTTGATCGGACAATTGGAGTCGATGCTGGATGAAGTCCTCGGAGAAGAACGAAGCCGGGAACAGGTCTATCTGATGACCGCAGCGGGCAACACCACCATGCTGCACATCCTGGCGGGAGTCAACCCGCTATCCCTGGCTCTAGCCCCTTTTCGCCCCACTTTTCTGAAGTCGCTGGTCGTCGAAGGAGAACGTTCCGGCCTGCCCATTGCCAGTCGAGGGCGGCTTGTCTTTTTGCCGGGCGCGGCAGCCTATGTCGGCGCGGATATTATCTCCGGCCTCACGGCAATCGATTACCGGTCCTGCTCCGGGTGCACCTTATTCGTTGACATCGGAACCAACGGAGAGATAGTGCTGATCGAAGGCCCTGATCGATTGCTCGGCACATCCTGCGCCATGGGACCGGCACTGGAAGGAATGAATATCTCATGCGGTTGTAGAGCTGTGCCCGGAGCCGTGGATACCGTTTTCATGGGCAACGATATGTTGCCTCGATTTACCACCATAGGGGGTTTGCCGCCGATTGGCATCTGCGGGAGCGGCCTCGTGGATCTTGTAGCTGCCCTGGTCGCCTCCGGGGTCATCGCCTCCAGCGGAACATTCAACCCCTTGGCCGGAAAGGCCGTGACAGATCGGTTGCAAGGGGACCGTTATTATTTGACGGACAGCGTTTTTCTGAGCCAGCAGGACATTCGGCAGGTTCAGTTGGCAAAGGGTGCGGCCATAACCGGGATTCTTGCGCTGTTGGGCGAAGCGGGCCGCAGCGTCGAAGACCTGGAACAAATTATTGTAGCCGGCTCCTTCGGCTATCACTTGAATCCTGAAAGCCTTAAAACCATTGGGCTGCTCCCGCCAGAGTACACAGGGCGAATCACCTTTGTGGGGAATTCGTCACTTTCCGGAGCTTCCCTTCCCGTGCTCAACCGGGACATATTGAAAGATATGGAGCATTTGGCGTCCATCATACAGGTATTTGATCTGGGCTCCCGTCCGGACTTCGGCAAGAAGTTCATTTCACAACTGCGTTTTCCATTGCGGGATTTATAGCATTCGAATTTACTGCAAAAAGTGAGTCACTTGATACCGTAAGATTCAAGCTTGTGTTTGAGCGTGTTGCGGCCTATCCGCAGCAGCTTGGCGGTTAGCATCTTGTTCCCTCCTGTTTGCTTGTATACCTTGATCATATGCCTTTTCTCCAGTTCGGCAAGACTGAGAACCTCTTCTGAGCTTTCTGAAGGTGCCGGCTTTGTTTTAGGCTGCAGGAAGGCTGGCAGCAACTCCCGGGATATAGGCTTTCCCTGAGTCAGATTGGCGCAAGCTTGGACAATGGATTTGAGCTCTCTTACGTTGCCTGGAAAATCGTAATTCGTAAGTATTTCGAGGGCGTCAGCTTTCAAGCCGCCTTTGGCTAGTGAGGATGATAGCTCTCCCAGGAACCTGCTGATCAGAATCGGAATATCATCACGCCTCTCTCTGAGCGGTGGGATATGGAGCCAGGCTCCCCTCAGCCGGTAGTACAGATCTTTGCGAAACTCGCCCTTGAGCATATCTTTGTCGATGTCCTTGTTGGTCGCGGCTATGAACCGGACGTCCACTTTCTGCACTTTGCTCGTACCGAGCTTCATGTATTCACCTTCCTGGAGCAGCCGAAGGATCTTCCCCTGAAGGGCCGGCGGTAAATCTCCTATCTCGTCCAGAAAGAGCGTCCCACCATTGGTGTGTTGCACGTAACCTGCGCGATCCTTTTCAGCCCCCGTAAAGGCGCCTCTGGTGTGGCCGAAAAACTCCGCATCAAACAGGCTCTCTGTGAGAGAGGCCATGTTGACTGCAGTAAAGGGCCTACCTGCCCTATTGCTGGCCTGGTGGACGGCATAGGCCAAAAGCTCCTTTCCCGTGCCGCTCTCTCCGGTGATCAGTATAGGCACATCGCTTCTGGCATGGAGTTCCGCTTCTTTGAGTAGCCTAAGCATCCTCGAAGATTGTGTGACAATATTACGGAAGGCTTCCACCTGTGTCAGGTCAGGCGCCGTCATCTTGTTTCTGAGATCCAGAACATCGAGCAGTCTTCTTCTCTCAAGAGCATGGCCGATTTTTAGCATCAGATCGTCTCTGTTGATAGGCTTGACCAGGTAGTCGTAGGCCCCCTTCTTGATGCATTCTACCACCACGTTCACATCGTTAACTGCCGTAATCATTAGACACTCAGTATTGGGGCTATAATATTTTATCACCTCTAAAAGCTCAATTCCGTCCATCCCCGGCATTCTCACGTCCAACAAAGCAACTTCCCAGGTTTGTCCATTTTGAAACAATCGGGCTGCTTTTCCTGAATCGCTTTCGAGCTGATAAGCATCGTGGCCTGAAATGATAAGCGCTCTCTCGACACTATCCAAAAAGTCCTGCTCATCGTCCACAACGAGAATACTGATACCCATGTGAGTGACCTTCGAATTTTTGTGGGCTCATTGCGCTTTTCGCGATGAGATATTGAGCGTTATTTGGGACTCGCTGAGTTGCCGTTTTTTTCGCTATTCCGCGATGCCCCGCATTAATGCAGCCTTAAAGCACACAAGCGAAAAGCGTGCTAATCCCCACACCTGGCCATGTCTCCCAGAATCACGCGGAATGAGCTGCCCTGACCGACTTCGCTGTCAACTTCGATTTTTCCTCCAAGAGACCGGACCAAGTTGTAGCACAAGTATAACCCCAGGCCGATTCCCGACGAAGGGGGCTTGGTGGTAAAGAAGGGGTCGAAAATCTTGTCCCTGGTTTGCTCATCCATCCCACAGCCATTGTCAGAGACTTCAATGATAAGGCGTGGCTCAGCGGCATCTTCCATCCTGGCGCTAACACGGACACGGGAAGACTTTTTGTCACAAGCTTGCGCCGCATTGATCAGCAGATTGAGGATAACTTGCTGAAGCGCCCCAGCATCGCTATTGATTGCGGGAAGGTCTCCGGGAATGTCGATCTCAAAATGCCTGACCTTTTCGCCGATTTCCTCTTGGCACATGGGAAGCACTTTATCGATCACATCTTTGATATCGGTTAAACTCACTTCGAGATTCTCCCGTCTCGTGACAAACTTTTTCAGATCGCCAACGATCGCCTTTATCCGTTTCGATCCATGTTCCATGTTGTCCAGGAGCTTCAAGATGTCCTGACGGAAGCGGGCGTACTCCATTCGAAACAGTTTAAAATCAGGTTTTTGGTTTGCCTGTACATCGACAATTGGCAACAGCGCCCCGATGTAATCCCTCAGTATGGGGAGATTGAAAGAGATGAAGTTGTTAGGGTTATTGATTTCGTGGGCGATGCCGGACACCAGCAGACCTAGCGAGGCCAGTTTTTCGTTCTGGATAAGCTGTCTTTCCATAATTTTTCGATGAGTAACGTCACTGATCCGCATTATGAAGCAATCGCTTTTGCCGGAGTCGCCTGGAACGGGATAGACGACCACCTGCTCTATCTGCCGGGGGTCGAATAGACCTTTGCGCTCAAAGATTGCAAATTTGCCTTCCCCGATGGATGGACAATATCCACAGTCTGAACAGTGACTGGTCCTCCCCCGCAACGCCTCGTGGCATGGCCTTCCAAAAATATCGTTCGATTCCGTCACGCCATAATAATCCTTCGCGGCTTTGTTGAGCAATCTGATGGACATGTCATTGCCCAGCATAATCAAGGAGTCTGAAATCCCGTCCACGACTTTTTGAAGCAAGAGGTTGGTTTGTCGTAGCTGGAACTCTGAACGGCGCACTGCCTCTTCGGCCCTCTTACGCTGAATCAACTTCCTCATATAATCAATCAGTAAGGTGACCTGGCGCATATCGGAGAAGCTGTACGCCTCGTCTTTGTTCGCTACCATCGCCACGGTAACGATGCGGTCCTTGTCGCAGGCCGGCAACACCATGAATCGTGACAGACTCAAATGGCCCTTGGGATTGCCCGTTTCACCTGAGTCATCTGCACTGAAATCGTTGACGACTACGGACTTTTTCAGCCGGATGGCTTCTACCAGGAGATCTCTCACCTCCACGGGCAACTGGACAATGCTATCCGCGAAGGTGCTCTCACCGCCGCCGTTCTTGAACCAGGAATGAACTCCCTGTAATATTTCGTCCTCGCTGAGCAATGCGACGAAGCCTGCTTTGCTCTTCGTTAGACTTACCGCGTGTTCCAGAACGAACTGACTTATACGTTCCTGTGAATCATCGGTCATCTGGGTCAATTCAAGAAGCGATTCGAAACGAGCTTCGTCAAATCGCAACCGTTCCTCAGACCGCTTTCTTTCGGTCACGTCATTTCCTACGAACTGGACGCCCGCCACATTTCTGTTTTGATCGAGGATAAGTTTATTTCGCCAGGCGACCCAGACCCGCTCACCAGACCGGCACATCCCTTCGGTCTCCATTACGGGGTCCTGCTTCAGCGCTGTGAGCAAATTATCCCGCATGGCCTCCGGATATTCTCTGGAGGAATCACCGATGGGAAAAAGCGTGCCCGCAATGCATTTGCCCAGGACTTCCTCTTTCTTATACCCAAACAAATTCTCAGCGAACTCGTTGAGAAAGGTGATCTTACCTTTAGAGTCGACTCGTATGACGAGATTTTTGAGCTTTTGTTCCAGTTCCCTGCATTTCTCTTTTGCCAGATGAATAGCGCTCACAGCGTCAGGAGCATATCCATCCGCCCCGATTTCGTCACAGAACTCCTGTCTTATCACTGCTCCGCCGATTATGACCTTCAGTGAATCCCTGAGTCCCTCTGCCTTCAGGATTTTCAGGACCTCAGGCATAACATACATACCAGGACTGAGAAGTGTTGACAGCCCGAGCAGGTCAGCTTCCTCCTCTTTTATGGCCGCAATGAGATCGGGAATCGGAACATTTCCTCCCAGGAATCTCACTGAAAAGCCAGCGCTTTCGAGCATTATTGCTACCAACTCGATGCCGACATCGTGAATGTCCCCCTGTACAGTGGCGAGCACTACTTTCCCAAGACTTTGCCCCATTCTGCCGGCGTCCATTTTGGGAATGAGAATGGCAGCAGCTTTCTTCACAGCCTCTGTCGCCAACATTAACTCGGGCAGCCACATTCGCTGTTCCTGGTAGTCTACGCCGCAATCCTCCAGGCCCTTGACAAGACCGTTTTCCATTATTCCAAACGCTCCATACCCCTTTCCCAGAGCATTTTGAACAAGTTTAAGAGTTTTTCCCTCGTCACCTGCATGGACCGTTTTACGGATTTTCTCCAGGATATTCACGCCGTGCCTCCCAAGGTTCCTGAGTCACCATCTCCAAAGAGTGTTTTTGAGGTAGCTTTCATCCGCTTAACCGAACTTCCCGGCAGACCCTGAACTACAACAAAGGAAATCTTGCCGCGACAAAGACTACAATTAGAAGATGAAAGGTTATTCGGGTTAATAATTGAGGGAATCAGTTTAACGCAAGATTGGTCTGATTCCCTCGTTAAGTTTGGCGTTGTGGCCCATATCTTGCTGAAGACAAGATACAACCCAACTATAACACAACCTGTTGCCCTTTTGTACACACACAACGAGAGGAGACGGCCATGCGTGATTGTACGGAGCATGGGGGGACCAGGCATGATATTTCGCCTTGGAGAGCTATGCGCCCACCTTGAAATGATCCGGATGACCGGCGAGGAGTGGCACACGAGCCAGCGGCAGGTTCACGCGAAACTGTGAGGCCGGTTGCCGGTGGAGTCGACAATTCGAATGGAGCGCTTGGATCTGCATCAGTTCACGAACGGGAGACGTACGCATGAGTAAAGAAAATCGCATACTTGCAGCGATGTTTATCTCCATGGCGCTGGGATACATGCCGTGGTACAACTTTTCAGCGGTCCTCAAATTCATTTCGCAAGAATACCATCTGACAGCGACCGATACTGGCCTGATCCTTTCTGCCTTTCAGGCCGGCTATGTCGTTATAGTCATGTCCACCGGATGGCTGGCCGATCGTATCAGCCTGAAAAAGATCCTCTTTTGGGCCACTTTGCTTACCGGAATCTCCTCTCTCCTGTTCATATGGGTCTCGCAGGGCAAATTGAGTATCCTCGTTATGAGGCTGATCGTAGGGCTCTCAGCAGGCGCTATATATGTCCCCGGGATGATGCTTCTCTCGCGCTGGTTTCCCGCGAGCAGGAGGGGAACCGCTCTCGGGGCCTACACTTCCGCCCTGGTCGCCGCTTATGCAGGCGGATATCTTATCGGCAGCCACCTCTCAGTAGCCTATGGATGGAGGTCCGGCATCCTGTGGACATCGCTTCCAGCGATTCTCGCTGCATTTGTGATCCTTGTTTTCGTTGAAGACAAGCCGCTGGAGGAAGCTGCGGTATGCAAAGTTTCACCTCAAACCGGGGTTGCTCCATCCTCAGCGCAGTGCTGTCCTGCGGGAGGTTATGCGGGTCCCTCTCTGATCACCGCAGGATACGTAGGGCACATGTGGGAGCTTTATGCTTTTTGGGGATGGATCGGTCCATTTCTTATCGCCACCCAGCTTGCCAATGGCGTTCCAACGGCCCAGGCTGTCAGTACTGGAGGGACCCTTACGGCCGCTATCATACTCCTGGGAGTACCTGCCTCCTGGCTCTGGGGGTGGATGGCCGACAAAAAGGGCAGGACCTTCGCAATGGCGGTAGGTGGGGGACTTAGTGTAGTCGGAGAATTTTTTCTGGGAAGCCTTTTCGGGTATTCTTTTGGGCTTGTCGTAATCGTAGCAGGTTGGATAGGATTTTGGGTCATTTCTGATAGTGCTCTCTACAAGGCTGGACTGTTAGAGATGATGGATCCAAAGTTTACCGGGTTGGCTTTAGGAATTCAGTCTGCGGTAGGTTTTGGTATTACGATCATCTCACCTGCTGTCTTCGGCGCTGTCCTCCAGCTTTACAACGGGGCCGGCAACCCTACCAGCGCTACGCAGTGGTGGCCGTCTTTCGGGATCCTCGGAGTTGGCGGACTACTTGCGCCTATTGCCATTCTACTCTTGCGGCGCCTGCCGCAAGCCGTGCTCATGGCAGGCGGGAAGAAGTAACGGAAACGGTGGTGATCCGGGGTCGGGATATTTCTCCGAGGGGGGATGCGAAAGCGCATTGGAGACTTAAATCTCGCCGCTTGCATTCGTAAGGCGTCAGGGGAGGGGCATTCGGGGTGGGGCAAAGGCCGGAGGGCTCGATAGGGCTGGACCGGCCGGCCCCCTCAAAACACAAACATAAGACCTGCCCTGGTCAATGGCGAAGAGACGCCGGCATACTGGCGATACAGTCGGGTGGTCCGATGCAGACCATGTCCAAAATGGATCATGGCTTGCAATAGCTTGAATTAACTTAAAAAAATAAAACACAGTGGTTCAAAATGGCGCTTAGGATCGTAAGGGTCAACTGTAGTCATCTACCTCCCAAGTTGCGGGGCATAAACTTCATGTATCCAACTTCACGCTGTGAGGGTTGCGCCAGGCCTGGCACGAATTGTGCGGTTAAGAGTTTTTGTCTAGGTAAAGACCCTTTGATACGGATGGCACGAGTGGAGAATGCCCACGTGCATTCCAATTTAGCGCACAACCAAACTTTAAGGGGTTTTCACTACTATGAATAAGAATATTGTCATTATTGGAGCTGTTTCTCTTGGTCCCAAGGCCGCCGCCAGGCTGAAGCGATTGCAGCCTGACGCAAAGGTGACCATGGTGGACCAGGAAAATCTGGTATCTTATTCCTGCGGTGGCATTCCGATGTTTCTATCCGGTGACATCAGCGAGCCTGAAGGACTCATCACAAATAATTTTCAAACCCTTCGATACGAGAAATACTATACACATGTTTTAGACGTCACCCTCCTGCGAAATACCCGGGCACTCAAGATCGATCGCCAGAAAAAAGAAGTTCTCATACAGAGTCTTCCCAATGGCAAACAGGAAGTGCTGCCTTACGACAACCTTGTCGTGGCTACCGGAAAACGCCCCAAGCCTTTTACAGTTCCCGGTTTCGATCTGCCCGGGGTCCTGGACGTCTATAGCCTGAAAAACGCCGCTGCGGTAAAAGAGCGCATTGTCAAAGAAGGTGTGGAAAAAGCAGTCATCATAGGCGGAGGGTTTACCAGCCTTGAAACCGCTCAGTCCCTCATGGAGATGTGGGGGATCCAAACCACGGTGGTGGAAATGAGCGATCAACTGCTCCCGGGGTATCTGAGCCTCAATATGGCGGCAGCGCTCAGGCGCCACGTCGAAGATAAAGGCCTCATTGTACGTACGGGTGCAAAGGTGTTGCGGCTGGAAGGAAACGGCTCAGTCCAAAGGGTCGTCACCGACAAAGGAACTATCGAAACGGATCTGGTGATCGTGGCCACAGGAGTTGAGCCCAACTCTGACCTTGCCAGGGAAGCCGGCCTTGAGGTATCGCCTGGTGGAGCTATTGTAGTCAACAAGCGGATGCAAACCTCAGACCCCCTCATCTATGCGGGTGGCGACTGTGTGGAAATTCCCAATCTGGTCACCGGCAGGCCCGGGTATTTCCCATGGCCTTCCCTTGCCCAGCGGCAGGGACGTGTCATCGGTACGAACCTGGCGGGTGAAAAGGCCGAGTTCAAAGGTGCGGTGGGCAACTTTGCAGCAAAATTCTTCGATAAGTCCGTTGCTTGTGCCGGACTGAACATCGCCGCGGCCGGCCGGGAAGGGTTCGACGCGGTGAACATCATGGTGTCTCAACTCGAGCGTGCCCACTTCTGGCCTGTAAAAGATTTTATGTTTCTGGATCTGGTTGTAGAAAAAGAAACCGGAACAGTATTGGGTATCCAGGGCATGGCCGATTCCGGGGACGGCCTGGTAGGCCGCATCAATACGGTGGCGGCGATTTTGGAGAGCAAGCCAACCGCCAGCGATATCGGGAATCTTGAGATTGCCTATTCGCCGCAGTTCTCGGGGGCAATGGACATCGTCAATACCCTCGGCAATTACGCCGAGAATGTTATTTTGGGGAAGGGAGCCACCATAAACGCGGATGAACTCCAAAAAATCCTTCACGACAAGGACAACAAGGACTGGGTTGTGATAGACGCCCGCTTCGATCATGAAGCAGAACCTTATGTCCAGAAAAATCCCGGAATTTGGAAAAATATTTCCGTGACGGAAGTTTTGGCAAGAAAAGATGAAATCCCCAGGGACAAGAAGATCATTCTCCTGTGTAAGACTGGTGAGCGTTCTTATGATTTCCAGGTGGTTGTTAACCAACTGGGCATCGAAAATTACAATCTGCAGGGGGGTGTCCTTTTCCTCTGGAGGTTGGGCGTTATTTCTGAAAGCGGTGACCTGGGAGATTGAGGGCAATAGAATATCGGTTAGGGTGTAATAGTGGAACGCATATACTTTTTTGAAGGGAGGACGATGAATGTATTACTTATATGATAACACCAATGAAGTGACCCCCATGGAAAGGATGATGGCTGCACTTAACGGAGATAGAACGGATCGGGTGCCTTGCCATCTTTATCCTCGCTGGAGTTCGCTCGAGTTCCTAGGGGTTACCTTTAAACAGTCATGGGACGACCCGGATATCTATGTGAAGGCTCAGATTCTTGCCCAAGAACGTTTTCAGTACGACTGTGTCATTGACTACGACATGATGGGTCCCGTCGAGGAGGCCATAGGTTCTCCCTTGAAGTATCCGGAAAATGACGTTCCTCAGATCGCAAGTCCGCTGATCGTAACGAAGGAGGACATGAAAAAGGCCAAGTGGAAGCTCGATCCGCGAAAAAATGGAAACATGCCTAAAGTCCTTTATGTGATCAGACGCCTCAAGGAAGAATTGATCAAGCGGGGCAAGGGCAAGCAGCGTGTACCCATCATGACGTGGGGAAGCTGCCCCTCCCGGACGGCCGCCTGCTTGACAGGATTCAAAAACTGGTTCCTTCTTCTTGCCAAAGATCCTGACTGGGCAGTGGAGCTCATGGAACTCGCGTTCGACGGATGGCTCCAGATGGTCATCGCTGCATGGGAAGAAGGTGCGGACTGCGTATGGGTAAACGATCCGGTCTCCGCTGGAGACTGCATATCGCGAAAACATTACGAGCAATTGACGCAGCCCTACGAACGAAAGTTCATTGAGGCGATTCGCTACCATACGGGCATGAAGGTTATAATGCACCCTTGCGGAACCTGGTTGGACCGCATGGATCTTGTCTATCAAAACCAGGCTGACGGCTACTTTCTCGGACCGATGGACATCAAATTCTGTGTCGACACCGCTGTGAAGACAAACGAAGCGGGCCTGTCTCGCGTCAAGTGCATCAATGGCAACGTGGGAGCTGCGACGAAATCCACGACCGACGGATTCATCCCTTTGCCATATGCAACCACCATGGATAAAGGTACCCCGGACGAAATAGAGGAAGAGGCCAGAATTTGCATTGAAACGGTTGAAGGGGCAGGTTTGCGAAGCATTCTTGGCCCCAACTGTTGGGAGACTCCAAATACCCCCTTCGTTAACCGGGACACTATGGTTTATGCTGCCAGAAAATATGGAACATTCAAAAAATAGGGAGAACGTGGATGAACATATTAGAAGAAATTCGCAAGCTGGTGTATTCCGGCGATGAAGAAAAGGCCCTGGATCTGGTCCAAAAGGCACTTGAGCAAGGACTTGACCCCCAGGACATCATGGACAACGGCCTCGTCAAGGGAATACAGGATTGCGGTGCGGCCTATGAATGCAAGCAGATGTGGATACCAGAGCTCATGCTTGCCGCGGAGGCCCTGAAGCGATGTCTTCTAATCCTCAAGCCCAGGATGGCCGCAGCGGGGGCCGGGCGAAGTGCTGGAAAAGTCGTGCTGGCTACGGTGCAGGGCGACGTTCATGATATCGGCCTGGAGTTGGTCGGCGTCATGTTGGAGAGTGCCGGCTTTACCGTGAGGTTTATGGGCGGCAATGTGCCGACACCGGACGTCATCGAGGCTGTGAAACAAGACAAACCTGATCTGCTCGGACTTTCAACACTTTTGAGCAACACCATGCACGTGATACCCGAGATATTGAAAATCCTTGAGACCGAGGGGATCAGAGATTCCTTGAAGGTGATGGTGGGGGGCGCGCCAATCAGGCAGGAGTACTGCGATGAGGTTGGAGCAGACGGCTATGCTGTTGATGCTGTTAGTTCCGTCCTACTTGCAAAGAAGCTGCGGGGGCTGGATTGAGCGTTTTGTTTAGCGATTTCGGGGAAACTCCCCGTCCCTGACTGTTTTGCAGCTTTTTGCAATTGGAATTACGGGGGGTTTCACCGATCTCTGATTGGGGTGGAACCAGGGGTATTGGAAGTCCTGGAAAGCCTGCACGGTGTATCACCTTTGGTGATGCAGTTACACTCCCTTCGTACGGGATGTAGGCTGCGACTTCGGCTTGAATCCCCTACGGGGTTCAGGCCGAATACCGGACCGGTTTTTTAAGCCTGTACGAGAGAGGATTGCTCAGAGTGCAAGCTGCCTTGCACTTAGCATCATAGCGTAGATGGAGATCATTCAATGAATAAGAGTTCAGCTCGTGACATTTTCCTGGAAGCTGTCCGCGGCGAGCGGACATCGCGGCCTGCTGTAGCTACAGTTGATCAAAGCGCCACTTTTGAACAGATGGATGCTCTCGACGTGAGATGGCCGGATGCCCATATGGACGCTAATTTGATGGCGCGACTGGCCATTGGAGCATATTCGATCCTTGGGTTTGATGCGGTTAAAGTGCCCTTTTGCCAGACGATCGAGCAGGAGGCCCTCGGGTGTACGGTCAACATGGGTGACGACCAGAACCTTCCCAGCGTCGCCAAACATCCATACGATCTCGCCGCTGAATCGGTCCAGGACCCCGTCTTTCCCGAAGATTTTCTAAGACGCGCCAGAGTGCCTGTTCTGATCGAGGCTGTGAAAATCGTAAAAAAAGAGGTCGGCGACAAGGTGGCCGTCATCGGGGGAATCATTGGACCTTTCTCCATAGTAGCTGCGATGGTTGGAATTAAACAATGCTTTAGAAACGTTGTGAAAAGCCCCGCCCGACTCCAGCCTTTTCTGGAGGTTGCAGTCCGATGCGGGGTTGAATTGGCTGGAGCCTTGGCAGACGCGGGAGCGGACGCGATTTGCATCGAAGACATGATGGCTTCCGTGTCCATGATCAGCCCCAGGTGTTACAGCGCAAGCGTTGTGCCTTACGAATCCGAGTTGATCGGCAAAATCAGGGTCCCAACGATTCTACACATTTGCGGTGTCGTGGACTCTATTATTAAGGATATGATCTCTACAGGCGCTACAGCCATCAGCTTTGAACCCAAAACCGATATAAATGCTGTAAAGATGGCAGTGGAGGAGGCTGGAAGGAAAGTGGGTCTCATCGGTGGGGTTGATGCCTTGGACCATCTCTTCTATGGAAAACCCGGCGCGGTCAGGGAAGCAGCACTCCTTGGCAGGGAGCTTGGGTATTCGATTATCGCTCCCAGTTGCTCAATACCTCCGGCTACGGCGACAAACAACCTCAGAGAAATGGTCGAGGCAGTTAAGTCAAATTGAGGATACGACCGGAAGATCTTTGTGCCCTTATGCCGTGCGCAGGTGTTGCGCATAATAGATGCGATCACGCTTAACGGGCGCATGTCAATGCAAGGAGCATGTGAGGCTCTATCACGCGGCCCGGAATTTATTTCTCAGTGTCTCCTCCTGGTCGTAATTATCTTGCGGAGGGAAGCAGCGAAATGTATGTTGTCCGCACGCTTCAACGATGAAATTCCCAGCACAGCAAGCCGGCTATGCTGCTTTGGTCATGGATAATCTCCGTTCGACTTTTTCCACAGGAGGCTGCAATGAGTACATTCGAGGTAAAAAACAAAACCTATATTCTCGATGACGATGGTTCCCTTGTTGATCCGATGCAATGGGATGAGGATTTTGTTGAAGCCATGGCGCCCCGGTTAGGAATAACGGGCGGCCTTACCTTATCCCACTGGAACGTGTTGAAGTTCATTCGCACGACCTATTTGGAAACCGGTACATGCCCGATAATACATAAGACCTGCAGGGTTCACAAGCTGGGCATCAAGGATCTGGAAAGGCTTTTTCCATCCGGTTATCAGCGCGGGGCATGCAAGCTCGCCGGAGTGGCCTTTATGGCCAATGGGGTATGCGCTCCGTTTACCCCAACGCTAAAAATCCCAACCAGCCGGGTTGCCCTCGAGAAACGGGTTTACCGGGTGAATGTTCAGGGTTTTCTTATCGACCCCAAAGAGTGGGATGAGGATTATGCTACATGCAAAGCTAATGAACTGCTGGTACAAGGCGCTCTCACGGAGAAACACTGGCAGATAATCAAGTACTTGCGCTCGGAATTTGAAAGTAAAGGTAAGATCCCTACGGTTTATTCTACGTGCGCGGCAGTTGGGATCGATATCGACGAACTCGCGCAGCTTTTTCCTTCCGGCTATCATCGTGGGGCCGTAAAGATTGCGGGACTGAACTCGTAGACGATTTCTGCGCCGGTCTTGCTCTTATTGAGATGCAAGACCTCGCTGTGGCGATGTTAAAAACCTGCTGGACTTAGTGGAAACGGACGTAGTCGCTAGTCTTTGTGCTGGTCTGGATTTGAAGAGTCTTTATTCGGCCGTGCCCCCTTTCGACACTCTGGTGTCGACGGGGGGCAATTGATTAGACTGGGCAATTGGATATCGAATCCCCGCCGGTCGTGCCGAGTCGGACGTGAGTGAGGGCTCGACGGTCTCTGGGCCTCGTTTCTTGGGGCTTAAGGCTTCAGGGGTGCCTTCAATCTCGCTGGCGGTGCCAAATACCTTCCTTAATGTGCCCGGAAGAGTCCAAACCGGTGTTCATGGAGACCACGAGCGGGAGGGCAAACCTGACAGCTTTTACCCCTCTCGGTTAGCCCCCGCATTAAAAATCCGAGAGCTCCCGGTCATCAAACGGGATCAATTTCTCCGGCCGGGTCTCCGCCTTTCCGTTTCCTTTCTTTAAATGGCCGTTCGCCCCCTTCGCAGAGGCGGCGAAAATCCTTGATGGACTTGTAACAATCTTTTTTGCGCCCGCAGATTCAGCATTCCTGGTTGTTTTGCGACTAGTGCCTCGGATTAGTTTCCTCAAATCCCCGACAACATCCTTCATCTGTTGAGCCTGTGCGCTCATTTCCTCGGAAGCTGATGCGGATTCCTCTGCACTGGATGCATTCTGCTGTACTACCCTATCCATTTCACTCACGGCCTTGTTTACGTGCTCGATTCCCTGTGCCTGCTCAAGGGACGCCGCAGAGATTTGACCGACCAGTTCGCTGGACCGTTCAATATTAAGCGCCACCGCGTAGAATTCCTTTTCAGTCTGTCCGACCCGCTCTGAACCATCATTGACTCTCCTGATCGTCCCTTCGATGAGGCTGGCGGTGTTCTTTGCGGCCTCGGCCGCCCTCATTGCGAGGTTTCGAACTTCATCGGCGACAACGGCAAAACCGGCACCGGCTTCACCCGCACGCGCTGCCTCCACTGCAGCATTGAGCGCAAGCAGATTGGTTTGGAAAGCAATCTCGTCAATCGTTCTGACGATCTTCTGAGTTTCTTCGCCGGCCTTCGATATCTCCTGCATGGAACGGTTGAGTTCCGCCATGGAAGACCGGGTCCCGGCAAGCAGGCCCGACACCTGTGCCATGGCCGAATTGGCCTGATCGGCATTTTGAGCGTTCTGCTTTGTCATCGAAGCTATCTCTTCAATGGAGGCAGAGGTTTCCTCGATCGATGCGGCCTGCTGGGAAGCCGCCCCGGCTGACAACGCGCTTGCCGAAGATACCTGGGTTGCCTCCGCGGCTACCCGCTCGGTCCCCGCGCTCAAAGCCTCCACCACGCGGTCTATTGGGCCTGCAATCGAAACGGCGATGAGATAGACAACGAGGCCGACACAAGTCAACCCAACGGCAAGAAGGATAAGGTTTAAAAACCCGATTTTGTTTGCATCTCCTATCACTTCAGCATAGGGCGCCGTTGCAATCACCAACCAGTGAGTAGTTTTGCATTCTTCGACAAATCCCATTTGATTCTGATTCTGGAAGTTGTAACTCAGCGATCCCCGTTTGATTTTGAGCATCTCACGCCCGAATTCATGCTCGCCGAGGTTCAGCTTCATTACAAGCGACTTGTCCTTGTGCGCTAATATCATTCCGGTTGAATCTGCAACCGCCGCATATCCGGAATCAAATATCTTCACGGAATCTATGAATGCCTCATTGAACTTGCTCAGGTCCGGAACACCGAAGATGATCCCGACTATCTTCTCTCCGTCCCGGATCGGTGCAGAAATCGAAAATGCCGGTCGCCCGGTAGTTCTGGCGATGTAGACATCCGAAACGTTGGGTTCCCCCTGCATAGACTTCTGGAAGTATGCCCGATCGCCTATCTTGATCTTGCCGACGGCGTCGGGCAAAGATGAGGCCTGGACGACACCCTGTGCATCTGCAATGCTCAGATAGGCAAGATTCGGACAAATCTTCACCTGTTCAGCCAGGTCCCGATTGGCACGTTCCCTGGCATCTGCCGTACCCTCTTTCAAAAGACCCTGGTACACCGCTCTCGATGCAGAACTACGGATCAGGATATTGTAGCCCTCGATCCATTTATCAATGATTTCCGCTCTGGATGCGGCAATGTGACCGAGCTGATTTACCGCGTGCTCATTTAGCGATTTTGAGGAGAAATAATAAGTGATCCCGATGGAGGCGCTCATCATCAGCGCGACCAGAGCTATCGTCGGTGCAAATATTTTTCTTTTTAGAGTCATGGTTGCCTTTTTTTCTCAGGTCTTTACCGCAAATTTCATTTCCCCGGGGTGGCACGTCTATGGCGGTTTACGCGCCAGGTCTCCAAGTCCGGGATTCTTTCCGGCGCTAACGGAGATGGAGGTTTCCAACCTCGCCGGCAGCAACTGCAAAGCCTGCTTCAGCCTCTCCGGCCCCTGAATCCAAGTTCACACTAAAATGATGCCCTGGAGCCTACCGTCGTGAGAAGGTTATTCCAGTTGGCTATTTCCATTTAGGTCGGTGTTATTGGGGAGATTCTCGACGTTGAAAGAAAAGTGATATATCAGTGACGCTGGATCACTAAAATTCGATGGAGTTTAGGTAGGACCTGTGAGAGGGCATTCTGACAGGGTTTTGCCGGCCGCCGTGTTTTCGGGAGGGCATGGGAGATCGCCATTTCTCAGGTTATGAAAATGGCGAGAAAATACCGATTGCAGGCAGTTAGTCGTTTAGTGTAGATCATCGAACTCGCCGTCCACGCCGCCAGATCAGCCAGCGGCATCATGTCAGTCATATTCATAGCCTTCACAACTATTTTAGTTTATAATTGATCACATAACAATAAAGAATTTATTCGAATACAACGTGATAAATAACTGCATAAAACCCACACTAATATTTTACTATTTTTAGCTAAATATAATAGATGCAATATTTGTGTATTGACAATATTAATAACACACTTAGTTTAAAAGGGTAGGATGTTCTATATACACTTAGTTGCCTGTTTTAATAAAGATATGATAGGAGAATACCATGGAGTTCAATATAGAAGAACTTAGGAAACAAAGAAGACCGCTCTGGATGACCAATCTTGCTGTCGAATCAATGGCTGAAATACTTGTCGGGGCCGGCGGAGATATTCGTACCGATCGTTTATCAGTTGATAGTGATCGCATGACTGGCAAAGAGGTTGAAAAGGAGTGCGGCCCAAAAGATGTGGAATTCCTTTTAGCAGGACGGGAAGTTGGCGAGGACTATATCTCCTGAATTTCGATTTTAGGTGTTTACGCCATCGGCGTAATGTTCTCGGGCCGAGTACACAATAAAGCCCGGGAACATCACGAAGCTGGATCTACGTTTTTTACGGTCTAAAATTCGAACCCTTCTTTCAATTGTACCCAACCACAATACTTACAAAATCCCCACTCCCAAGGGGTACCAATCAGTGAACGAGCCGGCAAGCATCCAAGCTTCCGGCGATGGACAGCCAACCGCAAATGTGAGGCCGTTCCGAACATTATCAAGGGCTATAAGGAATCGTTCTGCTAGAGCCTCCCGCTCTTTTCCATCGCAGAGCTGTATTCGCCGCTCCGTGCGGCGCTGTTGCATTTGGCTCGATGATAGAGGGCCTTCTGTGCCGCCGGCACGTTGGCCTCCTTTCCTTGCCAGATCTCCAAAGCCGGTTGCTGGATCGCGCGGGAAAATGAAAACGTCAGCGCCCAGGGCATTCGCGACTTGAATCCAACATTCATGGCATTCAAACGGGCCGAGGCCAGTTCAGCGGATTGGCCGCCCGACAGGAACGCAATCCCCGGAACGGCAGCGGGAACAGCCCGCAAGAGAGTCCTCACCGTGGCGCCGGCCACCTCGTCAACCGATTCCTGCCTGGGGCAGGTCAATCCCGGAAGCACCATGTTGGGCTTCAGGATCATACCCTCCAGCATTACCCGTTGTGTGTAAAGCTGGTTGAAAACCGTCCGCAGAACTTCCTCCGTTACCACGCGGCACCGCTCCAGGGTGTGATCGCCGTCCATGAGCACTTCCGGCTCGACGATGGGGACCAGTCCGGCTTCCTGGCACAACGCGGCGTAAAGGGCCAACGCATGCCCATTGGCCTCGATGCAGCCCCGGCTGGGAATGCCGTCTGCGATAGTGATCACCGCGCGCCATTTGGCAAAACGGAGGCCCATTTGTGAGTATTCATCCAGGCGGCCGCGCAGTCCATCGAGACCTTCCGTTATTTTCTCTCCGGGATGACCCGCCATCTCCTTTGCACCCTCGTCAACCTTAATGCCGGGAATGATTCCGGCGTCGGTGACTGCTTTAACAAAGGGGGTGCCGTCTTTTTTCTGCTGGCGGATCGTCTCGTCGTAGAGGATCGCGCCGCTTATGGACTCACCCAGACCGGGCGTGGTCACAATCAATTCCCGGTAGGCGCGCCGGGCCTCTTCTGTCTGGGGAATCCCCAACACGGCAAATCGTTTGTTGCAGGTCGGATTACTTTCATCCATCGCCAGCAGGCCCTTGTCGCCGGCTACCATTGCCATAGCGGTGTCTATAAGCTTTTGTGCATTCATTTAGGGTTGCTCCATTTCCAGTTGCGAATCTCCGGCATGTCTTCGCCGTGCTTTTCGATGTAAAGTTTATGCTCGATCAGCTTGTCCTTTAGCTGCTGTTTCAGGTAGATGCCTTTGTCGCCGGTCTGAGGCAGGCGGTCGATGGTGTCCATCACGAGGTGGAAGCGGTCAAGATCGTTCAGCACCGTCATATCGAAGGGCGTGGTGATGGTTCCCTCTTCCTTGTAGCCTCGGACGTGGATGTTGTGATGGTTGGCGCGGCGGTAAGTCAGCCGGTGGATCAACCACGGGTAGGCATGGAAGGCGAAGATGACCGGCTTGTCCCTGGTGAATATCTCGTCGAAATCAATGTCGCTCAATCCGTGTGGGTGCTCGCTTTGCGGCTGCAGCTTCATAAGGTCCACGACATTGACCACACGGATCTTCAGGCTGGGCAGATGCTCGCGCATAATGGAGACGGCGGCGAGCGTCTCCAGAGTGGGCACATCGCCGCAGCAGGCCATAACCACGTCGGGTGCAACGCCTTGGTCGTTGCTGGCCCACTGCCAGATGCCGATGCCCTCGGTACAGTGCTTTATGGCGGCATCCATCGTCAGCCACTGCGGAGCCGGGTGTTTGCCCGCGATCACGACGTTTACGTAATGGCGGCTGCGCAGGCAGTGGTCAATCACCGACAGCAGGCAGTTTGCATCCGGCGGCAGGTAAACGCGCACGACCTCAGCTTTCTTGTTCACGACGTGGTCGACGAAACCGGGGTCCTGGTGCGTAAAGCCGTTGTGATCCTGGCGCCAGACATGCGAGGCCAGCAGGTAGTTCAATGAGGCGATCTTGCGCCGCCAGGGCAACTTCGACGTGACCTTCAGCCACTTGGCGTGCTGGTTGAACATCGAATCGACGATGTGGATGAACGCCTCGTAGCAGTTGAAGAGTCCATGCCTGCCGGTGAGCAGGTAGCCCTCGATCCAGCCCTCGCATTGGTGCTCGCTGAGCATTTCCATCACGCGCCCGGTGGGCGAGAGAAATTCGTCGTTGGCCACGGTCGCGGCGTCCCATTGGCGTGTGGTCACGTCAAAGAGGGCCTCAAGGCCGTTGGATAGCGTCTCGTCAGGGCCAAAGACCCGGAAATTCCGTTGCTCACTATTGAGCTTGGCCACATCGCGCAGGAAAGGCCCAAGCACGTGCGTGTCGCCGATGCCGCGAACCCCGGGCGAAGGCACGTCGACGGCGTAGTCGGAGAAATCCGGCATCCGCAGGTCGCGCATCAGAATGCCGCCGTTGGCGTGGGGATTTGCACTCATCCGCCGTTCGCCCTTAGGCGCAAGCTCGGCCAATTCCGGTATGAGCCGGCCCTTCTGATCGAAGAGTTCCTCCGGCCGGTAGCTCCTCAGCCAGTCTTCCAGCAGCTTAAGGTGTTCGGGATGGGTGGCAGGGTCGGAGAGCGGCACCTGGTGCGCTCGGAACGTGCCCTCAACTTGCAGGCCGTCAACCATCTTCGGCCCCGTCCAGCCTTTGGGTGAATTGAGGACGATCATCGGCCAGCGCGGACGCTCGAAGTTGCCGTGGAGGCGGGCGTCCTGCTGAATCTTCTTGATCTGCTCCACAGCGGTGTCGAGCGTCGCGGCCATGGCCTCATGCATCGGCCCGGGTTCGTGACCTTCAACAAAATAAGGCGTCCACCCGTAGCCTCGGAGTAACTGTTCCAATTCCTCGTGGGTTATCCGTGCCAGGACGGTCGGATTGGAAATCTTGTAACCGTTTAGGTGCAGGATCGGCAGCACCGCTCCGTCGGTTACCGGGTCGAGGAACTTGTTCGAATGCCATGCGGTCGCCAGCGGACCCGTCTCCGCCTCGCCGTCGCCTACGACGCAGGCCACGATCAGATCGGGATTGTCGAACACCGCCCCGAATGAATGGCTGAGCGAATAGCCCAGCTCGCCGCCTTCGTGGATCGAGCCCGGGCACTCCGGTGATACATGGCTTGGAATTCCTCCGGGAAACGAAAACTGAATGAAGAGCTTCCGCAGCCCGGCTTCATCCTGGCTGATATTCGGATAAATTTCGCTGTAGGTGCCTTCGAGGTAAGTGTTGCCCACGATGGCCGGACCGCCGTGTCCGGGGCCGGAGACATAAATCATGTCGAGGTCGTATTTTTTGATGACCCGGTTCAAATGCACATAGATGAAGTTCTGCCCGGGGGTGGTGCCCCAATGTCCCAGCAGCATGTGCTTCACATCCGCGAGCGTCAGCGGCCGCTTGAGCAGCGGATTGTCGTACAGATAAATCTGGCCGGCCGAAAGATAATTGGCGGCGCGCCAGTACGCATCCATCTTGTGGAGCAACTCCCGGGAAAGAGTTGTTGTCTTCATAGTTTAATTCTCCTTTTGCCTTTATCTACTCACTGCTCCTCGCGTGGCGATAGAACCGAGAGGAATTATTTTCTTTTGTTTTTTCTGCTCACTGCTCACTGCTCACTGATCTCTGTCCCAGGCCGAGAACCCGGCAGACTGTGTTCGCGATCATCCATTCCTCATCGGTACGAATGACGCGTACAGGGACCCGGCTGGCCGCCGTGGAAATTACGCCCGCATTGGCGGTGTTTTGTTTTTCTTCAAGTTCGATTCCAAGAAATGCCAGTCCGTCGCAGATCCGGGCGCGAACCGCGGGCGCATTCTCTCCGATACCGCCGGCGAACACAAGCGTGTCCAGTCCGCCCAATGCCGCCGCGAATGAGCCGATCCATTTTTTGACCTGGTAGCAAAACAGCGCGACCGCTTCAGCCGCCCGCACGTCCTGCGTTTCACGGCCCAGCAGGTCACACATGTCTGAGCTGGTCTCCGACACGCCGAGCAGCCCGGACTGGAAATTTACCATCTCATTGAAGCGCTTTGCATCGAGGCCCTCGGTGCGCGCCAGATACCAAAGCAGTCCGGGATCGAGGTCGCCTGAGCGGGTGCTCATTGGCACCCCGGCCGTCGGGGTGAAACTCATGCTTGTGTCCACGGGTTTGCCGTCACGCACCGCCGCCAGACTCGCGCCATTGCCGAGGTGGGCGAGAACGACCCTGCCCCGTGCCGCGTCCGATCCGGCCAGGCGGGCCAGTTCTCCCATTAGAAACGCATACGACAATCCGTGAAATCCGTACCGCCGCACCCCCAGCGCTTCGTAACGGCGCGGGATAGGCAACAACCGGGCAACGCGCGGCAGGTCATGGTGAAAAGCCGTATCGAAACACGCCACCTGGGGCAAGTCCGGAAATCGGCGATGAAACGCTTCGGTCAACAGGATCTCCTCCGGCAGGTGCTCAGGGTCGAATGGACTGAGCCGGTAAAGTTCTTCAACCATTTCCGCGGTGATTCGCTGCGGCTCGCTATACTTCGGCCCGCCGTGCACCACGCGATGCCCCGCTGCAGTCAATGCATCACGCCCCCCGCGTTCCTCGATCCAATCCATCAGGGCGCTCACCGCCGTCGTGTGATCCGGCGCCGTCACCGGCCGCGAAAAGCTATCCGCCTGGTTCGAGCCTTTCACCCGCAAGATGGGCTCCGGCAGTCCAATCCGCTCGATCGCGCCATCGATTATCCGCCGGAGCGAGTCACACGCCTCGAACAGCGCGAACTTGATGCTCGACGAGCCTCCATTGATCGTCAAGATGCGCGCGTCAGCCGGTTTGATGGATAACTCCTTCGTCATCGTGCAACTCGTCTTTGGGCGCTTTCATCATCGCTGCCACAGGATTTGAGCGGATTCCAACGGGACCGCCACCCCGGGGCGTCGAGGTATCACTCGCGCCGTGTAGTCTCCCGCCTGACGCGTAGCAGGCACCGTTGCCTGATAGACGCAACGGCTGGATGCGTCAGGCAGCGGCCGCGCGCACTTCATTTCCTCCCGGACGGGATCGCCGCCGTTGATTCCGTCCGCATAAAGCTCAACCTGCACATCATCAGGGTCTAGATCGTTCAGAAAGATTTCGACTTCAAACTCATGGTGGTCCGCGTTGGTTTCGACCCGCAAGTCTCCGAAGCGCAGCCCGGCCCATTTCTGATCCAGGTTTTGCCGCCAGTCAACCATCTGCTTACCCGCCGAGCCTTTATCGGCAGCGCGTTCCCGGTAGGCTGACGCGGCGGGGAGGTAGTGTTGCTCGGTGTATTCCTGTACCGCGCGGCTGGCGGAGAACAGCGGTGTCAATCGCGCCATGCTCTCACGCATCCGCGCGACCCAGGCGGTCGGGATGCCCTTATTGTCGCGGGTATAAAACTGGGGAATCACCTCGCGCTCCAGCAGGTCGTAGAGCGCGTCGGCTTCGACGGCGTCCCAGGCCGGATCGTCGCCATGTTCCAGGCCGTCTCCCAGCGCCCACCCCACTTCCGGCGAGTAGGCTTCCGCCCACCAGCCGTCCAATTCCGAGAGATTGATGCCTCCGTTTACGAGCACCTTCATGCCGCTCGTTCCGCACGCCTCCCAGGGCCGCCGTGGCGTGTTGATCCAGACATCCACCCCCTGCACCAGGTGCTCGGTCAAAAGCATGTCGTAGTCGCTGAGGAAGATCACATGCGGGCGGGCCTCGGGCCGCCGGATGAAATGCGTCCACTCCTGAATCAGCGCCTGCCCCGGCCGGTCCTCCGGGTGGGCCTTGCCTGCGATGATGAGTTGCACCGGGCGCTCGGGATTGGTTAACAGACGAAGCAGCCGCTCCGGGTCGTGCAGCAGCAGGTTCGGCCTCTTGTAGGTTGCGAAGCGCCGCGCAAAGCCCAGTGTCAACGTGTTGGGATCAAATAGATGTTTCGCCCCGTCAACCTCCTCGGGCGGCGCGCCGGAGACGGCCAGTTGCCTTGACAATCGCTCGCGGGCGTATTCGACAAGGGACTGGGCGGCGGCGGCGCGAAATTGCCAGAGGCTGGCGTAGGAGACGCGGCGAATGTCCTGCTCCAGGGGGACCGTCGTCCCCACCCAGTGCCCCAGCCATCTGTCCTTTCCACAGGCTTGCGTCCAAAGATCGTCGGCCGCTGGGGAGTCCCAGGTCGGCGTGTGAACACCGTTAGTCACATGTCTGATCGGGATTTCGTCCAGCGGCCAGCGGGGGAACAGAGGCTGGAAGATGCTCCGGCTGACCTTCCCGTGCAAGCGGCTCACGCCATTGACCGCGCCGCTCCCCCGGATCGCCAGATATGCCATGTTGAAACTTTCCGTCGAGTCGTCCGGGTTCTGGCGGCCCAGGGCCAGCAGATCGTGTAGTGTTATACCGAGCTTCTTATCGGCATAACCGCCGAGGTATTGCTCGATGAGGGCCGGAGAGAAACGGTCGAAGCCTGCGGCCACCGCCGTGTGGGTGGTGAAGAGGTTCCCCGCTCGAGTGGCGGCCAACGCTACTTCGAAGGACTGCGAGGTCTCCTGCATGAAACTGCGGGCACGTTCCAATACGGCAAAGGCCGCATGCCCTTCATTGAGATGACAGACTTCCGGCCGGAGGCCAAGCGCAACAAGCAGCCGCCATCCGCCGATGCCAAGGAGCAGCTCCTGCTCGAGGCGCAGCTCCGGCCCGCCGCCGTACAGTTCGCTGGTAATCCCCCGATGCGCGGGGAAGTTCGCCGCGTCGTTGCTGTCCAGCAGGTAAAGCTTCACTCTGCCGACCTGGACCTGCCAGGCACGCAGCCAGAGTGAGTAACCGGGTAAAGCGATCTCCAGCCGCAGCCACTCGCCGTCCGCTTCGCGCACAGGCGTAATCGGCAACTGTCCGGGGTCGTTAT
>Ga0326727_10003184_pt1 | contig 53297 bp, 46 predicted proteins | sample MB2enrmetagenome_FD_207643 | JGI IMG/M metagenome (GOLD analysis project Ga0326727, IMG submission 207643) | Lab enriched peat soil microbial communities from McLean, Ithaca, NY, United States - MB29MY | ecosystem: Environmental > Terrestrial > Soil > Wetlands > Peat | place: USA: New York...
AGTGATTTGGGCCGGCCGGGACCTCGGTGAACCTCCTCCATGGCCACCTCCTTTGCCTGTTAAGCAAGGATGTGACTATTTTTGTACTTTGTCAATTTATTTTGCAGACACCCTCTGAGAAGGTGTCTGCAAAATAGAAGGCCCCGCGACGGTCCAGACGCTGCCATCAGGTCTCCTCGGACACGAGGATGCACTCGCTCTCCTCCCGTCTGAGAGACAGGTGGTACCCCTTGATCACAAGTTCCATCGGATCTCCCAGAGGGGCCAGCTTCTCTACCCGCAGCTGGGCGCCGCGGATGAAGCCCATCTCCAGGAGCCTTTGACGGATCTTGCCCTGGGCCAGGACCTTGAACACTTGGGCCTGGTCCCCAGGACGGAGGGTGCTCAACGGCCTCGGCTGCGTGTGAGACATGATCTCAACTCCTGCTCTAGTCTATCCAGGCGGGCGGATGAAACAAGGCGCAACGTTGAGACACTTATCACAAGCTGCCGACCTGCTTTGGATACAATTCCCTTGGTTATGGACACCATGCTGATCACTGTTCCGAACGTGCTGACCCTGCTGCGGATCATCGCGGTTCCGTGTTTCGCCATCATGGTCTGGTACGGCGAGATGGTGGAGGCTTGCGCTCTGTTCGTGGCGGCTGGCCTCACGGATGCCCTGGACGGCTACCTGGCCCGGAAGTTCAACCAGCGCTCCGCCCTGGGCGCCATCCTGGATCCGGCGGCCGATAAATTGTTAACAACTACAGCCCTGGTGATGCTGGCCTTCCCCAGGGAAGGGCTGGTGGCCCGCATCCCCCCGTGGATCACCATCCTGGCCATCTCCCGGGACGTGCTGATCGCCACGGTGGCCCTGGTGGCCTACGACCATCTGCATCCGGACAAGTTCAAGCCCTCCATCCTGGGCAAGCTGACCACCTTCGTGGAGCTGACGGCCATCTCCCTGAGCCTGCTGGTCAACACGGTGGGGCCGTACGCCTGGTACCGCTTCCTGGTGCCATGGATCTACTACCTCATGGCATTCATGGTCGTGGCCTCGGGCATCCATTATTTCTTCCGCACCACCAGCCTGGGGCCGGAGCAGCCTTGAGCGAACCCCGCGCTTGCCGTCCCGGCTGGACCGGGGTGCCCTGGTCCATCCTGGCGCCGGCCCTGGCTGTCCTGGCCGCGCTGTGGTTCCTGCGCACGGCCCTGGCGCCCTTCTTCATCGCCATCGTCGTGGCCTACCTGCTGGAGCCCCTGGCCGCCCGCTTTTCCCGGCGCATGTCCCGGAGTTGGGCGGCCCTGTGCGCCCTCCTGGTGTTCATCCTAATCATGGGCCTGCTGGTGTGGGTCCTGGTGCCCCCCTTCGTGGCCCAGGTGGAGCGCCTGAACGATTCCCTGCCGGCCCTGCGGGAGAAGGCCATCGCCCGGTGGACGCCCTGGTTCCAGGTCCACCCCGTCGTCCAGGCCAAGCTGCGCCGGGCCATGGAGGCGGTGGACCCCATGGCGTTCCTGCAAGGCCTCAGGACCGCCGGTGCGGGCCTGATGGGCTGGGTCCTGGAGGGCCTGACCCTCATCATGGTCCCGCTCATCATCTACTACCTGATCGTGGAGGGTCCCAACCTGAGCCAGGGGCTGGACGGCCTGGTCCCGTCCCGGTACCGGGAGTCGGTTCGGGCCACGGCCCGGGAGATCCACCAGCGCCTGGGGGGCTACATCCGGGGCCAGCTGGCGGTGGTGCTGGTGATGGCCTTCCTGCAGGGGCTGGCCATGCAGTTCCTGGGCATCCCGTATCCATGGGTGCTGGGCCTCCTGGCGGGCCTCGCCAACGTGGTGCCCTATTCCTCCTACGTCACCGCCCTGCCCCTGGCCCTGCTGTTCTCGTTGCTGGAGGGCGCCGGCGGCGGGCACCTGCTGCTCACCATCCTGGTCTTCGTGGTGGTGCAGAAGGCCGAGGCGTTCTACTTCACCCCCGTGTGGGTGGGCCGCGCCAGCGGCCTGCACCCCCTGGAAGTCCTGCTGGGGCTGTTCTGCTTCGGCTTCGCGTTCGGGGTGGTCGGCCTGATCTTCGCGGTGCCGCTGATGATCATCGTCAAGACCCTGGGCCGGATGGCCATCGCCAGGTACAAGGCCCACCCCTGGTACCTGGGGGCCTGAGCGGCTAGACCAGGTCGTACGCCCCGAAGAAGAATCCCAGTTCCCGGGCCGCCGAGGCCGGGCTGTCGGAGCCGTGGGTGGCGTTGCGGGTGTGGTCCTGGCCGAACCGGGCGCGCAGGGTCCCCGGGGCGGCCTGGGCCGGGTTGGTGGCGCCCATGAGGTCCCGCCAGCGCACGATGGCGTCCTGCCCTTCCAGGCACATGAGCACCACCGGGCCCTCCACCATGAAGGCCTCCAGGTCCGGATAGAACGGCTTGGCCACGTGCTCCTGGTAGAACTCCTGGCACAGGTCCGGGGTCAGGCGCGCCAGGCGCATGCCTTTCAGGGCCAGCCCCGAGCGCTCGATTTCGCTCACGATCAGGCCCACCTGGCCGGCCTGGACGGCGTTGGGCTTGATGATGGCGAGGGTGCGCTCGATGGCCATGTTGGCATTCTCCAGAAAGGGTGCATGGACAGGTTGTTGGTTCCAATCCCGCGGGAAACCGGATGAGCAGGATAGCATTGGCGCGCCATGCGGGAAGGCACCGCCGCGCAAGCCCCGTGGCGCCGGCGGGGGGGCCGGGTTCGCGCTTCTTTCGCCTGGCCCAAAGGGAAATAAGTAGGTTATGCAAGAACCCTCTCCCTGGGCAGGAATCCGCCATCAAAGCTGGGAAAACGCCGCCTTCGACGGTACAATCGAGAGCTTGATGCGATTGGATTCCAGCATGCTTGATAACATCCTTAAGAAATTCATGGGCTCGAAGAATGACCGCGAGTTGAAGCGGCTTTGGGCCAAAGTCCAGGCGATCAATGATTTCGAGCCTGGGATCCAGGCGCTCAGCGACGAGGGGCTCAAGGCCAAGACCCCCTACTTCAAGGATCTTCTGGCCAACGGAGCGGCCATGGAGGAGGTCCTGCCCGAGGCTTTCGCGGTGGTCCGGGAGGCGTCCCGCCGGGTCCTGCGCATGCGTCATTTTGATGTTCAGCTCATTGGCGGCATGGTCCTGCACGAAGGCAAGGTGGCCGAGATGCGGACCGGGGAAGGCAAGACCCTCACCGCCACCCTGCCTCTCTACCTGCACGGGCTGATGGGCAAGGGCGCCCACCTGGTGACCGTGAACGACTACCTGGCCCGGCGCGACGCCGAGTGGATGGGCCGGCTGTACAACTGGCTCGGCCTGTCGGTGGGGGTGATCCAGCACGGGCTCACGGACGACGAGCGGCGCGAAAGCTACGCCTGCGACATCACCTACTGCACCAACAACGAGATCGGCTTCGACTACCTGCGCGACAACATGAAGTGGGCCCTGGAGGACTTCACCCAGCGGGGCTTCATCTACGGCATCGTCGACGAGGTGGACTCCATCCTCATCGACGAGGCCCGCACGCCGCTCATCATCGCCGGCTCCAGCGAAGAGGACACCTCCAAGTACTTCCGGATCGACGCGGTGGTGCCCAAGCTCAAGCAGGACGCCGACTACAAGGTGGACGAGAAGGACCGCCAGGTGACCCTCACGGACGAGGGCATCCGCCACGCCGAGCAGCTCCTGGGCGTGCCCAACCTCTACGACCCCTCCGCCATCGAGACCCTGCACGGCATCAACCAGTCGCTCCTGGCCCACAACCTCTACAAGCGGGACGTGGACTACATGGTCAAGGAGAAGGAGGACGGCAAGGGCCTGGAGGTGGTCATCGTCGACGAGTTCACCGGGCGCATGATGCCCGGGCGGCGCTGGTCCAACGGCCTGCACCAGGCCATCGAGGCCAAGGAGGGCGTGGAGGTCAACGCCGAGAACCAGACCCTGGCCACGGTCACCTTCCAGAACTTCTTCCGGATGTACAAGACCCTCGCCGGCATGACCGGCACCGCCGAGACCGAGGCGCGGGAACTGCTGCAGATCTACAAGCTGGAAGTGGTGGTGGTGCCCACCAACATGCCCATGGTCCGCAGCGACTTCGCCGACGTGGTCTACTCCGCCAAGGGCGGCAAGCGCAAGGCCATCGTGGCCGAGATCCAGGAGCTGCACGGCAAGGGCCAGCCGGTGCTGGTGGGCACCGTCAGCATCGAGAGCAGCGAGGACCTGTCCGACGCCCTCAAGAAGGCCCGGATCCCCCACGTGGTGCTCAACGCCAAGCACCACGCCAAGGAGGCCGAGATCATCGCCCAGGCCGGGCGCAGGGCGGCGGTGACCATCGCCACCAACATGGCCGGGCGGGGCACCGACATCGTGCTGGGGGGCAACCCCGAGGGCCTGGCCAGGATGGAGGCCCGCAAGAAGAACGTCCCCCTGTACGACCCGGAGGGCAAGGAGACGCCCGAATTCCTGGCCCTGGTGGAGAAGATGGCCGCACAGACCGAAGCGGAGAAGGTGGAGGTGATCGCCGCCGGCGGGCTGCACATCCTGGGCACCGAACGGCACGAGAGCCGGCGCATCGACAACCAGCTGCGCGGCCGATCCGGCCGCCAGGGCGACCCGGGCAGCAGCCGCTTCTACCTGAGCCTCGAGGATGACCTCATGCGCATCTTCGGCGGGGACCGGATCAAGAGCATGATGACCACCCTGGGCATGGTGGAGGATGAGCCCATCGAGGCGGGCATGGTCACCCGGGCCATCGAGCGCTCCCAGAAGCGGGTGGAAGCCCAACACTTCGAAGTGCGCAAGCACCTGCTGGAATACGACGACGTGATGAACAAGCAGCGCATCTTCTTCTACGGCCTGCGCTGCGAGATCCTCAAGGGAAACACCAAGGAATACGTGCTGCGCATCGCCGGGGAGATCGTGGAGGGGCTCATCCACGATTACCTTCCGGAGAAGGGCCTGCGGGACCTGGATGGGCTCAAGGAGCGCTTCGAGCAGCTGTTCGCCATGGGCAGCGTGGACCTGGAGGCCATCGCCGCCATGTCCATGCAGGAGTCGGTGGACGCCCTCACCAAGATCGTGCGGGACGCCTACCAGGAGAAGGAGGCCCGCCTGGGCAGCGAGGAGATCCTCCGCTGGCACGAGCGGGTGGCCATCCTGCAGATCATCGACTCGGCCTGGAAGCGGCACCTGCTGGTCATGGACCACCTGAAGGAAGCCATCAGCTTCCGCGGCTACGGCCAGAAGGACCCGCTGGTCGAATACAAGCGGGAGAGCTACGACTACTTCGAGCAGATGCGGTTCGGCTACGAGGACGAGATCATCAGCTACCTGTACCGGGTGGAGCCCCAGGCGGCCTACGCGCCGGAAAGCGAGAACGTGTTCCGGGAGCCCAGCGACCTGCATGAACTGGGCCCCAACGAGACCGGCAACCTCACCGAGCATGGCGTCAACGGCGAGCCGGTGCAGCGGGTGATGCGCTTCAGCGCCGGCGGCATCGGGGATGATGATTAGTGAAACTTGACCGTCCGGGTCCTGGACTTTCATTTTTCCGGCTGAACCCTGCTGACAGGGCGGGCGGTTTGTGGTTGGCTAGGAGCCATGGAACTGGTGATCGTTACGGGACTTTCCGGGGCAGGCCGGCGCTCCGTGCTGGGAGCCCTGGAGGATGCCGGCTGCACGGCCCTGGACAATGTCCCCGCCCGGCTCCTGGAGCCGCTGCTGGAGCTGGAGGCCAAGCTCAACCCCACCCGCCCCCGCCTGGCGGTGGGGATGGACAACCGCCACCCGGAATTCGCCTCGGAGCTGGAGCCGCTCATCGACCGGCTCATGGACGGCAGCATACCTGTGTATGTCGTGTTCGTGGAAGCCAATGACGACGTGCTGCTGCGCCGGTTCTCCGAATCCCGCCGGCCCCATTTCCTGGCCAAGGACGGGGGCGTGGCCGAGGCCATCGCCAAGGAGCGCCAGCTGCTGGAGCCGGTGCGCCGGATGGCCAGCGCCATCATCAACACCAGCAACCTGACCCTGTCCCAGCTGCGCCAGCGCATCGCCGACCTGCTGCCGGACCTGCCGGTGGGCGGCACCACCCTCCGCCTGATCAGCTTCGGCTTCAAGAACGGCACCCCGGTGGAGGCGGACATGGTGCTGGACGCGCGCTTCCTGCCCAACCCCCACTACGTGGTGGAACTGCGGGAGCTCACCGGCAAGGACGCCCCGGTGCGGGACTTCCTGCTCAAGTCCGACGTGTTCTCCACCTTCGTGGCCCTCACCGAGAACTGGGTGCTGTGGGCGTGGCCGTACATCCAGCAGGAGGGCCGGGCCTACCACAACATCGCCATCGGCTGCACCGGCGGCCAGCACCGCAGCGTGGCGCTGGTGGAGATCCTGGCCCAGCGCCTGCGGCGGGAAATCCCCAAGCTGGTGGTGGTGCACCGGGAACTGACGGCCTAGTCGTTCAGGTGCGCGGCGCCTCGGGTGCCCCTCCGGCGCACCGCCCAGTAGACCGGGATCCCCAGGGCCACCAGGACCAGCCCCGGCCAGCTGAAGGAAGGCCGGTAGCGCAGAAGGGCGGCCATGATGGCCACGCCCCCCAGGATGTACAGGGCCGGCAGCACCGGGTAGGCGAACACCCGCGCCGGGCGGTCCAGGTCCGGGCGGCGGCGCCGCAGCACGAAGATCCCGCCCACCGTCAGGATGTAGAACAGCAGCGCGGCGAACATGGTGAATTCCAGGAGCTGCGTGTAGTTCCCGGTGAGGGTCAGGAGGCTGGCCCAGGCCGCCTGCACGGCCAGGGCCGCGCCGGGCACCTGGTGCCGGTTCAGCCGGGCGGCACGGGAGAAGAACAGCCCGTCCAGGGCCATGGTGCGGTACAGGCGGGCACCGGCCAGGATCATGCCGTTGGCGCAGCCGAAGGTGCTCACCAGGATGGCCAGGGTCATGGCCAGGTCGCCCCGGGGGCCCAGGATCGTCCGCAGGGTTTCGCTGCCCACCCGGTCCCCGGGGGCGGTGGCGATGCCGGCGGGCCCCAGCACCCTCAGGTAGACCCCGTTGACCATCAGGTACAGCCCCAGCACCAGGAGCGGGCCCACCAGCAGGACCAGGGGGATGGTGCGCCGGGGCTCGCGCACCTCCCCGGCGATGAAGGTCACCGTGTTCCAGGAATCCGAGGAGAACAGGCTGCCGGTCTGGACCACCAGCAGGGCGCCCAGGAACGGCAGGGCGGCGTCGGCCCCCTGGGGTGTCCAGGCCCCCGGCTGCGGGGGCGCCGCCGGCGCCAGCGCCAGCCCGGCCAGGATCAGCGCCGCCAGGCAGCCCAGCTTGGCCAGGGTGAAAGTGTTCTGGATCCAGGCCCCCACCTTGCCGCCGAAGCTGTTGAGCAGGCTCAGGGACACGATCACCAGGATGGCCGCCAGGCGGGCCGTGGTCAGGCCCAGGTGGTACGGCCCCACGATGATCCGGGAAGTCACTTCCCAGGCCGGCACTTCCAGCGGTCCGGCCAGATAGCGGGTCTCGCTCGCCGCCGGCGCCAGGGTCCCCAGGAACTTGCCGAAGGCCATGGCCACCGCGGCGATGGAGCCGCATTGCACGATGGTGAACACCGACCAGCCGTACAAGAAAGCCACCATGGGGCCGTAGCTTTCCCGCAGGTACACGTACTGGCCTCCGGCATGGGGGAACATGCCCGCCAGTTCTCCGTACGAGTGGGCGCCCAGCAGGGTGAGCCCGGCGGTGAGCAGCCAGGCCATGAGCAGGAAGCTGCCGGTGCCGCCGGTGCGCACCATTTCCGCCGGAACGATGAAGATGCCGCTGCCGATCATGGACCCGGCGACGAGCATGGTGGCGGAGAAGGGCCCGATGTGGCGCTGGTAATCATGGTTTTTCAACATGCGGGCGCCTTATATAATTTAATAATGACAGATGGATCAAAAGAATAATAAAAAATTTATTTAAGTTTGAACCGAGGCACGGCACTCCGCCCAGGGCTGGCGCCCATGCTGCGCCTCTGAGGTTAACCTTGATCAATGGCGCGTTCCAAGACCTCCCTCCGTCTCCTCCTGGCCACGGCCGTGCTGTGCCTGCCTCCCCTGTACGGGCTGTGGCTGTGGAAGGGCCGGGGCCCCTTGACCGCCCAGGCCACCGTGCTGGTGAAACGGGGGGCCACCGTGGAGGCCATGGCCGACCAGCTGGAACAGGCTGGGGTGATCCGCTCCGCGGCCCTGTTCAAGCTGTGGGCCCGGGCCCGGCGCCTGGAGCTCATCCGCGGCGAGTACACGTTCGAGCCCCGGGCCAGCTTGTCGGAGGTGGCCAGCAAGCTCAAACGCGGGGACATCCACTACACCAGCATCACCATCCCCCCCGGCAGCCACGCCTGGGCGGTGCAGCACCGGTTCAAGGACTTCATCCCCGAGGAGGTGTTCTGGACCCTCTGGAAAAGCCCCCGACTGGCCCAGGCGGCGGGGTTTCCCCAGGCGGAAAATCTTGAAGGCCTCATTGATCCCGCCACGTACCGGGTGAACCACGCCCAGGAGCCGGAAGAAATTTTCCTGATGCTCATGGAGACCTTCCGGGACAAAGTGCGGCCCACCCTGGAGGGGGGACCGCTGCCGCCGTACCAGACCCTGATCCTGGCCAGCATGGTGGCAAAGGAGACCGCCCTGCCGGAGGAACTGGCCCGGGTGGCCGGGGTCTACGCCCAGCGCCTGCGCATCGGCATGCGCCTGCAGTGCGACCCCACCACCCTGTACGCCCGGTGGATGAGCGGCGACCTGCGCTTCACCGGCCCCGCCCCCGAGGACGTGCACCGGCTGAGCCGGTACAACACCTACGTGGTCGCCGGGCTGCCCCCCACGCCCATCGCCGACCCCGGCCCCGCCGCCATCGCCGCCGCCAAGGCGCCGGAGTACTCCAGGAACCTGTATTTCGTGGCCACCGGGCGGGGCGGGCACAGCTTCGCCCCCAACCTGTCCCAGCACAACCACAACGTCTTCCTGTACCGCCGGGAACTGGCCCGCCAGAAGAAGGGGGGAACCTGACCATGGGCCGGGTGCGCATCGACCAGCTGCTGGTCCAGCGGGGCCTGTGCGCCACCCGGGCCCAGGCCCAGGCGCGCATCATGGCCGGGGACGTGCTGGTGGCGGACCGTCCCGTGGCCAAGGCCGGGGCCCTGGTGGACCCCGGCTCGGACCTGCGCCTGCGCGGGGAGGCGCTGCCGTTCGTGAGCCGGGGCGGGCTGAAGCTGGACCATGCTCTCACGGTGTTCGGCCTGGATCCGGCCGGGTGGGTGTGCTTCGACGCCGGGGCCAGCACCGGGGGGTTCACCGACTGTCTGCTGCAGCGGGGCGCGGCCCGGGTCTACGCGGCGGACGTGGGCACCAACCAGCTGCACTGGAAACTGCGCAGCGACCCCCGGGTGGTGTCCATGGAGCAGGTGAACCTGCGCTACTGGGACCCGGCCCGGATCCCCGAGCCCTGCCGCCTGCTGGTGGCGGACCTGAGCTTCATCTCCCTGCGCCTGGTGATCCCGCCCCTGCTGCCCTCCCTGGCCCCCGGGGCCGACGCGGTGCTGCTGGTGAAGCCCCAGTTCGAGGCCGGCCGGGACGAGGTGGGTTCCGGGGGCATCGTGCGGGATCCGGAGACCCACCAGCGGGTCCAGGACGAGCTGTGGGCGTTCTTCCAGGGCACGGCCCTCAAGCCCCTGGGACGGTGCGAGAGCCCGATCCTGGGCGGCGAGGGCAACCGGGAGTTCCTCCTCCGCCTGCGCCTGGTTTGACTTGACAACCCGCGTCCCGGGCCCTTGACTTCAGGTGAGGAGGTCCCATGCCCATCAGGAGCCTGCGGCACTGGTGCCTGGCGCTGCTGCCGGTGGTCGCCCTCGCCGCCCAGCCGCGGCTCCCGCGCCCGGAGACGGCGGACCGGTCCCTGCGCAAGCTGACCACCCAGGGCCGGGCCGTGACTCCCATCGGGGCCGCGGACGGACAGCTGGACCTGTACGCCGGCAAGGGCGGGCTGACCCGCCTGGCGTTCACCTTGTACAAGGCCGGCGAGGCCGCCGGGCCCTCCTTCATCGACAGCATCAGGGCCTTCCACTTCCAGGACTTCGAAGGTCCCGACGCGCCCGCGGCGGGCCGCCGCCTGACCCAGGTGACCGTGCGCGGCAAGGCCGGTACCGTGCGGGTGCGCCTGCGCCAGAACGGCTACTACAGCGCCGAGCTGAAGGGCGGGTTCGTGTTCGACACGGGGGTGGCCGGCCCCAGGGACCGGGTGGGATTCCAGACCTTGCGCCGGGCCCTGCGCGCGGGGGCCGATGGCCTGGTGGTGCGCATCTCCGACTCCAGGGACCCGCGGGTGTGGGTGCAGGGGGAATTCACCGCCGCGGACCTGTTCCGCAAACGCCTGGTGGGGAACTAAACCCTCGGCCGCTGATCCGGGATCCAAGGGACAGGTGCGCCCATTCCCGGCATCATGGGGGGTGGTTCTTTGGAGTCCGCCGTGGCCGACGCCCCCCTGATCCGTTTCTCCCAGATCACCAAGCACTACCCCATGGGGGACATGGTGGTGCGGGCCCTGGACGGGGTCAGCCTGGACATCCACCGGGGCGAATACGTGGCCATCATGGGGCCGTCCGGGTCGGGCAAGTCCACCCTGATGAACCTCATCGGCTGCCTGGACACGCCCACCACCGGCACCTACCACCTGAACGGCAAGCTGGCCTCGGCCATGTCCGACGATGAACTGGCCGGCATCCGCAACGAAGAGATCGGCTTCGTGTTCCAGACCTTCAACCTGCTGGCCCGCACCACCGCCCTGCAGAACGTGGAGCTGCCCCTCATCTACGCCGGCCTGCACGCCCGGGACCGGCACCGCCAGGCCCTCAAGGCCCTGGAAAACGTGGGCCTCGGTCCCCGGGCCGACCACTTCCCCAACCAGCTCTCCGGCGGCCAGCGCCAGCGGGTGGCCATCGCCCGGGCCCTGGTGAACAACCCCTCCATCCTGCTGGCGGACGAGCCCACCGGCGCCCTGGACACCCGGACCAGCGTGGAGATCATGGCCCTGTTCGAGGAGTTGTACCGGGGCGGCAACACCATCATCCTGGTGACCCACGAGGAGGACATCGCCCGCCACGCCCACCGGATCATCAAGCTGCTGGACGGCCAGGTCATCCACGATGAGCCCAACTTGCCCATCTCCAGCACCGAGCACTTGGCCCACCTGAGGATCTGACCGGCTGAGGGGGCGGCCTGGGATCAGGGACTGGCCAGGCTGCCGAAGCCCTCCGCCAGGCCGACAGGACGCAGTCCTACGGCAGGACGGGCAGCACCAGGCACGACGGCTGCGCCCCGTTGCGGTACACCCGCTGCTCCACCGGGCGGAAGTCCTGGTCCCGGGCGTGGTAGATGTCCAGGAAGGCGCCCGGATTGCGGTCCACCAGCGGGAACCAGGACCCCTGGATCTGCACCATGACCCGGTGCCCCTTGGCGAAGGTGTGGCACACGTCGTCGAGGGTGAAGGTCACGGGGGTGGGCTGCCCGGGCACGAACGGGCGGGGCGCCTCCAGGCTGTCCCGGAACTTGCCGCGCAGCACCTCGCCCCGCACCAGGCGCTCGCAGCCCTGGAGTTCCGTCCCGGCCGGCGGGAGCACATCGATGAGCTTCACCACCCAGTCCGCGTCCGTGCCGCCCACGCTCACCCGCAGGCGGGCCTGCACCGGGCCGGCGACGGTGAGCGGATGGTCCAGGACCGGCGTCTGGTACGCCAGCACGTCCGCGCGGCGGGCGGCGAAGCGCTGGTCCTCCACCATGAACGTGGGCGCGACCCTGACCCCGAGGCTGGCGGTGAACGGCACCGGATGGGCCGGGTCGCTCACGAAGGCGTCGGATCCGGCGCGGCCCTCGGGGGCATGGAAGCCCAGGCGCCCTCCCTGGAGCAGGTACAAGGGCGTGGGCCGGGCGGCGGGCGGCGGCCAGGCGTCGAACCGGCGCCAGGTGTTGCTGCCGGTCACGAACACCTGCGCCGGGGCCAGGTCCGGGTCCGGTCCGTCCTTGAGGTAGTGGCGGAAGAACGGGGCCTCCAGGCGCTCCCGGTAGAACTCGGCGGTGGCGGAACCGAATTCCGCCTCCCCCAGGCTGTCCCCCGGACCCCAGGACCAGCCCCCGTGGTCCCAGGGGCCCATGACCAGGAAGCTGCGCCCGGGGGCGGCCGCCGCCAGGCGCCGGTGCACATGGAGGGTGCCGAACAGGTCCTCGGCGTCGAACCAGCCGCCCACGGTGAGCACCGCCGGACCGATGTCGCGCAGGTGGGGGAGCAGGTTCCGGGCCTTCCAGTAGGCGTCGTAGGTGCCGTGGTCCATGTCCTCGTCCCACACGCCCACCTGGCCGTGGAAGTAGCGGCGGTCCGCGTTGGGCAGGGCCCCCAGGCCCAGGAAGAACCGGTAGCAGTCCGCCGGGTCCGGGGGGAAGGGCGGCTGGGGCTCCTGGTCGGTGGGCTCCGGGCGGGGGAAGCCGTAGATGGCGTCGTACCAGAACGTCTGGGCCAGGAACAGGGCGCCGTTGTGATGGTCGTCGTCCCCGGCGAACAGGTCGGCCATGGGCGCCTGGGGGGAGACGGCCTTGAGGGCCGGGTGGGAGCCCACCAGGGTGCAGGCGGCGTAGAAGCCCGGGTACGAGATGCCCCAGGCGCCCACCCGCCCGTTGTTCCCGGGCACCTGCTTGAGCACCCAGTCGATGGTGTCCCAGGCGTCCGTGGCCTCGTCCACCCCCCGCCCGTCCTGGAGCGGGGTCATCTCCTGGAAGGTCCCCTCGCTCATCATCTTCCCCCGCACGTCCTGGTAGACGAAGATGTAGCCGTCCCGGGCCAGGTCCTCGCTGGGCCCCAGTTCGTCGGGGAATTCCTCCGGCCCGTACGGGCCGATGCCATAGCCGGTCCGGTGCAGGAGGATGGGGTAGGGCCCCCCGTCCCGGGGGGTGAAGATGGCCGTGAACAGCCGCACGCCGTCGCGCATGGGGACGAGCGCCTCGCGCTTGGTGTAGTTGGCGCGCAGGTAGTCCACCCCCTGGACCCGGGCCGCCGGGCCCGCGGCCAGGACCAGGAACGCGGCCAGCGCAGGCCGCCACGCCCCAGCATTCGCCCGGTGCTCCGGGCCGCTTGCAGGTATCCTGGGAACATCTAGCGGGAGCCTGCGGTGTTCGGAAAGATTCAGCGCATCCATTTCGTGGGGATCGGCGGCATCGGCATGTCGGGCATCGCCGAAGTGCTGGTCAACCTCGGCTACCAGGTGAGCGGCTCGGACCTCAGGGACAGCCCCACCACCCAGCGCCTGGCCGGCCTCGGGGTGCAGGTGACCACCGGGCACGACGCCCACTCCGTGGAGAACGCCCAGGTGGTGGTCATCTCCAGCGCCGTGAAGGGCAACAACCCGGAAGTGGTGGCCGCCCGCGCCGCCAAGATCCCGGTGATCCCCCGGGGGGAGATGCTGGCGGAACTCATGCGCATGAAGTACGGGATCGCCATCGCCGGCTCCCACGGCAAGACCACCACCACCAGCATGGTGGCCCAGGTGCTCAGCCAGGGCGGGATCGACCCCACCATCGTCATCGGCGGCAAGCTGGGCGCCATCGGCAGCAACGCCAAGCTGGGCAAGGGCCCGTTCCTGGTGGCGGAGGCGGACGAGTCCGACGGCAGCTTCCTGCTCCTGAACCCCACCATCGGGGTGATCACCAATGTGGACCGGGAACACCTGGATCATTACAAGAACCTGTCGGAGATCATGGACGCCTTCGCCGCGTTCGGCAACCGGGTGCCTTTCTACGGCTCGGTGTTCGTGTGCATGGACGATCCCAACGTGGCCAGCCTGCGGCCGCGGCTCAAGCGCCAGGTGCGCACCTACGGCACCAACCCCCAGGTGGACATCCGGGGCCTGGAACTGCGCGTGGACGGCTGGAGGTCCTATTTCCGGGTGCGGGCCTTCGGCCAGGACCTGGGGGACTTCTCCCTGGGCATCCCCGGGCACCACATGGTGCTCAACGCCCTGGCCACCATCGGCGTGGCCATGGAGCTGGGGGTGGAGCGGGACGTGATCCGGGCCAGCCTGTCCAACTTCACCGGCGCCGACCGGCGCTTCCAGAAGCGCGGGGAGCGCAAGGGCGTGGTGGTGGTGGACGACTACGGCCACCACCCCACCGAGATCGCCGCCACCCTGCGGGCGGCCCGGGACGGCTTCCCGGAGCGGCGCCTGGTGGTGGCCTTCCAGCCCCACCGCTACACCCGCACCCAGGCCCTGCTGGACGAGTTCGGACGGGCCTTCTTCGACGCGGACCTGGTGTTCGTGACCGACATCTACGCCGCCAGCGAACCGCCCATCCCCGGCGTCACCGGCCGCTCCGTGGTGGACTCCATCCTGGCCCACGGCCAGCGGGAAGCGGAATACGTGGCCCGGGTGGAGGACCTGCCCCAGGCCCTGGACGCAGCCACCCGCCCCGGGGACCTGGTGGTGACCCTGGGGGCCGGGAGCATCACCGGCGCGGGCCCGGCCTTCCTGGACCTGCCCTGAGGAGGTACATGGCCGGGCCCGGCGCCTGGCCTGGGACTACTTCATGGCCTTCTTCACCGCGTCCCAGTTGGGCACGCCGTCCTTCATGCTGGCCTTGGCCACCTTGCCGACCTCGTTGAGGTCCTTGGACCCCATCTTGACGTGGCAGGTGGTGCACTTGGCGTCGGGGATGCCGTTGGCCTTGGCCTTGGCCACGAAGTCGGGCTTGGCGATGGCGGGCACGGCCAGGGCCAGGGCGCCCACGGCGGTGAGGATCAGGATGGGGGTGCGGCGCATAGAGCCTCCTGGTTGGGTCCCAACCTTGGGTCTTGGGATGGCCAAGGTTGGAACATGATACTAATTGAAGTTTAGGATAAGTGCATCTTTAATATTCGCCATCGCAACTTTCTTGCCCGGGCGCCTATGGCCCCTTTGGTTTAGCCTGGAAGGCATGGACACGCAACGGGACCTGCGCATCACCCTGGCCATCACCGGCGCCACCGGGGCCGGGTTCGGGGCCGCCGTGGCCCGGCGCCTGGCCGCCAGTCCCCAGGTGGGGCAGGTGACCCTGCTGCTCTCCCCCACCGGGCGGCGCTGCCTGCTGGACGAGTGCGGGCTGCACCCCGAGGACCTGGCAGCCCTGGACCCCAAGGCCCGGCTCCTGGACGCCCGCAACCTGGGCGCCGACCTGTCCTCGGGCAGCGCGCCCCAGGACGGCATGGCCATCGTGCCCTGCAGCGCCGGGACCCTGGGGCGCATCGCCTCGGGGGTGAGCGAATCCCTCATCAGCCGGGCCGCGGACGTGTGCCTCAAGGAGCGCCGCACCCTGGTGCTGTGCCTGCGGGAGACCCCCCTGAACCGCATCCACCTGGAGAACCTGCTGCGCGCGCACGACGCCGGGGCGGTGGTGATGCCCATCATGCCCAGCTTCTACCACCATCCCCAGACTCTGGACGACCTGTTCCAGGCGTTCGCCACCCGGGTGCTGGACCAGTTCGGGTTGCGGGAGGCCGACCCCCGGCGCTGGGGCGGGACCGCCCGGTGATCCCGCGCCCAGGCCTGGGCTGCGAGCCGCCGTTCTGGGCCCGGGGACCGCATCTTCAGACCGTCCTGGCCAACTGCCTGCCCGGCGCCCCGCCGGCCTTGCCCTGGGAACCGGTGCGCCTGGACCTGGGGGACGGCGACGCCCTGGCCCTGCGGGTGCTGCCGGGGAGCACCGGAGTGGCGGTCCTGCTCTTCCACGGCCTGGGCGGCAGCGCCGACGGGCACTACCTGCGCCGGGCCGCGGCCCGCTTCAGCGCCCGGGGCCACGCGGTGGTGGCGGTGAACCACCGGGGCGCCGGAGAGGGCGCCGGGTGGGCCCGCCGCCCGTACCACAGCGGCGCCACCGGGGACCTGGAGGCGGTGCTGGGCTTCGCCCGGGCCCGCTTTCCCGGGCACCTGCTGGTGGCGGTGGGGTTCTCCATCAGCGCCAACATCCTGCTGCTGCTCCTGGGGCGCGGCGGCGCCGAGCTCCCGGACCGGGCCATCGCCGTGAACCCGCCGGCGGACCTGGACGCCTGCTCCCGGCGCCTGGTGCAGGGCTTCAACCGCTGCTACGACCGCTACTTCGTCCACCGCCTGCGCAAGGACGTGCTGGCCCGTCCCGGCGCCCCGGACCTGCCGCCCACCCCCACCCTGCGCGCCTTCGACGCCGCCTACACCGCCCCCCGGGCCGGCTTCCCCTCCCGGGACGCCTACTACGCCCAGTGCTCCTGCGGCCCGCACCTGGCGGGCATCCAGGTGCCCACGGTGATCCTCTCCAGCCTGGACGACCCCTTTGCCCCGGGGGGAGACCTGCTGGGGTGCCGGATCGCCCCGGCGGTCCACCTGCACCTGGAGGCCAAGGGCGGGCACATGGGGTACTTGAGCCGGAACCTGCCGGGCTGCCGGTGGCTGGATTACGCGCTTGAGCACTACCTGGCCGCCCTGGTGGACCCGGCCCAGGCCCTTGCGGCGGATCAAGCCGGCCCACTCCAGACGGTGACCCTGGGTGGGCCGCTCGCTTGACAATACGTACCTAGAATAGGGTCTGAATACGTATGAGGACACCGCCATGTCCGCCGGATCCGACCTGAAAAAGCGCAAACTGCACGTGAATCTGTCCCTCCAGGCCGACCTGTACGGCCTGGCCCGGGAACATGCCAAGGCCGAGGGGTCCAAGCAGGACGCCAGGAACGCTGGTCACCCGGGACCGGACCGGTTAGCGTGATCTCCCTCCCGACCTGCTCGCCGTGCTCACGCCTGCGGAAGCCATGGCGCGCCTCGGGGTGCGTGCCCGGACCCGGTGACGGCACCCTTCCGCTCAGAATGACCCCCGGGGCGCGGTGGAGCCCCGCTCCACCAGTTCCCCGCGCAGGACCAGCTGGCGCACGGCCTGGCCCGGGTCGGCGATGCGCTGGAGCAGCAGGCCCATGGCCTCCCGGCCCATGTCGTAGGTGGGCTGGGCGATGACCGTGAGGCCCGGCTGCACCAGCCGGGTCCAGGGCATGTCGTCGAACCCGGCCACCGCCACGTCCCCGGGCACGGCCAGGCCCGCCTCCCGCACCGCCTCCAGGATGCCCAGCAGGATCAGGCCGCTGCTGGCCACCAGCGCCCGGGGCCGGTCCGGTCCGTCCAGGGCGGCCAGGGCCGCCTTCCGGGCCCGGTCCACCCGGGGCTTCACCCCTTCGGCCCGCACCGGCAGCGGATAGGCGGCCATGGCCGCCCGGTGCCCCGCCAGCCTCTGCAGCCCGGTGGCGCTCTCGGCTCCGTACAGGAACAGCATGTCCCGGTGGCCGTTGGCGACCAGGTGCCTGGTGAGGCGGCTGGCGGCGTCCGGGTTGTCCAGCACCACCGCGTCGGCGGGGAGGCCCCGTTCGTAGCGGTCCACCAGCACCACCGGGAAGGGGTAGTCCCCCGGCCGGAACCGCGCCAGCAGCTGCTGGGACGGCGACAGGATGACTCCGGCCACGTTCTCGTCGCACATGAGGTTCAGGCAGGCCGCCTCCCGCTCCGCGTCCTCGTCGGTGTTGCAGAGGATCACGCTCAGCTGCCGGCTGAAGGCCAGGTCCTCCACCGCCCGGCTCACCTCCGTGAAGAAGGTGTTGCGGATGTCCGACACCACCAGCCCGATGACCGTGGACCGGCGGGAACGCAACCGGCGGGCGGCCAGGTCCGGGTGGTAGTCCAGGGCCTGGACGGCTTCCAGGACTTTCTGGCGCGTGCCTTCGCTCACGGACGGCAGCCCGGCCAGGGCCCGGGAGACGGTGGCTGCGGAGACCCCCGCCTGCCTGGCGACATCTTTGATTCCAGCCAATGGCTCCTCCGGTTGCTGTATTCGATTACATGATGGCTCATCGTGATCGTGATGCAAAATAAAGAAATTTTTAATGAAAATTTTATTTAAAAAAAAAATCTTGCATGATTTCATGAAAACGTTTACATTCTTGTTGGCCCCCGAAGCCTCCTTGTGAACCCCGCCCCCCCCATGACCGAACTGTGGCAAGATCCAGCTCGATCACAGACCCTGCATCGCTCCCGCCCCTCTCCCCACCCCCCGGCCGCCGGAAGGAGCCTCTGATGGAAACGATTTCATCCCAATGCGTGAAGCTGGACGCCAAGGTCACCACCAAGACCGAAGCCATTTGCCTTGCCGGCCGCCTGCTGGTGGCGGCCGGATACATGGATGCGGCCTACGTGGACAGCATGCTCAGGCGGGAACAGGTGGCCAACACCCTCCTGGGCGCCGGCGTGGCGATCCCCCACGGCATGGTGGAGGACCGGAACCTGATCCGCCGCACCGGGGTCGCGGTGGTGCAGGTGCGGAACGGGGTCGACTGGCGGGACGGGGAGCGGGCCCGGCTGGTGGTCGCGGTGGCGGCCCAGTCCGACGAGCACATCGCCCTGCTCCGGCGCCTGACCCGCCTGATGCAGCGGCCGGGAAGCATCGACCTGCTGGTGGACTCCGACGATCCGGACCTGGTCCTGGCCACCCTGGCCGGCGGGCCCGAGGCCGCCGTGCCGGTGCTGGACGCCCGGGAGTGGCCCGCGGATGCCCTCACCACCTGGATGATGGACTACCCCAACGGACTGCACGCGCGCCCCGCCACCCGCTGGATCGAGACCGCCAAGGGGTTCCAGAGCGAGATCCGGGTGTTCAAGGGCAACCAGTTCGCCGACGCCAAGGCGCTCACCGGGCTGCTCTCCCTGGGCATCACCCGGGGCGACGGCCTGCGCCTGGCCGCCCGGGGCGCCGACGCCCGGCGCGCCCTGGAAGCCCTGATGGAGGTGGTCACCTCCCTTTCCACTGAGGAGAAGGCCGCGGCCGAACGGGCCCGGCGCAACGCCCTGGCCGCCCGCCGCGGCTCGCCCGATTGGCTCCCGGCCGGCAACCCCCAGGCGGTCTACGGCCTCGGCGCCAGCCAGGGACTGGCGGTGGGGGTCCTGGTGCGCCAGGACCGGGCCCATTTCCAGGTGGAGGACACCCCCGGGGACGTGGTGGCCGACGCGGAGGCGCTGGAGGCGGCCGTGTTCGCCGTGGCCCGGGACCTGGACCAGGTGGCCCGGGACGCGGTGGCCCGGCTGGGCGCCGCCGAAGGGGCGATCTTCGCCGCCCACAAGGAACTGCTCACCGACCCGGAGCTGCTCCGGGGGGCCGTCGCCACCATCCTCCGGGGCCACGGCCCGGCCTGGGCCTGGGGCCACGCGGTCCAGGAACGGGTGGAACGGCTGCAGGCCCTGGCCGACCCGCTCCTGGCCGCCCGGGCCCTGGACCTGCGGGATGTGGGCGAACGGGTGCTGGCGGCGCTGCTGGGGGTGGAGCGCCAGCGCCTGCAACTGGACCGGCCCAGCATCCTGGTGGCCGAAGACCTCACCCCTTCCGACACCCTGCGCCTGGACATGCGGTTCGTGGCCGGGCTGGCGGTGAGCGGCGGCGGTCCCACGTCCCACACGGCCATCCTGGCCCGCACCCTGGGCCTGCCGGCGGTGGTGGCGGCGGGCGCCGGCCTCCTGGCGGCCGCCGAAGGCCAGACCGCGGTGCTGGACGGCAGCCTGGGGGCGGTCTACCTGAACGTGGACGACGCGGACCGGGCGTCCGCGTCGGCGGTGGTGGCGGCCCAGAACCAGGCCCGGGCGGCCCTGCGGGAGAGCCGCATGCTGCCGGCGGTCACCGCGGACGGCCACCGGGTGGAGATCGCCGCCAACGTGGCCAACGCCGGCCAGGCCGCGGCCGCCCTGGAAGCGGGAGCCGAAGGCATCGGGCTCATGCGCACCGAATTCCTGTTCCTGGAACGGGACAGCGCGCCGGACGAGGAGGAGCAGTACCGCGTCTACCGGGAGATGGCCGAAGTGATGGCCGGGCGGAGCCTCACCATCCGCGCCCTGGACATCGGCGGGGACAAGCAGGTGCGCTACCTGAACCTGCCCGTGGAACAGAACCCGTTCCTGGGCGTGCGCGGCGCCCGCCTGCTGCTGGAGCGCCAGGACCTGCTCTACGCCCAGCTCCGCGCCCTCTACCGGGCCGCCGCCCACGGGCCGATCCGGATCATGTTCCCGATGGTCACCCACCTGGCCGAGATCCAGGCCCTGCGCGACCACTGTCAGCGGGCCCGGGACCAGGTGAACGGCCCCCGGCTGGAGCTGGGCATCATGGTGGAGGTGCCGGCGGTGGCCCTGCTGGCGGACCGGTTCGCCCCCCTGGTGGACTTCTTCTCGGTGGGGACCAACGACCTGACCCAGTACACCCTGGCCATCGACCGCCAGCATCCCGCCCTCGCCGCCCAGGCGGACAGCCTGCATCCGGCGGTGCTGGACCTGATCGCCCGCACCATCGACGCCGCCAAGCGCCATGGCACCTGGATCGGGGTCTGCGGCGGACTGGCCGGGGATCCCCTGGGGGCCAGGATCCTCACCGGCCTGGGGGTGGACGAACTGTCCATGAGCGCCCAGGACGTGGCCACGGTGAAAGCCACCTTGCGGGCGGGCAGCTATGAATCCATGCGGATCCTGGCCCGCCAGGCGCTGGCCGCGGGCACCGCCGACGAGGTGCACGCCCTATGAGCGGCCCGATGCCCCCCCAAGTGCTGTGCGTGGCCCTCAACCCGGCCCTGGACCATACCATCGAGGTGGAGCGCCTGTGCCCCGGAACCGTGAACCGGGCCCTGAGGATGCGGGAGGAAGTGGGCGGCAAGGGCTTCAACGTCGCCTCCTGCCTGGCCGACTTCGGGATCCCCACGGCGGTCACCGGCCTGCTGGGCGCGGCCAACGCCGCCCCGGTGGAAGCCCTGTTCCGGGCCAAGGGCATCCAGGACCACTGCCTGCGCCTGGACGGCCTGACCCGGGTCAACACCAAGCTGGTGGACCGCGCCACGGGCCAGACCACCGACATCAACCTGCCCGGCCCGCACCTTGCCCCCGCGTCCCGGGCGGCCCTGCTGGAGCAGCTCCTGGCCTGCATCGACCGGCTCATGGCCAGCGTCCGCTGGGTGGTCCTGGCCGGCAGCCTGCCCCCGGGCTGGCCCGAAGACACCTATGCCCGCCTGGCCCGGCAGGTGCGCGGCGCCGGGGGCAAGGTGGCCCTGGACGCCAGCGGCCCGGCCCTGACGGCCGGCCTGAGGGCCGACCCGGACCTGGCCAAACCCAACCGGAGCGAACTGGCCGAGTGGTGCGGCGAACCCCTGGCCAGCCTGGCCGCGGTGGCCGGCGCCGGCCGACGCCTGCTGGCGTCCGGCACCGGGCTGGCGGTGGTCTCCCTGGGGGCCGACGGCGCCCTGTTCATGGACCGGGAGCGCACCCTGCTGGCCCATCCTCCCGCCGTGGACCTGCTCAGCACGGTGGGGGCCGGCGATGCCATGGTGGCCGGGACCGTGGCGGCCCGGGTGCAGGGCCTGCCCCTGGACCAGACCGCCCGGCTGGCCACCGCCTTCTCCGCCGCCAAGCTGGCCCGCCTGGGCCCGCATCTGCCCGCCCCCGCGACGGTCCGGTCCCTGGCCGACACGGTCCGTCTCACCGTTCTCCCCTGAATCCCAGCGCACGCCCCACAGGAGTCCGCCATGACCCGCTTCGTCGCCGTGACCGCTTGCCCCACCGGAGTCGCGCACACCTTCCTGGCCGCGGAGGCCCTGGAACAGGCGGCGGCCCGGGCCGGCCACCTCATCCAAGTGGAGACCCAGGGTTCCCTGGGCACCCGCAACGCCCTCACCCCCGAGGCCATCGCCGGGGCGGAAGCGGTGATCATCGCCGCCGACATCCGGGTGGCCACCGAACGCTTCCAGGGCAAGCTCCTGGTGGAGACCGGCTGCGAGCCGGCCATCCGGACCCCGGAGGCGGTCCTGGGCCAGGCCCTGGACCGGATCCGGGCGGCCGCGGAGCCCGCCCTGGGCCCGGCCACCCCGGACGTGGTCGCCATCACCTCCTGCCCCACCGGCATCGCCCACACGTTCATGGCCGCCGAGGGGCTGGAGGCCGGGGCCAAGGCCGCCGGGCGCACCATCAAGGTGGAGACCCAGGGCTCGGTGGGCGCCCAGAACGCCCTCACCGCCGGGGAGATCGCCGGGGCCCAGGTGGTGGTGATCGCCGCCGACACCAAGGTGGACAAGGCCCGGTTCCAGGGCAAGCGAGTGTATGAAACCAGCACCAACGCCGCCATCAGCGACGGCGCGGCGGTGGTGCGCGCCGCCCTGGCCGGGGCCCAGGTGCTGGCCGGCGCCCCCGGCGCGGCGCCCGCCCCGGCGTCCGGCACCCGGGCGACTCCGGGCGCCTACAGGCACCTGATGACCGGCGTGTCCCACATGCTCCCGTTCGTCACCGCCGGCGGCCTGCTCATCGCCCTGGCCTTCGCCTTCGGGGGCATCTACGTGTTCGACGACGCCCACAAGGGCACCCTGGCCTGGACCCTGTTCACCATCGGCGCCAAGAGCGGGTTCGCCCTGATGGTGCCGGTCCTGGCCGGGTTCATCGCCCACTCCATCGCCGACCGGGCCGGACTGGCCCCGGGCATGATCGGCGGCATGATCGCCGTGTCCATCGGCGCCGGTTTCTTCGGCGGCATCGCCGCGGGGTTCCTGGCCGGCTACACCGTGCGCTGGCTGAACCGGCGCATCCGCCTGGGCCGCAACCTGGACGGGCTCAAGCCGGTGCTCATCCTGCCCTTGCTGGGCACCCTGGTGGTGGGCCTGCTGATGTACTACGTGGTGGGCCGGCCGGTGGCGCTGCTGCTCAACGCCGTGACCTTCTGGCTCAAGGGGCTGCAGGGTTCCAGCGCCATCCTGCTGGGCCTGCTGCTGGGGTCCATGATGGCCTTCGACATGGGCGGGCCCATCAACAAGGCGGCCTACACGTTCGCCACCGGGCTGATCGCCAGCGAAGTCTACGGGCCCATGGCCGCGGTGATGGCCGCGGGGATGACCGCTCCCTTGGCCGTTGCCCTGGCCACCGTGCTGTTCCGGAACCGGTTCACCGCCGAGGAGCGGGAAGCGGGCAAGGCCACCGCCGTCCTGGGCCTGGCCTTCATCACCGAAGGGGCGATCCCCTTCGCCGCCAAGGACCCCTTCCGGGTCATCCCCTCCCTGATGCTGGGGTCCGCCGTCGCCGGCGCCCTGTCCATGGTCCTGGGCTGCCAGCTGCGGGTGCCCCACGGCGGCTTCTTCGTCCTGCCCATCCCCAACGCGGTCCTGCACCTGGGCGCCTACCTGGCGGCCATCGCCGCCGGCACCCTCCTCAGCGCGGTGGTCCTGGGCGCGCTCAAAAAGCCCCTGCCGGCCGCCTGATCGCACGAGGAGATCGACGACGTGTTCCGTTCCCCCAACCGCGCCGTCGGGAGACCTGTTGCACCCATCCCCGTTGTCTTGGCCACGTGCCTCTGGGCCGACATCTGCTCTTGAGATGTGGCCCAGAGGCACTTGGCCAAGCCAACGGAACGGACGGACGAATGACGGGACCCGAACGCCCGGCTACTTTCCGAACCGCCGCGACACCTCGGACCAGTTGAGGTTTTCCAGGAAGGCGTTGATGTAGTCCGGGCGCTTGATGCCGTAGTCCACCATGAAGGCGTGCTCCCAGCTGTCCAGGACCACCAGCAGGTCCTGCTCGATGGGCAGGCCCAGGTGGTGCTCGGCGATGAAGTACGTGTGCAGCTTGCCGTCCCGGCGGTTGCGGGTGAGCAGCGACCAGCCGGGCCCGCACAGGGCGGCGGCCTTCAGGTCCGTGAGGATCTTCTCCTTGCCCCCCTGGACCTCCATGGCCTTGAGCAGATCCGCGGAGATGGCGGCGTTGGCGCCCAGGTTCTCGAAGTACAGCTCATGCAGGAAACTGCCATTGAAGGCCACGGCCTCCCGGCGCTTCAGTTCGCTGTAGTCGTTGAATGAATAGTTCGGCTTGGAGTTGTCCACGGTGGCCAGCTTCTCCTCGATCTCGTTGAGCTTGGTCACGTAGCCCTTGTACAGGGTGAAGTGCTGCTCCAGCTGGCTGTCGCTGAAGCCCTTGAGGGCCCCGCCCTTCAGCTTTTCGTAATTCTTGGCTGCATAGGCCATGTAATCCTCCGTTCACGCGCAGGCGAGCGCCGGATTAATCCTACCCGCCTTTGGCTCCCGATGGCCATAGGAATATTAAAATTCCGGCCCCGGACGGCTTCAGGGGGTGATAATCCCCACCGTCTCCCGGTCGGTGCGGGCGGCCCGGAACTCCGGCGGCGGGTCCTTCCGCCAGGCGCCGCCCAGCATGACGGTGCTCACCGGCACCTCCGGCGTCTTCACGCCCCGGTGCGCCATGCAGGTGTGCACCGCCACCAGGCGCACGCCCCAGGCGTCGGGACGCAGGCACGTCTCCAGGGCGTCGGCGATCTGCCGGGTCATGCGTTCCTGCACCTGGAGCCGGGAGGCGAAACCCTGCACCACCCGCACCAGCTTGGACAGGCCCACGGTCCCCCCCGCCCCGGGCAGGTAGCCGATGGTGGCGAAGCCGGCGAACGGGGCCAGGTGGTGCTCACAGGTGCTCACGAACGGCACCCGGTCCAGGATCACCGGGCAGGGGTGGAGTTCCCCGGGCAGGGCCTGGAGTTCCGCCGCGGGGTCCATGGTGTAGCCCGCCAGACGCTCCGCCCAGGACTCGGACACCCGCGCCGGGGTGTCCCGCAACTCCGGAGCCTCCGGGTCGAAGCCCATGCTCTCCAGCAGGGCCCGCACGGCCCGGGCGGTCTTGTCGGCGTCGAACATCGTCGCCCCCCTCACCCTTCAAGGGTGCCATCATCCTCGCCCCTGGAGGGAAATATCAGGCCAGGAGACTCAGGATGGACGGGTCGGTGGACGCCTGGAAGGCCTGGTTGAGGGTGGCGGGGGTCTGCTGGGCCGCGGCGGTGCTGGCCGCGACGGCGCCGGCCGCGGCAGTGCCGGCCAGGGCGGACGCTAGGTTGCCTGGCTGATTGGCGTTGTCCGCCTGGATGGCCGAAGCCGCGGCCGGCGTCAGGCTGGCGGAGCTGGCATAGGCCTGCTGGGCCAGGTAGCCGGTGGCGGTCAAGGTGGGGCTGCTGGTGCTGGCCGCAGCCTGCCCCTGGAGGCCGGAGGTGCCGTTGGAGCCGCTCACCAGGCTGGCCAGCAGGGAGGTGGCCGGATTCAGGCCCAGCGCTCCCAGCGCGGGAGCCAACGGGGTCGACGCCTGCGCCTGCCCGGGGTCGGCGGCCTGGGTGAGGGTGGTGATGCCGCTCACCAGGGAAGCGGCGGCCGAAGCCCCGGCCAGGGACGCCAGGGGGTCCGTCCCGTCGGCGGCGGCCGCGGCGGTGTACGCCTGGTCCATGGCCTGGAAGGCCGCGGCGGAGGGGCCGGAGCTCTGGAGGGTGCTCTGGTAGGCGTACTGGGCGAGAGAGGTGGCCGCTGTGTCCATGGAAACCCTGTACATTCATCATCGGCAGGGGTCCGGAGAGACTCAAGCCGATTTCATGGGATCATCCATGGGGGAGACCCTTCCATGCCGACCAAACCTGTCACCTATGCCGCCGCCGGGGTGGACATCAACCGCCAGGACGACGCCCTGGCCCGGATCAAGCCGCTGGTGAAGGCCACCCGGACGCCGGGGGTGCGCAGCGACATCGGCCTGTTCGGGGGGCTTTTCTCGGCCCAGTTCCCGGAAGGGCGCCCGGTCCTGGTGGCCTCCATGGACGGGGTGGGCACCAAGATGAAGGTGGCCCGCCTGGCGGGGGTCTGGGACACGGTGGGGGCCGACCTGGTGAACCACTGCGTCAACGACATCCTGGTGCAGGGGGCCCGGCCCCTGTTCTTCCTGGACTACGTGGCCGCCCAGCGCCTGGAGCCGGCGGTGGTGGAGCAGGTCGTCCAGGGCATGGCCGGGGCCTGCCGGGAGTGCGGCTGCGCCCTCCTGGGCGGCGAGATGGCGGAGATGCCGGGGGTCTACGCGGAAGGCGAGGTGGACGTGGCCGGCACCATCGTGGGGGTGGTGGACGAGCCGGACCTGCTGCCCCGCCTGGAGGCCATGGCCGAAGGGGACGTGCTGGTGGGCCTGCCCTCCTCGGGGCTGCACACCAACGGCTACTCCCTGGCCCGCAAGGTCTGCTTCGAGCTGGCCGGGCTTAAGGTGGGGGACCCCCTGCCCGGCACCGGCCGGACCGTGGGCGAGGCCCTGCTGGCGGTGCACCGGAACTACCTGGCGCCGGTGCTGCCCCTGGTGCGGGAGCGCAAGCTGGTGGCCATGGCCCACATCACCGGCGGGGGCCTCACGGACAACCTGCCCCGGGTGCTGCCCGGGCACCTGGACGCGGCCATCGACACCGGGTCGTGGACGGTCCCTCCCCTGTTCCGGTTCCTCATGGACCAGGCCCGGCTGCCCGTGGAGGATGCCCGGCGCTCCTTCAACCTGGGGGTGGGGATGGTGCTCATCGCCTCCCGCCGGGACGTGCAGGACATCCTGGGCCGGCTTGCCGATGCCGGCGAGGCGCCCTGGGTGCTGGGCGAGCTGGTGCAGGGAACGGGTGCGGTGGCCTACCGGTAGCGCGGCCCTGGCGCGGCCCCCGGACCGGCCCGGGTGGAGTCCCTGGACGTGCTGCGGGGCCTCATGGCCCTGGGGGTGGCGTTCTACCACTTCACCATCTGGTACCCGGCTTTCCAGCCCGGGCGCTTCGTGGCCGCCACCGCCGCCAAGGTGGGGCACTATGGGGTGGAAGGGTTCTTCATCATCAGCGGCTTCTGCTTCTTCCACCTGTACCGGGCGGAGAGCTTCCGGGGCGGCGGCCTGGCCCGGTTCCACCTGAAGCGCTTCCTGCGCATCGCCCCCCTCTACTACCTCGCGGCGGCCTTGGACGTGCTCCTGGGCCTGGGGGCGGGCCCGCCGCCCGGGGCCCGGATCCTGGTGGAGAACGCCACCTTCACCTTCGGGCTGGTCCACCCCAACCACGCCCTGGGCTTCGGCCTGGGGTTGGCCCTCACGGTGCTTCTGGCCGCTTGGACCCACCGGTGGGTGGAGCGCCCGGCCATGAACTGGGGCCGAAAGCTGACGGCAAGGCCATAGGCCCGCTGCGCCACAAGGCCCGGCCCAGGGCCGGCAGCTCCCGGCGGTGCACCCACAGCAGGCCCAGGGCCACGGCCCCGTAAATCCCGGCCAGGACCGAGCGGGTGCCGGGACCCGGGAACGGGAACTGGGCCGCGAACAGCAGCGCCAGCGCCAGGGCCTCCCACTTGCGCAGGCTCAGCTTGGCCAGCAAGGCGAGACCGAGGAGGGTCTGGGCGGAGGTGAGGCAGAACTCCTCCATCTGGCGGGCGTCGAAGGGCAGGACCGCGCCGCCGCCCCCCAGCAGGTGGGCCAGGGGCAGCCCCCCGACCAGGATGGTCCACTGGTTCACCTTGCTGGAGAGCAGGGTGCCCAGGGAGGTGTCCGGGTCCCCCCGCAGGGCCAGCAGGCCCGCCACCAGGAATTCGGGAGCCTCGGTGGCCAGGGGGGCCACCCACTGCACCAGCAGGAACTCGTCCAGGCCCAGGGTCCGGCCCCCGTCCACCAGGGCGTTGGCGAAGGGTTTGGCCACCAGCACCACCACCAGGGCCGACCACACGAACAGCAGGGTGAGCACCAGGCGACGGCGCCACCAGCGCAGCTCCCCCAGGCGGGCGGCCACGCCCAAAAGTACCGGCTCGCCGCGTTCCTCCTTGGCCAGGCGCCAGGCGTACAGCACGTAGATGCCGATGAGCACCAGCCCGTCCAGCCAGTGGATGCCCCCGCGCAGGGGGAAGGACAGGGCGTACAGGCTGGCCAGGCCCAGGAACCCCAGCTCCACCCGGCGGCTGGGCTTGAGGCCCAGCGAACGCACCGGAACCCCGGCGCGCCGGCCCCAGACCATGAGCAGGAGGAGCATCAGGGGCCAGCCCAGGCCCAGGAGCAGCCGGTTGCTGCCGGTCATGTTGGCGGCGGCGTAGCGGGTGTAGGCGTGGTGGGTGCCCGAGGTGTAGGCGAAGTACAGGTCCACGGCGTACTCGGGCAGGACGGCGATCAGGGCCAGGATGGCGGTGGCCAGGCTGGCGCTGATGTCGTGCTGCACCGCCTCCGCCCCCCAGCACATGAGGAAGGCCGAAGCCACCACCGCCCCGCCGTAGATGACCACGGCCGCCATGGGCGGGACGGCGATGCCGCCCAGGCGCAGCGCCAGCGCCGGCACCGCCAGGGCCGCCGCCAGGATGACCTTCCACCACCACCGCTCGATCATGCCGCCTGCTCCCGGGGGGGGGCCAAGGAGCCGGAACCGCGCCCTCGGCCAGGATGACTGGACGAAGGTCTCGTTCGCTTCTGGAGGACTGAAGTGGCCGACCGGGCCCGCAAGCCAGCATGTCGATCGGACCTCCGCCGGTAAGGGCGGGAACTACTCCCCTTGCAGGTTCCATCATACGCCGCTCAGCCCGCGGCGATCACTTTCAGCGCCTCCACCACCTCCGCCGCGGACGGAATGGGGTATTGACGCCGGTCTTTTCCAAGCTGACCTTTGTATTCGCTTGAGGAGGCGTTCCTTGGGAACCTGGGGCTTGGCCACCGCTCTGGACCGCACCGACGAGCGGTCCCGGTACCTCCAGGCGGCGGTCGAACGTCCCCGCAGCCTGAAGCTCGAGCATGGGCCCGGCGCCGCGGATTCGGCCTCCCGGAGCGCCGCCACGCCCCGCACGGCGACCTTCTGCCGGCCGGCGGCGGCCCTGCCAACCCTACGGAAGGAGATGCCATGCGACACCATTTCCGCACCCTTTGCTTCACCTGCTGGGTCCTGGCGGCGTGCGCCCCGGTGCCGGCGTTCGCCAGCGTCGGGGAGACCCGCGCCACTGCGCCGGCCCCTGACGCCCTGGGCAAGGCCCGCATCCTGGTCCTGGCCGGGCGGTGGCCGGAGGCCATGGAGGAGCTGAAGCGGATCAACGCCACCGGCGACCCGGACTGGAACAACCTGATGGGTGTCACTTCCCGCCGGAGCGACCCGCCGGATTTCGCCGCCGCCGAACGCTACTACAACGCGGCCCTGGCGATCAACCCCAAGCACCGGCCCACCCTCGAATACCTGGGCGAGCTGCGCCTCCAGCAGGGCGACCTCCCGGCCGCCCAGGCTGTCCTGGAGCGGTTGCGGAAGACGACCTTCTTCAAGAGCGATGAGTACCGGGACCTGCAGGACGCCATCGGCCGCTACCAGGCGGCGGGACATTACGTCCCCGCGCCCCCCAAGATCGCCGCGAAGGAGCGGATGGGAGGCTACTGACTCAGCGCCTCTTCCTGTTCCGGCCCTTGTCGCCGCCGCCGAAGACCTTGGCCAGGAAACCCTCCTCGGGCTTGGGGAGGGTGCCTTCGCTGATCTCCGTCTCCAGGAGGCGGGTCACCAGTTCGTGCTGCCCGGCGGAAAGCCGGGTGGGCACCGCCACCCGCAGGTGCAGGTACAGGTCGCCCCGCCCGCTGCCCCGCAGGCGCGGCACGCCGGCGTTGGGGATGCGCATCACCTTGTCCGCGGGGGTCCCGGCGCCCAGGCGCAGGGTGTCGTCCCCGTAGGGGGTCTTCACCGGCAGCTCGCCGCCCAGGACCAGCAGCGCCCAGGGCACATCCTGCTTGCGGTGCAGGTCGAAGCCGTCCCGCTCGTACTGGGGATCGGGCTCCACGTCGAAGACGATGAACAGGTCGCCCTGCCCGCCGCCGTTGACCCCCGCCTCCCCTTCGCCCTGGATGCGCAGGCGCTGGCCCCGGTCCACTCCCGCCGGGATGCGGAAGCGCACCTTGCTGCGCTGGTGCATCCGGCCTCCGCCCCGGCAGGTGGCGCAGGGGCTGGGGATGTACTGGCCGCGCCCTTCGCACCGGGGGCAGGGCACGTACATCTGCAGGAAGGCCTGGCGCACCGCCACCTGGCCGTTGCCCCGGCACTGGGGGCACACCTGCGGCCCGGTGCCCGGGGCGCAGCCGGAGCCCTTGCACTCCGGGCAGCTCTCCAGGCGGGGGATCTCGATCTCCCGGGCATCCACCCCCATGAGGGTTTCCTGGAAGGTCACGCGCAGGGTGTACTGCAGGTCCGATCCCCGTTCCCCCCCTCCGGCCCGGCGCCGGGACCCGCCGAACAGGTCCCCGAACAGCCCGCCGCCGAAAATGCCCCCGAAGATGTCCTGGAAGTCCGCGAACTGGCTGGGGTCGAACTGGAACCCGCCGCCGCCGCCGCTGCCGCCCACCCCCGCGTGGCCGAACTGGTCGTAGCGCTGGCGCTTCTCCGCGTCCGACAGCACCGCGTAGGCTTCCGCCGCCTCCTTGAACTTCTCCTCCGCCTCCTTGTTCCCGGGGTTCTGGTCCGGGTGGTACTGCATGGCCAGCTTGCGGTAGGCTTTCTTGATTTCGTCCAGGGATGCTTCCCGACCAAGGCCAAGGATCTCGTAGTAGTCACGCTTCATGGCTACAAGGTTACCAGAGGACGCGCCTGGGGGGCCGCCCCGCTCAGAACGGTTCCAGGTCGCTCTTGGGCGGCTCCGGGGACGACATCATGGCGTCGCTGGCCGCCAGCACCGCGTTGGTGAGGATCTTCTGCACCTCCAGCAGCCGGTCCTCGTGGGTCTTGAGGGCGGCGGCGTCCTTGACCCCCACGGCCCTGCGCACCGCGTTCAGGGTCTCGCGCACCAGCTGCTGCTCCTCGTCGCCCAGGTACTTGCCGCATTCGAGGAAGCTCTTGTCGCAGGAGTACAGCAGGCCCTCGGCGGAGGCGATGTACTTCAGCTCGTCCCGGCGCCGCGTGTCGGCGGCGGCGTTCACCTGGGCCTCCCGCAGCATGGCCTGGATCTCCAGCTCGGACAGCCCCGAGGAGGGGCGGATGCTCATGCCCTGCTCCAGCCCCGTGAGCAGGTCCTTGGCCGAGACCTTGACGATGCCGTTGGAGTCGATGTCGAAGGACACCTCGATCTGGGGTGCGCCCTTGGGCAGGGGGGGCAGGTTGATGAGGTCGAACCGGCCCAGGCTCTTGTTGTGCTCCGCCAGTTCCCGCTCGCCCTGGAGCACGTGCACCTCCACCCGGGACTGGTTGTCCGTGACGGTGGTGAACACCCGGCTGTCCCGGGTGGGGATGGTGCTGTTGCGCTGGATGATCTTCACGTAGCCGCCGCCCTGGGTCTCGATGCCCAGGGACAGGGGGGTGACGTCCAGGAGCACCAGGTCCTTCACCTCGCCGGTGAGCACCGCTCCCTGGATGGATGCGCCCGCGGCCACCACCTCGTCCGGGTTGATGTCCCGGTTGGGCTCGCGGCCGAAGAACTCCCGGACCATCTGCTGCACCAGGGGCATGCGGGTCTGGCCGCCCACCAGGATCACCTCGTCCACGTCCGAGGACCTCTTCCCGGCCTGCTGCAGGGCGTCCTGCACCGGCACCATGGTGCGCTTCACCAGGTGCGCCACCATGTTCTCCAGCTGATCCCGGCTGAGGGTGGCCTCCAGGTGCTGGGAACCGCTGGGGCCCTGGGCGATGAAGGGCAGGCGCACTTCCACCCGGTCGAGGGTGGAGAGTTCGCACTTGGCCTTCTCCGAGGCCTCCTTGAGCCGCTGCAGGGCCATGCGGTCGCCGCTCAGGTCGATGCCCGTGGTGGCGTGGAAGTGGTCCACCAGCCACTGCAGGATGGCCTGGTCGAAGTCCTCGCCGCCCAGGAAGGTGTCGCCGCTGGTGGCCAGCACCTCGAACACCCCGTCGTTCATCTCCATGACCGTGAAATCGAAGGTGCCCCCGCCGAAGTCGAAGATGGCCAGGATCTGCCGGAGCCCCTTCTTGTCCAGCCCGTAGGCCAGGGCCGCGGCGGTGGGCTCGTTGATGATGCGCAGCACGTTCAGCCCGGCGATGCGCCCGGCGTCCTTGGTGGCCTGGCGCTGGGCGTCGTCGAAGTACGCCGGCACGGTGATGATGGCGTCGGCCACCTCCTCGTGCAGGAACGCCTCGGCGGAGCCCTTCAGGGACTTGAGGACGATGGCGGAGATTTCCGGAGGGGCGTAGGCCCGCTCCCCCACTCCCAGCCAGGCGTCGCCGTTGGGGGCGCGCACCACCGGGAAGGGCAGCCGCTTCATGGCGTCCTGCACCCGGTCCGAATCGAACCGCTGGCCGATGAGCCGCTTCACGGCGAACAGGGTGCGGGTGGGATTGGTCACCGCCTGGCGCTTGGCGATGTGGCCCACCAGCACGTCCCCCTTGCCGGTGAAGGCGACCACGCTGGGGGTGGTCCGGCTGCCTTCGCGGTTGGGAATCACCCGGCGCTCCCCGCCTTCCATGACGCAGGCGCAGCTGTTGGTGGTTCCCAGGTCGATTCCGATCAGTTTGCCGGTCATGGCACGCTCGCTAGTTTAGGTTCGAATCCGCTGAAGGCGCCGGGGCGGTATGGGCGTGGTTCACGATCACCCGCGCAGGGCGCAGGAGCAGGTCGTGCAGCAGGTATCCCCGTTCGAACACCGCCGCCACCGCCCCGTCGGGCAGGTCCGGCGTGGACGTGGTGGTGAGGGCCTCGGCGTGCATGGCGTCGAACGGGTCGCCCACCTTCACGTCCACGGGCGCCACCCCGGCCTTGCGCAGCATCTCCAGCAACTGCCTGTGGATGAGGCCGACCCCGTTGTGGAATTCCTCCGAAGGGCCGGTATGGGTGGACAGGCAACGCTCGAAGTTGTCCACCACCGGCAGCAGTTCCAGCAGCAGCTTCTTCTCGGCCAGGGTCACCGCCAGCTGGGTCTCCCGGCCCACCCGGTTGCGGTGGTTGGCGAAGTCGGCCAGCAGCCGGTGGTATTTGTCCTTGTGGCCGGCCTCCCGCTGCTCCAGGTCGGCGATGCGCTGCAGGGCCCTGGCCAGGCGGACGTCCGCGTCGCCGCCGGTTTCGGGCCTGCTGGGCTCCACGGTGGACTCGGCCACTTCGTCGGCGAGGGCTTGCAAGTCCTTCACTTCCTCGAATTCGTCCAGGTTGAGGTCCAGGGCCGGATCCGCTTCCTGGAGTTCGTCGCCGGTATCGGGGGTCAACGGTTGATTATCTTCGGGGTCTCTCATTGAATACCTATATTAAGTGACATTATAAGTTCATCAAGCACTGGTGGGCTCCCGCCGGTGAATCTCTTCGGACCACCAGGCGAGGCTTCCCACCAGTTTCACATAGTCCGTGCGCAGGGGGCCCACCACCGCGAAGGTGATGTGCTGGCCCTGGTGCACGGTCACGGTCCGCAAGGCCGTGGCCAGGGGCATCTCCTTGAAGTAGGGGTTCTCGGTCCCCAGCAGGAGCTGCACCTCCCGGGCGGCGGCCTGGGCGAAGGCGTTGAGCAGGTGGGCGAGGCGTTCGTGCTGCTCGAAGGTGTCCACCAGGACCCGGAACCGGGAGGCGTCCCCGAACTCGGGCACCCGTCCCAGCCGGCCCAGGCCCGCGACCACCGGCGTCCCGCTCCGCTGCTGGGGCAGGACCATGTGCTGGGCCACGTCCGCCAGGCGCCGGCCGGTCTGGGCGAAACGGTCCGCCGGACCGCTCATCGCGGCGATCAGCCGGTCCCGCATTTCCGTCAGGGAGCAGCCGACGAAATGGGCGGTGGCGAAATTGCCCAGTTCCGTGAGCACCGTCTCCGGGAAGCCCCAGACGTTCTCCATGACCTGGTGCTCCACCTGGCCGTCGGTGCCGACCCATACCGTCACCAGCTTGCGCTCGCCGAGAGAGACGAACTCCAGCCGCCGCATGCGGCTGGTGGACAGGCGGGTGGGCAGGGCCACGCAGATGCCTTCCATGGCTTCGGACAGCACCTGGCTGGCGTGCCGCAGCCACTGCTCCTCCCGCTCCGGATCGTCCAGGCCCTCGAGCGCTTCCGTCAGCTTGGCGCCCAGCAGGAGGCTGGGCTCGGTGGCCTTGACCCAACGGTCCACGTAGTACCGGTAGGCCTTCTCCGTGGGCACCCGGCCGGCGGAAGTGTGGGGCTGGTCCACGAGAGTTTCATCCTCCAGGTCCGAAAGGACATTGCGGATGGTGGCCGAGGACAGGGATCCGGGCATGAGCTTGGCGAGGAGCCGGGAGCCCACCGGCTCACCCTCGACCAGGTAGGCCTCGATGAGGGTCTTCAGAACCGATTCGCTGCGGGGTGAAAGTTTTAGGGCCACGAGCGCTTCCGAACCTGGGTGGCGCCCCGGAGAGGGCGTCCGGGACTCATGGGCTAGTTTGGATCAACTGCAGAATGACCGCCACGGGTCCGTCTCGCGAGGGCCGGATGGACGGCTTCGACCCTTTTAAAATAGCATGAATCAAGCGATTCCCTCGCCGCCGGCCGGTCCGGCACGGCCCTGGGGGCAGCGCCACTCCGGAGGTTCCCGTGCGGCCCATGGAATCCTTGGCCTTGCGCCACGACGGCCGGACCTTGCGGATCCTGGACCAGACCCTGCTCCCGGAGCGGGAAGCGTGGGTGGAGGCCGGAGATCCGGAGGTCATGGTCGAGCTCATCCGCCGCCTGGCGGTGCGGGGCGCGCCCCTCATCGGGGTGGCGGCCGCCCTGGCCCTGGCCTGCCGGGCCCAGTCCGGCGCCCCGGCGGCGGAGCTCCGGCGGGCCGCGGCCCGCCTGAGGGAAGCCCGGCCCACGGCGGTGAACCTCATGTGGGCCATGGACCGCATGACCGCCGTCCTGGACGCGGGGGGCGGGGCCGGGGACCTGGCGGCCGCGGCGGAGGCCATTTTCGACCAGGACGCGGCCCTGTGCGAAGCCATGGCCCAGCATGGCCTGGGGCTGTTCCAGCCGGGAGAGGCGGTGCTCACCCACTGCAATTCCGGCGGCCTGGCCACCGCGGGCATCGGCACCGCCCTGGGGGTCATCCGCCGGGCCTTCGAGTCCGGCCTGGTGCGCCACGTGTACGTGGACGAGACCCGGCCCCTCCTGCAGGGGGCCCGGCTCACCGCCTGGGAACTGTCCCGCCTGGGCGTGCCCCACACCCTCCTCACCGACAGCATGGCCGCCATCCTGCTCCGGGACGGCCGCATCCAGCGGGTGCTGGTGGGCGCCGACCGGGTGGCGCGCAACGGTGATTTCGCCAACAAGGTGGGCACGTACGGCCTGGCGGTGCTGGCGGCCCACCACCGGGTGCCCTTCCATCCGGTGGCGCCCTGGTCCACGGTGGACCTGGGCTGCCCCGGCGGCGCCCAGATCCCCATCGAGCAGCGGGAGCCGGAGGAAGTGCGGGGATACGGCGCCTGCCGCTGGGCCCCGGCCGGCACCCCCGCGTACAACCCGGCCTTCGACGTGACGCCGGCGGCCCTGGTCACCAGCCTGGTGCTGGACCGGGGGGTGTACAGCCGGGAGCAGCTGGCCGCCGGCGCCCTGGCACGTGCCTAGCCGGCGTTGCCCAGGAAGCGCACCACGCCCTCCTCCCGGACCAGGCACCAGCAGCCGGTGAGGGCGAAATGGGGGGAATGGCAGGAGCCCTCCGGGTGATGGACCCAGTCGCCCCGGCGATAGTCCCGGCCCTGGTCGTCCATGCTGCCGTCCAGCACCAGGATGCTTTCGGAGCCCAAGTGCTGGTGGGGGGGCACCACCGCGCTGGGAGGGGCGTACATCAGCACCAGGCGCGGGCGGCCAGGGGGGGCCGCCAGCAGTTCCGCCCGCCGGGCGCCGCACCGCTCCTCCTTCCAGATCCACCGGTCCGCCGGGGGGAGGTGGTCCAGGGTGTCCTGGGGCAGGGGGCCGGGGGAGGCCGCCGGGATCCGCTGCCGGGCCAGGTGGTCATGGGTGGCGGCCAGCAACTGCATGGGCAGGTCCGGATCACCCTCCAGCACCCGGCAGGCTTCCATGGGGACCGGGGTGGCGGGCCAGGGACGGGGTTCCTCCGGCCTGCCCAGGCGGGCCAGGGCGCCTTCCAGGGCCCGGCGGGCCCGGTCCCCGGCGTCCGGTTCCGGGGCCAGGCCGTGGGCCGCGAGCGCCGGAAGGGCCCGGAGGGTGGCCAGCAATGCTCTGCATTCAGGGCAGTTGAATAAGTGGGTGCGGGCCGACAGGAAGGCGCCGAAGGGCAGGATGCCCTCCTCGTAGTCCGAGAGGGCGGCGACCGTCTCTTCGCAGGTCCAGAACATGCCCATCAGCGTCTCCCCGACATGAAAGCGTCCAGAACTCCCCTCAGGCCCAGCCGGGCCCGGTGCAGCCGCTGGCGCACCAATCCCCGGCTGATCCCCAGCATGTGGGCCACTTCGTCCGTATCCAGCCCTTCCAGGTCCCGCAAAATGAAAACCGCTCTCTGTTCATCCGACAACTGGCTCATCCCCTCCCGAATCTTGGCCCGCACCTGATCCGACTCCACCGACACCAATGCCAGCGCGTCCTGGCTCCAGTCGCGCATCTTTTCCGTATTTATGAGATGCCCGTCGGGTGAGAAACGTGGCATAAAATCTTCGATATTGTCCTCCCGCCGGCGAATCCGTGATCGGCGTAACATCAACGCCTCATTGATGCAGATCCGGTAAGCCCAAGTTGAAAACTTGCTCTTCCCCTGGAACCTGGGCAGCTCCGTATGGATGCTCATCAGGGCTTCCTGCAAGGCGTCCTGGGTGTCCAGGGTGTCCTGGAGGATCCGGTGGATCCCCGCGTAGAAGAGCCCGAGGTAAGGCTCGACGAGACTGCTGAAGGCGTCACCGTCCCCGTTCTGGGACCGGGTGATGAGTTCGCTTTCAAGGACGGCATTCATGGGCATAGCCTAGTGCGGGGGCCGAGGAAGACGAATGGTAAGGGTGGTTCCGTGTTCGGACCCGGGCTCGAAGTCCACCGTTCCCCTGGAAGGAGTGTGACGATGTCCAGGGCTGGGAACAAGCCGGGAGCGAGTCCCCATGCGTTCGCCGGATGCTTCGCCCGGCCGATGGAAGATGAAATTCCACGGGTTACCGGCTCCCGGGATTCCCGGTGCTGACCACCCCCCCGGCCGTGCCGCACAACAATGCTTGCAAACCTGGGCCTTCTAGCCATCCTGGATTTGAATGAATAGCCCCCCATCCCAACCGCCCAAGTCCGGTGCCTCCTCCTCCCGGCCGGCACCTGCCCAGGGTCCGGCCATCGGCATGAACAAGGAGCAGAGCGCCGAGATCCTGGTGGACCTGCTCCATGCCCAGCGCCAGATTTCCAGCCTGACCCAGGAGGTGGCCGAGCTGCGCACCGGCCTGGGCCGTGCCACCCACCAGCTGGGGGTGCTGCAGCGGGTGGCCGAGATCCTGGCCGCCACCCCCAAGGTGGCCCAGGTGGCCGGGGTGGTGATGGACGTGTTCGTGCAGGAGTTCGGCGCCCGCAGCTGCGTCGTGTGGATCCTGGAGGACTCGGGGTCCTGCTACCAGCCCCGGGTGGGCCACGGCCTGCTCCGTTCCCAGTGGAGCCGGCTCCAGCTGCCCGCGCCCAATCCCTTCCCGACCTCGCCCCTGGTCCTGTTCCAGGACCAGTGGCTGGACCCGGGCGTCCATGCCGGCCAGCTCGAGGAGCTCACGGCCCCCGGAGCGGGCGAGCTCTACTTCGTGCCGTTCGAGAACCAGCTGCTGCTCATGGGCTTCGCCATCCTGGGGTTCGAGCCCGGCCGGTCCCTGGAGGCGGACCCCAACACCCTGGCCGTGCTCCAGCGCCAGGTGGCCGTGAGCATCTACAACGCCTGGCTGTTCCGGGACCTGGCCCAGCAGCGGGACGTGCTGCGCACCCAGGCCGCGGAACTGGAGAAAGCCAACGCCGCCCTCCTGCAGGCGGACCGGTTCCGCAGCGAGTTCCTGGCCTTGACCAGCCACGAACTGCGCACCCCCCTCACCGGCATCCTGGGGTTCACCCGCCTGGTGCTGGACGGGCTGTTCGAGGATGAGGAGGAAATGCGCCAGATGCTCACCGACAGCTACTCGTCGGGCAAGCACCTGCTGGAGCTCCTCAACGACATCCTGGACCTGGCCAAGATCGAGAGCGGACGCATGCAGATCGACGTGGTGCCCACCAGCCTGGCCGGGCTCCTGGACGAGGTGAAGGCCATCGTCGGCGCCTATCCCCGCAAGCCCGAGGTGGAGCTCATCTGGCCCGAGGGCGTGGCGACCGTCCCGGAGGTGCTGGTGGACCCAGGGCGGCTCAAGCAGGTGCTGGTGAACCTGCTGTCCAACGCCCTCAAGTTCACCAAGGAAGGGAGCGTGCGCGTCCTGGTGGAGCGGGGCTTCGGCCAGGTGTCCATCGCGGTGGCGGATACCGGCATCGGGGTCACCAAGGAAGCCCAGGCGCACCTGTTCCAGAAGTTCGTCCAGGCGGAGGGGGGGCACGCCCGGGAGTACGGCGGCACCGGGCTGGGCCTGGTCATCTGCAAGCACCTCATGGAGATGATGCGCGGCACCATCGCCCTCGCCAGCGCCGGGGCGGGGCAGGGCACCACCCTCACCCTCACCGTGCCCATTTCCTGATTCCCCGGAGAGCCCATGGAACGGATCCAGTGCGTGGTGATAGGCGCAGGCGTGGTGGGCCTGGCCCTGGGCCGGGAGCTGGCCATGGCGGGGCGGGAAGTGGCCATCCTGGAGGCGGAGGACCGCCCCGGCACCGGCACCAGCTCCCGCAACAGCGAAGTGATCCATGCGGGCATGTACTACCCGGCCGGCTCCCTCAAGGCCCGCCTGTGCGTGGCCGGGAACCGGAGCCTGTACGACTACTGCCGGGAGCGTAAGGTGGGCCACCGGCAGTGCGGCAAGCTGATCGTCGCCTCCGGGCCCGGCCAGCTGGACGCCCTGGACCAGCTCCAGGCCCGGGCCGAGGCCAACGGGACGGTGCCGCTGCGCCGCCTGACCGGCGCCGAGGCGGTGGCCCTGGAGCCCCGGCTCCAGTGCGCGGGCGCCCTGCTGTCGCCGTCCACCGGGATCCTGGACAGCCACGGGCTCATGCAGGCGCTGCGGCGGGATGCGGAGGACTTCGGGGCCGCGGTGGTGCTCCGCAGCCCGGTGCTGGGCGGGGCGCCGGCCGGGGACGGGCTGGACCTGGACCTGGGCGGGGCCGAACCGATGCGGGTGCGGGCCGGGCAGGTGTTCAACTGCGCCGGGCTGCAGGCCGCGGAGGTGGCCAGCGCCATCCGGGGCACGCCGCCGGCGTCGGTTCCCCCGGTCTACCTGGCCAAGGGCAACTACTATTCCCTGACCGGGCCCGCGCCCTTCTCCCGGCTGGTGTACCCGGTGCCCGAAGCGGCCGGGCTGGGGGTGCACCTGACCCTGGACCTGGCCGGCCAGGCCCGGTTCGGCCCGGACGTGGAGTGGGTGGACCGCATCGACTACGGAGTGGACCCGGCCCGGGCCGACAGCTTCTATGCGGCCATCCGCCGCTACTGGCCGGAACTTCCCGACGGCGCCCTGCAGCCGGCCTATGCCGGCGTCCGGCCGAAGCTCCAGGGGCCCGGGGACCCGGTGCGGGACTTCCTGATCCAGGGGGAGGACCAGCACGGCATCCGGGGCCTGTGGAACCTCCTGGGCATCGAATCGCCGGGCCTCACCGCCTGCCTGTCCCTGGCCCGCCTGGTGGCGGTCCAGGCCGGGGTGGTGCCGGGCTAGGTTGATCGCTGCCGCCCGGCTTTGTACTCTGGGCCTGGGGAGCGCATGCGATGTCCAAGAAAATACGGGTCTTCCTGCTCGGGGCCAGCCTGCTGGGGGCCAGCCTGGTCCTGCGGGCCGACGAGGGCATGTGGACCTTCGACAACGTGCCCGCGGCCCGGATCCAGGCCAAGTACGGCTTCGCCCCGGACCCGGGCTGGCTGGAGCACCTGCGCCTGTCGGTGCTGCGCTTTCCCGGCGGGACCGGCGCCTTCGTCAGCCGGGACGGCCTGGTGCTCACCAACCACCACGTAGCCCACTCCTGGATCGAGGCGGTCTCCGGGCCGGACCACGATTATGTGCGGGACGGCTTCCTGGCCCCGGACCGGGCCGGGGAGATCCCGGTGCCCGGCCTGGCGCTGCGCACCCTCATGGCCACCGAGAACGTCACCGCGGCCCTGGACCGGGCCGTGCCCGCGGACGTGCCCGAGGGCCAGGCCGACCGGGCCCGCCGGGAGGCGCTGGCCGGGCTGGTGCGGGCCGCGGAGCAGCGCACCGGGCTCGCCAGCGAGCCGGTCACGCTCTACCACGGAGGCGAGACCTGGATCTACAGCTACAAGGTGTACGGCGACGTGCGCCTGGTCATGGCGCCCGAGTTCGCCGTGGCCGCCTTCGGCCGGAACTGGGACAACTTCACCTACCCCCGGCACGACCTGGATTTCTGCCTGTTCCGGGTGTACCAGGACGGCGTCCCCCTGCGCTGCGCCCACTACCTGCGCTGGTGCGGCGGCGGGCTGCGCGCCGGCGACCTGACCTTCGTGGCGGGCCACCCGGCCCGCACCTCCCGCCTGGAGACCCTGGCCCAGATGGAGGCTGACCGGGACGTGGCCGGCCCCCTGAAGCTGCGCAGCCTGGACCGGGCCCGCCAGGCCCTGCGCGCCTTCGCCGCCCGGGGCCCGGAAGCGGCCCGGCTGGTCACCGCCCGCCGGCTGGCCGTGGCGAACGCCTACAAGATCTACCAGTACGAGAACGAAGGGCTCAAGGACGCGGAGGCCATGGCCCGCCTGGCCCGGGCCGAGCAGGAACTGCGCGCCCGGGTGGCGGCGGATCCCCGCCTCCAGGCCAGCACCGGGGCGAGCTGGGACCTGGTCCGCCGGGCGGTCCAGGCCCGGGACGCCGTCGCCCGGGAGACCGCCATGCTGGACGGGCGCGGCAGCCGGGCGCTGGCCTTCGCCGAGGGGCTGGTGCGCTGGAAGACCGAGGCGGCCAAGCCCAAGGCCCAGCGGGACCTGGGTTACCGCACCGGCCGGGACGAGGAGATCCTGCGCTCCAGCCTGGCCATCCCCGAACCCCTGGACCGTGCGGTGGAGGAGGCGGCCCTGGCCCAGGGACTGCAGGAGGCCCTGGAGGAACTGGGGGCGGACCATCCCATCACCCAGGCCCTGCTGGCCGGGGAGGCCCCGTCCCGGCGGGCCAAGGCCCTGATGGCCGGCACCCGGCTGCTGGATCCCGCCGGGCGCCGGGCCCTGTGCCGGGCCCAGCCCCAGGCCGTGCGGGACAGTGACGACCCCCTGGTGGTCCTGGCCCGCAGGCTGGACCAGGTGTCCCGCCCCTACGTGCGCCGCAGGGAGGAGGCCGACGCGGTGATCGCCGAGCAGGGGGCGCGCATCGCCCGGGCCCGGTTCCTGGTCTACGGCAAGGACGAGTACCCGGACGCCACCTTCAGCCTGCGCCTGAGCTACGGCACGGTGGAACCGTGCCCCGGGGGCGGGACCCTGGTGCAGCCCTTCACCACCATCGGCGGCCTGTACGACCGTGCCGACGGCTGGGGGCCCGAAGCCGAGCATGGTTCCTGGGCCCTGCCCCGGCGCTGGCTGGAGCGGCGTGCCGCCCTGGACCCCAGCACCCCGCTGAATTTCATCTCCAGCAACGACATCGCCGGGGGCAACTCCGGCTCGCCGGTGGTGGACCGCCAGGGGCGCTGGGCGGGGCTGGTGTTCGACGGCAACCTGGCCTCGGTGGCCGGGCGCTACTACTACGACCCCAAGGTCAACCGGGCCGTGGCGCTGGACGGCCGGGCCATCCTGGAGGCCCTGGACAAGGTCTACGGCGCCCAGGGGCTGGTTCGGGAGATCACCGGCGAGTGACCGGTCTCCGGCGTCCATGGATTTTCCAAGCCGGCCTGCGCCGCGGTTCGGTCCTGGCAAGTCCTGATACAATCTAGGCTGGTCAGGAGGTGCCCAATGGGCCACCGCACATCCCGGAGCGAACGTCTCCACTCCCTGGCGCGGAGCCTGGGGCCCGCGCTGGTGGTGGCCGCCTGTGCCCTGGCGGGCGTCCGGGCCATGGGCGAACCCAGCCTGCTGGCCAAGGGCACCAAGGCCCCCGCGTTCGAAGTGGTCAGCGCCCAGGGCGAGAAGGTCGTCTTCCCCGGCATGGAGTTCCGGGGCAAGGTGGTGGTCCTGGACTTCTGGGCCACCTGGTGCCCGCCCTGCCAGGCCTCCCTGCCCCACCTGGACGCGTTGACCCGCAAGCTGGACCCCAGCAAGGTGGCGGTCCTGGCCGTGTGCGTGTCCGACGACAAGGACCGGTTCAAGACCTGGGTCCAGAACCATCCCTACGCCTTCAAGGTCGCTTACGACCCCGCCGGCCGCAGCGCCCCCAGTTTCGCCAATACCCAGTACCGGGTGAACGGCATTCCCGCCACCTACATCCTCGACCGGGAAGGCAAAGTGGCGGACACCATCGTCGGCTACACGCCCGGCGACAAGAACGTGGAAACCGCCTTGCACAAGCTGGGCATCGACGTGAAATGATCCGCCCCGGCGCCGCGGAAACCATGCCTTGACCAACCTTTTCCGCCCAGGCACACTATCCGTTCAGCCGGCAACGGCATGGGCCCATAGCTCAGCTGGTTAGAGCACCTCCCTTTTAAGGAGATTGTCGCCGGTTCGAGTCCGGCTGGGCTCACCATCTATTTCTCAGCACCACCGCATCGCCCGACCCACCCTCCCATGGGGCTATCGTCTAGGGGTCAGGACACCGCCCTTTCACGGCGGTAACACGGGTTCGACTCCCGTTAGCCCTACCAACAAACACCTTTGAGAAATCAAAGGTGTTATTGTATATAACCGTTATTATGGATTTGAGCATAAGGGCCATACGGAAAATATGCGGAAAGCCAGTCCTGGGCTGGCCAATCTCGTCATGCACAACTGCGGACTGAAGACCCTTCTAAGCCCGGATTCTGCAGTTCGGCCCTGAATTAACCGTTGCACCATTTGGAACGCCTGATTTCCTTGGGTTTGTCGAGAACGCAGGGAGGATCGGATGGCGGACCAAATGGTGCAGCCGAAGTTTATCGCGACCGGAGGGCAGGAGATGGAAATTGGCCTGACCCGCAAGCCGGTTTCGCCGTGGGGAGGCTTGGCCTTGTTCGCCGCCTTCGGGGAGGCGATCGGCCTTCGCCGGGCTGTGGAACAGGCTCTGGCCGGGTTATCCAGAACGTCTCCCAATGCGCTTCCCAGCGTGGATCTCTACATGGGCTTCCTGGTCGTTGAGGTTGCTGCCGCCGAGACCGGAAGGGTATGGCCTGGACGTGGATAGCACGGTGGTGGAGCGTTGTGGTGAGCAGGAAGGCGCCCTGCAGGGGTATAACCCACGCAAGCGGGGCGGTGTGACCCATCATCCCGTGCTGGCAGGCCTGGCCGAGCATCGGGTGCTCCTTCATGCCTGGCTGCGCAGCGGCAATGCCACCTCCGGGGACAATGTCGTCGCCTTCCTGTTGGAATGCCTGGGGCTGGCCAGGGACCACGTGAAACTGGCCTTCCTGCGCGCTGGCAATGGGTTCTTCGACAAACGGATCCTCGACTACCTGGAGGACCAGGGGCTGCTCTATCTTGTGAAGGCGCCATTCACTAAGTACGTGGCCCTGGCAGCTCGGCAGGCCGGGGATTGGGTGGACTTGGGAGACGGATTGGCGGTGGCCGAGGCGCGGATCAAGTTGGTGCGCTGGAGCCGGGAACGGCGACTGGTGCTGATCCGCCATTCGGTGGCGGAGCGCGAGAAGCCCCAGGGCAAGCTCCTTCCCGAGGTTGAGGGATTCCAGTTCCAGGCAATCGTGACGTCTTTTCCGCCGGAGGAGATGGACGCAGCAACGGTCTACCGGTCCTATCCACCCCGGGGAGAATTCGAGAACCGGATCAAGGAACTCAAGCAGGGATGCGGATTGAATGGCTTCTGCCTGGAGGATTTCTCGGCAACCGAAACGGTTCTTCGGGTCCTCTGCCTGGTTCACAACCTGATCCAGGTGTTCCAGGGCCGGATCGGCCTGCGCCCGGCCGATCGGCCGAAGAGGGAAGGACCGCGCTACACCCTGGAAACGCTACGGAATACCTTGTTCACCTGCGCGGCAGTATTGGGCCGACGGGGACGACAGGTCGTACTCCGACTATCCACCACCGAAGCTTGGCTGGCCCGATTCCAGCAAGCCCTGGCGCGCCTTCTACCTGCCACCTCCAACTGCAGAGCGGGCCCGGGAGGCCCGTTCCAGCCCGCCTTGGATTTCGATGGGTAAGCCGGAACGATCCAGGCCGGCATCCCTACTATCCCCGTTAATCCCCGTCCATCACCCGTCTATTCGCTCATTTCATCCCTGCCTGGCTCAAGGCGAAGGGCTGATGCCTGGCTGCAGATCTGAGCCATCAGCCTTCAACTGCAGAATCCGGGCTTAGACCAGAGTGAATTGTTGCGTGTTGTGAAGAGCGTGCTGGGCTAATTCCGTCGGCTCCCAAAGAGGCATGGAACCTGTGTGCCAGACAGCCTTGATGCGGATGTAAGTCTCGTCCACATGCCAGTTGCCATGCGTGGGCTTGAGGTTCCTGCGGAGGCGGTGGTCAAGCTTTGGGGCATAGGTTTGGACAGGCTCCTGGATGGTGCTCGCATCGACCTTGATCTCTCGCTCGGCCATGATCTTTGGGAGGTCGCGTTAGCTCAAAGAGTTAGGCCAGATACCAGCGAACGCAGAGTTGGATCACCGAACTGGGGAAGTGGCAGCCTTTGAATGGGGTCGAGGTGCTCATCTGTTCAGTCCAGGGGGGCCTGAATGCAGGGGCGAATCTTTGCAACAGTGCCGCTTGGCGTTACCCTAGGTCAAATTAGGGGATGGCCCATGGATGGTGATCCGATGGCGGCATTGCCCAACCCGGCCAGGTCCAAGCCGCGGTCTTCGAATCCTCGCGCACTGCACCGGTTGGCGAGGCGCAGGCTTTCCCTCCTGGCGGATCTCCGGGAACGGGTGCGACGGCTGACGGATGAGCGGGACCGGCAGGCGCTGGTGCTGCACCTCAACAAGATCATCCAGGAGCACTTGGACCCGGAACCGATGTTCATGGCCGTCTCCTCCGCTCTCTGGGCCATAGCCCGCCACGATGTCATCGCCCTGTCCGCGATTGAGGAAGGCGGCACCATGGAACGCCTGCAGCTTCTGGACCTGCCGGCATTCCGTGGCCACTACAAGATCGGCGTGCAGGTCCCGGAGCTGGTCCTGGTGGCCTCCAAGAAGGCCGTGGACACCCACCGGACCGACGTGCTGGGGCCGGATCGGATCGCCAGCATCCAGCCCCCGGAGATGGGCCAGGTGATCCGGCAGGAAGGCATCAAAGCCTTGTGCCAAGTGCCTCTGTTCAGCCGGGGCAGGACCCTGGGTATCCTCAGCGTGGGCAGCCGGGATGAACACCATTTCACCGCCGAACTTCTGCGGTTGCTGGAGCAGGTGGCCGGGCTGGTTGCCGTGGCCCTGGACAACACCATGGTCCTCCAGGACATCCGCTCCTCCCGGGACAAGCTGGCGGAGGAGAGGCTTTACCTGGAAGAGGAGGTGCGCCGGGACTTCTCCACCCAGGAGATCATCGGCAGCAGCCCCGCCCTGGTCCGGGTCCTGAACCAAATCGAGACGGTCGCCCCCAGCGACGCCACCGTCCTCCTCCTGGGAGAGACCGGCACCGGCAAGGAACTGCTGGCCCGGGCCATCCACGAGCGCAGCAAGCGCCACGCCCGCACCTTCGTGCGGCTCAACTGTTCAGCCATCCCTTTGGGGCTGGTGGAGAGCGAGTTGTTCGGCCACGAGCGGGGGGCCTTCACCGGGGCCATCGCCAAGAAGGTGGGCCGGTTCGAGCTGGCCCACCAGGGCACCCTGTTCTTGGACGAGATCGGCGACCTGCCCTTGGACCTCCAGCCCAAGCTGCTGCGCGCCATCCAGGAGCGGGAGTTCGAGCGCCTGGGCAGCACCAGCACCATCCAGGTGGACGTACGCCTGATCGCCGCCACCCACCGGGACTTGGCGCGGATGGTGGAGCAGGGCACCTTCCGCCAGGACATGTTCTACCGACTGAGCGTCTTTCCCATCCAGGTGCCGCCCCTGCGCGAGCGCAAGGAGGACATCCCCGGGCTGGTGCGCTACTTCGTCCAGAAGTTCGGCAAAGCCATGGACCGGCGCATCGAGCGCATTCCCGCCGAGAGCATGGCGGCCCTGGTGGACTGGCCCTGGCCCGGCAACATCCGGGAGCTGCACAACCTGGTGGAGCGCTCGGTCATCCTCAGCCCGGGACCGGAACTGCGGGTGCCGCTTGGGGACATGGCCCGCCTGCGGGAGGCGGACGACTGCGCCCCGGCAGAAACCCTGGAGGACCATGAGTGCAAGGCCATCCTGGACGCGCTGGAAGCCTCCGGCTGGATGGTGGGCGGGCCCCGGGGGGCGGCGACGCGTCTGGGACTTAAGCGAACCACCCTCATTTCCAAGATGCAGAAATTGGGAATCGGCCGGAGTCAACGACTCCACCTCCCCCCAAAATGAAGCCGGCTGACGGCACGGCTCGCCGAATGCGAACCGGAGGAGCCGGTTCGCTCGCTGGACAAGGTCCGGGCTGGAGCACCGTGAGGAGAGTTCCAATTCATCCCACGGCAGGGTGGCCGGCCTGCGGTCCTGATGGATCGCCCAGTTCTCTATTACTCTTACGCCAATGGAACGGTCCGGACCGGACTGCCGGCAGACGTACGGATCGTGAATGCGCGGCTCACCCTGCAGAGTCCCCCGTCTCCCAGGTCGAAATAAAGGCAGATCGTCGAAATATCGACACAGGATCATCGACAGCGGTGGCCGCCGCGTTGTGACAATAAATGTAAATTAAGAAAATATGTACCTTATCTAAAATTCTCACTCTGGCATCCGCTTTGCGTTGTCCTGGTGGACCGCAGGGAGGAGCCTATGCTGAGGATCCACATCGAACCGGGCGCCGACGGGGTAACCCTGCGCCTGGAAGGCAAGTTCATCGACGACTGGGTCGATGAACTGGTCCGGGTGTTCATGGACTGTTCGCGCGGACACCCAAATGGTGGGGTCGTGCGGATCAACCTGGACGCGGTTTCTTTCGTGGACGCGAAGGGCCGTTTCATGCTCGCCGCGCTGCGGCGCCTGGGCTGCGAACTCAAGGGCTCCGGCCCCTTCATCTCGGCGGTGATCGAAGAGATCTCTAACGATCCCGCCTGGTAGCCACCCCCACCTTCCCGCCACTCCCCTTCTATAAGGATAAGGATTCCCATGTTTGCCAAGTCCCTCACACCTCTGCTCCTCCTGCCGCTCGTGGCCTGCGGCCATGGGTCGGACCCCCACCCGGCCGAGCCCAAGGTCCCCATCGTCATCACTCATCCATCCAAGGTCCATGAATTCCAGCAGGTGTCAGTGAGCGGAACGCTCTCCTCGCCGGGAAATTCCTCACTGGTCCCCTTCCTGGTGCCCGGCCGGGCGCTGCAGGTGCTGGTCCGGGAGGGCGAGCCGGTGCGCCAGGGCCAGCTGCTGGCCGTGCTGGACGCGGAGAACCTCAACCACGCCCTGGAGGCCGCCCACGCCCAAGTGGAGGCGGCCCGGGCCGGGGCGCGACAGGCCGAGCAGGAATACGACCGCATGAAACAGCTGTACGACAACCAGTCTCTCTCGGCCAACGACTTCGCCAAGTTCACCGCGGCCCGGGACGCTTCCCGGCAGCAGGTCCAGCAGGCGCTGGCCGGGGAGGCCGCGGCGCGCCGGAACCTGGGCGACGCCAGGCTGGTGGCTCCCATCGCCGGATTCATCGCCAAGCGGATGGTGGAACCCGGCGTGATGGTTGCGCCGGGCCAGCCGGTGTTGGAGATCGCCCCCCTGGATCCCATCGAAGTGAACGCGGGCGTCCCCGAGACCGACGTCCGCCTGGTGCGAGCGGGGCAGCGCGCCAGCATCACCATCCCGGCGCTGCCGGGCAAGGTCTTCCAAGGCACGGTGCGGCTGGTGAACGTCTCCGCCGACCCGGTCACCCGCACCTACATGACCCGCGTCACCGTGCCCAACCGTGAGCGGGAGCTGAAGGTGGGCATGGTGGCGGAGGCGGCCATCCAGAGCGACCAGAAGCTGGACATGGTCACCGTGCTCCTGACCGCCGTCACCCGCGATCCCCAGGGGGCCTCCCTGGTCTTCCAGTACTTCCCTGAACAGGGGAAGGTCTACAGCAAGCGGGTGGAGTTGGGGACGCTCCTGGGCACGAGCGTGCAGATCCGTTCCGGGCTGACCGGGGACGAGACCATCGTCGCGGCGGGCCAGCAGAACCTGCGTGACGGCATGGGCGCCCAGCCCACCAATGAGGTGAAGTGACCATGAACCGGATGATCAAAGCTTGCCTGCGCTATCCCTCCCTCACCATCATCGTCTCCGTGCTGGCGGTGGTGCTGGGCGTCTGGGCCCTGTTCAAGATGCCCCGAACCGAGGACCCCACCATCACCATCCGCACCGGCATCGTCGCCGCCGCCTATCCGGGCGCCACCTCCGAGCAGGTGGAGAAGCAGGTCACCAAGGTCCTGGAGCAGCACATCTTCAAGTACCAGGAGGTGCGCAAGGCCAAGACCTATTCCACCAGCCGCCCGGGCATCTGCATCATCAACGTCGAGCTGGAGAAGAAGATCAGCAACCCGGATGTGTTCTGGGCCAAGCTGCGGCACGAGATGCTCCTGACCAAGGCCACCGAGCTGCCGCCCCAGGTCATGGGCCCAGTGGTGGACTCGGACTTCGGCGACACCGTGGCCATGCTCATCGCCGTCAGCGGCGACCGCTACGGCTACCGCGAGCTCAAGGACTACGTGGACAAGATCAAGGACGTCATGCGCACCGTGCCTTCGGTGGGCAAGATCGCCGTCTACGGCAACCAGACGGAGCAGATCTGCATCACCAGCAGCCCGGAGCGCATGAGCCAGTACTTCACCGACCCGCACAAGATCGCGGCCGCCCTGGCCCAGCGCAACGCCGTCCAGGGCGCCGGCAGCGTTCGCACCGCCAGCGAGCGGATCCCCTTCCATAATGCCTCGCTGTTCAACACTGAGGACGAGATCCGCAGGCTGGTGGTGGGCATGTCCCCCAGCGGCCAGCCAAGCTACATCGGCGATTTCGCCCAGGTGGAGCGGCGCTACCAGGACCCCGACTTCATGGTGCGCCACGACGGCAAGCCGTGCCTGATGATCTCGGTGGAGATGCAGAAGGGGAAAAACATCGTCGAGATGGGCGCCGAGGTTGACAAGGCGATAGCGCGGCTCCGGCCCCTGCTGCCCCCGGACTTGAAGCTGGACTACATCGCCAACCAGCCGAAAGTGGTGCAGGAGCGCATGGGCGGCATGGGCCACGAGTTCTTTATTGCCATCGTCTGCGTGATCCTGGTGACGATCATCCTGCTGCCCATGCGGGTGGCGGTCATCGCCGCCCTGGCCATCCCCGCCAGCATGCTCACCACCCTCGGGGTGATGAACTTCATGGGCCTGGCGCTGCACCAGGTGTCCATCGCCGCCCTCATCCTGGTGCTGGGCATCGTGGTGGACAACGCCATCGTCATTGTCGACAACTACATGGAATTGATGGATCACCAGGTGCCGCGGGAAGAGGCGGCCTGGCGGTCAGCGACCGAGGTGGTGACGCCGGTGCTGGTGGCCACCCTCACCATCATCGCCTCGTTCCTCCCCCTGCTGATCATCTCCGGCGCCGCGGGCGAGTTCATCATGGCGCTGCCGATCACCGTAGCGGTGTCCCTCATCGTCTCCTTCCTGGTGGCGGTGTTCCTCACCCCCCTGCTGTGCCGCACCTTCATCCTCAAGGGTCTGCACGATCCCGAGGCCGCCCCATCCGGCAAGCGCCAGAAGCGCAGCGCCCTGGACCTGCTCCAGGCCGGCTACAACAAGGCCATCGTCACCTTCATGACCAAGCCCGCCCTGGCCGTGGGACTGGGGATCGGCGCAGTGGTCGGCGGTGTCCTGCTGTTCCGCGTGGTGGCCCAGCAGTTCTTCCCCACCGCCGAGCGCAACCAGTTTGTCATCGACGTGTGGATGCCCCAGGGCAGCCGTTTCGAGGCCACTGACGCGGTGATGGCCCGCATCGAGGGCGAACTGAGCCAGGACAAGCTGGTGACCCACTATGCCAGTTTCGTCGGGCAGAGCTCACCGCGTTTCTATTACAACGTGAACCCCCAGCAGCCGGACCCCGCCTACGGTCAGTTCATCGTCAATACCACCGACATGAAGGTCACCCCAGGCCTGGTGAAGGATATGCGCACCCGCCTGGCCCGCCTGGCGCCCGAAGCCACCGTGCTGGTGCAGGAGCTACAACAGGGCGACGTCCAGGAAACCCCGCTGGAGTACCGCCTCGTCGGCGACGATCCCGTCCAGCTGAAGGCCATCGGCGAGAAGGTCGGCGATATCCTCCGGGCCGACCCCGGCGCGCGCTTCATCCACACCGACTACCGCAACGACTCCCCCATGCTGGCCTTCAACCTCAACACCGAACTGGCCAGCCGCCTTGGCCTGACCCATGCCGACGCGTCCAGCTTCCTGCAGGGAGCCTTCGACGGCTTGACGGTGAGCACCTTCTGGGAGGGCGACCGGGCGGTGGACGTGGTCCTGCGCGCGGATCCCGGCCACCGGGATTCCTTCGACGCGGCCCGGGACACCTACGTGAGCGCTTCGCTTTCCGGCAACAAGGCGCCCCTGCGCGCGGTAACCGACCTGGCGCCGGTATGGCAGATCAGTCGCATCGTCCGCCGCAACGGCGTGCCCACCCTGACCGTACGCTGCCTGACCGCCGATGGCGTCTACGCCTCCGCAATCCTCGACCGCACCCTGCCGAAGGTGCGGGCGCTGCCCCTGCCTCCCGGCTACCACATCGACCTGGGCGGCGAGTGGGCCAACCAGTATGAGACCTTCCCCGAGATGCTCGTGGCCCTCGGCATCAGCCTGGTGGCCATCTACCTGATCCTCATGCTGCAGTTCCGCAACCTCACCGAACCCCTGGTGGTCATGCTCTCCATCGCCCTGTCCCTGTTCGGCATGGCGTTCGGCCTGCTGATCACCCACAACCCCTTCGGCTTCACCGCCTTCATGGGCATGATCGCCCTGTGCGGCATCGCCGTCCGCAACGCCATCATTCTTGTTGATTACATCAAGGAGCGGCTCAGGCACGGGGTGCCACTGGAAGAGGCTGCCACCCAGGCCGGTGAGCGCCGGCTGCGGCCGATCTTCCTCACCACTATGGCCGCCGCCGTGGGCGTCACGCCCATGATCCTCTCCGGCTCCAAGATGTGGAGCCCCCTGGCCAGCGTGCTGGCGGTAGGCCTGCTGTTCTCCATGTTCTTCACCCTGCTGGTGGTGCCGGTGATCTACGTGCTGGTGTTCCGCCACAAGGCGGCCAGGCAGGGCGGGAACCCGGCCGCGGCCTCCCTGGCGCTGCTCCTGGTCCTGTTCGCCGGCTACTCCACCCTGTCCGCCGGCGCGGCACCCGAGCCCAGCCGCCTGACTCTGGAGCAGGCAGTGGCCAGCGCCGTGGAGAACAGCCACGGGGTCCGCATCGCCCGGGCCAAGGTGCGGGAAATCCAGGCCAAGCGGGACACCGCCCACGCCGATTTCATGCCCCAGCTGAGCACGGACGGCCAGGTGGGGCGGATCGACACCGCCGAGGCGGTGAAGGTGACCACCGGCGCTTTGGGCACCATTCCAGGGCAGGGGCCCTTCCCGGACCATGACGTCAACATGGATCAAGGCAAGAGAAACCTCTGGGTGCAGAACCTTACCCTGGTCCAGCCGCTGACCCAGCTGGTGAAGATCCACCATGGCTACGAGGCGGCGTCCGCCGAGGAGCGGGCCGCCGAGGCCGAGCTGCGCAACATGCAGACCGGCATCGCCTTCAAGACCCGCCAGGTCTATCTGGGCCTGCTGGTCGCCCGGGCCAAGCTCGAGGCCGCCGAGGCCGGCGTCGCCGCCGCGCAGGCTGGGGACCGGGAGTCCCAGGACGCGGTGCGGGCCGGGAACGCCCTGCAGGTGCTGGCGACCGGGACCAAGGCCCTGCTGCTGCAGAACCGGGAGAAGCAGCTGGCCGCGGAGGCGGAGGTGGTGGATCTGGAATCCGAGCTGAACGACCTCATGGATCAGCCCGTGGACACCCTCCTGGACCCTGCGCCTGTCACCACGGAAGTCCGGAACCTCGATTCCCGGGACGCCCTCCTGGACGAGGCCCTGCGCAACAATCCTGGCCTGGCCCGGGCCGAGGCCGCCGTCGAGCAGAGTCGCAGCGGCCTGCGCGCCGCCAAGGCTGACTACATCCCGGATGTTGGCGTCTTCTTCACCCAGACCCACCAGGAAGGCCTGCCTTTCGTCACCAGCAACTTCAACGTGGTCGGCGTTAAGATGACCTGGTCCATCCTGGACGGCGGCCGCAAGGCCAGCGTGGTGAGCCAGCGCAACGCCCAGGTATCCGAGGCCAGCGAGGACCGGGAGCGGCTGCGCCGGCGGGTGGAGGTGGACCTGGGCAGGACCCTGCGCAAGCTGGAAACCGCCAAGCTGCTGGTGGACGCGGCCGAAGAGGCCAGCGCCCTAAACAGCGAGAAGGACCGCCTGGCGGAGAACCAGTTCAAGGCCGGGGTCATCTCCGCGGCCAAGTGGGCCGAAGCCGAGGCCGCGGCCAGGGCGGCGGATGCCGACCTCCTGGCCGCCAGGCTGGGCCTCCAACTGGACTACGCGGAGCTGGACCAGCTCCTCGGCAGGTCGTGACCTCGCCCCCCGGGCCTTCAGGAGGCATCATGCGACCGGATCCCAGCAGCCCGCGCAGCAGTTCCCGGCTGAACCTGATCAAGGCGGCGGTCCGGGTCTTTGCCGAAAAGGGCTTCGAGGGGGCCAGGGTCCGGGAAATCGCCGGCCTCGCGGGCGTCAACAGCAGTCTCGTGTCTTTCTATTTCGGTGGGAAGGAGGGCCTGTACCAGACCCTGCTCCGCCATGCCGGGCGCCTGGCCAGGCACATGATGAAGACCCTGCCCGACGTCCCCGGCAGCCAGGAGCCGGACGCGCGACCGAAGGCCGCGCTGGCCCTGAAGGCCGAGGTGGAGAGGTTCCTCCGGTCGGGCCTGGAACCTCCGGGCGCCAGGGCCGGGCACCTGCCGCGAAGCGTGCGGCGGGCCTTGCACGCACTGGTGGTGCGGGAAATGACCTTCCCGCGGCCCGGGGGCGAAGGTGTCCTGCGGGAAGCCATGGGCCAGCCCATGGCCTACCTGGAGCAGTGCATCCGCGTGCTGCGCCCGGACCTGGATGACGTGGGGCGGCTCGCCATGGCGTTGAACATCCGGACCCAGGTAGTCCACCTGCCCGGCGCTCTGGAAATGCTGGGGCCGCTCCGGAGCGGCGGTGCCGATCCAGTGGATCTGCCGGCTGTCATCGAACATTGCCTCGACTTCGACTTGCGTGGAATCG
>Ga0326727_10003185_pt1 | contig 53283 bp, 41 predicted proteins | sample MB2enrmetagenome_FD_207643 | JGI IMG/M metagenome (GOLD analysis project Ga0326727, IMG submission 207643) | Lab enriched peat soil microbial communities from McLean, Ithaca, NY, United States - MB29MY | ecosystem: Environmental > Terrestrial > Soil > Wetlands > Peat | place: USA: New York...
AGACCGGGTGGCTTACCCCGCCGTCTTGCTGGAGACGGGCTACAACGACCCGCGCGTGGATCCGTGGCACATGGCGAAAATGACTGCTCGGTTTCAGGCCGCGACGGCGAGCGGCAAGCCCATACTGCTGCGCGTCGAATACGAGGGCGGCCACGGCGGGATCGGCGGCACGGAGAAACAGGCCCAGGAAAGGATGGCCGACGAGTGGAGCTTTTTGCTGTGGCAATTCGGCGTGCCGGAATATCAGCTGCGGAAGTGATGAGTTCCTCAAAGATCCAGCGTCAGTTATGCTGACTTGCAAAGAGCAGAGCTATGTTGGAGCTTTCCACCGGGCGAGTCACGGGCTAACCGGAAGTTATTCCGGTCCAGAAGTCCCGTTCGAGGAAGTGCGCACGTTGCAGAAATCCGCTCGCGCTCTGATCTCCTCGAACGACGTTTCTTGCCAGTGAGGTGCTGACGGTTCTTGGATTACTTCCAGATCGCTACCAAACCAGTCACAATGCGGCGAAACCGCCAACCACGTGCGAAGACTAGCCAGCAACAGCATGCCAGGCTCTGCGAAGAATTCTCCAGGAAAGGCTCCTATGGAATGCTTGCAAGTATGACTGCAACCACCTTTCGTCAAACTTTTCGACTCGCAAACCCCAATCCAGTCGCCTCGCTCAAGTCTTAGCTGGAGGAGATCCTTTGAGAATGGTGGCACTGCCGCTCAGCCCGCGCCAGCGACCGCGATCAATGATGAGGGATAGGTACTGCGCGCCTCTGAGCCAAACGATTCCGCACACGGAACAGCTAGGCTTTCGAGAGGCTGGGATACCTAGTGTTTATCTCCATCACCTTCGTCTGACTTATGAGGGATGCGAACGACGCCGTGGATGGCCTGGGACCCGAAATGCTTTGAGGCAGGCGACCCGAGTTGCAGTGTGATGTTGGCATATGGCACGCCGGTACCTCCGCTGAGACACAGCGTCAGCTGCGAGGACTGGCCCTGTGGCGCGAAGGGTGTGTCTGTCTGTCCGTTCGCCGTCACGGTGGCTGGACCGCTCACCACCAGAACGGGGCCGCTGGTAGCAGGGCTGAACGTAGGGCAGCCGCTGGCCTCAATTGTCTCAAAGCTGCTGACAGTAGCGTCGTTCATTGTGATGTGGTGGGTATGCTGAGTTAGGGCAACCGCCGAGACGGTTGAGGTGCTCTGTCCCAGGACGGACAACTCCATGGTCACAGCCGCCGAAAAATCGGCCAGGCCGGATTCCCCTTTCAACTTCAGGGTCCACGGGCCGCGAACTTCCCACACGGTCGTACCCGATATCGGCGTATAGTCGTTGATTACACCGCTCAAGTGCTTGGGCGTCGGAGCTTGAGCCTGAGCGCTGGAACCTACCGCAAAAACCAGGACCGCGATGATTCGTACCACCTTCGAGAATGCTTTGCTGTTCATGAAAGACCTCCAAGATTTTGAGACTCACGCCTTTTTCCACTTAAGACGTTCGGATACCTTCGGACAGCCTGGTGGGCATCGTCAAACGGCAAGGCACAGAATTGCAGCATTGCCGCTATTTGCCGCCGAATGCCGTGGCTTGCCGCCGCCTGGGGCTGACGTTACAATCCGGGCTACTCCCGACCAACCGGGGACCAATCAGGAGAGTGCATGGGGGACTCATCTCTTGGCACGCCGCCATCCGTAAAACCTAGCGAAGACCGCCTGGATTCGTGGAAGGAAATCGCGGCCTACCTCAACCGCGACGTGACGACAGTCCAGCGGTGGGAGAAGCGGGAAGGGATGCCCGTTCACCGGCATCTGCACGACAGGATGGGCTCGGTCTACGCTTTCCGAGCGGAGTTGGATGCCTGGGTGCGTGGCCGGAATCTTCAAGCACCTCAGGAGAACGGAAACGAGGGTCCCTCGCCTAATCCTCCTTCGGCTTCACTCACTGCGATACCGACCTCTCTAATCAGATGGAGGTTCGTTTTGCCGCTGGCAGCGGCCGGAGTCGTTCTGGCGATTGGCACAGGCCTCTGGATTCAGAGGACGGAGTATTTCTGGCGAAACCCGATCGCCGACGCGCGAATTCAGGCCGTCACGGACTTTGATGGAGTGACAGAAGAAGCTGCGGTGTCCCGCGACGGTCAGTTTGTGGCGTTTCTGTCGGACCGGGACGGACGGATGGACGTCTGGGTTACGCAGATCGGTTCGGGACAGTTCCACAACTTGACTCGGGGGAGCGCGCCGGAACTCGTTAATCCATCGATCCGTACTCTGGGCTTTTCGCCCGATGGGGCTTTTGTCACGTTTTGGGTTCGCAAGCAAAACGGCTCCGGCGGCGGCGACATCAGCATCTGGGCGGTGCCAACACTGGGCGGATCACCGAGGTCGTACCTCGAAGGCGTGGCCGAGTACGACTGGTCGCACGATGGATCCCGACTCGCCTACCACACGCCCGGACCCGGAGACCCGCTGTTCGTGTCAGACGGGAGTCGGCGATCGGAAGGTCGGCCCATTTTTACTGCGCCTGCCAGTCTCCACTGTCACTTTCCGTTGTGGGCGCCCGACGGCGCGTTCATCTACTTCGTTCAGGGTTCCCTGCCGGACAAATTGGACATCTGGCGCATCACTCCCAGCGGCGGAAGCCCCGAACGGATCACGTCGCACGATGGGCGCGTAACTCATCCGGTCCTATTGGATCGGCGGACGCTGCTGTACCTCGCTAGCGATCCCGATGGTTCGGGGCCGTGGCTCTATAGCACGGACGTCGAGCGCCGCATTCCCCACCGGCTGACCTCTGGGGTTGACCGGTACACGTCGCTGGCGGCCAGCGCGGATGGCCGGCGTGTGGTTGCCACGCTCGCAAGCCCGAAGACAACACTCTGGCGCATGCGGATCGCTGATTCACCTGCCGAGGATTCGTCGGCTGCTCGAATCTCGCTGACAACCAGCACTGGGTTCTCCCCGCGACTCGGTCCAGATTATCTTCTGTATGTTTCAGCGACTGGTACGAGCGAGAGCATATGGAAGCTCGCCAAAGACGGAACTGGAACGGAGTTGTGGAGCAGTCAGGGAGCGCGAGTCTTTGGCGGCCCGACAATCTCGCCCGATGGACGGTCTATCGCATTCTCAGTCCGGCAACATGGGCAGACGCTCCTGTACCAGATGCAGGCCGACGGCACGAACGCGCGTATTGTGACTGATTCACTCGACCTGCAGGGCGCTCCAGTATGGGCACCCGACGGCAAATCGATCACCACGGCGGCCGGCGATCATGGGGTCCCGCACCTCTTCCGGGTGCCAGTTGACGGCCGCTCTCCCATTCTCTTTGTCCAGGAGTACTCGGTCGATCCCGCGTGGGCGCCCGACGGAGGCTTCGTTATGTACTCCGGGCCAGACATCGGCACCACGTTTTCGGTGAAAGCCGCCACGGCTGAGGGCGCAGCGCATCCGCTGCCGGCTCTGACCCTGACACGAGGGGCTCGACATCTGGCCTTTTTGCCCGCAGGACGAGCACTCGTGGTCCTGCGAGGAGAGATTCAGCACAAAAATCTCTGGCTCATCGACCTGGAGACGGGTGCCGAGCGGCAGTTGACGAACCTCTCGCCCGGCTTCGATATTCGCGACTTCGACATCTCGTCAGATGGCCGTGAAGTTGTCCTCGAACGACTGCAGGAGCGCTCGGATCTTGTGCTGCTAGATCTCCCCCGACCATAATCTGGCTTCAATCCAGCGGCGTGCCCCAAATATCCGGTCGCGCGAGTGTCAGAACCAACGCCCAAGTCTCGATCCCCGACAGTTGGGCGTTGCTCTTGATTGAAGGAGGATCACGAGATAATCCGGAGCTGTTCCGGGCCAGATGTCCCGTTGTAGGAAGTGACGATGGATCGGCCACCTCAACGAACCTGACTGCGAATCTTGTTGGGGAATCTTTTTTTGCTTCCTCCGAAACCGGAAGGGATCACATGGACTTTTTGGACTCATCTCTTTGTTGATCTTTGTGATCGTGCTGCCGCTAGGACCCAGGACGGTTGCTCTTGCTAAAGCGTTGCAGGGAGCAGGTTAGAATCCTGTGCGGCAGGCGAGTTCGCCATGGCGGAGAGGGGGGGATTCCATTCCACGGCTATTTTGCTTTTCCTCATTTTGCAGACGTTTGCAACGCTACTCACTCGCAACCCATTGTGATCTGGAGGGGTCAGCACATAGAAGCCTACGTTTCCTATCGAGGCGCTCACGAGAATCGATTGCTTGCAGCGGCCATTTTCGAACTGTGTCGGTGCAAGGAGTTTTGGACGCCAGTAGGAACCCCAGACCCCTACTGTGTCAATTCGCCAGGCGAATTGGGAGAGGATAAGAAGGAGTGAGTGCAAGTTGCATGAACGCGGTGATTTGCTTCCAAAAGGCGATGTGCTAGGTTGCGCCGACTAAAGCCCCGTTGCAAGGGTTTGGAGCGGCTAGCATGAGAGGGTTACGTCACAAACTACCTCACAATTTCTGGCCCGGGCTATGAATTCCGACTTGGTCGGGTCAAATGTGTTTTCAGGTGGACCGGTTGACCGACCGCACCTGCAATTGAATCTTCCTCCAGTCTCAGAATGAAGAAAAGACGTTCCTGTGGTGATCCGGTTGAGGGCGAATTGCGATACTGCGACGCCCACCGGGAAGGGATGAATAATCTTCTGGCTTCAACAGGAGTCATGCAGCGCGTTACGGAGGGGCGTTTGCGAATCGACATTCAGCTCCCAGGTCAGTCAAGCCGCGACTAGTGGTGGCCTTCCGATATTCTTCTCCATGAAGTCGAGGAGTTCTTGAATGTCGGTTTTGGGGTCACTGCCAGGGATCCAAAAATGACACGGAATCGCACTTTGGTCGAATGGCAGAGTGGTTTCTTCTTTGGCGATGGCAATCACTGGAATTCCACAGCCCAGGGCGTAACCGAGTTCGATAAAACAGTTCGGACGCAGTCCGGTAACGTCAACAATAGCCAATTCGCTAAAGTGCAGTCGTTCAAAGATTTCGATATTGACAAAGCCGTGTTCAGTAGCGTCCGTACCCATTTCAAGCCGACGATAACCAATTTTCTGCACCGCAGGGTCAACGACTTCCCGGAAATAGCGTTCCACGGCTGGAAATTCGTTCACATTATCGTTTAGAAGTCTCACGTAGAAAGCATTGGGTCGATCAATGGCGGTTAGTAGTTGCATCAAGGAACTGACGACTTGCCCGAGCGCAACAGAACCGTTTCCTGTGGATGCAGCAACAAGCAAGGCAGCACCAGCTTCGGCCACTTCTGGGCGCAGTCGCAGGAATGGAGTTGGATTCGCCCGCGCCTGACGGTTCATTCGTTCCGAACCGCCGATACCATCATCGCGACTTGCGCCAAGGGGCAGGTCTAACGGGATGACCGGCCTGTGGCGAGCCTGATACAAGTCAGCCAGATGTTCGACACCTGCTCCTCCGCCAACGCAGATCAGCACGTTGCCAAATTGGGCCTGCCTTTCGCGCAGCAAGGCCCCAGATCGCGCCCCAGACTGGATGTATTCCACTCGAATTAGCCCTGATCTCAAGAGCCTTTCCCAAAGTGCGCGATGATGTTCTGAAATCTCGCTTGTTGCCTTCTCGGATGTCACTACAACGATGGGCGGTCGAGTATGAGGCCAAGCAAGTTTTCCCTGGCTAGCAACCGAGCCGACGGTTTCCAGAATTGTCCAGTCAAAAATCAACGCAGGCGAGCCAGTAACGCCAATCTCCTGGACAGGCTCTTTACCTGCAAAAAGTACCAAGCCGCCGCCATCACGAAGAATCTCAATCGTGAGGTCGCGCACCAGGTCGTGCGCATAGCGAATTAGGTCGGCTGGCCGCGACCTGTTTGCGCTTCCCGCAAGTTGAATGTATCTCCCGAATAGCGTATGCGGCGCTGATGTCATACTACATATCCCAATTGCCTGTGCGCAAAAAAGAGGTCATATAGTCATGCCTCAACGTTGCGAAACGCCAGAGCACTATGTCGACCACGGCAATCGGATCGCCAATGTATTCGGCGAGTGCTTTGCAGAGGTCTGATGGGTTCTGATAGCCGGAGAGTTCGGCGAATCGACACAGGTGTCGATCTGGTTTTGCGACAGGGAAACCGATGTTCTTTGCCACATGATAGCTAGTCGCTGGTCCTATGTAGGGAAATTGCTGGAGGGCAGCGATGGGATCGGACGTAAGTTCCTTTCGCAGCGACTCGAAGCCCTTCTCGTAGATAATCCGTGCGCACTGTGCAATCGCTTCGATCTTCCGCTTGTGCCCAAACAAGACCAGCGCTGAACTTACACATTGATCGCGGTGACGCACGATTGCTTCTGTTGACGACCATTCAAAGAAGGCCTCACCGATACCAGAGAATTTCATCCGTACGACCGATTCGCGCAGAATCTTAGTTCCACCACCTGAGGTTCAAACGCAGGAAGCAGGAGGAAAGTGGGCTAGCGCCCTATTCTCTCTAGGTGCTCTGAACAATCAAACTGGATTCACACAAGGCATCCATATACCGATCAAGACCTCCGGTTAAAAGGCATGAATCAACGCTGGGGTAGCAGCCCGATTGCGCCCCCATTTGGCGTTTCCCTATATTTCCCCAGGCGTACTCTCTGTCCTAGGGGCAGGTTCTCTGACGATCCCCCCACGAAGAGCGTGTATTCTCCCGGAACCAGGCTCCACTCGTCCTTCCCAACATCAAAAATCGAGAGATACTGCCTCTGGATCCTCAGCGAGACCTGCTTGCTTTCACCCGGATTCAACTGCGCTTTTTGCCAGCCAATGAGACGCTTGGGAGGTTCCCCTGCGCTCGGGGGAAGCGATGCGTAGACCTCGGCAACCTCCGCTCCGCTCCGGTTGCCTGTATTTTTAATCGTGAAGTTGACGCTAACGCCGCCGTCAACCTTCACGCGCAAGCTGGAGTAGTGGAATTTGGTGTAGGAGAGCCCAAAGCCAAAAGGAAACAGCACGGCTTTCCGCTTCGCATCGTACCATTTGTAACCAACGAGCATTCCTTCGTTGTAGGAAAGCTGCACAGGAGGGCGCTCCTTGCTGGGCCCGCCGAACAGCGCGGCCAGATGCGCGAAGGCACCGAGCCCTCGCTGGGATGGAGACGGCGGCTTCACGACCGCGTGTTGAGGCATATCGGCATCGCGCAGAGGAAAAGTGATTGGTAATTTGGCGCACGGGTTCACCTCTCCGAACAGAACGTTAGCAACTGCGTCCGCTCCGCGGCTGCCCGCATACCACGCCTCCAGAATGCCGCTTACCTTGTTGGCCCACGGCATCAAGGCGGGACCGCCCGTTTCCAGGACCACAATCGTATGCGGATTCGCGGCCGCAACTTGCTCGACCAGCGCATCCTGGTGCTCGGGAAGAGAAAGGGTGGCAAGATCCATGCCCTCGCTCTCCCATTGATAGACAAAAACAATGGCAACATCGGCAGCCCGAGCCAGCGCGGCAGCCGCAGTGGGATCGGTGCCGGGATCGTATTCAACTTTTGCATGCGCCGCCCTTGCGCGCAAAGCTTTCAGCGGCGAGGTGGGGAACCAGACTTCCCCCCGCCATGGCACAACCCTCTCGAGGTTAAGTGCGCTCGCGGCCGGCGGGTCGACTTGGCCTGAACCGCCCCCGGAGATCATCGCAACATCGACATGCGCGCCAATCACGGCAATGGAACGGAGCTTGGCGCCGTCGAGCGGAAGCTGCGCATCCTCATTCCGGAGCAGAACAATACTTTCCTCCGCCAGGTGCTGCGCGATATCGAGATCGCGATCGACATCAATGGGGCCTCTCCCGGGAGGATCGTCGACGATGCCGCTGGCAAACTCCGATCGCAGGATGCGACGAACGTGTTCGTCCAGCTCGGCCATGGGAACCCCGCCGGCAAGCACGGCCCGCTTCATCGCTTTTCCATAGAAGACAGACGATGGCTCTTCGTTATCCAGGCCGGCCGCGGAGGCCTTGAAAGTACTGTGTGTTGCACCCCAATCCGAGAGGACAAAGCCGGGAGATTTCCAGTCTTTCCTGAGCACCTCGGCAAGCAGATACTCGTTCTCGCAGGAGGGCTCGCCATTCACTCCGTTATAGGCGCACATCACAGCCCCAGCCTGTGAATTGCGTAATCCAATTTCGAATGCCAGCAAATCGCTCTCGCGCATGGCGCGCTTATCGATATTGACAGTGAGCGTGTGCCGGTCGCTTTCCCGGTCGTTCATTGCAAAGTGCTTCATATTGCCGATGACATGTTGGGCCTGTGTCCCCGCCACCACCTGGCCGGCTATTGTGCCCGCAAGAATGGGGTCCTCTCCGAGGTATTCAAAGGTGCGGCCGTCGCGCGGCTCTCGCGCCAGGTTTACGCCTCCGCCGAGAGACATGTTGTAGCCCTGGGCCCGCAATTCCCGCCCGAGCAGCGAGCCGTACTCATAGGTGGCATCCCCATCCCAAGTGGCCGCCAACGCGAGATCGTCCGGCAGCGCCGTGGAATACCGGCCGTTCCTCCGGCTGCGCGTCACGCCGTAGGACGCATTCGTCATCTGAATTCCGGGGATGCGCAGGCGAGGAATGCCAACCACGTACCCAACCCCTCCATTGGAATGCAGCACCTCCAGGTTCATCGTGCCCATGCCATGCCAGCCTGTCCCGTGTAATAAGGAGATCTTCTCGTCCAGAGTCATCCGCTTCAGGACCAAGCCGGCCCGCGCGTCCGGAGAAAGAGCGCGGTCCAACCATGGATACTGGAGAGCGTTTTCGGCATTCCCATTGGGGGCATAGTGTGCGGAGGGCGGCGAGACTGCAACAAGCGCAAATAGGCCCAAGATGATTGCAATTGGCCGCCGCGCCCGCGGACACAGATTCATCGCTTCTTTCCCTCACTTCGCGGCTCGTCCGCACGGATGAGGCATCGAGCCGGTTAACCACTCGCTGGCCAGAATATCCATCGCCCCAAGGGCCCCGTCAGGGCATTCTTGCGCCATTTCGCGTCCTGAGCATTTCGATCACACTCTGGACACCTTGCTCAAGGTCTGCCAAGGTTCCTTGCAAGCCGGCCAATGTGCAGCAAACTGGTGCCAACTCGGACGTCAACTGTTGCCAGCAGTCCAATGAACTCATTGACAGAGTACAGGGCGAGTGGTCGGCTAACCGGACACGTTCACAGGAAAACGACTCCCCTCCGCGCCTTGGGACCGGACAGACCGAGTGACCCACTCGCTAGCGTCCCCCGAGCTGCTCCACCCAACGCTGTTCATTCACTTCCCTCACCAGCAGCCACAGCATCAGTGCCGCCTCCCCAACGAATCCGAGAACCTCCATCGAGACGGACAGAGAACGTATGCGCCATGGGGCGAGGAACACAAACCAGCCAATGCCCGCCGCTGAAATCAAATATCCCAGTGCGCGCGGCAGCAATTCCGAGCGAAGAATTAGAATGCCGATCAAGAAACAGTAAGTTCCGAAAAAGAGCAGTGGATCGACTGGTGCATTCCCGCCACGGAACAACGCCATCAGCATCACGGCGCTCCCCGCGAAGTTGAACAGAGCCGTGATCAGCGACAGGTTTCTGCTCGATGGCCGGAACAGCCGATAAAGCAGAATCCCTAGCACTATATAGAGTACGATCGAGATGAAATTTGTCGCGTTCCCCGGTGCGGTAAAACCTTTGCTAAGCAGAACCTGTGCGGCAATCGCTGTCAGGAAGTAGAGCAGATATATAAGGCCCGTCGTCCTTGCCCACGAACTCCTCGCGCTTGGCATTGCCACCATGGTCTTTAGCTGGCCTTTCTCGACACAAGAATAGTACACACGGGAGGCCTACTCTTGCCTAACTTCTGATTGGTTGTGCCAGCTCAACCGGTCGATGCAACACCATCCAATGCGTTGATTCGACAATGCTTCCCCAGGAGAAGCGATCTGTTTGGCTGGACTCTGTCAAAACCTAGCCAGGGTAGTGTTCCGGCTGATCTAACTCAAGCGAGCGATTTAGCCTTTGTTTTCAATGCAAGTCGAGTTCGACCTAAGTGTTGCGTCGACCCATTGAGACCACCTGGCAAACCGGAAGTTATCCAGAAACGGGATTGTGGGGAGTGAAAGACGGGGTTCTGGGTGGATTGTCGGCAAGTCTTACCTTACCGGATTATGGAAGGTTTGCCCGTGATCCAGAAACAATCAACACACGGGCAAAGGTAACCCACCTGCCGCAAGACTTGCATTGCAGACGAAACGGCCCAGCAAAGTAAGATTCACCGAAAACAAAAGCTTTCAGTTCCGAAGCGCGGCCAGTGACGCCTCAATGGCAGCGTCCTGAACATTCTTAGGCTAGTTAGAGAGAGGAAGAGGAGACGGTAGAGCCGTCCGACTTCGTCGAATCGTTGAGTTGCCCGGCGAGCGATGCCCGCCGGGCAAACGACAGTGTATGAAACAGCTATTGGCTGATTGCCACGCCGTTAAAAGCGGCAACGCCGATTGAGTTTGATGTCGTTACTGGTGTCAGGTCGCCATAGGCGTCGATGGCAAAGACAGCGACGTAAGCATCGCCGCCGGCAGTGTAAATGACGGCGAGCCACTTGCCATCACGCGACACCGCTATGTCCGTGGGCACGCCTGGCACGGGCACTGATTTGTAGAACACCCCACCTTGGCCGTCGCTGAAGAATACTGAGATAGCGTGACCCGGGGAATTACCCGTGTACCAAGCGCTCCCCGGGCCTTTGGCCACCCAGCAGGGGGCGTTAGAGGGATACGGAGGCGTCGGTCCAACGATCGGGAAAATGTTGCGGCTCTCGTCCACGATTGCGAAGCTGTCGGGACTGTGGGCCGGAGTGAACCCCAAAATGTTTCCCCAGAACGCGGCCCCGAGCGGGACGCTGTTCGCGTTGCTGGGGAGTGTTACGGTGGCACTCGTCCCGCTGAGCGCCCCTTCATCCTGGGTGAGCGGGAGTTGAAGGACGGATCCTGAGGTCAGCGTGACAGCTGCCCAGTTTTTGCCGACCGCTATCTGCGCAGCGGAAGGATCGTAGAGACTGACAACGGTTCCATCCACATCGCCGGATGGCCACGCATGACTCTCGGCACAATTGGTGCCGACGACGAAGAGATGTTCCTTGGTCAGCGCGACAGAATCGGGCTTCACGCAGTCCGGCGCCAGATTGATCGTTCTTCCGATAGCAATGAAATTGTCATACCGCAGCAACTGGCTGACGCTATTTGATCCGTAGTTCGCTACTGCTCCCAGATCGTCCTTGAACTGTAGAATTCCGGCGTTCGTGCTCGCGCCGCCCTTTCCACCCGTGGAAAAAGTGTCCACCAGGAATAGCGAAGGCGTCCCCTCAGTATCCAGCTTGAACACGACAACATCGTTGCCGCTTGGATTATTCGTACTCGTGAGTACGAACACGCTGCGTTCCTGCTGACCCGCAACCGCCAGTGCGGTGGTGAGAAATAGAGCCGCCAGCGCAACGCCGACGCGCCACAGATAAGACTTTTGGAACCTTTCAAAATTCATCTCGATCTCCTTAGAGTTTGTGGTGAATGGGTGCCCCGGCCACGACCTTCGAGACTCGTTAACCGGAGCATGTTCACACGTGGGTATTCGATTTGAGGCGGCAAAAAGTTACGGTTTGGTGGCGTGGTGGCCTGGAGTTAAGAAATTTTCAAATTGAAGGCGAGAGCGTAACTTTCTCGCGCGCCCCAGCGAACACTCTTAGACGGGACGGAGATGGGTCTGCCGGGTTTTATGACAGGACGCGGTTTGCACGAACACGCCCATACAGGTAAAGATTGGACGAAGACTATCCGTCCCATGTGCCCCGACAGCAATTTGGAGATGCTGATGGCCCGCTATCAAGAGGGTGATTTCGCCGCGGCCACGGCCCTAATCGAAGGCATTAGCCCGCAACTACATCGGTTTTTTGTTGCGCAATTTGCCAGCCGCACCGATGCGGATGATCTGCTGCAGGAAACCTGGCTTCGCATTCACAGAGTGCGGCACACCTATCGACCGGGCGAGCCGGTGCTGCCATGGTTTTATGCGATTGCCCGGCACGTTCGCGTAGACCACTATCGAAAGACAATGAGGACCAGGGCCCACGAGCAGAGACTGGAGGAAATCTCCACTGCAGCGACGAATGCTTCGGGCAAATCGGGGCATGCTGATGACCTGGGGGATCTGTTGGCACCCCTTCCGGAAAGCCAGCGGGAGGTGATTGAGATGTTGAAGGTGGCAGGGATGTCGTTGGAGGAGGTAGCACGCGCCACGTCATCGAGCGTGGGATCGGTGAAGCAAAAAGTGCACAGGGCGTACAGGAAGTTGAGGGAAACGATGAACGCGATGGGCAGCAGGAAAGGGCAAAGCGGAGGGCAATCGTGACTGATAAAGAGATTGACGAAGCCCTGGAGAGAATTGCGCAGACTCCGCATGAGCTTGAGCCGGCGTTGCTTGGACGCATTGCCGGCTCGATCAAATCATCGTTGTGGCCCGTACGGCCGCTGCCGCCGACATGGATTTTGGCATGCGGCTTGGCTCTCATCTGCATGGCCGTTGCTCTAGCAGGAGCAGCCCGAGCAGGATTCTACGGAATTGAAAAGATGGGTTTTCTGCAGCGAGCGCTGATCTTTCCGATGCTAGGACTACTCGTATGGGTGGTAGGGACTGAGTTCGTCAATGAAAGCATTCCCGGCAGTCGCCATAGGCTCTCTGCGGGCGCGCTTTTGGGAATGGGCAGCGTCGTGTTGCTTGGTGTGTTTGCGTCGCTGTTCCACGATTACCGAACCGACCACTTCGTCTCTGCGGGTATCGTGTGCCTGCTGACCGGCCTCCTCCATGCCATCCCCGCTGCGTTGCTGAGTTCGTTGCTGCTGCGGCGCGGCTTCGCGGTGAATTCTGTTTCTGCGGGATTGGTAGCAGGCACACTTGCGGGTTTGGCCGGCGTGGGAGTCCTGGAGTTGCATTGCGCGAATTTCCAGGCCACCCACGTACTTGTGTGGCACACCGCCGTAGTACCTTTGAGTGGCGCGGCGGGGGCATTAGTGGCGTGGGCGCTACGATTCCGGGCAGGCTCTGGCGTTCATGGGCGCGCCGCCCTCCAATGAACTAAAGCCCGCAGTAGGAAGCCACCCAGGTTTTGGCCAAATGGTCGGCAACCCGGAAGTAATTCCGTTACTTCCGGTTTGCCGGTGATTGGGGAGTAATCCGGAGAGGAGCAGGACACGGTGAACGCTGGGCGACTAGGGAGGATCTGAGCACTTGTTCTCCAGGATTGCCTCTCAGACTCTCCGGCAAGGCGGAGGCTTCGTCGGTGCGCCCGGCACCCCGGAAGCCTCCTGCTAGTCGAAACCTGTTATCCGCTAGCCTATTTTGCGGAGGCCGATGCACCCGCTGCGGCTCTTTCCTTCCCTGCCGCCAAGGCACCTGTTGCGGCCTGTTCGATGAGATGAGCGACGGCCAGCGGCTGCGACACGTACACGGCGTGGCTGCCTTTGACCTCGACGACCGTTGCACCGGCGCGTTTCGACATCAGCCGCTGGGCGTCAGGCGGAATCATCCTATCCTCAGTGGTAAGCAGGTACCAACTGGGTTTCGCCTTCCATGCTGGTTCGCTGACGGCGCCTCCCAGCGCGTTCAACCCCCAAGGCACTTGCGAGTCGGCCATGAATGCGGCCTCTTCCGGGCTCACGTCGCCGGCGAACGCCGCAGGGAATTTCGCCGTGTCGAGCATCAGAAAGCCGTCTACGGGCGGTAGGATCGGCGGTACAGGCGCGCCAGGAGGCGGATCCTTGAGCAGCGAGGATACAGATTCGCCTTTGTCGAGCGCAAAGGCAGCGATATAAACCAACCCCGCCACCTTCGGGTCGTTGCCGGCTTCGGTGATGACAGCGCCGCCATAAGAGTGACCGACGAGTATGACCGGGCCGTTCTGCGCGGCGATCGCCCGCTTCGTGACCGCCACGTCATCTGCCAGCGAGATGGTCGGATTCTGAACGATCGCGACCGTGTAGCCGTCCTTTTTTAGGGCTTTGTAGACGCCCTCCCAGCCGGACCCATCCACAAAACCGCCGTGGACGAGAACGATGTTCTTCACAACTGTCGCCGCGTTCGGCGCTTGAGCTCCTGCTACTTGAGTCATAATGATCCCTCCTAGAAAGAGTGTGGTTAACCTACCGAAACATTTCATTTGCTACCTCCTCTCCGAACTTTTATCTCTTGCTCGCTTTTCAAATACCCATTCCCGAATTCAGGGTGTTTAAGAAGAAGCGAACTGCATCGACATCCATCTTTGTACTGGATTGAATTGCGAGATGCGTCACGAGAAAGAGTGTTTTTTGGCTACAACTGCTTCGTGACTTCGGCGTACCACTATCGGAGGTCGTGAGAGAGACACTCCGTCAACACACTTCAAACGTGATGATGCAGACGTAGCCCGGCGAACACGGTGTGAGATGGAATGAGAGTACGCGAGCTAGGAGTCGTAATAGCGCCCATTGACTTCTTCTCCCATTATTGCGAAGTCGCACTTGGAGGAATTCAATGGATCGGACCTCCACGAGAAGCCGATTGTAGGTACTTCGACTTGCGCTTCGAGTTGGCATGAAGCGCGCATGCCGATGAACCTGAAATGCTCTAGTGGGTCTTCGTATTTGACGGGCTCTCCGGTCGACTTCCAGACCATCTTGAAGCTCATGCGTGCGGGAGTAGCGACAGAGTCCAGCGCTGGCCAACGAGGCTGATCGACCACCGGAACGTCCTGCATTTCCAGAGTGAAGCTGTTGCCATCCGCACTGATCGTAAGGCCGCGATCCGGCACAGGAACGACCCAATAAAGTCCGGAGGGTGCAATGGGGGGGTGAAGGTCGTGGATCTGGTTTGCAGGGACCGCCGGTCCCTGGAACAACGTCAGTCATATATGGGTGAACGTACCCTGCTGCGGCGCTCGCGCGGCCCAGTACTCGCCCTGCATCACGCCGTAGTCGGTGGTCGGGGCACCAAAGGCGATACGATTACCTCGATTATCGGTACCCATACCGGTAAAAGTGCTGCAACGAGCGACACGACCCTTAAAATGGTAGATATGCGAAGGTTCGAGATTGGGGCCCGCTGGCTGATTGTGGCTTCCATTCTTGTCCAGCCAAGGAATTGGATATGGATCGGTACCGCCGTTTGCAGGCATGAACTGTTGGTCTGGGAACGCAGTGTTCCCAGTCGGAATGGCGAAGGAGAGAAGGGTCCCACCGCCAGTTTTCAGCAAGTCTCTGCGACTGAGATGCTGCAGGTTTGGTTGAGTATCTGGTTTCATCGATCCGTCTCTATTCTCCGCAACTGCTTTGTCTACGCGGAAGCTCTCTGGCTACGTTGGAAGAAGGCGAGAAGATCAGCATTGATCACGTCGGCATTCGTGGTCATCATGCCATGTGGGAAGCCCGGGTAAATTTTGAGCGTGCCATGCTTTAGCAGCTTGGCCTGCAGCACTGAAGCGTCTTTGTACGGTACGACTTGGTCATCGTCACCCTGCATCACGAGAGTCGGCACCGTGATCGCTTTCAGATCCCCCGTTTGGTCTGTCTCCGAGAAAGCCTTGATGCCTTCGTAATGAGCGAGTGCGCTGCCCATCATCCCCTGACGCCACCAATTCTGGATGATTCCCTGCGAGGCCTTCGCGCCGGGTCTGTTGAAGCCGTAAAACGGACCCGAAGGCATATCAAGAAAGAACTGAGCCCTGTTCTCAGCCAGCGCCTTGCGGAAGCTGTCGAACACTTCGATCGGAGTGCCGCCCGGGTTTTTCTCGGTCTTGACCATGAGCGGGGGGACAGCGGCGATAAGCACGGCCTTGGCTACGCGGCCCTGAGGCTCGCCGTACTTCGCCACATAGCGCGCTACCTCGCCACCACCCGTTGAATGGCCGATATGGATCGCATTTCTTAGGTCGAGATGCTCGACCACCGCCCAGGCGTCGGACGCATAATGGTCCATGTCGTGGCCAGTAGCCACCTGCGAGGAGCGACCGTGACCGCGCCTGTCGTGCGCAACGACGCGATAGCCGTTGGCGAGGAAGAACAGCATCTGCGCGTCCCAGTCGTCCGACGACAGAGGCCAGCCGTGGTGAAACACAATGGGCTGGGCATCCTTCGGGCCCCAGTCCTTGTAGTAGATTGTCGTGCCGTCTTTGGTCGTAATTGTTGCCATTGAATGCTCTCCTTTTGTGTCGTTTTGGAATTCACTACTTTCCGTACTTCGGAACTTTGAAAACGCGCTTGCAGGCAGTGCAGCGGCCGCGAAAACTGCGGTGCTGCCGATGAGCAACTCACGTCGACTTAGTTTCGTCATTGAGCCGCTTCTCCTGAGTAATTAAAGACGCTGACCACACCTTGTGGACACCAGAATCCGAAAATCAGGCCTCTCCGCTCAGTCGCCACCGACGACCTCGTCCAAGAACCAGGAGCGGCGCTCTGTTTGATCAATCCAAGTTTCGATGAGGCTTGCGGTCGCCACATCGTTGTAGCGGTCGCAGACTTTGTGTGTGAGCCGCATGAATCGTGTCAACTCCCGGTTGTCAGTACGCAACTCCGAAAGCATCTCCTGGGGGGTCAAAGATTCTCGGTCGTTGTCCTTTAGCCGTTGGTGTCTGGAGATGTCACCAATGGAGCGGAGGGTCATTCCGCCGATCTTACGAGAACGTTCTGCGATGTCATCTGTCATGGCAAAGACCTGCTCGGCCTGCTCGTCCAGAAGGAGGTGGTAGTCACGAAAGTGTCGTCCCGATATGTGCCAATGGAAGTTTTTTGTCTTCAGGTAAAGGGCAAGCACGTCCGCAAGCAATTGGCGTAGCTGAGTGGAGATTTCCTGTATCCCCTCCCGTCCTAAGTCGGCGGTCGGTTCGGCATTATCCTTGTCCGAAATAACTCTTGATGTAGCGCGCATTTGAAGCTCCTTTCCTCTCGCCTGGTCATTGCTTTCGAAGTCGCTAACGAGCTCACGCAGCAGGTTCAGTTCTCGCCTGGGCAATTGCCCGTAAGGCAGCCGACCTGCGCAGCGCGGCTCGGCCGTGAAACAACCGGCCCTTTGCTGCGGCAACCGAGATATCTAGGACCCGGGCTGTTTCCTTCAGCGAACGCTCTTGCATTTGACCGACCTCAACTGCAGCTCTGATTCCGGGCCGAAGGCCACAGATGGCCTCGCGCAAGATCCTTCTTCGTTCGCGCTCAACGTAGGTCTGCTCAGGATTTGGAGAACCGTCAGGAATCTGGAGGTTTAACTGATCTTCCCCTAATTGGCCCAGCTCATCCGCGGAAATAAAAAGCGCGTTGCGGCTCTTGCGGCAAATCATCAGGGCAGAATTGATCACTATACGCGTTAACCAGGTAGAGAAACTCGACCTCCTGTGGAAGTTCTTGATATGAAGGAAGGCCCGCATCAGGGAATCTTGAAGCGCATCTTCTGCGTCTTCGCGGTTTCGCGTAATGTGAAATGCCGTCTTGAACAACCTTCCTGTGTGGGTCTCGCAGAGTGCCTCAAAGGCCTCCGAGCGCCCACGCTTTGCCGCTGCCAAGAGCCGCGCCTCAGACAGCCGCTTAACTCGATGATTCGGATGATTCTTCGTATGCGTCGGAGTTAGAGAATTGACGTGCAAAATCATTGTTACTTCCCCTATGGCTGAGTCAGATGGAAAGTCATTCTTTTTTAAATTCAATTCACGTCGCGCAAAAGATTGCAGGATTCAAGAGAAGAACGCATCACGAAATTGAAGGTTTTTTCTCTACCACTCGACGGGGGATCTGGCGTACCACCTTTGGTGGATGTGGTGGTTGCCCGACCGTCGCAACGCACAGCAGTTGAATGAAGAAGCGAGTCCTGCCACTTGACCTTGCCTGGAGGGAAGGCGGCAGCCGATTCCATTTCGACTGCCTCCAGGTCAACTACGGCTGGAAGGCTGTACTCCGCAAGAGTTCAGGCAAGAGATTCCGGAAGCCCTGCGCCTTCAAGATTCTGGCGGGCGCGGGGGAATGACAATTTCGCGACGTCCGAATAAGTATCCGTCCAGAGAAAATGCTCCCGGACCCAGTAAGACAATTCCCACTGCGGTGAGTGCGATTACCAAGGCCGCTAGCCTGGCACCCAGCAAGGCAAACGGTGGCGCCGGAAACCAAGAAAATGTGATTCCCAAGACGCACAGCCCCACCATCAAACTGGCGAACGGAGTCATAAACCCAATTACCAAAGCCACACCGCCCCCGACTAAGGTCAAAGCGACGGTCCATACGGCAAGGGTGCGATCCATCAGGCCAGATAGGTACAGAGCGCCGAAAGTGGTCGCAATACCACCGACCGCTGCACGCAGCAGCAACAGCCCGATGCCCGGCCTACCACCGGGAAAAGTGGAAAATAGTCTTTGCAGGTGAGCCTCCCGTTGGCGCGCTCAAGAACGCACCACTTTCCAACGTACATAATTACGCGCGTGGAGTGAAACCCCTCATTGCGGAATCTTTTGCTACCTCTTTTGGGGTATTGGTTCCGACGGGAAACCGCTTTATGAGAGATGGATGATACCGCGGCGAATGCCTATCGCAACCGCCTGGGTTCGATCGCTGGCACCCAATTTCTCCATGATGTGCTTGATATGGACCTTAACAGTTTCCTCAGTGATGAACAGTTTCTCTGCGATGTCTCGGTTCCGGTTTCCCCCAGCGATTTGGCTTAGAACCTCTATCTCGCGGCCAGTCAGCGCCTCGTCGCTTAGGTGTTCGGCCAATTGCGCCGCGACCTGCGTGGGGATGCGCTTCTTCCCCGCGTGAACCTGGCGAATCACTTCAACCAGTTCCTTGGGCGGCATGCTCTTGAGCATGTAGCCGCGCGCTCCCGCTTCCAGGGCGCGCTGGATTTCCACGTCGCCTTCGAAGGTTGTCAGCATGATGACGCGCGCGTCGGGGAATTCTGTGCGCACGGCTATCATCGCGTCGATACCGCTTTTATCCGGAAGCCGGAGGTCCATCAGAGTGACATCAGGCCGATGCTTCCGAAACTGCTGTATGGCTTCCTGCGCATTGGAGGCCTGCGCTACCAACCGCATGTCAGGCTGATTGTCGATGATCGCGGCGAGCCCCTCACGCAGCAGTGGGTGGTCATCCACGGACAAAATGCGAATGCGCGGCTCGTCGGTCATTGGTTATGCTCGCGTGGAGAATCCACGATCGATCGCTTCCCCTTTGGCAACAACTTGCTGATCCAATTAGATACACTGCGGCGCGGCTGGGATACAAAGGCAATGTGGCTCGGAACGGCAAGTTCGACTTCCGTGCCAGCCGCTGGGCGGCTCAAGACTCGAAGTCTCGCTCCAATTCGCTTTGCCCGTTCACGCATGCCTGATAGCCCCCAGTGTCCGTCTCGGCCGAACTGCAGTACTTTCGGGTCAAATCCGACACCGCTGTCTCGAACGAGAACCCGCAATCCAGTGGAGGCATATTCCATCTCCACTTCAACGCTCTTCGCCTGCGAGTGGCGGAAGGCGTTTGTAAGAGCTTCGCGTCCGATGCCGTAGATCTCGTCTCGAATGACCTGGTGTAGTGGACACGGCGTACCCTCCACAATTACGCGAAAAGCAACTTCATCCTGGCCGGTGAACTCTTGTTGTATCTGCGAGAAGGCTCGCTCCAGATCAACGGAGCTCCTGTGCGGCGAGCGCAGTCCTCCCACAGCATTCCGACCCTCCTCAACAACACGCCCCATCAGTTCGAGAACCCGGTCGAGCGCCGGTTTGGCTGCCGCATCGGGAGGCAGTTGATCCGCCACGATATGAAGCTGCATGGACGCGCTAATTACGCCTTGTAAAAGCGTGTCGTGTAATTCTTGTGCGACCCGTGTGCGCTCGCCAAGTCGTTCTTCGAATCGCAGATTGAGCCTCTGGGTCTCCTGATAAAGCTGCAAGCGATAGAAACCGAATACTGCGAATGCCGCGAGAATCAGGCAAAGGGGAGAGAACCACCATCTCTGCCAAGGCGCCGGGGCACCATGTACAACTGCATAGGCAACTACGCCTTGCGTTGGAAGCACTTCTGTAGTCATCGGTGGCTGAAATCCCGGTTCTACCAAAAGGGCAGCATACTCTGCGCCGGGGTGAGTAGAATTCTGCCATTTCGAATCGGGCTGAATGGTGGTGAGCGGCCGGTTTGCAAAAGGCTGCACCCACCAGGTTGTTTGCCCCCTGGCGTACAACACAATGTGTTGCCCGGGCCGAACGCCATGGGCGCGTCCTTTAATCGTGCTCAGCTTCGAAGGATTATCGGCACCTGCCCAAGGGACGCTCGTGAATTCCACCGATGGACTGCCCGAACGCGTGTCGACTTGCGTTCCCTTGCAAGCTCCCACCAACCATGCGCAAACCGTAAGCAGCAAGCATGCAGAGGCCGTTGAGCGGACCGTGCCAAGCACATTGGCTACTTGGCCCGGCTGCCGCGGCCGGTGGAAAAAGTGCTCGGGAATTGGAGTGCTCAAGTTGATTTCATCCTCCACTAAAAGGTGTATCGGACTCCGACCTGGCCGACACGAGGACTCGGCAGACCATTCAGATCTTGAGGCAGCACTTCGCCAAAACCTGCCGTTCCAATCTGCGTGTTTGGTCCACTAAATCCATGCCGATTTAACACATTAAACATTTGGAAGTAAACGCGAAGCTGACACCCCTCGCACCCGAAACGCAACGACTTGCTCACGCTGAGGTCCTCCGTGGCTATGCCGGGATTGCGAAGCCCGGCTAAATATCCTGGGGCATCTCCGAACTCACCGTACGGTGGATTAACAAAACACGCTGGGTTAAAGTACGTCCCTCCCACCTGCCCATTGTAATGATCGCTGATGTCGCAGCCCGGGACGATGTCCGCGTACACATTATTGATCCCCGGATAATACGTGTTGGCGACGATCCGCATCGGCATCCCCGTCGAGTAATAAAAATCCCCCGCGAGAGCCCATCCACCAACCAATGCGTTCAGGCCAGATCCCGCGTTGGAGAGAAACAATCCCCCTCGACCAAATGGCAACTCGTACAAAACGTATCCTTTTACGATATGTTTTTGATCAAAAGAGCAGATCGTGTGGCGCTCTTGATTGAGGTTATAGACGTCTTGCAACGGACCCGCCCAATAGAGATCCTCGAAGCTATTGTCAACATCTCCGTGGCAGGAGGAGAGATTGTAGCTAGCCAGTAAGGACAGCCCGTGCACTGGGCGCCTTTGCACGGAGATCTGCAATGACTGGTAGTCGCTGTTCCCCAAAGGTGAGCCTACGAAATACAGTGGTCCATAAGTCATGGCGACATTGGGAAACGGCGCCACAGACGCCCAACCGTATCCGGAAAAGCCCGGCTTCGTTATCCAACTCCACTGCTGCCCGGACTGCACTATGGCTGTGTAGTCAGACAATTGCGGCTGGTTCGCTTTCACATAGCCGCTTTCCAGATGATAGCCATGGTTTTTGACAAAGTTGGCTTCAACCAAGAAGCCGCGGCCAATCTCGCGTTGCATCCCGACGGACCACTGCTGCACATTGCCGAGCTCCAGCATGCGCGGATCTACTGACACCATGCCGTATTCGGTGAAGTTGGGATTCTTGCCGATGTCCACCGCGTGGCCAGGATAACCGCTGTCCCAATCAAAAGGTGTCAGCACTTGATTGTTCAAAACGAACCCAGGGTTGAATCCATAGGGAATCCCACTCCAGGTATTCAGATTCAGGGGAACATAAAACACGTTGAACGAGGCTCGCACAACGGTTTTCGGTGTGAGCTGGTAAGCCCCGCCAATGAACCCAGAAAAGTTGTGGTAGAACTGTACTTTCTCGAAGGAGTCGCTGCCGCTACTGGCGAACTCGAGTGCTCCCGGAAGCCCGGTTACGGAATTAATCGCTGTTGTATCGAAGTTCGACCAATGACCGTACTTTTCGTGATAACGTCCATTGAAATCCCAGCGCAAATCAGCATTCAACGTGAACTTCGGGGTGACCTTGAAGTCGTCCTGTGCAAACAGTGATACCGATTTGCGCCGACCATAGGTGCTGTCTGGCTCGCTCACCGAGGCCTGGTTTACATCACCCAGGAGAAAACTCGCGAACCCAAAGCCTGCATCCGCTCCAAAGCTACCAGCGGTTTGCGCGGGGTCAAAAATGAAGGTGGGAACTCCAGAATCGCCGTTACAATTGAATTGTTGTGCCCGAAGGTCTGCGCCAAATTGGAAAGTATGGCGTCCTCGGACCCAGGAAAGCGTGTCATCGTAGATGAACGTGTTGGCGGCGTAGACATCGTTGAACTGGCTCCCCAAACTGGTCTCAGCAATCGGCAATCCGTCCACGTAGGTAAGCTGGTCGCTGTTGATTCCCTGAAACTTGATCACCGGAAAATTCCCGGCGCCAAAATCGCCAAGCCCCAGGGCCTCAGGCCAGTTCTGCGCCTGAGATCGGGCGACACTCGGACTCCTAAAACGGTTAAATGTAGCACTGACTACATTCACCACCGTGTTAGAAAGGGTCCAAGTGTGCCGGATGCGAATGGACGGCGCGGTAGTGTTGTGGTCATACGCATTCGCCATCGGCCCGCCATCCTGCGAACCGGCCGACCAGATGCCGCCCTGATCCGAAAGAAGTCGCGGAGTATACGCATAGATGACAGAGCCATCCAATCGCTGCGTCGGTGAGAGGTTGTAGTCCAATTTGGTGCTGTATTCATTGCTTTGGTACCAAGTCGCGGGGCTGCTCAACGGTAGAGCATTATTGTTGGTAAGGGTTGGAGCAAGGGGCTGGTAGTACTTTTCGTAAAGATCGACAATCTTCTGCGATACGGCGCTGATGCGGTCCGGTGGAATGATGTTTCCCGGGAAAGCATCTCCTGTCTCCGGATCGATGATTGCGCCTTTGTACACGGTCTGCCCTGCGCTGTCGGTCCCCAGCACAACCGACTTGTCCAACAATGCGCTGAAATCTCCGTTAAGGAATGCCTGGGTGGGCACCGTGGAGGACAACCCACCAACGCCATAGTTGGCAAAGGTATATCGTTCCCAGGCGGAATAGAAGAAAAGCTTATCTTTCTTGATAGGCCCGCCGATGCTTGCGCCGTAATCGTAGAGACGATCCTCGGGCTTGCCGAAGGCGCGCGCGCAACTCGCATCCTGGCTTGGGTCGCCATCCGCAGCGTTCAAGCACACTCCCTCATTGTACTTGTCACCCCAGGATCGGGCGTCCAATGCTTCATTGTGCAGGTAAAGCAGGCCGCTCCCATGCCACGCATTGCCGCCCGTCTTCATCTCGTAGCGAAAAACTCCACCGCCCGTGCGACCGTCGTCGGCGCGAATCCCTGCAGTCGTTACTTGGAATTCTTGGACCGCCTCCATCGGCGAGCTTGATTCGCTGAGATAGCCACCGATTTGCGACACCGCAGAAGTGCCGTCAATCATTACTTCCTTGTTATCGGTCAGGCTACCGCCGATGTGAGAGGCATAGTCCGTTCCTTCCACGCTGGGAACGTAGGCAAACATGAACGAGGAAAGATTGCGCCCGCCTTGCACATTCAGGGGCAGCTCGGAAACAGCCTTGTTGTTGAGGTTCGTGGAGATTGAGGAAGTCTGCGTCTGCAGCAGCGGGAGATCGGCCGTAACGGAAGCGGTCTCGGTACCAGCTTGAATCGACAAGCGGATGTCGATTCGTGCTACTTGACTGATTTCAAGATTTATCGTCGAACGCTGATACTGTGCGAATCCCTCTTTAGAGACAACTAGCGTGTAATTCCCGATGGGCAAATTAAGAAGAGAGTAAGAACCGACTGCGTTGCTTACCGTTCCTAATTGCAGCCCGTTGGCACTGTTAGTCGCAGTAACTTGAGCTCCCTGTACCACCGCCCCGCTGGCGTCACTTATGGTGCCGACGATCGCCGCACGGTCGGATTGTGCGCGCGTCTCCCGGGAGCCAAGTAGCAGCCCAACGAAAACGATCCAGGCCCACCTCATGCTGCCTCACAAGAGTTGCTGGTTCAAATACACACACGAACGCGACCTGGGGCCCCCCGCCGTTTAAACAATCAAAAGAGCCTACACGAATTCTTGCCGATTTGCATTTTGATCCCTGGCGCACCTAATCTTCGTACCGCTGACGGAAACTACAGTTCTTGGACCCTACTTCCGTGAGTACACGCGAACATAGTCCACCAGCATTCGCTGTGGGAAAACTGTCGAATCGTCCGGGTTGCCCGGCAAGTTCCCGCCAACAGCCAGGTTCAAGAGAATGAAAAAGGGATGATCGTAGACCCAGCGATTACCAGCAGGGATATCGGCCGGTGTTCTTGTCCCGAAGAGCTCCCCGTCAACATAGAAACGAATGACTTCCGGCTCCCACTCAATGGCAAAGACATGGAACCCATCGCTGAAGCGCCCTCGGGGAAGAGCATAAGCTGTCGTAAGTGGGTTCTTGCCAGAGTACCCGGGTCCGTGCAGGCTGCCGCGGATGGCTGCCGGTTCTTTCCCTACATTTTCCATAATGTCGATCTCTCCGCAAGCAGGCCAGCCTACGCTCTGGAAATCCTCACCTAGCAGCCAGAATGCAGGCCATACTCCTTGTCCTCTGGGAAGTTGGATCCGCGCCTCAAATCGGCCATATTTTTGGCTGAAATGTCGTTCTGTCGTGAGACGTGCGGACGTGTAGCCCCGACGAATGCCATCCGGTCCTTCGAAGTTTTCCTTCACAGCCTCTAGTACGAGATTTCCATGCTCGTGGCGGACATTCTTGGGGCGGGCCGTGTAGTATTCCAGTTCGTTATTTCCCCAGCCGCTTCCCCCTCCCACCACCGTCCACTTAGCCGGGTCCGGTGGCGACCCATCAGGGCCGTTGAACTCGTCGCTCCATGTCAGAACCCAGTCCTTGCCGGTTTCTATTGATCCCGATGACAATGTGGATGATGCCGCATTGCGTGGTGAACCCTGCAAACAAATGAGAACAAGAATCAGTGCGCCGAACAGACTCGGTTTCATGGTACCCCTTCAACGTGAACGTTCTCACTCAATCGCTTGTTAAACTTTCAGAGAACGAAACTCTTGTTCCGCCTCGGTTCCTCTAAATTGCGTGAGGACTCGTCGAGTCTCTTGACATACGTCGCATAGCCTCCGCTCGATTTCCCACCGTTTCGATGCCGCGCAGCTAAGCTCTCACTCCGTAAGGCAATACCCAGGCAATGACAGTAACAAGGGCCGCAGAATATGGAATCCCCATTGCCTGGAATTTTGATCTACCACTTTCGTGGTATGGCTGTGGCGTAAGCTCCTCACACATGGAACGAGGCCCTCCTCACTGGGGAAGTGCTGGATTCAAACCGCTTAATGAATTGAGGGGAAGCGGACAAGTTGCTCTGGCCGCATCACGATCACGCTGGCCCGTGCCACTATCAGGCGAATTTCTACTAACACGATCGCAGTAGTGCCACCAAGTCATTCCGGGGTAGTCAAAAATCCTTCCATCTCGTGATGTGCCGTCTCCGTCAGTCGTGTAAATCAAGCAAGGAAGGTCAGACCAAGCGACCGAAACGATATTTTCGGAGCTTGAGAAAAAATCCAGAAAGGACTTAACACATGAAAAGTTTCGGTAAGTTAGCCGCATTCACTTTAGGAGGAATGGTAGTTATGACTCAAGTAGTAGTAGCAGCTCTTGCGCCGAACGCGGCTACTGATCCCCGAATCGACCCACAAGTGCGGTCGTTTCTTGCGGATCTCAACAAGGACAGTAGCCCGTTTTGGGAACTGCCCCAGCCTAAGCCACAGGACATCCTTACCGGGCTGCAAAACAAGACGCCCGTCGACATGTCAGGCGTGACCACAGTTGAAAAGACGATCACCCAGGATGGGCGTACTGTCAAGTTGTACATCATGACGCCGCAGCAGGTGACGGGTAAGCCTGGCGTGCTGTTCTTCATCCATGGCGGCGTCTGGATTGTTGGCAACTTTCAGAACCATCAGCGGCTTCTGCGTGATCTCGTCGTCGGCTCGGGCCAGATCGGCGTGTTCGTCGAATACACCCCGCTGCCGGATGCGAGATTTCCAACGCAGTTGGAAGAAAGCTACGCGGCGCTGAAGTGGGTCGCCGCGCATGCAGATGACTTCGGTGCTGACAGCGCCCGAATTGCGGTCGCCGGCAACTCGGTCGGCGGAGACATGACCGCAGCGTTGACGCTCATGGCCAAGGATCGGAGTGGTCCCAAGGTCGCTTATCAAGTACTCTTCATCCCCGCGACCGACGCCAGCGTCGATACCGACTCCTATCATGAGTATGGAACCGGGCGCTTTCTGGCACGTGCGTTCATGAGGTACGGATGGGATCTATACGCGCCTGACGAGAAGACGCGCAACAACCCTTATGTGTCGCCGCTACGAGCCAGCAACGAGGAACTCACGGGCCTGCCACCGGCGCTCGTCATCACCGCCGAGAATGACCCGCTTCGTGACGAAGGTGAGGCGTATGCGCGCAAACTCAAGGGCGCTGGTGTTGCAGTGACTGCGACCCGCTACAACGGAATGATCCATGACTTCGTGCTCCTGAACGCTATTCACGAAGTACCAGGAGTTCAGGCCGCCCTCGAACAGGCAAGCGAGGGAATCCGCGATGCGTTGAAGCCCTGAACACACGCCGGGCATCCAGGATGAGTCGCCAGCCTGATCGATTTGGCTGGCGACCCGTCCCAATCCAAACCTACGGCACGGTGAGTAGCTTGCACGTCCGGTCGGGAGCGGAGTTTAGCCCGATACTGCGGCGTCTTGGTATGGTACCCTTCGTGCCGTTGCAAAACGCCGTAGTCGGAAACTTATCTCATTGTGTCGCAAGAAAGGAGCACCATGTCCCATCATCTCGATTCACCCATCGCTCGACAAGACATCCGCCTCGATATCACAGATCTCTATGTATTCCATGGCCAAACGGGCACCGTGTTTGTGATCAATGTCTGTCACTCAATTTTCGGCCCCATCCCTGCGCCGGGCTACCATCCGGAAGGAATGTATGAATTCAAAGTTGATCTGAATGGTGATGCGATCGAGGACATCACCTACCGCCTTGCATTCAACGAACGAGACAAGAACGGGAAACAGAGCTACGTCGTACGGTGCATCAGGGGTGCAGACGCTATCGATCCGCATGCGCCCGGCCATGTCGTCGCGCAGGGCACAACTGGGGAGGCTGTCACCACGGCATCCGGTCTGCGCGTCTGGGCTGGCAAAGCCGGTGATCCGTTTTGGATTGAGCCCGATGTGCTTCACGCGGTTGGCCACGCCTTTCAGGACGGCACCGTAGTGAACCTGGCCGGCTGGGATCCCAGTCGCGCGAAAAACCTCTTTGCCGGACACACGGTATATTCGATTGTGTTGGAGGTGCCCGATGGCGAGTTGCTCGCCGGTGCTGGCGACAAGCGCCGCATCGGGGTGTGGGCTGTGTCGACGCTGGCCACCGACGCTGGCGGATGGCGTTCGATCAATCGCGTCGGTCTTCCAATGATCCACCCTCTGTTCACCCAGTACAACGAAGCTCTCGGTAACCGTCTCAATGCTGGGCGCCCTTCTGATGACTTCGCTACTTACGGAGAGGCCGTCACCAAAGCGATCGCTGGCGTCGTGTCGGCGAACGGAACCGCAGAAGATCCCAAGGCCTATGCGGAGAAAGTTGCACACCGCTTCTTCCCCAACATCCTCCGTTACGAGGTTGGCACGCCGGCCGTCTTCAGTTTTGCCGAGTGGAACGGTCGCTCCCTCACCGATAACGCGCCAGATGTCATGTTCTCGATAGCGGCGAACACTCCTGTTCGTCTGGGGATTGGCAAGGAGTCGGTCACCTCGAAGCCGTCGAGGACCTTTCCATACGTTCCTGCTGCCAGTGAGAGCCTGCAGGCCGGGGCGTGAACCCGCTTCACCTTCGACATATCGAGGAGGCATAGGCGGGGTGCCGTGTGAGTCCTGCCTTCATTTCTGCTACAAGAGAGACTCGGCAAATTCTCGGGCAACCCCGCTTTCATTTCGCCCGATTTCCTTGAACCTCACAGAATATAGGTATCAGAAACTGTTTGGTGCGACTTATCATGTGGTCTAGCTCAGTTTTCTTTGTACGGACATTCAGCCCGGGCGATTGCGGCGAACTAAATGGTCACTTGCGCCGCGATCCCTAAGGTGCTCATCAGAACTGTCCGTTTTATATCACAGAAGCGGGCTAAGCCGTGGTAGGTCAGAAAATCGGAAACTACACGGCGATGTGGGAAGTGAACTGGCTGTAGATGAATTTGCGGCTGCAGATGCCTCCTAACACATAATGGTTCAACAGCCTTCAAGAGACAGTTGCCAACAGTTTCAATTTCAACTAGTTAGAAACCACTGAATTCCATAGATTTCAAAAGGGCCCGAAATCAGGTTCGGGACCAGGTGCTCTATCCCGAATCCTTATCGGAACTCCCTTAGATTCAACGCGAGAATTCTCCCACTTGTTGTGGAGTGTTGAAGTGAGAGATTTCGTGAGCCACAGAATCGACTACGATCACTTGCCATTCACCAAGACAATTCCTGCAAATGCTTGATTCTGCGGACACAGTGAGTGGGTAGAGCAGGTAGACCGCCTGGTGTTGCACCAGAGTGCTTTTGCCTCAGGTCTCAGCTATTACTGTCATCAGGCCGTAGACGATTTTGGGGCGGACGCGTTGAATTTCGAATCCTCTCCCGCTGTCTTCGAGTGGGGCGCTTCCGTTTGCATGTGCGATCCATGACCGTAGAGCTTTCCGTGTTACGACAGTTCTTCCAATCCCAGAAATTGCCATCAGCACTCTCAATCGAAATGGGAGCTTCTCTGCAGTATTGCTGTCCATCGAACTTGACTTTTGGACAGTCTTGCTTGTCACAGAATGTTCATTTGACGCTTTTAGCTCGCAGATGCTACCCGTAGCGCTTGATTCTGAGGTAACATTGTCCCATTCGCACTTGCGGCAGGGTTCATTCTGGGTGTCTTGAACTTAAGAACAGGGTCTTCTTTGGGAAACAAATCCGGGCGGCGCTCAGCCCTGCGGGAGATCGTCCATGCCGTCCGTCCGCAGGACTTTCAAGCAGGTATTGGCAGCTGTTGGCACCATAGGCCTCGTAATGTCGACTGGCCCACCTCCGTCGCTAGCTGCAACGGAGAATTCCCACGCCGCCTCAGTACCGCTACAACTTCCATGTCTTCCACTCGCTAACCAGGGAGACGCCCTTGCCATTAGCTCGGCTTCCTTCGCGATGAACCCCCAGCTTTCAAAGACTAAAACTGTAGTTCCAGTGGCCGCAGCTAATCCGGAAATGCCGCGCGCGGCTCTCCAGATGTGCCGGAAGTGCAGTAGGGCTAGGGCCTTCGTTTTATCGACCAGCAGAGTGCCACGAGATTAGCCTCGAAAACGGAGGGCTTCATGGTAAACCGAATGATTCAAGTCTGCGGGGACCCGACGGTTGACTGGATGACCGTCCGCAAAGAAACAGAGCCAGGCCTTGGCCCGTTTTTCTGGATGCCCGATCAACCAGCACCCAAGGTCGGTCTAAGTGTGCAGCCTGGCGGTTCCGCGCTGATCACGCAATTCCTTCAAGCGCTCATCCCTCCGGCCGCAGGCACAATCCGCGGAGTTACGCTTGATCACCTGCTGCTGGAAAAGCCAGAAGCGCCAATCACTCGGGCGTGGACTGTTTGGCAACAGCAGGGCAATGGAAATGCGAGGTCGGCATTTCGTCTTGCCGAGTGGAGCGCCTACGAGCCTGGCACCTGGGATTACGCCGGCTATAGGGCCAGCGGGGTTCCGGATCTGCTTGTGATTGAGGACAGCGGATTGGGGTTTCGTGAATGTCCGGCTGGGTGGCCGGATGTTCTGGCAGATGGTTGTGACGGTGCCCCGGGGCAAATCATCGTCAAATTAGCTCTTTACGGTGACGGCAAACGCTCTCCAGTTCTTGAGCAAATCATCAAACGCGGGCTTGCCCGGCATACGACGATCTTGACTGCCATTGGCGACATCCGGGCCTGCGCGGTCTGCGTTTCCGAGTCTCTTTCTTGGGAGCGCCTCCTGGAACAGGTGGTCGCGGCCGTTCGCAGCTGTACGTGTCGGTTCATTGAAGCTTCCACCTCGAAACTCGCATTTGAACGAGTCATTGTCACGGTTGGAGCCGCGGGAGCCGTGATCGTAAACAATGAAACGACCACACTGGTGTTTGATCGTTCGGGCCAGGAGGGGGACTTCGAGCGCCACTTCAAAGGCTCAATGATGGGTTACAACACCTGCGTGCTCGGCGGGTTGGCGGCGGCGTGGGTGGCAAACCCGGAGGGGACGAACTGGAATCGAGCCACGCGCGATGGCATCGCGCTGGCACGCCTCCTCCATCTCGGCGGCTATGATGCAGACAAGAACAGTTTGAAGTTCCCGTCTGAGCGGCTCGCACAGGGATACGCCAGCCGAGATGCAACGCCTGATAAGCGAGTGGGGGAACGCGAGAAAGTCTGGGATCTAGACGTCTTTGAAGACTCCTCAAATCTTGTGACCAGCGCGCGCGGTACGTGGACGATTCTGAAGCAAGCCGTTCTGGACGGCACCAACTCGAATTCGAGATCGGAACTTATTGCAAAGGTTTGCGCGTGTGCGCGCAACATAGTCCGGCAGGGTCCGGTGGTGGCGCTTAGGAATGTCCCGATCGAGACCATTGGCGCATGGAAAAGTGCCGACCGGCACGAGATCGAAGGCATACGCAGCGTCAAGAACGCAATGCAGGACTATCTGCAGAAGCCCAAACCAGAAACCCCGCTCGCCGTGGCCGTCTTCGGGCCTCCTGGTTCCGGAAAGTCGTTCGCCATCAAGCAGGTTGCCCGGGATCTGGGAATCGACAAGGATGCCCAGTTGACCTTCAACCTCTCGCAGTTCGAGTCGGCAGAGGAACTCTCCGGAGCGTTCCACCAAATTCGGGACTTGCACCTGAAGGGCAAGATGCCGCTAGTGTTCTGGGACGAATTTGACACACCCTGCGAAGGGTCACCGCTGGGCTGGTTGCGTTACTTTCTGGCGCCCATCCAAGACGGGCAGTTTTCCGACAAAGGCCGGTCCCACCCGACTGGCGGCGGCGTCTACGTGTTTGCTGGGGGAACGCGGCCTTCGTTCAAGCAGTTTTGCCAGGCACTATCCGATGCGGATCGCGCGGCCAAGAAGCCAGACTTCGTCAGCCGCTTGCGGGCGTTCATCGATGTCCGCGGGCCGAATGGCGATCCGAATCTGGTGGAAGACGATCTATACGTGATTCGCCGCTCCTTCTTGTTGAATGCCTTTCTGGAGCAACACGGGGCTCGCCTCAAAAAGAACAAGCAATTTCAGATTGGGGATGGGGTGCTGGACGCATTCCTCCGCGCCACCAAGTATCGCCATGGCGCACGCTCGATGGAGAGCATCGTGACCATGAGCGCCTTGAAAGGCCGCGGGAAGTTCGAGCAGTCGAGCCTGCCGCCCGAGCACCTCCTTGCGATGCACGTCGATGCCAGGAACTTCGTCGAGTTGGCGGAGATGTCCGGCTGGGAGATGCTCCGGATCGGCATCACTGGCCACATCGGCCTGGATCCGGCGAAGATGGCGCAGCTTGACCGAGGCATCGAGGAAGCCATCCAGCATATCGAACGGACTTTTCCCAAGCGCTATCTGACGGTGTTCTCGCCGCTTGCGGTTGGAGCCGACCGGTTGGTGGCGCGCAAACTGCTGGAGCGGAAAGGTTCGCGTCTCATCGCTGTCTTGCCCATTCCGGAAGCCGATTATCTTGACGACTTCGGACCTACAGATGTTCACCGCGAGGATTACGAGGGAGCGGAGGCCAGGCAGGAGTTCCGGCACTGGCTCTCGCACCGCGCCATCGAGACTATCGTGGTGCCCGCGTCGGCAACCCGCAACGAATCCTATGAGAAGGCGGGTTTCTACATTGCTGAGTACAGTGACGTCATGATCGCCGTCTGGGACGGGCTGCCTTCGCAAGGCCGCGGGGGGACTGCGGAGATCGTCGCCAAGGCCAAGGCACTCGGGAAGCCCATTTGCCACATCTGGGCGGGCAACCACAAGAAAGATGCCGACAAACGCACAGATGTCGGAGAAAAACACGGCGCTGTGGAGTTCATTAACTTTGCCGATTACGACTCATCGATCGTCTCGGAGACCGTTGCTACATGATGACTGACATTCCCGGCGCCAAACCCAAGTCGAAGCAGTAGTTCCATCACCAGGAGGCCACCACATGCCTAGCGCCGCTGCTCCTGTCGCCTCAACGCCCCGCATGATCCGGGTCTTTGTGTCCTCCACGTTTCGCGACATGCAGGCGGAACGCGAGGAACTGGTCAAGCAGATTTTTCCCCAGCTGCGCAAGTCGTGCGAGAGCCGCGGCGTCACCTGGGGCGAGGTCGACCTGCGCTGGGGCATCACCGACGAGCAGAAGGCCGAAGGCAAGGTACTGCCTATCTGCCTGGAGGAGATTCGCCGCTGCCGTCCTTATTTCATCGGACTACTGGGCGAGCGCTATGGCTGGGTACCGGAGGAAGTGCCGTCCGAGGTCACCCAACAGGAGCCGTGGCTCATCGAACAGCGCGGCCACTCGGTGACCGAGCTTGAGATTCTGCACGGGGTGCTCAACAACCCACAGATGGGCGGTCACGCTTACTTCTACCTCCGCGACCCCAGCTACGTGCAGTCACTCCCGGTAGCCAACAGGGCCGACTTCGAAGAAGCACCGACGGCAGAGGAGACGAAGAATTTCGGGGCGGAGGAGGCGAAACGGCGCGCGGAAGAACGCAAGCAGAAGCTTGCCGCACTCAAGCAGCGCATCCGCACGAGCGGCTTGCCGCTGCGCGAGAATTATGCAAGTCCTCAAGCTCTGGGCGAGCTGGTGCTCCATGATCTCACTGGCGTCATCAACCGGTTGTTTCCCGAGGGCTCCCAGCCCGACCCACTGGACCGGGAAGCGGCCGAGCATGAGGCCTTCGCGCGCAGCCGAACGGGGGTGTATATCGGGCGGCAGGAGTATTTCGCGGTGCTGGACGCGCACGCTGCAGCAGAGGGCCCGCCGCTGGTGGTGCTGGGCGAGTCGGGCCAGGGTAAGTCGGCGCTGCTCGCCAACTGGGCCCTGCGCTACCGGGCCGCTCACCCGGACGAGCTTCTGCTGATGCACTTTATCGGCGCCACCCCGGCGAGCGCGGATTGGGCGGCGATGGTGCGCCTCATCCTGGGCGAGTTTAACCGCCGCTTTGACCTCAAGGTGGAAATTCCCGACAAGCCGGACGCCCTGCGCATGACCTTCGCCAATGCGCTCTACATGGCAGCCACGAAGGGGCGCGTAATCCTCATCCTGGACGCGCTGAACCAGTTGGAGGACCGCGATCAGGCGCCCGACCTGGTATGGCTGCCACCGGTGCTTCCGGCGGATATGCGGCTGATCGTTTCCACGCTGCCGGGCCGCGCGCTCGAGGAGCTGAAGAAACGGGGCTGGCCAGCGCTGCAGGTGAACCCGCTGAACGAGGGGGAGCGCAAGAAGCTGATCGTCGAGTACCTGCAGCAGTACACCAAAGAGCTGGGCGCAAGGCGGGCCGAGCAGATTGCCCAGGCTCCGCAGTCGGCCAACCCGCTTTACTTGCGAGCGCTGCTGGACGAACTGCGCGTGTGGGGCGACTACGCAAGGCTGGACGAGCGGATTGCACACTACCTCGGCGCCTCCACCGTGGATGCCCTGTACCGGAAGATCCTGGCCCGCTATGAGGAGGATTACGAACGGGAGCGCCCGGGCCTGGTGCGGGATGCGATGACGCTGCTGTGGGCCGCGCGGCGGGGGTTGTCGGAGGTGGAGCTGATGGACCTGCTGGGCAGCGACGGCCAACCCCTGCCGCGGGCGTACTGGTCGCCGTTATATCTGGCCGCGGAGCAATCGTTGGTCAGTCGCTCGGGGCTGATCGGCTTCTTTCACGACTACCTGCGCGAGGCGGCGAGGGAAGCGTACCTGCCGACGGACGTTCAGCAGCAAGCTGCTCACCGCACCTTAGCGCAGTACTTTGGCGGCCAGCCGCAAGGACCGCGCCAAGTGGACGAACTGCCCTGGCAGTGGCAGGAAGCGGCGGAGTGGCAAAGCTTGGCGGAGCTGTTGGCGCATCCGGGTTTCTTCGGGGCGCTGTGGGGCAAGAACCAGTTTGAAATGAAGGCCTACTGGACGCGGATCGAACTGGGATCTCCGCTGCGCATGGAGCAGGTTTACGCCACGGTGATTGAACAGCCGGCCCGCGACCCCGATCACGCGTGGCGAATCGGGATCTTGCTCGACGACACCGGCAAACCCGAAGCCGCGTTCCGCGTGCGTGGAGCCCTTGTGGAGCACTACCGGGAGCAGGGCGATCGTGCAAACCTTTCAGCCGCGCTGAACAACCAGGCGGTGATCCTCAAAGCCCGCGGAGACCCGGACGGCGCCATGGCCCTGCACAAAGAACAAGAGCACATCTGCCGCGAGCTGGGGCGCAAGGATGGGCTGCAAGCCTGCCTCGGCAACCAAGCGGCGATTCTCTGGGCCCGCGGAGACCTGGACGGCGCTATGGCCCTGCGCAAAGAAGAAGAGCGCCTCTGCCGCGAACTCGGCAACAAGGATGGGCTGCAAGTCTGCCTCGGCAACCAAGCGGCGAATCTCTGGACCCGAGGGGATTTGGACGGGGCGATGGCGCTGCTCAAAGAATCGGAGCACATCTGCCGCGAGCTGGGGAACAAGGACGGGCTGCAAGCCTGGCTCGGCAACCAAGCGGCGAATCTCTGGACCCGAGGGGATTTGGACGGGGCGATGGCGCTGCTCAAAGAACAAGAGCGCCTCTGCCGCGAACTCGGCAACAAGGACGGGCTGCAAGGATCGCTAAACAATCAGGGGAAGATCCTCGAGGCCCGAGGAGATTTCGACGGCGCGATGGACCTGTACAAAGAAGCAGAGCGCCTCTGCCGCGAGCTGGGGAACAAGAATGGGCTGCAAAAAACCCTCGGCAACCAGGCAAATATACTCTGCGACCGAGGAGATTTGGACGGGGCGATGGCGCTGCACAAGGAGGAGGAGCGCATCTGCCGCGAGCTGGGGTACAAGGACAGCCTGTCGGACTGCCTCGGCAACCAGGCGGCGATCCTGGCTGAACGAGGAGACTTGAACGGGGCGATGGCGCTGTTCAAGGAGGAGGAGCGCCTCTGCCGCGAGCTGGGGTACAAGGGCGGGCTGTCATACTCGCTGAGCAACCAGGCGGACATCCTCAAAGATCGCGGGGATTTGGACGGCGCTATGGACCTGTACAAAGAAAAAGAGCGCCTCTGCCGCGAACTCGGCAACAAGGCCGGATTGCAAGCGTCGCTGGGCAATCAGGCGTTGATCCTCAAGGCCCGCGGGGACCTGGACGGCGCTATGAACCTGTACAAAGAAGCAGAGCGCCTCTGCCGCGATCTCGGCGACAAGGATAGGCTGCAAGGGGTGCTGAGCAACCAGGCGGACATCCTCAAAGATCGTGGGGATTTGGATGGCGCTATGGACCTGTACAAAGAGCAAGAGCGACTCTGCCGCGAACTCGGCGACAAGGATAGGCTGCAAGGGGTGCTGAGCAACCAGGCGGACATCCTCAAAGATCGCGGGGATTTGGACGGCGCTATGGACCTGTACAAAGAAAAAGAGCGACTCTGCCGCGAACTCGGCGACAAGGATAGGCTGCAAGGGGTGCTGAGCAACCAGGCGGACATCCTCAAAGATCGCGGGGATTTGGACGGCGCTATGGACCTGTACAAAGAAGCAGAGCGCCTCTGCCGCGAACTCGGCAACAAGGCCGGATTGCAAGCGTCGCTGGGCAATCAGGCGTTGATCCTCAAGGCCCGCGGGGACCTGGACGGCGCTATGAACCTGTACAAAGAAGCAGAGCGCCTCTGCCGCGAACTCGGCAACAAGGATGGGCTGCAAGTCTGCCTCGGCAACCAAGCGGCGAATCTCTGGACCCGAGGGGATTTGGACGGGGCGATGGCGCTGCTCAAAGAATCGGAGCACATCTGCCGCGAGCTGGGGAACAAGGACGGGCTGCAAGCCTGGCTCGGCATCCAGGCGGTGATCCTCAAAGCCCGCGGAGACCCGGACGGCGCCATGGCCCTGCTCAAAGAATCGGAGCACATCTGCCGCGAGCTGGGGCGCAAGGATGGGCTGCTAACGTCGCTAATCAATCAGGGGAAGATCCTCGAGGCCCGAGGAGATTTGGACGGCGCTATGGACCTGTACAAAGAAGCAGAGCGCCTCTGCCGCGAACTCGGCGACAAGGATAGGCTGCAAGGGGTGCTGAGCAACCAGGCGGACATCCTCAAAGATCGCGGGGATTTGGATGGCGCTATGGACCTGTACAAAGAAGCAGAGCGCCTCTGCCGCGATCTCGGCGACAAGGATAGGCTGCAAGGGGTGCTGAGCAACCAGGCGGACATCCTCAAAGATCGTGGGGATTTGGATGGCGCTATGGACCTGTACAAAGAGCAAGAGCGACTCTGCCGCGAACTCGGCGACAAGGATAGGCTGCAAGGGGTGCTGAGCAACCAGGCGGACATCCTCAAAGATCGCGGGGATTTGGATGGCGCTATGGACCTGTACAAAGAGCAAGAGCGACTCTGCCGCGAATTCGGCTACTCGTGGGGGCTTGCAATGTCGCTCGCGAGTCAGGCTGAGCTTTTGAGCAGCACACCAGAACGCTGGCTCGAGGCCCGCCAGCTCGCAGACGAAGCTCTGGCAATTGCCACCCGCCACGGCTCTCAGCATCTTGTGCGCCTGGCCGAGCTCATCCGTGACTCCATCCCGGCCGCCTCGGCGTGAAGAACTGTGTTCCGGCAAGGAATCTTATGGAAGACTTGACATTGGATCATCTGGTGTTGCGGTATTGCCGGCAAATCGTCATGCAGACCATGGATCACGTGCGCAGCCGGATGCGCGAGGAAGACCTGCCCGCCCTCCGCCGCCATGTCGCCAACGTGCATGTCCAGAAGTCCGACGTTAACCCCACGACGGCCATCGACCAAGAGGCCGAAGACCTCATCCTCCGCGAGCTCGCCCGTAAGTTCCCCAAGCTCCCCGGCATCCGCGCTTATACCGTTTTCAGCGAGGAACTCGGCATCCAGACATTCCCCGCCGGCGCCAGCGAATCGGATGCCGATCTAGTTGTCTTCATCGACCCCATCGACGGCACAGAATTTGTTGAAGCGCTGCAGGGTGGTTGGACGCTGATTGCCGTCTATGACCGCCGCTTAAACGATGTACTCGCCGCCGTGGCCGGCGACATCTTTCTCGACCGCATCTACTGGGCCTCGGCCTCGGGCTACGCCGAGTGCCTCGACTTCATCACCCACTGCTGGTTCCGACTCGACGGTGGCGCCCAGCCCAATTCGACCCTCGCGGGCGCGCGAGTCAACGTGCTTACGACCAAAGTCGACCGCTACCGGGCGTTGTCCGAACAGACTGCGCTGATGGACGCCATCCGCGAGCAGGACGGCCGCGTGAATCTTTCTTGGGGATCGAACACCATCATTCAGGTGGCGGCGGGCTATGCCGATGTGGCGATAGAGTTCGCCAAAGGCTTCGCCACTTACGACATTCTGCCTGGACTGTACATCGGGCTGAAAACGGGACTGACCATTGTGGATTTGTCCGGCAATCCCATCACTTCGAAATTGGATCTCGAAGACATCATGGCCACTTTTCGGCGTGATCCCCAACATCCCAAGCGCCTGCCCTTCATCGCCGCCAAGGAACCAGCTCTGGCGGAACAAGTGCTAAAGCTGCTCGACCGCAGCAGGAAGTAATGGAAACTTCATGCCCTACGACCTCTTCATCTCCTACTCCCGCCGCGATGACAAACAGGGCCAAGTCCGCGCCTTGAAGGAGCAGATCGAGGCCGACTACCGCAGCTTCACCAAGGAAGACCTCCGCTGCTTCTTCGACACCGAAGACATCGCCACCATGGACGACTGGCGCCATCGCATCCTGGAGGGCCTGCGCGAATCGAGCCTCCTGTTGCTCGCCCTTTCCCCTGCCTACCTCGACAGCCCCTATTGTGAGTGGGAGATTGTCGAGTTCCTCAAATATGAGCACTCCCGTACAGTCGGCGGCCAAGGCGTGACGCCCGTCTATTTTGTGGAAATCCCCGGGCTGGACGAGCCGGGCTTCGAGCAGCGGGCGGCCGCTTGGGTCGCCCGGGTGCGCCGCCGCAACCAAGTGGACCTTCGGCCCTGGTTCCGCGAGGGCGCCGAGGCCCTGAAGCGCGCAGACGTCCGCCGCAGGCTCGACGACCTCGAACGCTCATTGCATATCCGGCTCTCCCGGCTCCGTCGTCTGCGTGAAGTGCCCGGCAATCTCCCCGCCCACAACCCCCATTTCGTGGGCCGTGAAGCGGAGATGCAGCGCCTGCACGAAGCCGTCGGCCTTGGCTGCTTTGGGGTGCTCACTGCGGTGCAGGGCATGGGCGGCGTGGGCAAGACCGCCCTCGCCATCCAATACGCCTACGCTTATGCCGATTTCTACCCGGGCGGCCGCTGGCTGGTCGGTTGCGCGGGAGAAACCAATCTGGCCTCCGCCGTGCGTCGGCTCGATCTCGACCTGGGGCTTACCCTCAGCGATGCGGAAAAGCGCGACGACAATCTCGCCGCTCGCCACGTGCTGGCTGAACTGGAACGTCGCGCCATCGAAGGGGCCCAGGCCCGCTCCGGCGAAAAACATCCAGCACAGCCTAAGGCGCTCCTTCTGCTCGACAACGTGGATAATCCCGCGCTGCTCCAAACCCCGCAGTCCGCTCTGCTGACCGGCCGCCAATGGCTCCACGTGCTTGCCACCACACGGAGCGGGGCGGAGGATTTCGGCAAAGACCCGGAATGCCTGACCGTGCTCTCCATCGACGAACTGCCCGACGACGACGCCCTCCGGCTCATCGAAAGCTACCAGCCGGGCGGACGCTTCCCATCCCCGCAAGAGCGCGCCGCCGCCCTCGAGCTTGTGAGGCTACTTGGTGGTTTCACCCTGGCGGTCGAGGTCGTAGCCGTGCATCTCGGCGAACGGGCCGGCCGCGTCACCTGCGCCGCATTTCTCGAGCGGATGAAGAAGGAAGGTCTCGGCAAGTTCGATGACGTCATCCAAGGCACCAAGACCGGAATCTTCCACGGCGAGAAGCTTGTCGGCGCCACCCTGAAGCCCACGCTCGACCTGCTATCAGAACCGGAACGCCTCGTCCTGGACTACGCCGCGCTGCTGCCTCCGGATGCCATACCGCTGCCATGGCTGCGCGCGCTGGCGGCGAAAGATTTTCCAGGACTCGGCCGAGACGCCGAGCCCGGCTACGATGACCCCTGGCTCAGCCTGGTTAATCACCTCCTTGGCCTGCGCCTGTTGCAGACCATCGACTTCACCGAAGATGGCCGCACACCGCGCCTCCTCCGCATGCACCGGCTGGTGGGTGAACTCGTGCGCAGCACCAATAAGGAGATAGAACGCCACCAGGACTGTTTATCCACCCATGCTCGCGAACGGTGCAGCTTTCTGGAAAAAGGTTGGTTGGAGTGGGGCAACCGCTGGGAAATAGGCCCTCTGGTTTCGCTAGCCCACCTACGGCTGGACAACAAAGATTGTGTTCATGGCCCCCGGTTAGCCAACGAAGCCGCTGATCGATTGTCGGATCTCGGCATGTATTCCCCTGCGGAGCCGCTCTACCGCCGGGCGCTGGAGGCCCAGGAACGCACCCTCGGTTCAGAGCATCCACACACACTCCGTAGCCTAAACAATTTGGCTCTGGTGTTGATGCAAAAGGGCGATTATGCGGGCGCGGAACCGCTCTACCGCCGGGCGTTGGAGGCAAGGGAGCGAATCTCGGGGCCGGAGCACCCCGCCACGCTGACCAGCGTAAACAACCTGGCCGGATTGCTGAACAAAAAAGGGGACTACGCGGGCGCGGAGCCGCTCTACCGCCGGGCGTTGGAGGCGTTCGAGCGGGTCTTGAGGCCGGGGGATCCCGGCATGCCGACCATTTGGAACAACCTAGCCACTCTACTTAGGGACAAAGGGGACTACGCGGGCGCGGAACCGCTCTACCGCCGGGCGTTGGAGGCAAGGGAGCGAATCTTGGGGCCGGAGCATCCCGACACGCTGACCAGCATAAACAACCTGGCCGCACTGCTGTACAGCAAAGGGAACTACGCGGGCGCGGAACCGCTCGTCCGCCGGGCGTTGGAAGGCCGCGAGCGGGTCTTGGGGCCGGAGCATCCCGACACGCTGAGCAGCGTGAACAACCTGGCCGTATTGCTGGACAGCAAAAGGGACTACGCGGGCGCGGAGCCGCTCTACCGGCGGGCGTTGGAGGCGTTCGAGCGGGTCTTGGGGCCGGAGCATCCCGAAACGCTGAACAGCATGAACAACCTGGCCAATTTGCTGTATAAGAAAGGCGACTTTGCGGGCGCGGAGCCACTCTACCGCCGGGCGATGGAGGGCCGCCAGCGGGTCTTGGGGCCGGGGCACCCCGAAACGCTGAACAGCGTGAACAACCTGGCCGTATTGCTGGACAGCAAAAGGGACTACGCGGGCGCGGAACCGCTCTACCGGCGGGCGTTGGAGGCGTTCGAGCGGGTCTTGGGGCCGGAGCATCCCGAAACGCTGAACAGCGTGAACAACCTGGCCAATTTGCTGTATAACAAAGGCGACTTTGCGGGCGCGGAGCCACTCTACCGCCGGGCGATGGAGGGCCGCCAGCGGGTCTTGGGGCCGCTGCATCCCGATACGCTGGCCAGCCTGAACAACCTGGCCACCTTGTATGCCCGAGCATTGCAGGCGAAGGAGAGTGTTGGCCAAACCGAACATCCCCAATTTGCGATTGAGCTGAACAATCACGCCCTGTTATTACGCAAGCTCGGTCGATTCAACGAGGCAGCCACTTTCCTTCGCCGGGCCATCGGCATTGAGGATCGCCTACTTCCACCGGATCATCCGAAGCGCGCCCATCGGCGGAACAACTTGGCCATCGTCTGCATGCTGGCCGGTCAGCTGGATGAAGCAGAGCGCATGAACACAGAGGCGTGGTCACTCAAGGCCGGCCAACATGATGTGACCAGCGGCCGGATTCTCTTCGCCCGAACCGCCATCCACTGGCTTCGGAATGCTGACGCGCCGCAATATCTCGGCCAGCTACGAACCCTTCTGGAGCAGCCCGAACTCCCCTGCCTCGGCGAGATAAACCCCAAATGGGATGCGGCCGACGTTCTCGATCGCCTGCGTTCACGGCTGACACCAGAAAAGGCCAATTTACTCGCGGCGATCGTGGCGACCCTCAACGAGCCGGGCAAGGTCGCCGATCTTGAACGATTCGACCTCTGGCATTCCACGTTGGCTGTGCCGTTGGAGGTCCGTTGGCCGGATGAAACTGAGAGGGGTAGCCTCGCTCTGCCTGCGTGACCACACACGATCTGCAAGAATCGAATTTGCTAAACAATTCCCGCTCGCCTCCGCACCAGCGGCGCGCTAAGGCGAGCTGGCTTTCGAGTTTCCCTCAGTTATGCTGGAGGAGCTGGCTTTAAGGGAGCACACACGCTGGATGCGTCAGACGACAAGGGACGGATGGCGCCATGCTTTCGAGACCGACAAACCAAAATTGCTGCACAACTACTTGCTGCCTTGGCGCAAGGGGGATCTGGCCCCCTACGCGGGCTTCGCCGAGTATCTCAGGGACAAGGAGCTTCCCGAGGAAGAGAGAGAGAGAAAGAAAGATCGGACAGCGATTCGCAATATTGTCACGATTCTGAAGAGCATCGGTTACAAATCGTTGAGGCGCGAAGTGAGGCTGGGCGAGCCTGGGCTGCCGCGCAGAAGCAATAATCTATCCACTATGCCCACTGGCGGCGACGCAGATCGACCGCCAAAAGCGGGTCACCAAGTGCGCATTGCGCTCACGCCGCGCCGGCTTTCAAAGGGCTTGTTTTTGCTGCCAGGGCGATAAGCTGATCCTTTGCTTGTTGTAATCCCGTAGCTGCGGCCTTCTCATACCAGTGCCGGGCCTGTGCATAGTCCTGCGCCGCGCCTAGCCCGTACTCGTAAAGAATGCCGAGGTTGAACATGGAATTGGTGTTGCCGGCTGCGGCGGCCCTCTCAAACCATTGCCGCGCCAGTGCGTAGTCCTGCGCCACGCCTTGCCGGTTGTAGTACAGGCCGCCAAGAGCCCCCATGGCCTGGGCGCTGCCGGCTGCGGCGGCCTTCTCATACCACTGGCGGGCCTGGGCGTAGTCCTTCGCCACGCCCTGCCCGTTCTCGTAAAGAAGACCGAGGTCGAACATAGCATCGGCGATGCCGGCTGCGGCGGCCTTCTCATACCACTGCCTGGCCTGTGCGTAGTCCTTCGCCACCCCATGGCCGTTTTCGTACAGGAGTCCGATCTGTATCATCGCCTCCCGATTGCCGGTCATCGCAACTGTCCTGAACAAGCGAAATGCCTCGGAATAGTCGCCTGCTCCGTACAACCGCTGCGCCACTTTGAGCAACTCGTCGGGACCACGTGGAACAGACGTCTCAGATTGCTTTTGGATTATGGGCCCCTGGGTCCCGCTTGGCTTCACCCCCAACTCTTGAAGACCGCGGACGACGCGAGGAAGGATGGCGCCCACACCCTCTGTGGGAACGCGCACTGCCGTCGCTATGCCCAGAGCCATACGCCATCTGGGCCTGCGGCTCTGGAACTCTGCCCACGATATTCCTTTCAGTATGGGAACAAAGTGCCTTTGCTGCTCCCGCGCCCATTTGACTTCATCTTCGACCTGTTGCGAACCGAGCGAATCGGGCGAGATCACGACAAGGATTGCCTGCGATTCACCAATGGCCCGGTCGACCTGATCCAGGTAGTCGGGACCCGGGTAGCCGTCACGCTCGTAGCACCAGGTCTCATAGCCAGCAGCTTCCAGGCCTCGCGCGGTTTCCAGTGCTAGGTCCGTGTCCTCTTCAACGTGGCTAATGAAAACGTCGCTCATTGGACACCTCTCGGATCTCGCCACAAGTGTTCGCCATCAACAGCCAGCGTTCGTGGTCGCGAGGTTGGGTTTCAGAGCCTGACGCCGTTAGCGCGGGAGTGGATTGTGCAGTGGTTTACAAACGTCCGCGAGTCGTCACCGGTGATTGAACCCACGACTCAACCCATTCGGGTCGCCCAAGCCTAGTTGCTGGTCCAGCGATTCGCAGTGGCCGGCATCACAAGTGCTGGGAAGGCTCTCAGAAACTGTGGGAAAAACTCACTTGTGCACCTCGACGCCTTTGACTGTTATCCAAAAAGCAAGGCGTCAGTCTTCTGGGAGAATAAAACCGAACTTTCGGTCAAAGGACTCACAATCGATAAGAACCAAAATAGACGTATCTTTGTGACCTGCTCCCCTTAATCCGCAGGAAAGTGTATATGATTCTGCGGAACACGGAGGGGCGTTAAATCCAAGCGGAAATGCGGGTGGCGCTGATTTGCCCGAGCACAAAGTCATTTTGCGGACGCGTCGTTGGGGTAGCCCGCGAGATTAGGGAGTGTAGACGATTTTGTAGCGGTCAAAGCCTCTTTGAACAACAAATCGCAACAGCGTTCAATCACGGTCGTCAAACCGTTCCATCGAAATCACTTATTTTCCGCAAAATTCAACAGAGTTCACCAAATGCCTAAATCGGGTTCGGGACCAGGAGGTTGGCCGAAGGCTGATCGGAGAGGCAGCATTATTCATTCAGGATTCGCAGTTTGCCTCGAGGAATTTCCCTGTTATTTCCCTGATCCACATGATTTTCCAAGGCGCTAGATTGGCTTAACCCCACCGCCTCTAAAGGTTTGAAGTGCGCTAGACCCGCCAAGGTTGCGTAGATTCCCTGATTTTTTCCCTGTTAATTGCGGAGAAGAGTTCGCTCATGACTGTGCCCTCCGCCAGATATTCAAACTACGGGACTTCCCGCCCTTATCACGCAGCTTGTCACACATTCTGCGTTTTTCCGCTGATTTCCCCGTCTGCGTAGTATTAAGCCAGAAGGAGAAGCATGGGAAACGGCCCGAAAGTCACTCTGATGTTGCAATGTAAGGTGGACGGCAAATGGAAAAAGTTGCCCGCGCCGATTTCGCCCAACGGACGCCCGAAGCCAGTTCCGGGAGGTACTCACTATCTTAGATACCAGCGGAATTGTTGGAAACCCGTAGGCAAAGACCCGGATGCGGCCCTCGCTGCCAAGCGCCGCTGTGAGATTGCGTTGGAAGGCGTTCCGGGCGTCTCCATTGCTGGCGCTTCGGTTGGAACGTCAATCCAGTCGAGTGAACGCTTGAAATTAGAAGATGCTACCGAGCAATATCTTACAGATACAGAAACACAGAAGGAGCCAAAGACCCACTCAGCCTGCAAAATTGCCGTGAACCAATTCTGCGAATCGTGCCCCAAGGTATATCTTGATGAGCTTGAGCGGCGCGACTTGCTAAACTTCGTGGCGTTTTTGAGGAAATATCGCAAGAAGAATGGCGAACTGCTGAGCGAGCGCACTATCCACAATCGCTTTGAAAATGTCATCACATTTCTCAAAGATTTCGGAGTTCGTGGTTTGGTCCAACTTAAGGACTGGCCGGAATATGAGGAGGAAGACGCCGTTCCCTACACCGCTCAGGAACTTCGGCTGTTGTTCGCTCAGGTGAGACCGTTGAACGGGGATCGAGGGTGAGTTTGCCTCTCTTCGCGATCCGGACTGGCGGTGCCCCAACTGCTTTTACGGCCTCAGTGTGCATGGGGAAGAGGGCCAGTTCGCCGAGCGGCACCATCGCTCCATCGGGAGCGTTCAGGTACAAGCCGCGCAACGCGTCCGCACTCGACCGGCTCTCCCGCGACAATTGAACGCGAATGGGCACATCTTCGCGTTCACTGGGCAGGTGCATCAGTCCGGCCTGCGTTCCCCCCAGTGCCATGCTACTTTCCAGCGGATTCTTTCACGTTTAACACGCAATCACCCGCCACATCCTGTAGCGTTTGCACCGCTCCTGAAGGCCAGCGGATTTCCACGAGTTTGGCCCTCGTGTCATTACCAAGGCCAAAGTGCACCGGGCCGTGACTGGAAGAAGCATAGCCGACGCTGGTAGTCATGTGGTTGTACTGAGCGCCTGCCGAGGTCACAACCTTCACCACGGCTCCAATTCCGTCACGATTGCTCTTGGTGCCCTCCAGCGCAACATCCAGCTAGTGTCCTGCGCCCTCCGTTCGGTTCATCCAAATCTCCGCATCTTTGCCGAGCGCCGTGACGACCACATCCACGCGGCCGTCTCCGTCAAAATCTCCAAACGCCACACCTCGATGCCGGGCTGGGGAAGCCGCGTCCAAGCCAGCCTCGGCGGTCAGGGCCTGCCATTGGCCGCTTGCGCCAAGATTGCGAAATACCGTGTTGGGTTGCTCGATATCCATACCGGGCTTCGGAACGGACTCCACATGCCCGCGTGCGATGAACAGATCTTTCCAGCCATCGTTATCAAAGTCATAAAAGCCTGGGCCATAGCCCGCCATGGAGCGGCTGAGCTGCCGCATCCCGCTGGCATAGGTAACTTCCTCGAATCCCTTGCCGGCCTTGTTCCGATAGATGGGAAATGTCTGGTTGTTCAGGGCGGCGAACACAATGTCCGGGTAACCATCATTGTTGTAATCGCGAAAATCGACTCCCATGCCGGAAATAAATTCGCCGTCCTCGACTAAGGCGACCCCCTGCGAAAAAGCGACTTCTTCGAATTTTTTCCCCGTGTTGTGGAGCAGAAAGTTGTAGGAGGTGTCGTTGGTAATGAACAAATCAGGCCGTCCATTCGATTATCGGCGGACGCTTGCGCGTTGGCATCACCGACCAGCATAAGCTCGTTTCTGATGCCGCGAAGGAGTTGGCGGCAAAAGCGGACGTGGTGATTATCGCCGCCGGTTTCGACAACGATAGCGAAGGGGAAGGCGCGGATCGTCCCTTCTCGCTGCCTTTTGGCCAGGATGAACTCATTCGGGAACTTTCCGCGGTGAACAAGAACACCATCGTTGCGCTCACTTCGGGAGGGGGCGTCGATGTCTCTGCCTGGATCGATCGTGTCCGCGGGCTCATCGAGATGTGGTATCCCGGCGAGCAGGGCGGTACGGCTCTCGCGGAGATTCTGTTCGGCGTCGTGAATCCCTCCGGGCATCTTCCGGCTACGTTTGAAAAGCGCTGGCAAGACAATCCGGCGTACGCGAACTACTATCCGGAAGCAGGCACAGTTCGCGTGGCCTACAAGGAAGGAATTTTCGTCGGTTATCGCGGCTACGAGCACAACAATGTGCAGCCGCGGTTCCCGTTTGGCTTTGGCCTCTCCTACACCACATTCAAATTCGGCGATCTGTCCGTCGCTCCGGCAAGCTCGTCGGCGTTGGCGCCCAGCGGCCGTCCGGCGCTTTATACCGTTTCCCTCGACGTCACCAACACGGGTTCCCGCACCGGCGCCGACGTTGCGCAACTCTACGTTGCGGAAGCCGCTCCGAAAGTGCCGCGTCCCGCAAAGGAGCTGAAGGGTTTCGCGCGCGTGGAGCTTGCCCCTGGCGAAACGAAGCACGTCACCCTCTCGCTCGACTCCCGCGCCTTCGCCTTCTACGATGTCGCCGCCAAGCACTGGCAGGCCGATAGCGGCGCTTACACCATCAAGGTCGGCGATTCTTCCGTCGACACGCCTCTCAGCGCTGGCATGACTCTGCCCAGCCTCATCAGCATCACGAACGATAAGTAACTTCGTACGGATTCGCTGATTCCTGCATGCGACGACGTGGAGATCTTGTTTCAATATCCGGACGCACAAGACAGTCCCCGGTTCACAACCTGCTGCAGGCAGATGAATTCTCAACGTGTTTGTGTTTACCCATCGCTTGGAAAGTGACCGTATTTAGTGGAGCGCATGCAGCCCTCTTTGTGCGCGAGGCCTTCCGGGCTTGGCTTTAGCGGAGCTGTTGCAGGCCTCGCGCTATTGAGCGAATGACTTCCGTGCCATGCGCGTGTGAATATCAGGCTGCTGCACTTGGCATCGTATTCAGCTCTCTCCATGAACCTCAGCGCACCCAGCAGTGGCCGGCATTTTCAAAGTGAATCTCAAAATTTTGGCAAGAAGTGGGCTGCTGGAAGATCAGCGGCCACCAATCCTTATGGTCTTGGTCGCATGGCAACGGACGCTCAGGAACCAAACGCGTAAGTCGTTTATTTTCAGCTACCACTCGCAGCACACCGCCAGTATCGTCGGACCCCTCTAATCACAATTGTTGCTGATACTCACCGTGTCGCGGCTACTGGCAGGCGCATATGTTGGCTTGTGCGTGTTCATGGCTCGACCCTATAGCCCTGCGTGTCTGGCACCCTCGGAAGTAGGTTGGTGACATTCCGAAAACGGACAAAAGGAGAAGACTGCTCAGTAACGCAGGAATAGTTAACTGTTTAGCGTCATTGGCCATTTCTTGGCTGATGTTCCCTCCTGGAGAGCTTCTAATAGAAGATAGCCCGCCTCGGCGGGTCATTGGGACTCTCCCCGCTCCCGTGCACCCGCTGGTTGGGCTTTTCACGGCGGGTTCTAAAGTACTCACGTTCGGAACAACTACGGTTATGTGCGCAATCGGCACACTCCGTGCGAGCGTGAAGCGAAACTGAAACATCAGAGTCAGCGGGAGGCATGTGATGCGCGGCAAGAGAGTTTTCCAAGTCGGTGTCTTTCTGGCTGCAGTGGCCATTTTCACGTTCCTCGGCAAGCCCATGCCCGGAGGGAGCAGGGTTGTCACGCACCAGCCCGTCCCAGAGTTCCGCGATTGGAGCACGCGCCACGTCGTCTATTCCAATTGGGGTTACCTGGCTGATATGAATTCGGCGAGTTCCGATCCACGCGCCGTTTTCAGTTGGCGCGCGCGTCCGGCCAGCCCCTACTACAGATTCCCACCCTTTCCTCCGATCCCCAGACCGCGGCCGCTCCCACGGCCCGCGTCTCCTACATTGCACCGCGATTGGAGCATCAACCTCGGCACGGCTGGCACCGCACTGGGCATGTACCCCGCGAAATACACCTTTGACGTAACCTCGACTCCAAGTTGTGCCAATGACTTTGTCGTCTTCCCGGTCGCTGCGCAGGGCAGCGCAACGCAACCCAATCTCGTCGCCTTCAACAATCTTTACAGTGGCACAACTGGCAGCACGGGCATTTGCAATCGCACCGCGAGTGGATCCGACTTGGGCAACACCGCGACAGTTCTTTGGTCTTACAACGTCCAAGGAATCACCGGCGGCGGGGCTGTGCCCACCTCTCCCGTGCTTTCCTATGACTACAACGGGAACAACTCAGGCCTAAAGGTTGCATTCGTCGAGTCCATTGCTGGCAGTCCGGCACACTTTCACGTTCTGGCATTCAAGTCGGGGGATGGAGTAGTTGCAACGAACCTGCAGTACGTTCTGACGCCGAAGACAATCAGCACTTTCACAACGAAAGCGCCGGTCGCGGGCAGCGGCACGGCCACGGACCTTGCCCTCGGTGCTTCCACGAGCGGCACTGATACTCTCTCTTCGCCGTTCGTTGACTACGTCCACGACACCGCTTACGTGGGAAACGATGTGGGCATTCTGTATCGCATCAAAGACGTCTTTTGCACGACCGACAATTCGGATTGCGCGGGCACCACCAAGCCGGCGCCGAGTCTCGACACCACCTGGGGCACCAGCGGTGCCGTAACCGTCTGTAGTGGAAAGCTCACTGGTCCAGTGCTCGATTTCGGAACTCTCAACGTCTACGTTGGCTGCTCCGACGGCAAGCTCTATTCCGTCTCGCAGACCGGGACGATTAAGTCGATCACCGTCGGTGATGGCGTCGCCAGCAAGAAGTATGGTGCCATCGTCGATCCACCCATCGTCGATGGCATCAACGGTTTTGTTTACGCCGTCAGCGGCTCGGCGAGCAACGGCGCCAATGGCGCGCTGGTGCAAGCCAAGTTGGACTTCAGTTCCTTCGTCACTGCAACGATTGGCGCAGGCAATCAGTGCAACATGCATGCTCCTGTGTTCAACAATGCCTACTACACCAGCCCCACCACGACGGGCGCCCTTGTGTATGTGGGTGGAACCACCGGTGTGGTCAGCCAGCCTTGCTCGGCTAGTTCGACGACGACCGGAGATATCTTTGTTTATGGAGCCACGTTTAACGGCACTACCGGGGTAATGACTTTAGGGACACCAGCGGATAGTGTCAATTTGGGTGGTGGTCCAGGTGCCGAATGGGCACCGCTCCTCGAGTTTTATAACGCGACCACGGCCATTGATTGGCTCTTCGTCGCTGCTCTCCAAAGCAGCCAAACGAACATGGCTTCGGGGAACATCACGAGCGCTTTCCCGACAGACACTTCGTTCAGCACATTTGTCGCATACGGCTTGGGCCCCAGCGGAATGATTGTGGATAACGCCGCCAACACAACCACCTACCCGCAGGCTGCCAGCATATATTTCAATGCTCTGCAAGAGAATGCAACCTGCACAAACAACTACAGCACCACTAACCCTTCGGTTTTGACTGACACCGGCGGGTGCGCCGTTAAACTCACGCAGGCGGCTTTGCAATGAAAGATTTCCGCCAAAGCGGACCCGCCGATACGAAGACCGGCGCTTCCGCCGAAGCAAAGAAGAAACGGCCATACGTCAAGCCGTCGTTCGAATACGAACGCGTGTTCGAAACCATGGCCTTGGCTTGCGGAAAACTTTCGCCCACGCAATCGCAATGTCGCTTTAATCGGAAGAATTCTTGAACCGGCGGAGGCCGATGAAAGCGGCACCCCAAACTCGCCATGCTTTCAAGCTGGAACTCGCCGCTGAGATTTTGCGCAAATTCTCCGAGGTCCGGTTTATCGCTCGCGGCACCAGCATGCTGCCCGCCATCTATCCCGGCGACTGCCTGACCGTGAAATCCTTCGGTGCCGTAGCTCCAGGCTTCGGAGACATTGTCCTGTGCCGCCGCGCGGACGAATTTCGCCTCCATCGCATTGTGAGCATATTGGAAGAAGGACCAGCGGCGTTCTACGTCTTGCGTGGCGACGCTTTGACCGACGATGACCCGCCGATTCCCGCCGGCGAGCTTCTTGGCCGCGTCACTTCCATTGCGCGTCGGGGGAAGTCCTTCGAGCCCAACTCACCGCAGCGAGTACATCACCGCCTTCTGCGTTCGATTGTTCGCCGTTCCAAAGTCGCCGCTGTGCTCCTGTTGCGCTGGCACGCCAGCCAGGCACAGGATTTCCTCCACGCTGAATCGTTGCCGGCTAGCTCCGTTGGAGCAAAAGCGGAGTGCACTTGATACCAGCAGCCATTTCACCGTGCGAAGCCGCGGCGCCGCTCCGCCGGGTGGCTGGCGAAGTCACCGTGGAAATCGGTGGCGTCCCCATCCAGCTATGCACCAGCGATCCTGACTTTCGCCGCGTCATCGAGGAGCGCTACGTGGGTTTCTTGAGTCCCTCTGCTGCGCCGGCGTGCCGCTTTGAAATTCAATTGACCTCGAACCACGTGCCGGCGGACGAAGACGTCAGCGTTTTCAAGCGCGGTTCCACCTGGTGCCTCCAGCGCGGCGATTTCCGCGCGGAATGGGATCTGCGCCGCCGCGAAGGATGGATCCGCCAGTGCGCCAATCCTTATTCCATCGACTCCGTGCTGCGCATCACGCATTCGCTCCTGCTGGCGATGGAAGGCGGTTTTCAGCTCCACGCATCAAGCGCCATTCGCAACGGCCGCGCATTCTTGTTCGCAGGAATCTCCGGCGCGGGCAAAACCACAATCGTGAAGCTTGCGCCACCGGACGCCGTGGTTCTCACCGACGAAATCTCGTACGTTCGGCGAATCGACAACGGCTACCGCGCCTACGGCACGCCCTTTGCCGGTGAGCTGGCTCGTCCGGGCGCAAACGCTGCGGCGCCGGTGCAGCAAGTCTGCCTGCTCAAGCAAAGCCTCCAAAATCGCCTCCAGCCGGTCCGGCGTTCGGAAGCGCTTCGCGCGCTGATGCGCCATGTTTTGTTCTTCGCGCAGGATCACGAACTTGTCGAACGCGTTCTCGATTCCGTGGTGCACTTTGTTTCCTCCGTGGAAGTGGTGGAAATGGAATTCACGCCGGACCATCGCGCCTGGGAGCTCATCCGATGAAGGAATGCTACGTAGCGCGCAGCCGCACTGTCGCCGCGCGGCAGCTTGGCGAGGAGATGGTCATCATGTCCGCCGTAGATTCGACTCTCTTCAATCTGAATCCGGTCGCGGCCTTGATCTGGCAAGCGGCCGATGGCAAGACGCCGCTGGCGAAAATTGTGGAAGAGCGCATTTGTCCCGTTTTCGATGTGGAACCCGGTGAAGCGCTCCGCGATGCCGAGCAATTCGTCACGGAGTTAGCCGCGCACGGGATTTTGTTGCTGGCGGAATCTCCCATCCTTGATCCGAGCGCCGCAACGGACAAGACGCCATGAGCTTGATGGAACAATTGAACCGCAAGGCGCTGGGTCTTGGCGTCCCGCTCAGCGTCCACCTCGACGTCACCTACCGCTGCAACGAGCGTTGCGAACACTGCTACCTCGAGCACGATGGGAAAAACGAGCTGACCACCGCCGAGATTCGCGGCTTTCTTCTGCAATTTTCCGAGGCCGGTGCTTTCTTTCTTACCATCAGCGGCGGCGAACCGCTCCTGCGGCGCGACTTCTTTGAAATCATCGAGTTTGCCCGCGAACTCAAATTCAACGTGAAGCTCAAAACCAACGCCGTGCTCGTCCGTGAAAATGACGCGCGCCGCTTACGCGAAGCGGGTGTCGAACAGGTGCAGGTCAGCGTCTACTCGCACAAGCCGGAAATCCACGATGCCATCACGAAGTTGCCAGGATCGCTTTCGCGCACCCTCGAAGGCGTTCGCCTCATGCGCGCCGCAGGGTTGAAGGTCACGCTCGCCAACGTTTTGATGCGCAGCAACGCGGGTGACTACGCGGGAGTGCAAGCGTTGGCCGCGGAGACGGGCTCGCAGTACACGCTCGACCCGACAATCACGCCGATGCTGAACGGCGATTCTTCCATTCTCGGCATGCGTTTGCCGGCCCAAGGGCTCCGCGCCGTGTTTCGCGACGCGCGATTGGTTGGCAATGTGGACGACTTTTGCGCGCCCCCCGCTCCCATCGATGACGAGATTCGCGAAGGCATTCCTTGCAGCGCCGGCCACACCTCGTGTTACGTCTCGCCGTGGGCTGACGTTTACCCCTGCGTGCAGTTTCCGCTGCCGTGCGGCAATTTGCGCCAACAATCCTTCTCCGAAATTTGGGCCGCCTCCGCGCAACTCCTGGAAGTTCGCTCGATTCGCGCAAAGCACCTCGCTACTTGCTTATCCTGCTCGCATCTGGGTACTTGCACGCGCTGCCCCGGCCTTGCCTTTATGGAAGGTAACATGCGCGGCCCGTCTTCCGCCGATTGCGAAAAATCCTTCCTCCGCACCGGCGTGGCCACCGCTGGCATGCTCGCCGGTAGCGCTGTTTCCCCGCACTCTTCCTCTCATCCGGCTCTCGTCCAGATTCAGTTGTGATCGCTGGGCTTGGAGCTGTTTTAAGTTTTCAGTGATCAGTTTTAAGTTTAAGAAAAGACGGAAGAAAGAGAATGGCGGTTCAAAGTCAAAAGTTGAGAGTTCAAAGTTCGTGTAGGGGCCGCCTTCTGAGGCGGGCCGTTCTTGTGACCGTCTGATCGCGTGCGGAAACCAAATTGTCGGCGCGCCGACAATGGCACTTGATGTTGTAGTAAACGCAGGCGTTAGGAAGACGGGTTTACAGTTCACAGTCGGCAGTTCACAGTTCGTGTAGGGGCCGCCTTCTGAGGCGGGCCGCTCTTGCTCCAGCCGGTTGAAATCACCGGGCCTTGAATGACAAGGAAACTCTGTTGTGAAAGTCATCTTTTCGGAGGGATCTGCTTTTGTCTTGCTTCCTGATCGCTGGTCGCTGGTAACTGATGGCTCTCTTTTTAACCACCACCCCCCTGTTTTTGCGTATGTACGGGAATGATTGGACTTACGGGCGAATGTCTCGGATGTACGGGAATAATTAGACTTAGCGATGGGCGCATATGTACCCTTCGCAAAAGGCGCTCTGGGCAAGCGGGAATAATTGGACTTAGTGGCGAGTACCGAGTGTCTAGTGGCGAGCCAGAAAAGGCGAAAGAGGGATCTTCTTTTTTCTTGCCTCCTGATCGCTGGTCGCTGGTCA